>Ga0334883_1002084_pt1 | contig 26280 bp, 16 predicted proteins | sample GraSluR1_MG_6_FD_207230 | JGI IMG/M metagenome (GOLD analysis project Ga0334883, IMG submission 207230) | Sludge microbial communities from methane-producing bioreactor in Wageningen University, Netherlands - Granular Sludge_09_05-R1 | ecosystem: Engineered > Bioreactor > Anaerobic >...
CAGCGAGCACAGCGCGCGCCCGGGAGAGGTCGACAGGGCGGCCCAAAGGGCCGGCGTGGCGGGTGAGGGACCGCCCTGAGGCGAGCCACCACCCGCGTCGGGACACCACAACGCTGCGCCGACCCTGACCCGCTCAGCGCTGAGATGATGTGGGCCGGCGATGATACGGGCCGCAGAGCGTTGGCGAGTGCCAAGGCGGGCGTTGAATCGCAACACGATGGCCCCTCACCCACGGCCGCGCCGCGGCCGTGACCTCTCCCGGACGCCCGCACACGGCGAGTGGTGGGAGAGAGATCGGCGGCGCACAGGTCGCCGCCCTACAACGGCAAGCGGCGGACGAGCCGAACACACGAACGATCGCGAGGTTAGAAATGAGCAAGCTCGGGTTCGGAGTCATCGGCTGTGGACGTATCAGCGAGGCACACCTGCAGGCGCTGGACAAGCTCACCGAGGCGGAGTTCATCTGCGCCGCCGACGTCAACGACGAGGCGGCACAGAAGCAGGCCGAGAAGCATGGAGCGCCGCGATGGGTTACCGACTACCGTGACTTACTTTCCATGCCGGAGGTGGACGCCGTCGTGGTCTGTGTGCCCACCTTCCTGCATGCCGAGGTGGTTTGCGCCGCCGCCGAGGCGGGCAAGCACGTCCTGTGTGAGAAGCCCATCGCCATGAAGCTGGAGGATGCCCGTCGCATGACGGATACCTGCCAGAAGGCCGGGGTGCGGTTCATGGTGGCCTTCGTCCGGCAGTTCTCCACCGAGTGGGTGAAGATGCGGGAGGTCGTCCAGAGCGGGCGCATCGGACGGCCGGTGATCTGGCGCCACACCACGGCGATCCGTAAGCCGCCGTTGCGCTGGTTCATCGACCGCGAGAAAGGCGGCGGACCCTTCATCGATGGCTCCGTGCACGACTACGACTTCGCCCGCTCCATGTTCGGTGACGCCGAATGGGCCCTGGGCAGCCTCATGCGCTTCAGTGAAGACACCACCGCCCTGGACACCGGCAGCGCCATCATCCACTTCGCCTCGGGCGACGAGCTGGTGCGCAGCCACTCGTGGTGCATGCCGGGCCCCAACTGCAATGTGCCGACCACTCAGGATGTCATCGGCCCCGGCGGCGCCATCCGCTTCCCCACTGCTTCGGAAGCCGGAAACCTGTTCATCCTCAATGGTGACGGCAGCGAAGAGGCCGTGCCCTTCGAGCCCACCACCGGCCAGGACTGGTTCGACCGCCAGATGGCGCACTTCGTCTCCTCCGTGCAGGACGGCACCGAGCCCCTGTCCACCGGGGAACGCGGCGTGGAAGCGCTCAGGATCGCCCTGGCCGTCCTGCAGGCCGGCGAGAGCCACGAGCTGGTGAGGGTCTAGATGTGCGGTCGAGACCCCCGTCTTCGCCGGGAATGTCATTATAGGAGCGTCCGCTCCCGGTAAGAGCAGCTCGAGGAATCTCCTGGCATCCAACGAGATTCCTCGCTATCTCGCTGCGCGAGATGGACGCTCAGAATGACATGAAACAAACCGGCCGGACTCTTCGGCCGGACCTATAGCCTATCCAACGTGCCAGCGGGTCCCGCCGGGCGGGACCCGCTGGGTGAACCATCCGCCCGACACCGGAAGCCTGCATCGGCCGTCGCGCCGGTCGGACGGCATCCCTCCGGCCAATGACCGGGGGACTTCCCCTTCCCCGCAAGCAACCCGACGGGGCGTCCGGCTCTCCCGGGCGGCCCCTCGGGCCTGGGAGAGCTGGGAGGCCACCGGCCGGGAGTGACCATTCCCTTGCATCTGACCAAACCCACCGCAGAGCTGTTCGTACCCGACAACACACCCCTCGCGGAAGCCCTGGCCCGTACCACGGAGCTGGCCGTTGGCGCTCACCAGGACGATCTGGAGATCATGGCCTACCACGGCATCGCCCGGTGCTTTGGGCGCGCCGACCGCTGGTTCTCGGGCATCGTGGTGACCAATGGCGCCGGTAGTCCTCGCCAGGGGCACTACGCGGCGCTGTCTGAGGAGCAGATGCTCCTCACCCGCCGTCGGGAGCAGAAGAAGGCCGCCGTCTTGGGTGAGTATGCAGCGGTCGCTCTTCTGGACCATCCCAGTCCGGAAGTGCGCGATTCCACCAATCCCTCCCCGACGGAGGACCTCCTCGCCCTGCTGGAGGCCACCCGGCCTCAGGTAGTCTACACACACAACCTGGCCGATAAGCACGACGCACATGTGGCCGTGGCGCTGCGCACCCTCTCGGCGGTGCGCGGGCTGCCCCCGGAGATGCGGCCGCAGCGGCTCCTGGGCTGCGAGGTATGGCGCGACCTGGACTGGCTGGCCGATGGCGACAAGGTGGCCCTGGCGGTGGGAGAGCGCGAGAACCTCGCCGCCGCCCTCCTGGGCCTCTACGACTCGCAGATCGAGGGCGGCAAGCGTTACGACCTGGCGGCGGTGGGGCGGCGTCGGGCCCATGCCACCTACCACGACCCTCTGGCCACCGATGCCGCCAGCCAGCTCACCTTCGCCATGGACCTCACTCCGTTGGTCGCCGACCCATCCCTGGATCCTTGGCAGTTCCTGTTCGAGCACATCGAGCGCTTCCGTCAGGACTGCCGGGAGCGCTTCCAGCGTCTGGGCTCGCTATGAGCCGGGGAGGACCACACAATGGCCTTTGACTTCTCAATGGCCGACTTCATCCCCTTCCGCGATCGGGAGGCCTGCGCCCGGGTGCGGGCCATTCGGCGCGCGGATATCTGCGATCATCCCAACCCGGACTTTCGCATCCGGGTGATCGAGGATGCCGACAGCTTCTTCTTGGCCTTCGCCCTGGACATGGTGGAGCGCATCCGCCTGGCCGCCGAGGAGGGCCGGCGCATCGTGATGATCCTGCCGGTGGGGCCGATGGCGCAGTACGATCGGGCGGTGGAGATCATCAACCGCCTGCGCATCCCTCTAGGACACCTGCACAGCTTCAACATGGACGAGTTCGCCGACGAGGCCGGCAACAGCGCCCCGGCGGACTGGCCGGGCTCCTTCCAGCGCGCGATGTGGCAACGGTTCTACGCCAGGATCGACCCGGAGCTGCGCCCCCCGGCCGAACAGATCCATTTCCCCTCTTCGGCGAACATCGCCGACTACGGCCGCCGGATCGCGGACCTGGGCGGCGCCGACGTCTGCTACGGCGGCATCGGCTGGTGTGGGCATGTGGCCTTCTTCGAGGCCCATCTGGGCGCCGAGTACTCAAGCCTCGAGGAATACTGCCGGGCCTCGGCGCGGCTGGTGGACCTGCACCCCATGACGATCATGCAGACCTCATTGCACCACGGCGGCGACTGGTCCAACGTGCCCCCCAGGGCGGTCACCATCGGGCCGGCGGAGATTCTCGGCTGCGGGCTGCGGTCGTTCTGGCTGAATGTGGACCTGGGCGGCGTGAGCTGGCAACGGTTCATCGGCCGCCTGGTGGCCTTCGGCCCGGTGAGCGAGTGGGTGCCGGGGAGCATCCTGCAGACGGCGCGGACGGACTACACGCTGGTGGGGGCCGTGGCCGATGACGTCGTGTAGATGCGTGGCGCAGGAGTCCACATTCGCATGGGAGTGTCATTCCGAGACAGTCCGCTCCCCGCGGCAACAACTCGAAGGATCTCCTGGGACGTCGCGAGATCCTTCGGACAAGCGGCGCTCGCGACGCCGGCGCTCCAGGATGACATAAGCCAGGCCGGCCGGGCTTCTCGGCCGGACCTCTGGATGCCGATGCAGGCGCGTCTCGTGGCGTCTGACGGGGGGGCGGTGGCCGCAACCAGGCCTTACGCCACCCTCCCGCCCTGCGGGACCGGGCCTGCTCGTCCCGCAGAGCGCCTTCGCCGGCGGGCTCGCGTCCCCGTGCGCGGCCGCTCCCCCTGTCGCTGCGGCCGGACCTTCTCGTCTCGCCCCTCGCAGGTCATCTCCCCTCAGCCGGGGAAACCACCCGGCGTCTGAGTACACTCCCCCTCGCGAGGTCTCCCGATGAACGGTGCTCCGCTGCCCCAGGATACTGAGCTTGTTCAGGTCTGGATGGAAGACAACTTCTCATCACCGGTGGGCGAAGGACAGGTGGCCGGGCTGCCCTTCTCGTTCAAGGTCGATGGCGTCCCGGCCGGGGACTGCCCCTTTGATGTGAGCGGTGGCCCGGTGAGTCAGACCGAGGGCCGCCGGGTGCGGGAGGTCGCCCTGACGCACAGGAGCTCCGGCCTGCGCGTGCGCTGCGTGATGACCGCCTTCGAGGACTATCCGGCCGTGGAGTGGGTGCTGTACCTGCGCAACGACGGGGACGAGCCGACCCCGATTGTCTCGGATATCCAGGCTCTGGACTGCGAGTTCTCCTGCGCGCCCGAGGGGCCGTGCATCCTGCGTCACGCCGGGGGCAGCGACTGCAAGATCGACGACTTCCGGCCGCTGGAGGACGCCCTGGTCACGGGTGCGGAGCTGACCCTCGCACCCAGCGCGGGCCGGTCCTCCGATGGCACGCTCCCCTTCTTCAATGTGATGATGGGCAAGAGTGGCGTCATCGGCGCCATTGGGTGGACAGGTGGCTGGGCGGCCCGGTTCTCGCGGAGCGCAGACGGCCTGCGGGTGACGGCCGGGATGAGCAGGACGCACCTTCGCCTCCTGCCCGGCGAGGAGGTCCGCTCGCCCCGCATCCTGCTGCTTGGCTGGACCGGGGAGGCCCTACACGGGCACAACATGCTGCGCCGACTTATCCTTCGGCACTACAGTCCGCGCCCCAACGGGGAGCCGGTGCACGTGCCGATGTGCGATGCCGTGTGGGGTGAGAACAGGGTCCAGAACCAGATCGCGAAGGCCAAGTGGTGGGTGGACAACGAAGTGCCTCTGGACAAGTTCTGGATCGACGCCGGCTGGCACGGGGATGCCGAGTTCCTCGAGGGGTCCACGGTGTTCAACAGCGGCTGGGCGACACAGGTAGGCAACTGGTGGCCCAACAAGACCACCTATCCCGAGGGCCTAAGGCCCGTTGGTGAGGCCCTGGAGCAGATGGGACTGGGCTTCGTCCTGTGGCTCGAGCCGGAGCGCGTATTCGAGGGCACGGTGTTCTCCCGCGATCACCGGGAGTGGCTCCTGGGGCCGATCGGGGACAACTGGCTGTACAACCTGGGCCATCCCGAAGCCCGGGCTGCGCTGACGGACCTGGTCTCCAACCTCATCACCGAGGGCGAGATCACCTGCTATCGGCAGGACTTCAACATGGCGGCCACCCCGTTTTGGGAGGCGGCCGATGCTCCGGACCGCGTGGGTATCAGCGAGATCCGGCACATCGAGGGGCTGTACGCCTTCTGGGACGAGCTGTTGGCGCGCCACCCGGGCCTGCTAATCGACAACTGCTCCAGCGGTGGCCGGAGACTGGACATCGAGACGGCAAGCCGCAGTGTGCCGCTGTGGCGCAGCGACTTCCAGTGTTTCCCCGCTTTCGACCCCATCGGCATCCAGGGGCAGACCCACGGCCTTGGCCTGTGGCTGCCCTTGAGCGCGGGCTGCTGCGACCGTACTGACACCTACGCCTTCCGCAGCGCCCTGGGCCCGGGCATTGTCATCACCACCAACATCTACGAGGACGTGCCGGCCGAGGGGCCGGCGACAGACTGGCTGCGGGAGATGATGACCCAGCAGCGCAGGCTGCAGCCCTACTTCCACGGTGACTTCTACCCCCTGACGGCGTTCAGCCTCGCCACCGACGTCTGGGCCGCCTGGCAGTTCGACAGGCCGGACCTGGGAGAGGGAATGGTGTTGGCTCTGAGGCGGCAGGACAGTTCCTACACCGCCTTTGAGGCGCCTTTGCAGGGGTTGGATGCGGAGGCCACCTACGAGCTGGAGTGGCTGGACGGCGGGCGAGTGGCGGAGGCCACCGGGGCTGACCTGGCAGGCAGGGGGCTTGCACTCGGTATCGAGAGCCGGCCCGGCTCGGCGGTGGTGGTGTACCGCAAGAGAGCCTAGCCTGTCTCATGGGCGCAGTGCCTGACGCCCCAAACAAGACCGGGGGCGGGACCTGTGTGTCCCGCCCCCGACGGCCTCTAGTCCCACAGCAGCATCAGCTTGCCGCAGGTGCCTGCCAGCATCTGGTCGTAGGCCTCCTGGGCGTCGTCGTACTTGTACATTCCGGTGATCAGCCGGGGCAGGTCGAGGCCATTACGGAACGCCGCCAGCATCGCCGGATAGGTGCCCGGGTGCGCAATCCAGTTGCCCATCATCCGGTGGTTCTTCTTGATGATCAGCCGCTGCGGGTCGATGCTCTGCTGCCCGTGGCCGACCATCACGATAGTGCCCTCAGGTCGGGTGGCGGTCATCGCCCAGTCCACGGTGTCCTGTCGCCCGGAGCACTCAAAGGCGAAGTCCGGGCCGATGCCGTCGCTCATCCCGATCAGCTTCGCCGCCACGTCGCCCTCGGCGGTGGGGTCGATGGTCTGCCGGGCCCCCATCTTCACGGCCAGGTTGCGCCGGGCCTCGCTGGGTTCCACGGCAATGACGAACGCTCCCAGGTACGACTGCATCAGCACCATCCCCAGACCTACGGGGCCACAGCCGAAGACACAGGTGATGTCACCACACTTCACGCCTGCCCGGGTGGTGGCGCCGTAGGGCACCCCGATACCGTCGGCACAGAGCAAGACGGCGATGGGGTTGGTGACATCCTCGGGAAGCCTGACCATCGAGGTGGCGCGGGAAGTGACGTACTGCGAGTGGGTGGCCGCCGGGACCCGCATCTCGGCGCAGAAAGTATCCTGCCCCGCACGGCACCAGCGACACTTGCCGCAGCCCTGAAGGGTGAAGATCCCGACGCGGTCGCCCTCCTCCCATTGCGGATGGCCGTTGGGGTCGGCGACGATCCCGGCCACCTCATGTCCGGCATTGGCCGCCATCGGGGCGTCGCCGCGCACAGACCCCATCTCGCTACCGCAGACGCCGCTTGCGGTGACCTCGATCAGCACCTCGTCCTCTCTGGGCTCCGGCATAGGAAACTCGGCGATCTCAACCTTGCCTTTGCCAAGCACGTGCAGTCCAAGCATGGCTCTTGCTCCTTTCAGTGACGCAAAGGCGCGCGGGGCCGGACAGGAACCGCGCGCGAGTTGTGGGCTGAAAAGGAGATTCGGCGCCAATGCGCGGGCACCTCCTGCGGGGTGTACCCAGGCCTCGGTCTGGAGGCGCGGCTGACAACCCCGCCTTCGCCGCGAATGTCATTCCAGGACCGTCCGCTCTCGGAAAGAGCAGCTTGAGGAGGCCCCTGGCATATGGCGGGATCCTTCGCCCAAGCGTCGCAAGCCCGGGCCTGCGACGCCGACGCTCCAGGATGACATGTTCGCGACGGAAACCGGCTTCTCGGCCGGACCGCCGGGCCCACGGAGGACAGCCTCCGCCTCCTGCCGAAGTGACCCCATGACCCGTCCCGCACTCACCACGGTCCTGCCATGGGCCGCATCCCGGAGACCAGCCATGGACTTCAAGATCGGCTGTCAGACACTGCCCTATTCCGAACTGCCGCTGCAGCGCGCCCTGGAAGGCATCGCCCGTGCCGGCTTCGAATACGTCTGCTTTGGCACTACCCATCAGCAGCAGCCCGTCCCCGATCCCGAGGCCTCCGACCGGGACATCGCCGCCCTCGGTCGCCTCGTGGCCGACCACGGCCTCACACCCGTCATGTGCTTCTTCCCCTCCGGTGGCCCCACCGGAGACAATGGCGTCGACCTGTGCAGGCGTCGCCTGGACCAGGCAAAGGCCCTGGGCATCGGCCATGTGCTGGCCTGGGGGCCGTGGGAGTACGAGAGCTGGCCGGGGAAGAAGTTTGCCAAAGCGGTGTGGAAGCAGACCACGGACACGTGGTTCGAGGCCATGGCGGCGGTGGCCAGGCATGCAGAGGCGGTGGGGGTCACAGCGGTGCTCAAGCCCCACACGGGCGTCACCGCCTACGGCAATGTGCTGCGCGCCACTATCGAGCGCATCGGCTCGCCCAACGTCCGGGCCTGCTATGACGGAGGCAATGTCCACTTCTACGAGGGCCTCGACCCGGCCCTGGACATCAAGGACTGCGCCGAGTACGTCAAGGCGCTGTGCATCAAAGACCACCGCGGCCTGCGTGGCAATCCGGAGTTCCCCTGTCCGGGCGAGGGCGAGGTGGACGACAGGGCAATGCTGGAGGTGCTGAAGCCCTTCGGGTTCGACGGTCCGGTGGTAGTGGAGCGCTTCGAGGGGCCACACAAGAAGGCCGAGATGGTCCCGGAGCTCATCGACGGCCTGGCGGCCCAGGCCTGCGCGTACCTCAGGCGGGTGCAGGCGGAGCTGACGTAGACGCGAGGGAGAGAAGGGGAGAGGGGGAAGAAGGGCAACGGCAACGGCAACACCTCACCGCGGAGACCCGGAGAGCACAGAGCCTCACGGAGAACGGCGGGACACAGGGAACGGAAGAGAACGGCCTGAGACGTCACGGGCCGTTGGTCGTATGGCGGGGCCGAGTGTGCGTCGTCTGCACACCCGGCCCAACCGTTGGCCGTCGTCCGCCGTGCTGTTCTCCCAGCTCCTGGAGGAGACGAGCCGGGGGTGAGGAGCGGTTGGCCGTCACCCGTCCCCCACAACCCTCCGGGCGCCGGGGGGTAGGACCGGCGCCCTACCAGGGCTCGCCCGGCTTGCGCACCCTGACCTCTACCGGCAACTCCTCACCCACGGCCACGCCGACGCCATCCTTCTCCGCCACTATGTCGAGCCAGGGCACCTTCCCGCCGGCCCAGTCGGCGTATGCCAGCAGCGGGATGCGCAGAGGGGTGCGCACCGGCGCCACTGAGACGCGACCGGTGATCTTGTCCACCTGCAGACCGGCCGTGGCCGACAGCATGCCGAAGGCCGCCACTCCCCGGGGATAATAGTCCAGGGAGATGCTGTCGCCGCCGTACACGTACACGTCTGTGAAGCAGCCGCGCTTGGTGGTGTTGATGTACTTTTGCAGGTTCCAGTACCGGCTCACATTGTCCAGGTAGTCCATGCCCAGGTAGGCTGCGGCCATGTCGCGCCAGATGTTCTGGGACACCCACATGTTGCTCTCACTGCTGGTGTGGGGGCTTCCGAAGCGCTTGAGTGTCGCTCGGGTGGAGGTCTCCAGGTCCTGCCTCATGCGGGCCAGGTCGAGACCCGGCAGACGGAAGCCCGACTGCATCGGGTACAGCATGCCGTTGGTGGCGTAGATGGAGTAGGCGTCCCAACCCGCCACCGAGCTGCTCGCCGCAGACCTGCCGTACCCGCCCCCGGTGTTCCAGTTGCCCCCGGGGCCGCCGATCGGATCGTCCCATTGCCCCGGACCATCGTGGCCGCCCATCTGTCTCTGGCGCGGGGCGTCGGCGTAGCCCTCGACCCTCTGCTCGAGGGATACCACGTAGTGGTCGTCCTTCCAGCCCCGGCTGTCCAGCGTATTGGCGATGAGGTCCACCTGCGCCCTGTAGCGCCGGGCATCCTCGGGCTCGGCGACGAGGTCGGCAATGTGGCCCCCGCACTCGAAGGCCGCCAGCGCCCGCACCGCCAGGTAGACCTGGTCCTTGGCATACTGCACCGCGGCCGACCCCTGGTCGATGGTGTTGTACGTCCCCTCCTCATGGAAACCGTCGCCGTCGGTGTCGCAGCGGATCACGTGGTCCAGCAGCACCCGCACGTGCTCATACATCCGGCCCACGAACTCGCTGTCCCCGGTTCGGAGCCAGTAGCGGTGCAAGAGAAGCACGAAGTTCGTGTTCTCCTCCACCTCCATCTCGTGCGGGTACTTCATCCCATTGGCCTCCAGCCCCATGCCCATGTCGTGGGAGAGCACCCCGTCGCGGATGTAGTGGGGCCACTGCTCCAGAGTGATCCTCATCAGGTCCGGCCAATACTCGAAGTACAGCGGCGCCACGTTGTACTCCACGTCCACCGTGGAGTGGAACTTGCAGCAGCCCTCCCAGACGCTGAACCAGTCCTTGCCCTCGAAGTCGGCGCAGTAGAAGGTGTTCTGAATCCAGCTTTGGAAGGCGAAGGCCAGGAAGTCCTTGAGCTCCTGCGGACCCGAAGCGTCGTACACGGTGCTCTCGAACAGGGCCACCTTCTCATCGATCTCCCGGCGCTTGCCGAAGGCGTAGCGGGCCACGTCGTACAGGTCCAGGAAGAGGTCGACGTACTTGAAATGATAGGGTGCGGAGCGCACCTCGATGATGGGCTCCGGCGCCCAACCCACGTAGGCGAAGGTCTTGGTCGCCGCGGCTCTGGGCTCGAGGGCGAAGCTCCAGCTCAGGCCGCAGGCCGCGTCGGCCCAGGTGGTGGCCAGGACTGTGCGGCCGTCGGGATCGGTGCTCGCCGCGGCGGTCGTCTTGCCGCCTTCGGTGGCGGGTATTGTCAGCGAGGCCGCGTGGGCCGTGACGTCGCCGGCGTCCCGCTGCTCCACCAGCCAGGCCTGCGTCGTCGGCTTGCCGAACACGGGAGCGTCCATCTCCACGCCCAGCAGCCCCTCGCCGCCGGCCAGGCGCGACACGTCCTGCGGCCGCAGGGACTGGCCGATGACCACAGAGCCCTCCTGCGGCACGGGCTGCAGGTTGCGTACCGTCACATCCAGCAGGATGTACGGGGCCACGGAGAGCTTCACATCCTCCGGATAGAAGGGGGCGTGGAAGCTGTAGGTCACCTCCAGGGGGATCTCAGGTGCGCGGCAGGTGTAGGATAGCGAGGTCAGCGTCTGCTCCTGCCGGATCTGTGCGAAAGCCGGCAGGCGGCCGTTGAAGGGCAAGGAGGCCCACTTGCCCCCGCAACTGACGGCGTAGTACACCGCCGTGGGCTCGTCCTCGTAAAGCGCGTGATTCCTCTCGAAGTACGCCACATTGTAGTCGGCATGACCCAGAGGCGTCTGCCGGCAGATGCCCTTCTGGGGCCTGGGGTTGATGCAGAGGCGGGAGCCAAACTTGCCGATGCAGGTTTCGTAGGCCCCGTCCATGTACGGGGCGTCCTTGACCGCCTGGCCCAGCTCCACGGTGGGACCGTCGGCGGCCTTCACCTCCACCTTCCATTCATTGGTGTACAGCCGGATGAAGTTGACCTTGGCATTCTCGACGATCCCCACGAACTCCAGGGCCATCACGCCGTCTCCCGGGATCCGAACCATCGCGGTACGCACCAGCGCCTCCCTGGGACCGGCCTGGCGCAGGATGTCGAAGTCTTCAAGGACCGGCTCGCCATTGGCGAGGACCGAAAACACACGCTTGCCGGGCTCGGTGTATTTGAACTCACAGAACCCCAGTTTCAGCCGGGCGAGGCCCGGCGGGAGGCCGGAGAGCCGGTAGGCGAAGCGTTCTCCATACCGCTCGGACTGGAAGACCGCATCATCGGTGGTCTCAAGGACCGGGTCCGTCTCCACCCAGGTGCTCGTCTCCCCCTGGAGCTCGACCTTGACCGGCTGATAGTCAGCGGCGCTGAACGCCGGGATCATGCAGAGCCACGCCATTCCAATGGCCAGATAGGGCCAGGCAGGTTTCATAGAACCGTCCTTTCGGTGGTGCGGAACCGAGGCACAATGCAATATACAACAAGATTTCCTTTCTCAGGTGCCGTCGACCTTCGCCGGTGGAGAGAACGGCCGAGAACGGAGGACGACGAACACCTCACCACGGAGACACGGAGAACACGGAGAACACGGAGATGCACAGAGAACGGCGAGACGGCTGAAGGGAAGGAGTGGAGGAAGCCATCCGCTCTCGGGGTTGACCCATCCTCTCCGGCCGCGGCCCCACCCCTCATTGTCTTTCTCCGTGTGACTCCGTGCTCTCCGTGTCTCCGTGGTGAGACGTAGTCGTCTGCCTTCTCCGCCGCTCTCACCGTTGACCCATCCTTCGTTGCCTTTCTCCGTGTGACTCCGTGCTCTCCCTGTCTCCGTGGCGAGACGTAGTCGTCTGTCGTTCGCCGTCCTCCGCGCTCTCCCCTCACCGGAAGGTCTCCCGCTTTGCGTGTCGAAATGGCCGAGACCATAACCTGCTACCGTGCAGTCGGGAGGCACTCTGACATGCTTAGGCTCGGAATCGTGGATTGTGATACATCACACGTCGTGCAGTTCAGCATGCGTTTGAACCACGTGGAGATCGATCAGGAGCAGTGGGTCGACGGGGCCAACATCGTGGCCGCAGTGCCGCTGCCCTCGGCCATCCTGGCCCAGGAGAAAGTCGACGAGTACGTGGAGAAGCTGAAGGGTTGGGGCATCGAGATCGTCGACAGGCCCGAGGCCCTGCTGGACATGAACCTCGACGGGGTCCTGATCGAGGCCGTGGACGGCAGCGTCCACCTCGAGCGGGCAAAGCCGTTTCTGGAAGCCGGCATGCCGCTTTACATCGACAAGCCCTTCACCTGCTCCAGCGCCGACGCCAAAGAGATCCTGCGCCTCGCCAAGGAGAGCAATGTGCCGGTCTTCTCGACCTCGTCCCTGCGCTACGGTCTCGAGGTGCAGGAAGTCCTCAACGACGAGGAGGGCAAGTACGGGAACGTCCTCGGCGCCAGTTGCTGGACCCCGGCCAGTCTTCAGGAGCGCAATCCCGGGCTGTTCAACTACGGCATCCACGGCGTCGAGCCGCTGTTCACACTGATGGGCTCGGGCTGCAAGTCCGTCTGGACCGTGTTCCAGGAGGGTGCCGAGGTCACCGTCGGTCTGTGGGATGACGGCCGCATCGGCAGTCTCCGCGGCACGCGGGCGGGTGCCCATGCCTACGGCTTCACGGCCTTCTGTGAGAAGCAGGTGGTGACCACCTCGATCAACGCCGGGTACATCTACCGCGAGCTGCTGAAGAAGATGGTGGAGATGTTCCAGACCGGTAAGCCGCCGGTGGAGCTCCAGGAGACTTTGGAGATCGTGGCCTTCATCGAAGCGGCCATGGAGTCGGCGGCCAATGACGGCAAGAAGATCGATCTGAAGGCGTAGGACGCGCTGCAGGGCCGCTTGCACACGGGCAGGCCGCACTGTAGGGCGCGGGCCTGTACCGCGCCAGCGCGGCGCTGTAGGGCGCGGGCCTGTACCGCGCCAGCGCCGCGCTGTAGGGCGCGGGCCTGTACCGCGCCAAAGGCCGGCGGGGCACAGGTCCCCGCCCTACAACGTCGTACCGCGCCAGGGTAGGGCGACTGTGCCCACCCACAAACGACAGGGCCGCTGTGCTCTGCCCGGAATCCATCACGGTGGGGGCGCGACAGCTCGCCCCCACCTCTGCATCGAGGGATGCGCCGCATGTCCACACCGCAAGCCGGCCCCGCCCTGGAGTTCAAGCCCGACCTGCAGCAGGCCACTGAACGCTGGCTCGCCTTCTGGGAGCAGGAGATCATCGACCGGCCCGTGTGCAACATGCGGGCGCCCAAGGACGGCGTGGAGCCGGTGGGCGGCCCACCGTACCTCGCCGGGGCCCGCGAGGACTTTGGCCCCATCGTGCAGCAGGCTCTGGACAGCGCGGCCACCATCTGGTGGGGCGGCGATGCCATCCCCAGCTATACCCCCAGCTTCGGCCCCGACATGATGGCCGCCTGGATCGGGGCCGACCTGGAGTTTGACGAGGACAACTACGGCACCAATTGGGTCGTCCCCTGCATCGACGACTGGGACGCCGCACTCCCTCTGACCCTCGATCCCCAGAACCGCTGGTGGCGCCGGATGCTGGACTTCTGCGCCGCCCTGGCCGACGCGTTCGACGGCAAGATGCTCGTGGCCCATCTGGACCTGCACAGCAATGCCGACCTGCTCTCGGCCATGCGCAGCCCTCAGAGGCTCTGCACGGACTTCTTCGACATCCCCGAGACCCTCGACCGGGCCACGCAGAATGCCATCGACCTGTACATCCCCGTCTACGAGGGCCTCTACGAGGCCGGGCAGATGGGCAAGCACGGGACGCTGGGCTGGGTGAGTGCCTACCACCCGGTGAAGACCAACACGATCCAGTGTGATTTCGCGGCCCTCATCGGCCCCGAGCACTTTCGCAGGTACGTCCTGCCCGGCCTCGAGGCGGAGGCCGCGTACCTGGAGCACTGCGTCTACCACTACGACGGTCCCGAATGCCTGGTGCATCTGGACGACATCTGTTCCATCAGAGGTCTTGACTGCATCCAGTGGACGACAGGAGCGCGGAACGCGGCCTTCATCGAGTGGCTGGACCTCCTGAAGACGATCCAGGCCAAGGGCAAGAGCCTCTGGATCCCGTGCAGTACCGAGGACATCAGGATCTACCACAGGGAATTGGACCCGACGAAGCTGTTTTATGACTGTTACGCTCCGAGCCAGAAGGTGGGCGAGGAGACCTTGCGGTGGCTGGTGGACAATACGTAGCGCATCCGCCCGGCGGCGGCGTCCTGCCGTCGGTCTCGCGGCAAGCCCCCATCCGTCGGTCTCACCGAATACGGAGGCGCACCGATGACAGCCGATCCCCGGGCCCTCTTGGCCCTCTGCCTGCTTCCGGCGGGCCTCCTGCTGCCGAGGCCATGCCTCGCCGCGCCCCAGGCGGCCGATGAGCTTGTCCTGGCCGCGGACGGTCAGACATCCTATCGCATCTGGTCGGCCGAAGGCGCCTCCGCTCCCGAGAGAACGGCGGCACGGGAACTGGCCGACTACCTGCAGCGCACCACCGGTGCCCAGTTCGCCATCGGGGAGCCCACCGAGGCGGGTTCCCCGGTGATCGCCGTGGGGCCCGGGGCCGCCGGGGCCCTGAAGCCCGACCTGAACCTGGACAGGTCCGAGCTGGGCGAAGACGGCATCGTCCTGCGCACAGCCGGTCCCCACCTCATCCTCACCGGTGCCGAAGGCTCCCGGCGTGGCACGCTGTACGCGGTCTACGAGTTCCTGCAGCGCGTGGTGGGTGTCCGCTGGTGGACGCCGACCGAGGAGTTCGTCCCCGCCCGCCCGACGCTCACCGTGGAGCCACTGGACGTCCGCTACAGGCCGCCCTTCCTCTACCGCGAGGTCTTCGGCTGGGGGATGGTGCAGGAGGAGCGGCAGTGGGGGTATGACGACTCGGATGCAGCCGCTCTGAACTGGGACAAGGCCCGCTTCGCCGCCCGCCTGCGCAACAACGGGCATGGCACCTCGATGCCGCAAAGCCTCGGTGGCTGCTACATGCCGCTGGGCTGGTGCCACACCTTCTACCCCTTCATGCCTCCGGACAAGTACTTCGAGGACCACCCGGAGTGGTACAGCGAGATCGACGGCAAGCGTGTGCACCAAGGCGCGCAGCTTTGCATGACCAATGACGAGATGCTGGAGGAGCTCTCCAGGAACGTGCTGGCGGCGATCCGCGAGCAGCCGCATCTGGGCATCGTCGTGCTGACTATGAACGACTGGCACGGTAACTGCCAATGCTCTGAGTGCCGGGCGCTGGATGAGGCCGAGGGTTCGCCCATGGGCTCCTTGCTGTATGGGGTGAACAAGGTCGCCGAGGCCGTGGAGCAGGAGTTCCCGGAGATGCTGGTGGCGACGCATGCTTATATCTACGCCCGCAAGCCCCCCAGGACCATCCGCCCGCGGGACAACGTGCTGATCTGGCTATGCGTCATCGAGCGTTCCGCCCCGCAGCCCATCGACAGCGATGAGAACCGCACGTTGATGGAAGACCTTCAGGGCTGGGCACAGGCGGCGCCGCGGCTGTTCATGTGGGACTACACCATGAACCTGCCCGGGCCCCTGGCGCCGTACCCCAACTGGCAGGTGTTCGCCGACGACCTGCGCACCTACAGGGATCACAACGCCGTGGGTGTGTTCATGGAGAGTGAGTCCGTGGGCTTCAGCCATTTCGTGGAGCTCAAAGTCAACCTCATGGCCCACCTGCTGTGGGACCCCTCGCAAGACGAGCAGGCCCTCATCGACGAGTTCCTCCGCGGCTACTACGGCGCGGCGGCCCCGGCGTTGGGCGAGGCCATGGCGGCCCTGCAGGAGCGGGCGAAGGGCCACCGCCTCACCTGGCACGACGGTCCGGACGCCCACTGGCTGGACCTGGCGACGATGAACCGCGTCACGGAGCTTCTCTCCCGGGCGGAGGCCGCGGTGGCCGCCGAGCCGGAGCTGCTCATGCGAGTACGGCGCTCGCGGCTGAGCATCGACCACCAGTGGCTCCGCGGCTATGGGCTGTACAGGCAGCAGGCGGCGCAGCAGGGCGTGGACTTCCTGGGTCCGGCGGACCCCGCCGAGAGCGCTGCGGAGCTCTCCGCCCGCGTCCGGGCCGAGGCCGCTACCTGGACACCGGACTTCATGACCCGCGGCATCAGCTCGTGCATGGGAGGTATGGCCGCCTATCTCGACAGTCTGCAGAGGCTCGCCGCCGCGGCGGGCAAGAGCGCGCCCCTGCCGCCGATCTTCGCGGAGATCCCCCGCTCGCAGATCGTGGACATGGACGAATCGCTGGCCACCGTCTTCACCTACGCGGGAGCCTCGATAGTGGAGGACCCCAGGGCCGCCAACGGACTGGCGATGAAGGTGCCCAGGGCCCAGCAGCCGAGCTGGGCGGTGCAGGCCAAGACCCGGGGTCTTGGCGACCTCGGGGGCTTCGGTACCTACCAAGTCTATGCCGTCGTCCGCTGCGAAGTGCAGGCGGAGGAGGGCGCCGCCTTCGTCGGGGGAGTGTGGGACGACAGGAACCGCACCGGACTGGGGGCTGTGAGCTACCCCATCGGCGCGCCGGCACCACCGCCCACGGCCGAGGAGATCGACCGCAATCCCGATATCCGGTTCGCGACCATCGCCGGCGGCGATCCGGTGACCGACGACGAATACCACGTGTACGACTTCGGCACCCACGATCTGTCCCATGGCGACATCTCGATCTGGGTCGGCACCACCACGGGCGACATCTACGTGGACCGCTTCGTGTTGGTGAGGAAGTAGCCCGCCGCCGTCGCCGGGCACCGAGGCGTCAGTGGGGTGGGCTTTGCGGCCCGCCGCCGTCTGCCGTTCCGTTCCCGTCGCTCCTCCCTCGCCCCAAACCGTACGCAACGCTTCCGGGCGCCTGTGCTTTGTTCGAGGTCGCCCCCATTGTCTGGGATGACTGATGACTGAACGCTTTCGTGTGACACCGCGCTCGCTGATCATCGGCCTCATTGGCGCTGCGGTGGTCTGTTTCATCGTTTGTTGGGCCGAGCTGGTGGTCACCACCATTCAGATCGCCATCTGCCAGTTCGCCCCGGCAGCCATCGGTCTGTTGCTTCTCGTGGTCCTGGTGAACGTGGGCCTCAAACGCATCTGGCGTCGCATTGCGCTCAAGCCCCACGAGATCATCGTGATCTACGTAATGGTGCTGGTGGCCGCGCTCACCACCTCCCGCGGCCTGCTGGAGCGCTGGCTACCGGCGCTGGTCGCGGTGAACTATTACGCCACTCCCGCCAACCACTGGGAGAACACGTTCTTCCCCAATATCCCGCAGTGGGCGGTGCCCTGGGACATCCAGGGCGGGGCGCAGGCGCCCATCGTGGTCAGCTTCTATGAGGGTCTCAAGCCCGGGGCCCCCATCCCCTGGCAGCCGTGGCTGGGACCCATCGGCTGGTGGCTCATCGTCGTCGTCGCCATGTTGCTCTCATGCGCCTTCATGGCCTCGATCATCCGGCGACAGTGGATCGACAATGAGAAGCTCAGCTTCCCGCTGGTCAATCTGCCCGTGGAGATGGCCAAGGATGAGTCCGACGGCCGGTCGTTTTTCGCCAACAAGATGATGTGGATCGGCTTTGCTCTGCCCACCATCGTGTTCGCCCTCAACGGCCTGCACGGCATCTACCCCTCCTTGCCGCGCATCCCCACCGAGTACCCGCTCAACCCTGTGTTCGGCGGCATGGGCAGGCCCTGGCGCGATCTGGGCTTCACCACGGCCTACTGCTCCATGGCCGCCGTGGGGTTCAGCTACTTCCTCCCCGCCGAGGTGCTCTTCTCGCTGTGGTCGTTCTACGTCCTGCTGCGACTTGAGAACATCCTCTTCTCGGCCTTCGGCGCCGCTCCCGAGGCCATGCCGCTGTACCCCACGACTCTCTGGAACGGGTACCAGGTCATGGGCGCCTATCTCGTCCTGATGGTCTACTTCGTGAAGGCCGCGTTGCCCCATCTCCGCCACGTCTGGGCGGTAACCGCCGGACGCGTTCCCGACGACGGCCACGGCCGCGAGTTCATCCCCTACCGCTATGCCGTCATCGGCCTCGGGATCGCGCTGGCCGTCTCTATCTACTGGTTCACCAAGCTGGGGATGTCGCCGTGGATGGCCGTCATCGAGGTGGTGATCTACGTCTTCGTGGTCATCGTCGTCATGGCCCGCAGCGTGGGCGAGGCGGGCATGCTCATGACCGAGACCAGCTTCCGGCCCGTCGACCTGGTCAAGCTCTTCACCCGCGCCGGCAATCTGGGCCCCTCCACTCTCACCGCCCTGTCTCTGGCCGATGCCGTCTTCACCCGCGACCTGCGCGGCAATCTCATGAGCACCTTCCTCGACGGGCTGAAGATGTCGGACCTGGTGAAGCTCGACCGCCGGCACCTGTTTGGGGCCATCGCCGCCGCCTTGATCGTCGCCCTGCTGGTCGGCGGCGCCTTGCATCTCATCATCCCCTACCAGCGTGGGGCGATGACGCTGTATAGCTACGTCTACCGCGGCAATTCCCTGCTCGGCTTCCAGCACTTCCAGCCCGTGATGGATGCCCCCGACAAGTACGACCCCCGGCTCCCCGTGTTCTTCGGCTCCGGGGTGATCGTGGCGGTGTTCCTCAGCATCATGCGGGCCAGATACGCCTGGTGGCCCCTGGCGCCCCTGGGCTTCGCCCTCTCCGGCTCCTGGAGCATGATCGTCTTCTGGTTCCCGATCTTCATCGCCTGGCTCCTCAAATGGGGGATCGTGCGCTACGGCGGGATGAAGACCTACATGAACCTCAAGCCCCTCTTCCTGGGGCTCATCTTGGGAGAGTTCTCGCAGGCGGTCTTGTGGGCGACGATAGCGGGGATCTGGCGAACCCCGGCGCCGTCGTTCCCCTGGCCGTGAACGGCGAGTCGGCGAGTCCGCGGCAGTCCACGGCAAGGGCAGTTAACGGCGGTTAGTCGTTGGTCGTCATCCGCCGCTGTCCTGTCTATCCTGTTCCACAGTCGTTGGTGTCGTTAGGGAGGTGAGCCAGGCCCGTCCGGGACGAGATTTGCTCCGGCCGGGCGCAGTGGTCGATCCACCCAACCATTCCACACTTCGGAGGAGAGCCATGCGACTGACCCTACTCCACACACTCTTGCTGTGCGTGCTGTGCACCCCTCTGTTGGCCTATGACATGGGCGATCTGCCCAAGTGGTCCATGGGCGACAAGCTGATCGGCATCGCCCTGCCCCCGGGGACCGAGATCCCCCAGACCGACCAGTGGCCCGCGGCCGCCTGGTTTGAGTACAACGACGTACAGTTTGTGATCTACGCCAAGCACATCGCTCCCCTGGACCTCGAGACCGGCAAGGCGCGGTACTCCGTGTGGATCAGCGTTCCGCCGCAGTACCGCGAGGAGATCGAGAAGGAGCGGCCGATGACGGGTGCCGACGCCTTCGCGTATCTCCAGCGGGCCAACTGCTCCTCGATTGTCGCCGAACTCTACACCGGTCCCGGTGATACTTGGGGCGCCGCCGAGGGGGCAGAGCCCTGGACGGCACAGAACGGCCGCTGCGTACTGGGGGTGTTCGAGCCCGTGCCGGGTGGGATTGCGCCGAGGGCCTTCTCCCTTTATCGCCTCCAGTTCCAGGGCGGTGCCAGCATGAGACTCGGGCAGATCTGGTGCTTCTGCCCCAACTATCCCCACGGCGTCACGAAGGCGGCAGACGACGAATGGATCTCGTGGACCGCCAGTGACGACTCGGCGAGCTTCAAGGTTGACCAGTGGGGGCTGCCGGGCTGCAGCCCGGTCCCGGAGCCCGCCCCCCCCGCGGTGACTACGACGCCACCCGCGACGGGGACGGACACTCCAACCACGCAGGACACCGAGGCGATAGCCCCCTTCGTGGGCGCCTGGCTGGACCCGACGGCGGGAACAGTTGTCCACGTGCTGCGGGACGGCATCTTCCTGCTCACCGGCAGCGGGGATCCCGCCCGCGCGATCGTGGCCGGCACCTGCGGGGTGTCGGGAGACGTGCTGCGCCTGCACACCTGTCTCGCGGACCCGACGCAGCTCTGGGTGGCCGGAGCCGTGCCCGCCGCCGCCGCGGAGACGCTCACCGGCGGCGACTTCGACCTCACGACGATGGTACAGGTCCGCAGGGCGGGCGAGAACCTCGTGGGCACCATGCGCTCCTGGCGCGCGTCCTTCGAGACGAACGGCGACTTGCGCACATTCGAGCCCTGGAACGGGCCGGCGGTGCCACCGACTGCGGTGGAGTGGCAGCCGGCACCCGCCGGTACCACCTACCCGTTCGCGACGGGAGCGGGGACCTTACGGGACCTGCTGACAAGATAGATACACCCCAGGAGACTACAGGTCTCGCGTTAGCCGTAGTCAGGACGGCGACGGCCTCGAGCCGTCGCCGTTCGCGCTCCTGCCACTCTGTGGTCGCAGGCCGGCCAGACCCTCTATCCGGCGGCCTCGTACGAGCGCGCCAATAGGGCCAGGAACTCTTCATCGACTTCGGCCTCGCTTTCCAGGACCGTGGACACATGACAGGCGCTCCAGCCCTCAAACTTGTCGCTGGGCTGCCTGAGCAGACGCGGGATGCGCTCTGCCTCCGATGGCTCCAGACGCAGGCCAATCCGGAGCCCGTCGGTCAGCACCTTCACCACGGCGAAGGCGTAGCGGCCGGACAAGACCACGTGTTTCGAGTTGGCGTGCACGGAGAAAGGCCCCAGGTGTTTGCGTGCCCTGTCCACCAACGCAGTGAAGACCGCCCGGCTCTTGGGCCTGCCGGCGAAGTGTACCTCGACCGGGTCAGCGGAGACGCCGGGCGCACCGGGGGTCTCGTTGCCGACCGGAGTGGTCTCGGCTGCGCCACGGTCCCCTGCCGCGGCAGCCCGCTTCAGCCGCCCGCGCAGCTCATCCACCTTCCGCCAGATGCCGCCTAGATCCTGGAAGCTCCAGAAGTGCCAGCCATCCACGGCTTGCCATCCGGTGGCGTGAGACCCGGCGGCCGACGGTGTCGCGAAGCGCTCGCCCTCGACGCTCAGGTGGCCGTCGTCGGTAACCTGCGCGAGGACCTCTCGCCCCTGAGTGGTCGCGCGCCAGCGGTCCTGAGGCCTCACCAGACCGGCCGCGAGCAGGTCCGCCAGGGTGATGCGGGGTGTCCGGCCGGCATGTCTTCCCCCCGGGCCGCGTGCCGCGAGTGTCTGCTGCCGCACCTCCACGAGGGGCTCCGGCGACCCGCCACCCGCCACCGCTACGCGCGCCTCGGCCTCAGGGGGCGCGGCCCCGCCGCTACGCAGGCGCTCGCGAAGCTCGGCCACCGGTCGCCAAGCGCCCTGCGCGTCCTGGTAATGCCACAGGTCCCAGCCGTTCACCTGATGCCACGTCCTGAGACCCAGGGCCCGCGCGCCGGCCTGCGAAGGCGTTCCGCAAGGCTGCCCGTCCACCAACAGCTCCCCGTCTTTCGCCACCTCGGCCAGCACGTAGCCGTCGCCGACCTCGGCCCGCCACTGATCTCCCGCAGTCATCAGTCCCGCGGCCAGCAGGCTCCCCAGCGAGACGTGGCGCGGTCTCTCGTCCCCCTCCCGGCCGCCCGCGCCCTCCTCACCCACGGCAGGCTGGGGAAACTGGACATCAACGTCCGCCCGCCTCAGTGACCCCCTGATGTCCGATGGCGAAAGACCGGGGGCCTGCCTGCGCACGAGGCGCACCAGCCCCTCATCCACCTCGGCCAGTAGAGTCTCCAGCGCATCGCGAACCTGGCGGTCGACAAAGTGCGCTCGCCACAGCCGGATGATCTCCTCGTCACTCAGCTTAGGTTTGGACAGCAACTCGAGCGTGTCGAGGGTGTGCGCCTCCTCGTCGGCTTCGGAGATGGCAACGGAGCGGAACAGCTTCTGCTCCACATCGACCGGAGCGTGCGCGTTGTAGATGCAGTAGCGGTCACCATCGGAGAGCACGCACCACTCGACCCCGGCGGCGTTGGCATAGTTGACGACCTGGGACTTCCACTTGTGGTCATCGAGGTTCGTATCCAGTGCCTTGGCCTCAACGAATAGCACCGGCGAGCGCTGGACAAGGAGTGCGTAGTCCACAGGGTTGTCCTGCTGCCTGTACCGGTACTCGGTCTTCACCTCATCGGGATCGACGGTATCCCAACCCAGAGCGTCCAGGACCGGCGTGATGAGGGATGTCTTGGTTTGCGTCTCGCCGATATGGTCTCTGCGATCGCGCACCTGCTGGATGCTGCGCCTGACCTTGCGCACGGCGGCAGTGAGGCGTTCCCGCAGATCCGGGCAACCGGCCATGACTGATCTCTCCCTCCGTCTACGGCGCGTCGCGCTTGCCCGCCGCGGTCGCCTCTCCCGCCATCGCCTTTCCCGCCGTCACCTTTCCCGCCGTCACCTTTCCCGCCGTCACCTCTCCCGCCGTCGCCTCTCCCGCCGTCGCCTTTCCCGCCATCGCCTCTCCCGCCATCGCCTCTCCCGCCATCGCCTCTCCCGCCATCGCCTCTCCCGCCATCGCCTCTCCCGCCGTCACCTTTCCCGCCGTCACCTTTCCCGCCGTCGCCTCTCCCGCCGTCGCCTTTCCCGCCGTCCCCTTTCCCGCCGTCCCCTCTCCCGCCGTCGCCTCTCCCGCCGTCGCCTCTCCCGCCGTCGCCTCTCCCGCCGTCGCCTCTCCCGCCGTCCCTGTCACCTATCACCTGTTTCCTGTCACCTACTCCACGAGGCCCCAGTCCGCCGCCGACTTGTCCAGCTCCAGGCCTTCCAGGATCGCCTTCAGCTCGGTGGCCATGGCCTCGGGGTCTCCTGTATCGAGGGTCTGCCCCAGCTTGCCTGCGAGGCGATGGGCCCACAGGCCGAAGGCCAGATGCGTGCGCCGGGCCTCAAGCCGGAGACGCTCGGCCATCTCGGCGGGGACGCCCGTCTCGGCCAGGGGAAGCTGCGCCGCCTCCGCGGCCGAGGCGGAGAGGGCGAGGCACCTTTGGAGCAGCTCCGGTGTGGCCTCGGCCTTGGGTAGGACCCCGGCCCAGCCCGAGGCCAGGAAGCGCGGGGCCACCTCCTGCGGCTGGTCCCAGAAGTCGGCCATTACGCCGATGGGCCGGTCGTGGCCACCGGTGAGCTCGGCATACCGCGTCAGGGCCGCCCCTGCCCCCACGCCGTGGAGCGCGGTGAAGGCCTCGCGGAGGCCGATGGGGCTCTGCGGGTTCCAGGTGTTGGCGGCGAAGGTCACGTAGTTGGGCCGCCACAACTGGGCCTCGCGGGTGTTGCCCAGGACGAAGAACCCCCGGGCGGAGGCGGGATCTCCGACGATCGGGTAGGCCTCGTAGTAGACCTTCCAGTCCGCGGTATCGCCGGGGAAGAAGTTGTGCCAGGCCAAAGGCGGGGCACCGAAGCGCTCCGCGGACTGCCGCAGGAACTCCGGAGTAACCTGGGTGATCCAGCAGGTGAGGGGCTCGGCCAGTTCGGCGGAGAGATTGGTTAGGTATGCCCGCTGGTCCTCGGCGTCGGCGGCCGTGTAGTCGGCCCCCACCTCGTAGTAGACCCGGGGACAGAAGACCACCTCGATGCGCCCTCCCAGCCTGGGCTTGAGACGGTTGATGAAGGCCGCATGGGCCTTGCCCAGTCCGGCGAAGCCGGGGCCGAAGCGCTCCCTGTCCTCCGCCGTGAACACCTCGTTGGGACGGTCGTCGGCGTTGATGGTCAGCCATCTGTAGCCCTTATCCGCGGCTTCCAGCGCCCAACCCGTGTACTCATCGAGAGCTTCGGTGCTCTGGAAGTCGAACTCGTCGGGCAGGTGGCGGGCGGGCATGAGCCGGATGCCGCGGCGGTTGGCCTCCACCGTCACCTGCTCCGAGCCTCCGGCGCCGCTGAACCAGGCGTTGAGCTTGAAGAAGGCGCAGAAGTCCAGCCAGGCCGTGGAGGTCGGGACGGTTATGGGTCCACGAATCTCGCAGGCCGGCTCATCCTCGAGGCTGCAGGCCGGCGCCAGCAGAAGACCATCGTGGACGCGCAGGAGCTGCAGCACAGTGGCCACACCGTAGGCAAGGCCCACGGGATCGGCGGCACGCAGCAGCACCCCGGCCTCCGGGGAGATCACAAGATCGTAGGCCTGATCGGTCAGCGCAGCCTCCGGCTGCAGGGCCAGATGGATCCCCGGCTCGTCGACAGCGGCCGCCTCGCAGCCCATGGCGGCCAGCCCCCGTGTCAGCAGTTCCATAGCATACAGCTCCGGCGTGCCGCCGACGAGCGAGGTGGCCACCCTCGGCCCGGCCTCCCCCAGCCTCACCCCGCGCTCTGCTGCGAGCTCGCCCCGCGGCGTCGGCACCACCAGCACGGGGTCATCGGGCCGGTGAGTGGCAATGATCTGCTCGATAATGTCGGATGGGTTCATCTCCTCCCTGGGCCCATCGCCCCAGGGGGCACTCCCAACCGGCCCGATGACAAGCACCCGGGCCCAGTCAGAGTCATCGAAGCCCGGCCGCTCCCAGCCCTCGGGCCCCTCGGGGCCGACGCGGAACTCGGCATCCGAGACCAGCCCGAGGCCGTCAAGCCGGAGCAGCAGGGCTCCGGGGCCGCGGGCCGTGTTCTCGGCCCGTACCGCGATGACATTGCGCCCCACACGCAGAAGCGGCGCCACCTCGAACCGATACACGGTCTCCCAGTCCTCGCCGGTGCCGACCCGCTTCCCATTGACGAAGGCCTCGAAGCAGTCGTCGGCGGTGAGCAGGAGCTTCGCCGATGCCGGAACCTGCTCCAGCTCGAAGGAGCGACGGAAGTAGCGGGAAGCCGCCGGGGCCCAGTTGGGAGGGCCTTCGCCGTCGATCCAGATCCACGATGGGGTGGGCTCGGCGGCGAGCAGTTGGGTTGCCAAAAGCAGCCAGGCCAGCATGGGATACCTCCGGGGGACGATGGGATAGCCCGCATTTCGCCTGCGTGAGGGAGGTGTCCTCCCGCACAGAGCGGCGCCGCCAGCGGCGAGGACTTGGGCATGCCCCTGGGGAATAGGCTACTTCCTGATCCTCCGCGGCGTCCGGGGAAGGAGCACACAAACCATGTTCTTGCGGTATCTCGGCCATTCCTGCTTCACGGTCTCCGACGGCATCCACACGGTGATCTTCGACCCGTTCTTGACGGGCAATCCGGATGCGGCGCTGGGCCCGGATGACGTTGCCGCCGACGCCGTCCTGCCCAGTCACGGGCATGGCGACCATCTGGGGGACACCATCGCCATCGCCAGGCGTCTGGACATCCCTGTGGTGTGTATTCACGAGCTGGCCGGCTGGTGCTCCCGGCAGGGTGTGGAGGCCGTCGGGATGAGCATCGGGGGGAGCTGCGAGTTTCCCTTCGGACGTCTCAAGCTCACCCTCGCCCTCCACGGGTCGGGGGTGGCCGGCCCGGACGGCGCTTTCGAGTACGTGGGCCCGCCCTGCGGCCTTATCCTCACCATGGGCGGCCGAACACTGTACTTCGCCGGTGACACGGCGCTGTTCTCCGACATGCGCCTCATCGGGGATGAAGGTGTGGACATCGCGCTCTTGCCCATCGGCGACCACTACACCATGGGCATCGACGACGCGGTGCGGGCGGTAGAGCTGCTCCGTCCGCGGGTGGTCGTGCCCATGCACTACAACGCTTTCGATGCGATCCGCAAGGACCCGGCGGTGTTCGCCGCGAAGGTGGCGAAGCTGGGTGTGGACTGCAGAGTGATGGCGCCGGGGGAGCAGACCGAGGTGTAGGGGCGAGCGGCCGTGGCGCGTGGCGTGCAGCGGCCAACGGCTCGGCACCCTCGCTGTGTAGGGCGCGGGCCTGTACCGCGCCGAGGGGGTCCTCCGACCCTGACGACGAACGGCGGCGCACAGGTCGCCGCCCTACAACGGCCAACGGCTCGGCACCCTCGCTGTGTAGGGCGCGGGCCTGTACCGCGCCGAGGGGGTCCTCCGACCCTGACGACGAACGGCGGCGCACAGGTCGCCGCCCTACAGCGGCCAACGGCTCGGCACCCTCGCTGTGTAGGGCGCGGGCCTGTACCGCGCCGAGGGGGTCCTCCAACCCTAACGACGAACGGCGGCGGCGCACAGGTCGCCGCCCTACAACGGCCAACGGCTCGGCACCCTCGCTGTGTAGGGCGCGGGCCTGTACCGCGCCGAGGGGGTCCTCCGACCCTGACGACGAACGGCGGCGCACAGGTCGCC
>Ga0334883_1002085_pt1 | contig 26277 bp, 25 predicted proteins | sample GraSluR1_MG_6_FD_207230 | JGI IMG/M metagenome (GOLD analysis project Ga0334883, IMG submission 207230) | Sludge microbial communities from methane-producing bioreactor in Wageningen University, Netherlands - Granular Sludge_09_05-R1 | ecosystem: Engineered > Bioreactor > Anaerobic >...
GCGATGGTACAACAAGATGGGTGGGGTTGCCTCCAAGTACATCAACAGGTATGCAGCTCTCTTCAATATCAGGTTCCAGGTTGGCAGGATGGATCCAAGCGAGGCTCTTCTGCTGGTGAAATCAAGGTTGAGAGGAATCAAGGGCAACAGCTTTGTGACAATCGAAAGGCTCAAGCAAGAAAAGCTGTTCAGCCCGCTTGAATTGAGATGGGAAGCAGGACAAACGGCATGAAGTCACTATTTGTTAAAAACAGCCAAAGGAAAACTTGGTTAGAAGCGATATGGTCAAAATTTTGGAAAAAATCGGCTAGAAGAGGGACGCTGGATCCTTTAATCGTTGAAGGATTAAAATAATCTTTTCGTCGAATATAGTACAGATTGGCTATACGTGTGATTACTTCACTATCATTGCTTGAGTTGAAATAGTTTTCTAGACTTAATCGTATATCTTGCACTGGATAATAGGCCAAAATTAACTTGTCTTGAAATGGGAAAAAATTAATCATCATTTTATCTTCCTGAATACGCACAATACCTAATGCTCAAATGAGCGTTATTACTGTAGATAAACCAAAGGCCGACCATTTCTGATCAGCCTTGTGGTTTTATTGGATACTGTACCTGGAACCCTGTTTCTCAAAACCCTTGATTCAAACCGCTATCTTGCGATTCCTGTGGAACTTTTGGACTTTGTACCTGGTACCGATGGTTTCGACAGGTTTGTGCAGTATGCAGTGCGTGTCTGGAATGTGGATCTGCCTTTGAGCGACAAGGAAGGCATCGTGGAAGAGGCTATCCAACGGTTGCAGGCTTTCTACAAGAGAATCGGGATGCCGACTACGTTGGCTGATGCAAACATTGCAGATGATAAGCTCAGGTTCATGGCAGAGAATGCGTTTGTTGGTGAGAAATCTCACCTTGGGAACTTCAAGAAGTTGTCTGCTGATGATGTGGAGAAGATTTATAGGCTTGCGCTGTGAGCGAGAGATTGTTTGGTGTAGGCATCAAACAAGGTAGGCAAGTCTGAGATCTATCAGCCTTGTAGTGAAATGAGTAGTGGTAGTGCCCCGGTTGATGCCGGGGCACTGCTATTGGTAGGGTGATGCTAAGAGAGTTGGCAAGTATCAAAACAAAACTAAAGGCTGACCATTTCTGATCAGCCTTATGGAGTGATTGGCTTTTTTCTGGTACCGATGGTTCTTTTCTCATCAAAATAACGCTATGGTTAGTTGATAGGTTTGCCAAAATAGAAATATACATACATAAGATATGTGAAACTACAGAAAGTCAAACTTGACTTCGGTTTATATACTGAACATAATACAGAGTATATGTATGGATATATTGAATATAACGAACTGGAGGCTTTATGGCTGTACTGGATTCAATTATGCAGGAAGGATTGCTCGTTGATAGAGCATGGTTTGGCAGGCATGGGATAGAATCTACTGCTGTGGATTATTACCTCCGCGCCGGTAAGATTGAAGCCTTGGTGCATGGTCTTTACAGAAAGCCAGGACCGCCGTTGAAATGGCAACAGGTTGTGTACTCGCTGATAGTGCTCGGGTCTGATGTTCATGTCGGGCACTTGACCGCCTTGAGTTATCACGGGTACGAGCATACCTTGAAGCTTGGTGTTGCACAGAGCATCAGATTGTACAGTGCCCAGAGTCTTCCCTCATGGGTGGAAAAGGTGGAAATCAGTCCTGGCTTCATGAAGATGAAGCGTAATCCGTTCTCGAATGGCTCGATTGGTCTGGTTGATGTCCCGTTTGGGACATGGGACTGGCCTCTACCATATTCCACTGCTGAACGTGCGTTTATCGAGTTGGCAAGCACCCTTGTGACACGCGAAGACATCCTGCAGGCAAAATTGATGTTGGAAGGAGCTGCAAGTCTGCGGCCTATGCAATTGCAGTCACTGTTGGAAGCTTGTGGAAATATCCAAGCGAAGCGATTGTTTCTTTGGCTTGCCAGGACCATAGGCCACCCTTGGTATAAGCATATCGATATATCCCGGATCAACCTAGGGGCTGGAAAACGTCAGATAGTAAGCGGGGGGATTCTTGATGCACAGTTTTTGATCACCGTACCCAAGGAGGTCCAAGATGGACAGCAAGAACCCCTTACATAGTGTCTACCAAAACGTACGCATAGCATAGCAAAAGGCTGACCATTTCTGATTAGCCTTTTGGATTTATTGGACTTCTTAACTGGTGCCCTGTTCCCCGAAATCCCTGATTCAGACCGCCATTCTGCGATTCCTTCGGAAATTGTGGAAGCTGTACCTGGTACCGATGGTTGGCATGCAGCCGCCCACCACAGTGGGGGCAGCTGTCGGGGACCGCGCCAGTGATCCTTCCGTGCAGCGTCTCGATGATGACCCGGTGACCGCCTATCTGCTTTTCCGCATAGGTGATCGCTCTTGTCGTCTCAAATTCTGGCAATTGTAGGATGGAATTGGTATACTGGTCCACGGGCGTCCGTCCTTGTTAGCTTGGTTTTTGGTTAACTCAATACTAACAGATGGATTGCCCATTTTCTATTTCTTTGGGTCTGCCCCAGATTTCACTGTTTTCCTAATCCCACAGGTTTTTCCCAAGAGCCAAAACGTACGCATAGCAAAAGGCTGACCATTTCTGATCAGCCTTTTGGATTTATTTGACTTCTTAACTGGTACCATATTCCCCGAAATCCTTGATTAAGACCGCCATTCTGCGATTACTTCGGAAATTGTGGAAGTTGTACCTAGTACCGACGATTGTGGCACTTTCTGTGGAAAACGTGGAAGTTCTTCCTGGTACCTTTAGTTATTACAATGCAGTATATTCAAAGGTGATGTCTCCAGTATAAACTCCAGCACTTAATTCATCACCCGTTGCCAAAAGCAGTACTGAAATCGGGGTGGATTTTAGTCTCATTCCTGTGCCTGACTCTTGTTCTACAAAAGTAACAGCAACGGGCGGAGTTGCAGCAGTAGTATAAACTGGAGATTCTCCGCCATTGAAAATCGAATAATCAATTTCTTGCGTAGTTTCATCTAGTGATGATAATTGAGTCGCCTTTACTTTCACAGTGTAACCACGTCTAAGATTTGTTCTAGTATGTAAATAACCAACAGCTTGCGCATCAGTAGTATAAGGATCAATAGATTTTCTGGTTTCAGCAGTTGTACCTGTGTAAGTACTTCTTGCATTTACGTCAGCTTTTTGACCTTCTCCAAAAGGAGTCCAAGTTACATCATTTTCTTCAGTGATTATCATTTCATTAAATTCATAAACGGTAGTGATTAGATTCAAATTAGCGGTAAGGTCCGCCGCAAACACACCAGCCATTCCGATTATCAATACAAGTAAGATTGCAATTGTTTTTTTCATTTTGTTTCTTCCTTTTTTTAGGAGTCCTGAACTCCTGTGCAAGTTTTTAAGTCTTTTGCTCTTTTCCCTGAGCACACCTGTATAATAGGAACAAAAGAGACTTATGTCAATACTAAATAAAAAAAAATTGAAAAAAAGTTAGAAATTTTTTATTAATTATGTAAAGTAATAATATAAAAGAAATTAAATATTTTTCGACTGTCCCGTACTTATGACAACAGGTTGTACATAGTGGGTCTTAATGGTAGGTTGTACTAATTTTGGCTCAAATTATGGTAAGAAAAGAGTAGTAAAAAGTGCAACATACGTGCGAAGTTGAGCAGAAGCGGAAGTATGTACATTCCTTGATTCTGTATCTTTATTCACTTGGGGTGGGAAAACTCGGGTTTGGGACGCAAAAGTATTCATTTTTTCACAAAATGAACGAAGGTGTGGATGGCTTTTTCTGAAAATTGTGAGTAGCTATGCATATTTCTCTTGTATAGAAACACACCCCTACGTAATAATGTGGGCATCTATGTATATTTGGAGGGCTTGTATGAAGAAACTAACTGTGTGCTTGTTGGTATTCTTGCTGGCCTCTTCCGTACTCTTTGCCGCAGGCGGCACTGAACAGAAGAGTGGGGTGAAAGAGGTCGTCATTGGGGTATTCGAACCTCTCACCGGTGAAAACGGCGGTGGCGGCTACCAGGAAGTCCTGGGCATGCGCTACGCCAACAAAGTCTATCCCACGGTTAAGATCAATGGGGAGACCTACAACGTCAGACTCGTCGAAGCCGACAATAAGTCTGACAAGACCGAAGCTGTCACCGCTGCACAGAGCCTGATCTCCAGCGGCGCATCCGTCATCCTCGGCTCCTACGGCTCTGGTGTATCCATTGCAGCCGGAGACATCTTCCTGGACAACCAGGTGCCCGCCATCGGCGCATCCTGCACCAACCCCCAGGTTACTCTCGGAAACGACTACTACTATAGAGTATGTTTCCTCGATCCCTTCCAGGGCACCGTCATGGCCAACTACGCTTGGCAGGATGGCGCCAAGAAGGCAGCAGTCATTACCCAGCTTGGTGACGACTACTCCTCAGGCTTGGGCAACTTCTTCAGCAGAGCATTCCAGGAACTGGGTGGCAACGTTGTCAGCGAACAGCGCTTCCAGACCAACACCACCGACTTCAAGTCCATCCTGACCAACATCAAGGCTGCCAGCCCCGATGTTATCTTCGCTCCGTCCTCCATCGCCACCGCCCCCTTGATCATCAAGCAGGCTCGCGAGCTGGGCATCAATGCCAAGATCATGGCTGGTGACACTTGGGAGAACTCCTCCATCATCGAGAACGCAGGTATCAGCGCAGAAGGCGTTGTCCTCTCCACATTCTTTGACGATGCAGATCCCGCCACCGCTGAAGCAGCAAAGTTCATCGAAGGCTTCAAGAAGTATCTGGTTGAGAACAAGCAGCCGGACATCATCCCCGCAGTCTCCGCACTCGGCTACGATGCCTACATCACCGCCCTCAAGGCGATTGAGCTTGCCAACTCCACCAAGGGTCCCGCAATTCGCGACGCCCTTGCTAAGGTGGATCTGGAAGGCGTAACCGGTCGTATCGTATTTGATACAAACGGTGATGCGAACAAGGACATGGCGTTCATCAAGGTTGTTGAGAACGGCCAGTTCAAGTTCCTGAAGACTGTCAGCGTTATGTAATTTGGTAAGAGGAAGGGCTGGGACTATGTCCCGGCCCCACCTCCTCTTTTTTTTGTTTCCCTGATTCAATTCACTTGGGTATGGAGAACTACTGATGAGTATGACAACCATCCTGCAGCACTGCCTGACAGGAATATCCCTAGGAGGGGCGTACGCCTTGATAGCCATTGGCTATACCTTGGTATACGGCATCCTGAGGCTGATCAACTTCGCCCATGGCGATATCTTCATGATGGCAGGTTATTTCATGATCTTCGCGCTCACCAGCTTCCCCTGGCCTGTGGCCATCCTCATCACGCTGGTGGTCACCACCGTCATGGGCATTGGCATTGAGCGTGCTGCGTACAAACCGCTGCGCTCGGCTCCGCGCATGTCCATCATGATCAGTGCCATCGGTGTCTCCTATCTCTTGCAGAACCTTTCCACCTACCTCTTTACCGCCATTCCCCGTGGCTATCCTGAGATTCCCTTCCTCAAGAGAATCTTCCAGATGGGAGAGCTTTCAGCCTCCTTCGTCACCATCCTGACCCCGATCCTTACCATCATCCTGGTTGTCATCCTGATGATCCTGGTCAACAAGACCAAGACCGGCATGGCAATGCGGGCCGTCAGCAAGGACTTTGAAACAGCCAAGCTGATGGGCATCAACATCAATCGTGTCATCTCGGTAACCTTCGCCATCGGCTCCTTCCTTGCCGGCGTCGGTTCCATCCTCTACTTCACCGACCGCATGTCGGTAACCCCGTTCTCCGGCACCCTGCCGGGTCTCAAATGCTTCGTTGCTGCCGTCTTCGGCGGCATCGGGAACATACCCGGGGCTGTGGTCGGAGGCTTCTTCATCGGCATCGTCGAAACCCTGCTCGTAGCCCTCGGCTACTCGACCTTCTCCGACGCCTTCACCTTCTTCCTCCTGATCGTGATGCTGCTCGTACGACCGACCGGACTCTTCGGCGAAAAAACAGTGGAGAAAGTGTGATGTTGAAGATCAAAAGAAACCATCTCTACAGTATCATCGCCTTGGCCTTGCTGATGATCTTCCTCTATTGGCTCAATGCAAACCGGCTGCAGAACGGCATGCTCGTCTCCGTCTTGCAGAAGGGCGTCATCCTTGCCTTGGTTGCTGTTTCCATGAACCTGCTCAACGGCTTTACCGGACTGTTCAGTCTCGGGCAGGCAGGCTTCATGTCCATCGGCGCCTACACCACCGCAATCCTGCTCATCCCGGTGCAGAACCTGGATGGCGTCTACTATATGAACGGGGTACACCCTGCAATCAGGGCATTCAAGATGATGGTTGCCTCATCTCCTGAGTTCATCCAGATCATCTTCCCCTTCATAGCACTTCTGCTCGGCGGCCTTTTGGCAGCTTTCGCAGCTGCGATAGTCGGTATCGCCGTCCTTCGGCTGAAGAGTGACTACCTGGCAATCGCCACACTGGGCCTTTCTGAAATTGTCAGGGCAATCTTCTCCTCCCCGCAGTTTGACCAGATCACCAACGGTTCCTATGGGTTGAATAAGATCCCCAACTTCCCACCCATGCTCTGGGGAGCCATTCCCTCGCTTATCACCCCCTTCATTGTGGTGGCCATCTGCATCGTTTTCATCGTCTTTCTGATCAAGAGCTCCTACGGGCGTGCCTTCAAGGCCATCCGTGAGGATGAGATCGCAGCAGAAGCCATGGGCATAAACCTTTTCAAGCACAAGTCGATGAGCTTCATCATCAGCTCCTTCTTCTCCGCCATTGCAGGAGGACTGCTTGCCATGTACATGCGTTCCATCGAGGCGAAGACCTTCTCCATCACCCTTACCTACGACATCCTGCTCATCGTCGTCATCGGCGGTATCGGCAGTGTCACCGGTTCGGTGCTCAGTGCCTTCCTGGTCACTGCGGCAAAAGAGTGGTGGCTGCGCTTCTTCGACCAGCCGCTGCTGATAGGTTCGTGGCAGGTTCCGCTCTTCCGCACCGGCTTCCGAATGGTCATCTTCTCCATCCTGCTCATGATCGTGGTACTCATCTACCGCAGGGGCATCATGGGGACCAATGAGTTCAACTGGGATAGAATACTCAAACGCCTGAAGTTCAAGCGTTCGAAAGAAGGAGGCAAGAAATGAAAGAGATCCTCCTGAAAACCGAACACATCACCATGCAGTTCGGCGGTGTTGTTGCCGTCGATGACCTGAACATTGAAATCGAGAAGGACAGGATAACCGCCCTCATCGGTCCCAATGGGGCCGGCAAGACGACAGCCTTCAATGTCATTACCGGTGGGTACCAGCCGTCAAACGGCAGGGTTACCTTTGACGGTCTGGTGATAGGGGAGAACTATCCCCGCTCCAAGATGAAGAAGATCTACAACGGGACCTACAAGACCCCGTTTGAGAAGCAGGTGGTCAACACCCCTGACAAGATCACGCGCCTGGGTATGGCCCGTACCTTCCAGAACATCCGCCTGTTCAAGGACCTGACGGTCTTTGAGAACGTCCTTATCGCCAAGCACTGCCATATCAAGGCAGGGCTCTTCTCTTCCACCTTCATGCTCAACAGGGAGGAGGAGGCGAAGATGCTTCAGGACACCGAGGCGTTGCTGGACCGGGTAGGGCTTCTGTCCAACCGCGATGAGAAGTCATCCTCACTGCCGTACGGCAAGCAGAGAAGACTTGAAATTGCCCGTGCGCTGGCTACCGGACCGAAGCTGCTCTTGCTCGATGAGCCTGCAGCGGGCATGAACCCGAAGGAGACAGAGGAGTTGTCCCTGTTCATCAAGGAGATCAAGGAGTCGTTCAACCTGACCGTCTTCCTGATCGAGCACCACATGAACCTGGTCATGGATATCTCGGACACCATCTATGTCCTGGATTATGGAAAGACCATCGCTCAGGGAACTCCTGCGGAGGTCCAGAACGATCCTGCAGTCATCAGGGCATACTTGGGGGTGGATGAAGCATGAGTTTACTGGAAATACAGGACCTGAAGGTCTGCTATGGCGGCATCGTCGCCCTGAACGGAATTACGTTTGCTGTGGATGAAGGGAAGATCATCACCCTCATCGGAGCCAATGGGGCAGGCAAGTCCACCACCTTGCGCTCGATCATGGGGCTGGTACCCATCACCAGCGGCACGATCACCTACAATGGTGTGAAGCTCAACGGCATGGATACCCGCAAGATTGTGGAAATGGGCCTTGTGCTCGTTCCCGAAGGACGCAGGGTGTTCCCGAACCTTACCACCTTGGAGAACCTCAAGATCGGGGGGTACCTTCAGGACAAAGCCCACGAGCAGCAGAGCTTGGAACGTGTCTATGAACTTTTCCCCCGCCTCAAGGAGCGGCACTGGCAGCTGGCCGGCACGCTCTCCGGTGGTGAGCAGCAGATGCTGGCTGTAGGCCGCGCACTGATGGCCAACCCGAAGATGATCATGATGGATGAGCCCTCCCTGGGGCTTGCCCCCTTAGTGGTGAAAGACATCTTCTCCATCATCAAGCGCATCAACGAGGCGGGTGTTACGGTGCTCCTGATCGAGCAGAACGCCAACGTCGCCTTGCGCACTGCGCATACCGGCTATGTCATGGAGACAGGGAACATCACTCTCACCGGACCCGGCAGGGAACTGCTGGAGAATGAGGAGATCAAGTTCGCATACCTGGGCAAATCCAAGTAAGCAAAAGGTTGTTCAACTATTGAACGCTTGGGGAGGGGGAAACCCCTCCTTTCTATTTTGCCTTTGCTGAAGGAAAAAATGAGAGAAAAAATCTTAAAAATTAGTGAAAACAAGTGAAAAATTTGTAAAAACTGGAAAAACAAGTTAAAAATACTTGGAATCAAGTGAAATTGTGGTGTGCTGAATGTACCATACGAGTGGGAGGACATATTCTGCATGACAACAGATGAACTGAAAGCGATCATCAATGATGTAACGAGTCGACGGATGGAAGGCCAGACTTTGGAGATCAAAGCAGTACATGATGGTAATCCAAAGCGATTCTATGATACTTTGTCCAGCTTTTCAAATCAGGATGAGGGGGGTGTCATTCTCTTTGGCATCGATGAGAAGAAAGGTTTTCAGAAAGTAGGAGTGTACGATCCAGCAGATTTACAGAATAAGATTGTAGAGCAGTGCAACGAAATGGTTCCAAAAATCAGGCCCCTTATTACAGTCTGCGAGGAAGATGGGATGTTCTTCCTGTCTGCAGAAATCCCAGCAGTAGATATTGTCGATCGTCCTTGTCATTACGGTGGTAAGGGGCGACTCAAGGGTTCTTATATCCGTGTAGGGCAGTCTGATGAACCGATGTCAGAGTATGAAGTTTTCAGTTATGAAGCGTATAGAAAAAAATACCGGGATGATATTCGCCCCATTGAGGGTGCGCAAGAAACTTCGCTGGATAAGGATGCCCTGCAACGTTATATTCTGAGGCTTCGATCCAACAAGCCCAATCTGGCCAAACTGGATGATCAACAGATTCTGGGTCTGATGAGCATGATCGTGGACGGACACCCCACCATGAGTGCAGTTCTCTTGTTTTGTCCGTATCCCCAGGCATACTTTCCACAGCTTGTCATCAATGCCATTTCCATCCCTGGGTTCCGTGTTGGCGATATCGGTGCACATAATGAACGATTCACCGACAACAAACGTATTGAAGGTACACTGGAAGATATGCTTAGCAGTGCACTTGTCTTCATCAAGAATACTATGAAAGTACGCACCATTGTCGATGCAAAGACCGGAATACGTGCTGATACTACCGATTACCCAATGGTTGCGATAAGGGAAGTAATTCTGAATGCCCTCATCCATAGGGACTACAGCATCCATACACAAGGTATGCCTATCCAGCTGATCATGTATGAGGATCGGATGGAAGTGAAAAACCCTGGTGGTTTATACGGTCGCATCGCACTCGACCAGCTGGGTAAAATACAGCCTGATACACGGAATCCCCTTCTTGCCACTTCCATGGAGCTCATGTCACTTACTGAAAACCGGTATTCGGGCATTCCTACCATCTATCGGGCCATGCGAGAGGCAGGAAACCCAGATCCAGTATTTATATCATCACGAGGACTCTTTACCGTAACGCTGTATAAGCGTACAGGATCTGTGCAAGCGAACGCAGAGAATCTTTCCGAATTTGAAACAATGATTCTGGCCTTTTGCAAGACTCCGAAAACCAGGAAAGAACTTGCTGAGTATTTCAGATTCAAATCGGTTGCCTATTTCACGAAGAACTACGTGTTTCCGCTTGTGGAGAAAAACTTGTTGGTCATGAGCGATCCGCAGCACCCAAAAAGCTCGCTGCAAACGTTTAGGACGCATGATGCATACAGGTAGCCAATAATTGGATGCATCTGATAATTTTGGAATTTGACATAATCTGGATAAGGAGTAATGGGATCCCAATAATGGTCAGTAACTCTTTAGGCTGTACCGAAGAGATTATTTGTTGGATACATTGATGCAAGATACTGGCATGGCGTTGTCTGAATCTGAAAGTACCGATTGCACTGTTTTGCAAGCAGCATATATTGACGGATAAGTACACTGTAATTATAATATAATTATGAATGAGATTTCTTTTGTCTGGGATGATAATAAAGCTGCGTAGAATCTCAAGAAACATGGGATTTCATTTGACGAAGCGAAGACAGTGTTCTATGACCCGAATGCAATTGTCATTTCTGATCCGGATCATTCACTTCTTGAAGATCGGTTTGTCATTTTAGGATTGAGCAACCGATTATCTCTTCTGGTTGTTTGTCATTGTTACCGAGAAAATGATGAAGTCATCAGGATTATTTCGGCTCGGAAAGCTAAAACAAAAGAAACGCAAACCTACAAAGGGGAGGTGTGACAATGAAAGCAGAATATGATTTTTCAAAAGGGATCAAAAACCCGTACATTCATAAGCTACCGAAACAACAAGTGACCATCAGACTGGACTCTGAAACTGTTTCTTATTTCAAGCAACTTGCACAGAATACGGGGATAGCCTACCAGACCATTATCAATCTGTATCTGGCTGACTGTGTGAAAAAGAAGAGAACCGTGGATATCTCGTTCCCCGAGGCATAGTCTATCGCAGAACAGAGAAAGAGCCGCTGGATCTCAGCGGCTCTTTCAAGAGGTGCCAATCGGATTCGAACCGATGCATCAAGGTTTTGCAGACCTTTCCCTTACCACTTGGGTATGGCACCATGCGATAGGCATTGATGAACATAACAGGTTTCCGAGTGATAATCAAGGGGGATTGTGCTGATTGCATTGAAAGTTCGTGGGAGGGAAACGATACCTGATGGTTGGTGAGCTCTTTGCAAAGTGTCTCATCAACATGAGCAATACGAAGGTAATTTCCTTGACAGTTGAATGTTTTTGATTGTATCATGGGGTTGTAATCGCTAAAAAGTACAAAAACATTCAAGGAACCGTTCATGCCAACCATTCCTGCCGGCAGACAACAGTACATCCTCTCCCTGGTGAAAACCCAGGGATCGGTCAATGTGGGTTCTCTTGCCGAACAACTTGGGGTAAGCGAACTCACCATCCGCCGCGATTTGGACCAGCTGGCCACCAAGGGTTTGGTGGAACGCACCCACGGTGGGGCAACCATGCGGCGCAACTTGCCGGTTGAGCCCGATTACCTGCAGAAAGCAAGTGAGTATCCCAAAGAGAAGGAAGCAATAGGAAAGGCCGTGGCTGAGTTGGTGGAGGAGGGCGATACCCTCTACATCAACAGCGGTTCCACTACCTTCGAAGTCATCCGTGCGGTGGTAGCTCTCCAGAGGAAGGTGACCATCGTCACCAACAACATCGATGCCATCTGGCTGTGCAAGGAGAGCGAACACATCCGTCTCATCCTTGCAGGCGGCGTGTACCGCAGCCGCAGCCACTCCGTATCGGGTTCCTTGGCCTCGATGCTCATCAGCCAGATCAATGCCAACAAGGCCATCATCGGTGTCGACGGCTTCAGCCCGTCGGCCGGACTTACCACCCCAATCCTTGAGGAAGCCGACACCACCCGTGCCATGATTGAACACACGGTCGGCACGGTGATCGTGGTTGCCTCAAGCAATAAGATCGGAGTGGTTTCGAATTTCAAGACTGTCTCCCTGGACTTGGTCGATGCATTGGTCACCGACGAGCGGGGAGCTGATTTGGTGAAACAGATGGAGATCCCGGAGGATCTTCAGATAATCGTAGCAACTACAGAGGTGTAGGAGGAGAACCGAATGAAGTATATGGATACGTATGCCGAGCAGTATCACGATTGTGCCTGGATCCCGTTCGAGGACCTGGAGTCGTTCATGGAAGAGGCGTTGGTGCATGCCGGGGTTCCCGCTACCGACGCAAAGATCATCGGTGATGTCCTCATTGAGAGTGACAAGCGTGGCATCGACAGCCATGGCATCGGAAGACTCAAGCCGATCTACATCGACCGCATCGACATGGGCATCATGAATCCGGTCACCGAGATTGAGGTGATCAAGGACAAGGATGCAACCGCAGTCCTGGACGCCCACAACGGCATGGGCCACGTCGCCGGATACAAGGCGATGGAAATGGCTATCGAGAAGGCAAAGAAGTATGGTCTGGGCATGGTTGTGGTACGCAACTCGAACCACTACGGTATTGCCGGCTACTTCGCCACCATGGCTACCGAAAAAGGTATGCTTGGTATTACCGGTACCAATGCAAGGCCCTCCATCGCTCCCACCCACGGGGTGGAGAACATGCTGGGAACCAACCCCCTCACGTTCGGCTTCCCGACCGATGAGGAGTTCCCCTTTGTGCTTGACTGTGCAACCAGTGTCACCCAGCGTGGCAAGATTGAGGTGTACGGACGAGCTGGAAAGGCCCTCCCTGCAGGTTGGGTACTCGACCATGAGGGAAAGACCCGTACCGATACGCAGCAGGTGCTTGAAGACCTCACCACCGGCAAGGCAGCCCTAACCCCGCTCGGGGGCATCGGCGAGGTGACCGGTGGCTACAAGGGTTTTGGCTATGCAACCGTGGTGGAGATTCTCTCTGCAGCCTTGCAGGACGGTTCCTGGATGAAGGCCCTCAATGGCTTTGATGATGATCACAAGGCCATTCCATACCCGCTTGGGCACTTCTTCATCGCCATCGACCCTGAGCACTTCATGGGTCTGGATACCTTCAAGCGCATCGCAGGCACCATCTGCCGTGAACTGAGGGAGAGCAAGAAGGCTCCGGGCGAAGACTACATCTTCACCGCAGGCGAGAAGGAGCATTTGGCCTACCAGTTCCGAAAAGAACATGGGTGCCCCGTTCCTCCGTCCTTGCAGAAGGTGATGGTTACCCTGCGTGACCGCTACAAAATGAACTACAGCTGGGATTTCGAGAAGAAATAAGGAAAAGGAGCTACGATAATGCAAGACGATCTGACCAAGCGCGCGCTTGAGTATCACATGATGGACGGTGTTCCGGGCAAGGTCTCGGTAGTACCCTCCAAGCCCTGCCAGACGGCAGCCGAACTGGGCCTTGCCTACACCCCCGGTGTTGCAAAGCCGGTGCTCGCCATTGCCGACAACCCTGAGGATGCCTACAAGTACACCTCAAAGGGGAACTTGGTGGCAGTCATTTCCAATGGGACAGCTATCCTCGGTCTTGGCGACCGTGGGGCTTTGGCCAGCAAGCCTGTTATGGAAGGAAAGGGTGTTCTCTTCAAGAGATTTGCCGACATCGATGTGTTCGATATCGAGCTTGACGAGAAGGATCCGGACAAGATCATCGAGATGGTGAAGGCAATGAGCCCGACCTTCGGTGGAGTAAACCTTGAGGACATCAAGGGACCCGAGTGCTTCAGGATCGAACAGGAACTGATCAAACAGTGCAACATTCCCATCTTCCATGACGACCAGCACGGTACTGCCATCATTGCCACCGCAGGCTTGATGAACAGCTGTGAGATCGTGGGAAAGAAGCTTGAGGACATCAATGTAGTGGTAAACGGGGCCGGGGCTGCCGGTATCTCCTGTGCCAAGATGTTTGTGGCTGCAGGGGTGAAGCGCGAGCACATCCTCATGGCAGACAGCAAGGGTGTCATCTACCAGGGCAGAACCGCCGGCATGACTCCTGAGAAAGAGGAGTTTGCCACCTCAGACAAGGCCCGCACGCTTGCTGAAGCCTTGGTTGGAGCCGATGTCCTGATGGGTCTCTCGGTTGCAGACTGTGTGACTCCCGAGATGTTGCTCTCCATGGCCAAGGACCCTGTGGTTTTCGCCATGTCCAACCCGAATCCTGAGATTGGCTACGAGCTGGCAATGGCCACCCGAAGCGACCTCATCATGGCAACGGGAAGAAGCGACTATCCCAACCAGATCAACAACGTGCTCGGCTTCCCCTTCATCTTCCGCGGCGCACTTGATGTCCGTTCGGTCATCATCAGCGAAGGCATGAAGATGGCGGCTGCCAAGGCTCTTGCAGCTCTGGCCAAGGAACCGGTTCCTGCTTCGGTTGAGAAAGCCTATGGTGGGCAGAAGTTCAGCTTCGGCCGCAACTACATCGTTCCCAAGCCGTTCGACCCCCGTGTCATCGAATGGGAAGCTGTTGCCGTAGCAAAGGCTGCGTGTGAGGAAGGTCTTGCCCAGAAGCCCATCACCGATTGGGAAGCATATCGTGTTTCCTTGGTGAAGCGGATGGAGAAGTATTGGAATTAGGTTACGTGTAAGGTACCTCACCGAGCCGTCCCGAAAGGGGCGGCTCCTTTTCCACCAAGATATCATATTGGTGATGCACCCTTGTGCAGAGTACCTGGCTAGAACAGGGAGAAGAGTGAAAACCTATAGCGAATCCCAAGATTGAAAACTTCTTGTGGCATGGCATACCCGGCAAATAACATGAATTGCTCAGTGATGGTGCATTGGATCTGAGCTGAGGCTTGATATTGAATCCCTTGGGACAGCGAGATGATTGGATACTCGAGATTGAGGATGACGTCTACTTTGTCATAATCAATACATGCAGTGGTATCGATAGAAAAGCCAAGATCCCAAGGAAATACCGTCATGTTGACTTTACCCAATAGGGAAAGATACATGCGCGAGTTTCCCAATGAGACTCCCAGTCCCAGTGTGTTTTTGAGCAACAAGCGATCGGTGGACACAGATCTTTGTAGACCGGAATGGAGTGTCCATGAAGGAGCAGTGGTATATCTGCCCAGGATATTGATGGCAGACAATGAGAGAAAATCCAACCGCTCAAGTTTGGTGGCTTCTTTTGAATAGGAAACACCTATTTTGCCTACAGCAAGTCCCCCTTTTGCTGTAGTGGAAAACGATTGTTCCCAAGGGTCGGCATAAAGTGGTCGGAATGTTACCAGTCCTGAGGTTCCTTGTTCACTTGTTCTTACCGATGATTCTACATAGGAAATTCTGTGTGTGACGCTTGTGTGAAGGCTCTTTGGTGAAGGAATGGTAGTTTTGACTGGTAAGGAGATTACCTCCTGATAATCCTCTTTGTATTCCCCTTTGGTTTTGAATCGAAAGAGATACTCTTCTTTCAAGAGATAAAGGAGTTCATATTTCACCGCAGTATGAGAGAGAAAAGTCTGCTTGTTTGTGTCCTTGTAGAGTTTGGACAGCAACTGCTTGTCTTCACGTACCAACTCGCTGTATCTCAGATGAAGATCATCAACTGTTGAAGCATGACTGGTAGTGCTTGTAACAATAGTGTCCCTTTGGAGAAGAGCAGCCAACTCGATTGGCGTAGTGATGGTTCTTTGCTTTTGCGCTAACAGCAGTGATGGTCTTGCATGTGACAAAAGGGATATAATTCCTGAAGTGCAATTCTCAAGGACAAAATGATAGTCCATTTTTCTTCCGACCAATTCATACAGCATTAAGAGCATTTTCTGTGTCTCAAATGGCTGAAGGTTGAGTTTGTATTCGATGAGGGCTCGTTGTTCCAGCACAACATACTTCTGGTGCATCCTATAAAAGGGTACCAGCGAATATGATCCTTCCATCCCTCCAGACAACCCATTGTAAATCATTTCCCAAAATCCAAGATCTTCATTATCACCAACAAAGGTCGCAATGTAGGAGAAATTGGGATTGTCTTTTCTGTTAAATTTCAGGAATGTATGCCCGAAATATGACATCGGGGTTCCCATGTAAGGTGCAACGAAGAAGAATGAAACGCCTTCATTTTCCATCACATGAAGAAAATCCTGAAGTTTCGGATTCTCTTCATAGGTGGTTCCAATACCAAGATGTCTCTGGATGAATTCATACCTGGCAGGGAACCTTGCAATATTCTTTGGTTCAGGATTGTTGATAAGCTCTTCGAGTTCTTGGTACGGCGTAGTAGGGTAGCCTGATGCATAGAAAGAGGCTTCATGGATTTGCATGTGCCCTTTTTTGTCTACCTGCAACAAGTTCAGCCATTCGTGTGATTGTGAGAGATTCAGGAGAGTCTTCTCGGGAAGGGATTCGGCCGGCAAGAGAAAGCAGAGAACCAAGCTGAGGCAGATGAGGAGCGTAAGCAGTTTTTTCTGTATCATATACTGGTACCCAGGGCATCGATTGCAGCAGCCACTTCCATAACAGATACGCATGGTTCTATGAGCACTTTGAGTTCTTTATACGTTGTTTGTACTCCGGCTCTCTTGAGCCGATCGATGAGGCTATCACCCCAAACTCCTTCACCAAAATGAATATCACTCAAGATTTGCGGATAATATAAAAGAATATATGGCTTAAGATCTGCATCAAAGATTTCTGACTGAATAGCAGAACTGCCAACACCGTACATGTTGGCAGTTGTTGAAAGCAACCAGACAATGAGTATTACTCTCAGTCTCATTTCTTTTCGTTGAGCTCTACATAGAAATTATCTGGTGAATATTCCCATGCAGCTCCGGTGATCAGATCAGTTGTACTATAGTCCCAGAAGACACTGAGCAACGTGATATAGTTATACTCTGAATCAAGAGGAAGCGATTTTGACGTATAGCCATCTTTCTCAACCCTAATCAACTTGGCGTCATGCTTCTTGAGTTCAACCGTAAGCGGAGTTGTCCCAACCAAGCGATTGTCAATATACACTTTTGCATCAGCAACGTTGCTATCAACACTCACCATCTGCTTTGTGCCAGTAAAAACCGTTGCACAGCTTGAAAGCAGAATAACTGCAACCAGAGCCAAGAGTCCCACACCCAACTTTCTTTTCATAAACACTCCTTCAAAAGAATGCTTGTAGTTGTATATCTGTACCAATTATGTGTCAACATACCAAATTTCCATAGAAATTAGCATAATTTCCCCAAAAGCATATTGAGTATACTTTTATCTAAACAATAAAAATTCATTGTTTGAAAAAAATAGTACTCATTATTTTTTCCTGCTTGCACGACAGCGGAAAAATACTCTGCACTTGAAATTTTGGTCTAGACAAAGCTAGCATAGAGCATTGGGAGTACCTACTATGCAGATCATTACCTGTACCAACGAACACCTGCATCAAATGCTGTCCATCCTCAATGAGGTGATAGAACACACCACCAGCAACTATGACTACGAACCAAAGAGTGAGAAACAGCTGCAGCAGTGGCTGAAAGAGAAGCAGGATGACGGGTATCCGGTGTTGGGCATACTTGATGAATATGGCTTTCTTGCCGGATTTGCAACCTATGGCCCTTGGAGACCCAAGAAGGGGTATCGCTTTACCTATGAGCACTCCATCTATGTAGCAAAAGAGCAGCGAAGAAAAGGCTATGCAAAGGTTTTGCTTTCTGAGCTTATCAGATACGCCCGTTCATCAGGCGGCCATTGCCTGCTTGCAGTCATTGATGCCGATAACAGTGCTTCTATTGCCCTCCATGAGGGGTTCGGTTTCAGCAAGTGCGGGCATCTGCGGGAAGTCGGGTATAAGTTTGATCGCTATCTGGATCTGGTGCTTTACCAATTGCTGCTGGAATCGGAGAGAGTCTGACGTTTCGGATTATTGGGATCTGAGGAGAAAAAGGAAACCTGCCAGGCGGCAGGCTTCTTTGTCTCTGTCATTCGATGCCGAGCATCTGCTTGAGCTGTTCCTTGGCTTGGCTCAGGATGTTGGTGTACTGCTCATCCAACTGAGCAAGCTGTTTGTCCAGGAGTTTCATGAACTCCGGATCCTGCTCAGGACGGAGGATGAAGTTCGGGCCGTACTGCTTGCGCAGCTGTGCCTGCTTCTGCTCCAGATGGGGGGCGAACTGCTGTTTCATCCGCTCCACCAGTTCATCCTGGTTCTCCAGATACTGGCTGAAGAACCCTTCCAGCTGACTGATGAGCTCTCCTGCCTGCTCGTTGCCTTCAGCCACAATGAGGCCGAGCTGGACTACCTTGGCAAAAGATTCCTTGAACGCGGCAGAGCGTGGCAAGGAGAGGTTGGAGAGCAGTGTGAGGGCCATGCCCTCCTTTACCAACTGCTTGTCCTCGCCTGCATACTGGGCAAACTGCTTATCCGTTGCTTCCTTCGTTGCATCTATATCGTTGAGAAAGGTTGCAGCAAGCTGCCTCCCTTCCTTGACCTTGAGGTCATGCTTGATCTTAACCGGGTCGACCTGGAGCGCTTCGGTCTTCTCCAGCGCCAATTCCCATGCTGATTTGATTATTGCCATTTCTCACTCCTGTTGACTTTCTCAAAGATAGTACAGTTCCCCGTCTTGGACAAGTCTTGGTTTGGTGGTAGGCTCGATCTATGGAACTGGAACTGATGATCATCTATCTCTTTGACCTCTTCGGCACCTTCATCTTTGCCATAACCGGAGCTGTGAAAGGGGTGCGCCTGAAACTCGACATCCTGGGAGTGGTGGTCTTTGCCGCCACTGTCGGCTGTGGTGGTGGGATGCTGCGCGACATGCTGCTTGGGGCAACCCCGGTTGCCGCCTTCACCAACAGCTGGTATATCCTCATCTGTGTGGGCACCGGTTTGGCTGTCTTTTTCCTCGCTCCCAAATTTGTGGGAAAATGGCGTGTCATTCTTTTTGCCGACTCCCTGGGTCTGGGCGTCTTCACTGCTCTTGGGGTGGCCAAGGGAGCCATGTACGGCATCGGGCCTGTAGGTCAGTTGCTCTGTGGTGTCTTTTCTGCAGTTGGGGGAGGCGTGGTCCGTGATATCATGAGCCGATCAGTACCTACCGTACTCACCACTGACTTCTATGCAACCGCATCCCTCTTGGGTGGCATCCTCTACCTCCTGCTGGAACTTACCAGCCTTGGACTCTTTGCAAAATTCATGATTGCAAGCAGTGCGGTGTTCATCATCCGCCTCATTGCGATCAAGTATCACTTCCATCTGCCGGTTGCAGATACAGCACTGCCGGTGGATGACTACCTGAATCTCCAGAAATGATCGGAAGGCCTTATGCACTCATATCCCGTATACTATGAACAGCCCTATCTCACCAGCTTGGAAGCAACCGTTGTATCCATAACTGACAAAGGCGTCATTCTTGATCGGACCATCTGTTACCCCGAAGGGGGAGGACAGAGCGGAGACCGGGGAGAAATCGGAGGTTGTGCCTTGCTCGACACAACCAAGGACGATGAGCATACCATCTACCACCACGTTGAGAACCCGACCTTTCAGGAAGGGGAGACTGTATCCATTGCGTTGGACTGGAAGTACCGCTATCGCTTCATGCAGATGCATACCGCCCAGCATATGGCAAGCGGTCTGCTCTTCTTCCACTTCGGCATCCAGACAGTGAGCGTCCACCAAGGACAAAGCATCCTTACCATCGAGACGGATGCCCTACAGATTCCTTTGGAAACCTGTCATCTATTGGAAGACCTGGTCAATGAGCAGATCCTTGCTTCTCATGCGGTGCACTATGAGGTGCACACCCAGGCTTCGGCACAGGAGCTCGGATTGAGAAGATCCATCAAGGTGGAAGGGGATGGCGTGCGCTTGGTGGTTGTAGAGGATGTGGACACCATCGCCTGTGGTGGCCTGCATGTGGCCAATACCCGTGAGATCGGGCTCTTCCACTATGCAGGGCAGGAGAAGATCCGTTCCCATGTCAGGCTTATCTTCGCTGTCGGAGAGACAGCACGGAAGATGATACGGACAGCTGAGGCGGTAGCCGCTGAGTTGGGAACACTCTTTTCCGCTCCCTTGGAGGAGTTGGTGACGGTGGCCACCCAAGCAGTAGAGCAGGCTGCTTCGGACAAGCGCGACCTGCAGAAGGCGCAAGAGCGCATTGCTTCTCTTGAACTTGACAAGCGCGTACAGAAGGCGGCAATGAAGGACGGTGTGCCGGTCGTGGTCTGGGATGTGGAGGCAGATTTTTCGCTCAAAGACATTGGTCTTGCCGTGCTCTCCTATGCCGATCTCGCCCTCTGTGCGGGCAAGCAGGACGGACAGAGGGTACTCTGGCTCATCGGCTTGCAGGGACGGGCAGCAGGCCTGATAGATTTCTCTCAGGCCAAGCAAGCCTTGCTTGCCACCATCAACGCAAAGGGAGGCGGAAGACCTCCCCTGTACCAAGGAGCAGGAAGTGGTGAGGTCTCAGCACTGTTTGACGCCTTCGGGGAGCTCTTGTCATGAAGAAGCCTCATTGGGTGGATGCGCTCTTTTCCAAGAAAAGCTATCTGCGTGAGGATGGTTCGTTTCATGTGAGAAAGCTGCTTTTTCGCACATTCATCGCCATGCTTTTCATCTTCACTCTCTATTTCATCGGGTATCGCATCTACAGCGGTTTGGGTCTGGACAAGAATGTGGTCGTCCAAACCTTCATCGAAGATTTCGGGGTGCTGGGTGTAGCCCTCTATGTCTTCATCGTCGACTTGTTTGTGCTCCCGCTTTCGGTGGACCTGATGTGGCCCTTCGTGCTGGAATGGCATCCACTCATGATCATTGCGGTCATGGGAACGGCCAGTGTGGCCGGAGCCTTCTGCGCCTACCTCTTCGGAAGGCTTGTGGGCTTGATCCCGGTCTTTCGCAAGTGGGTGCTCAAACAGTCGGGAACCCATACCGAAACCTTGATCACCAAGTATGGTATCTGGGCGATTGTCATCAGCGGTCTGACTCCATTGCCGTTCTCCACAATATGCACGGTGGCAGGCATCGTGGAACTGAAAGTCCACCATGTCCTGCTCTCCTCGCTCATCCGGTACGTGCGGATGGGCATCTACTACCTCATCTTCGCCGGCCTGATCGTCATCGGCTGAGAACTGCCTGCACCTCATCAATGACCAAGCGGGTGCGCAGGCCAGCATCGCCGGTGTAGCCGCGTGCATCGAGTACCGTCTCGATCTCAGACTCTGAGAGGAACGAGCGCACTTCGGGATCCTGCTTGAGCATCTCCTTGAGTGTGTTCGGCTGACCATCCTGCACTTCAGCCCAGGCCTTGAGGCTGTGGGAGCGGATCAGCTCATGCATCTCCTGTCGATTTGCCCCCCGCTTGCCCAGCTCCATGAGCAGGCGCTCGCTGGCGGCAAAGATGCCGTAGGCTGCAAGGTTGCGCTCGATGCCCTTGCTGTGGATCTGCATACCGGTTACTACCTTCAAGGCAGTGCTGAGAATCTCATCGGTGGTAAGGAAGAGGTCGGGAAGGATCATGCGGCGGTTTGCACTGTCGTCGAGGGTTCTCTCCAGCAACGTGGAGGCGGCGTTCTGCCACAGTGCAGAAACCTGGCCCTCCACATAGCGACACAGGCTGTCAATTTTCTCGCTGTTGATCGGGTTTCGCTTGAAAGGCATGGCTGAAGAGCCCACCTGCTTGCTGCCAAAGGGTTCGCTCCACTCGCCGATGGGAGGGGTTTGGAGGAGACGGAAGTCAAAGAAGAACTTGGAAAGGGTGCAGCACAGCGAGGAGATGGTCTGGCCGATGCGTAGGTCCTGCTTTCTCGTGTAGATCTGGGTTGCCGCCGTATAAGCCTCTATGCCCAAGTTTTCCATCACCTTCTGCTCCAGCTCACGGGCAGTGAACGCCGTTCCCTTGAGCAGTTCTGTGTAACTGGCGCTGGTTCCCACAGCTCCCTTCATCCCCTTGCCGCGGACTGAGCCGTGCACTGCAATCAAGTTCTGCAGATCTTCCTTCAGATCCTGGGCAGTCTGGGCGAAGCGGTAACCGACTGTGGTAGGTTCTGCAGGCTGGATATGGGTGAAGGCCATGCAGGGAGTGTCCGCATAGGTTTCCATTTTGGTGACGAAGGCAGAGAGCAACGTTTGGGTTTGCTTGATAAGCAGGCCGAGGGCCTCTTTCAGACGAAGTGCATCCATGTTGTCCAGGATGTCCATGCTGGTTGCTCCCAAGTGGATGATGGGGGCAGCGGTAGGGCACTGCTCTGCGTAAGTCTTGATCTCGGCCATCAGGTCATGATGGATTTCCGCTTCGATGGCCATCGCACGGTCAATGTCTACCGCTTCCTGGTTGGCTTTCAGCTCAGTAAGCTGCTGCTCGGTGACCAAGCCAGCCTCCATCTGGGCAGAAGCAAGAGCTATCCAGACACGTCTGAGCAATCTTCGTTTGTGTGTCTCACTAAAAAGAAAGCGCATAGGCTCACTGCCATAGCGCCAGGTAAGGGGTGAGATGTAGGTGTCATGGGTAAAGCTTTGCATACAGACCTCCGCTTACCCATGACTGTACCTTTTAAGGCAAGGCTGCGTCAATTGACGTAACGGATTGTCTCCCATGCCTTGTTGTACATCTCCAGATTGGGACCCAAGTCATCCTTCAGCTCGTAGTTGGTGAGCATCTCCACCGTGTAGAACGGGGTGGTGGTGCGGTACTTCTCGGCTTCGGTATTCACCGAGGCGGGGAAGTGGAAGCGGTCGAGAAACTGGGCGTAGTTCTCCGGCTTGTGGATGTAGTTGATGAACTCAAGGGCGAGCTCGTAGTTGCGTGCTCCCTTGGGGATGCTCATGGAGTCGATGTACATCGGCCCCCCATTCTCAGGCAGGAAGAAGTCGATGTCCTTCCACTGGTTCTCTGGAAGTTCCTCAAAGATGGCCTCTGCGTACCCGTGTGCCACCCAGTACTCTCCTGAGGCAAACGCCTTGGCAAAACCCTCGGCATCGAACTTGACCAAGTTCGGTTTCCACTTGGTGTTGACCAATACGCGAGCTTCTTCCAGCTCTTTGGCATTGGAGGTGTTGACCGAGTAACCGAGGTAGGAAAGGGCATCGCCCATGACCTCGCGCATATCATCCATCATGACCATGCGCCCTTTGAGGCGGGTATCACCAAAGATGTTCCAGGTCTTCTCATACTCTTTGACCATCTTGGTATTGACAGCAATACCAGTGGCCCCGATGTAGTAGGGGACCGAGTACTCCATATCAGGATCGTAGTATGCCTTGTCACGGGCAAACTCGGTGATGTACTGCAGGTTGGGCATCTTTGAGGTGTCCAGCTTCTGCAGCATTCCCAAGTTCTTCATGATCGAGACATAGTCACCGGAGGGGAAGATGACATCGTAGCCTGCATTGCCGCTTGCCATCAGCTTGGCGAACATCTCCTCGTTCGAGGCGAAGTAGTCGAGCACCACATCTACGTTGTACTCTTTCTCAAAAGCTTCGACGACAGAGTCAGGGGTGTAGTAGGACCAGTTGTAGACATACAATTTCTTGCTGCCGGTGGTGTTCTTCGAATCGGCGTCAGAGCCCTTGGAGCAGCCGAGGAAGAGAGACGAGGCCAGGACAACCAGGCCCAGGGCCAGGATGAAGTGCTTGGTGGTAGGTTTGCTCATGCGAAACCTCCTGTGAAAATGGTATCTGCCCGTCCAGGTCAACATACGCCATTCCCTGGATCGGTGGTAGAAATGAAGCCTTGGAGCCAAGGCACAGCATACGATTCTAGGCTGGGGTGGAGAGGAGAAAAGTGTAGTGTCCGTTCATGATGGTGTTCATCGGTTTCTCCTGTTGAATCAGCCCCATAATTGGGTATTTTGGAGAGTGAGTCAATCACCTGAAGGGGGAAAACAACAAAATGGCAAGATTTTTTTATGCTTGCCATTTGGTGTGTAGCCCGTAAATGATTTTTTCCTCCCCCTAGAATCTGCAATAGCCAGCTTTCTGGGCCTTGAGGGCCTCCTTTTCCCAGGCCCGGAGTACGTCGGACGAGGCCTGCTCAAGCTCCTCGTTGATGTTCTGCACCAGCGTTTCGTACTCGTCGCTGGAGAAAGAATGCTCTTCCCTGAGTGTCTGCAGGCTCACCTTCCTCTCCCACCGTCTCATGACTCATAGTCCTCCTTGGGCTTAGCGATGTGGTTCTGAAGCACCTTCGGGGCGAGGAATCTCGTTCTCCAGGGATGGTCGGGTGCAGGCGTGGAAGACTTCCTCTTTCTGGGTGCGGGTCGTTGCTCGGGGTCGAACTCCTTGCTGTGGCTGCTGCGTTTCTCCACCTCCCTGAGCAGATATGTCTCATCCTTGATGCTGGCCAGCAGCGTCCCGTCGAATGCCTTTACGACGAGGGCCTTGGTGTCCTTGGGGAAAAACCTGGGGTGCGGGGAAGGGGAATCCAGTGCGTGAGGCTGGTAGTAGGAGTTGTGGTACTTGATGCTGTGGCCCGCATCGACGACGCGGCTGGAGACCACCGCCAGGATTGCGTTGATGTCGGCCTCGGCGGGGGCCTGCAGGAAAGTGCCGCCGGCGACATCCTTCTCATCCTTGAGCGAGAATTGAGCATTGAAGCGGGGGAGATAGTCCCACAGGAAGGCGTTTGCCCCCTCCATGGTGGTGATTCCGTGGCGCAGGAGCTCGACCGGGAGACGGCCTTGAAGCGTGAGGTTAAGGCGTTCAACTCGACCCTTCCTCTGAGGTACGGAGGTGGCCTCGAGCTCGATGCCCAATGTCTTGCAGGCTGCCCCGAACTGGGTGAAGGTGTCCTTCTCCTCATCGGGCTTGGACAGGGACTTGTACTCGAATACGGTCCTTCGGTCGGTCCTGAACCGCGAGGGGATGCCGTAGAGCCTGAGGATCATGTACAGAACGTGGTAATAGCCGTCCAGTGTCTCCTGGGTGTCGAACCAAGCCCCCACCACCTCGCTGGTTGCATCGTCGACGGCCACATGCAGGTGCCACTTGCCGGCCCCCTTGGCCCAGACCAGCTCGCTGGCGTCCATCTGGATCATCTCCCCGAAGTATTTGCTCCGCGGCCTGCGCGGATGCGCGTCGGCGTCGTCCAGGATCGCCAGGGCGGCGTTGACCTGCTCGCTCTCGGCCTTGCTGAGGTGCTCCTTGCGTGCAAGCATCCTCAGTTTCTTCTCCATCAGCCTCTTGGTCGCCTTCTTCGAGCAGGGCGAGACGAGCATGGCCTGCTTGAGGATCGAGTGCACCGTACCGTCGGAGAGGCTGACGCCGTGGTCCTCCCTGAGTATCTCCAGGAAATGGGTGAAGCTGGCGGTGCAGTAGGTGTCCCTGTACAGCCGCTCGACCAGCTCCCTCGTATCCTGCGGTATGGTGGTGGCGGGCTTGCGGCCCTTGTTGCGGTGGCTGAACCGCGACAGGTCTTCGCTTTTGCACCACTGCACGTACTTCAGGAGCGTCTTGCGGGTGCATCCGAGCTTCGCCCGGCCCCTCCTGACGGCCGTATCGGTGCAGCCGAGGTCGATGACTTCCTTAGCCGCGGCGTACTTTTCCTGCTCGTTCGGTCTCAAATCCTTCAATTCCATCTCACTCATCCTCCCCGGGGCGGCTTGCGCCGTTCTGCACCCTCCTCAGCGTGGGTTTCCTGCAGATTCTCGCCCCTGGGGCCGATCGTAGGGCCGATGAGCCCGACAAAGATGCAAAGGTTGTTGGATTGTGTGTAGAAAAGGTCCAGCACGTACCTCAGCCACGACTCGCCGCATCCCTTGAGGAAGGCCGCAAGTGCACAGGAGATATCGCATTCCGAGAGGCTGCGGCCGATGTGACGATGGATTTTCTCGACCACCGACGCCCACACCTTGCGCAGCCAGGACCGCCAGTAGGACCTGGTGCGCGGGCTTGCAAGGCAATAGTCAGCCTTGTTCTCCAGCACAGAGCGAATGTCGCCCAGGCAATACTGCTTGTTGCGCACCAGGTCGTCGGGATAGATTGTCGAGTAGCAGCCATCAGCTGGGCAACGGCCTACGGCAACGCTTGTATTCTCTGTCGCCGGGCCATTCTCCGTCGTGCATCTTCTGCCCCGCTCCCGGGAGAATGCATACTCAACCGGGTCCAGGCATGTGCGGCACACGATCGCGCCGTTGCCCTTTCTCAAGGATGGATGG
>Ga0334883_1002093_pt1 | contig 26225 bp, 23 predicted proteins | sample GraSluR1_MG_6_FD_207230 | JGI IMG/M metagenome (GOLD analysis project Ga0334883, IMG submission 207230) | Sludge microbial communities from methane-producing bioreactor in Wageningen University, Netherlands - Granular Sludge_09_05-R1 | ecosystem: Engineered > Bioreactor > Anaerobic >...
TCATTTTTTGCAAGCTTTTTCACTAAAGTACAAAAAACCTTGCAATTTAAAACCCTACAAACCACCGCTTTATTAACATTTAATTGTTGATTATCAACAGGTTAGAATAAATTTAAGGATTGACTAACTATTCTGATTCAAAAAAGCTCAATTTTCGAATAAAAGGATCGTAGCCCATAGCTTTAAGTTGATCAAGAGAGGCTTTTGCTTCGTTAAATGTATCGAAAGAACCTACATAATACCTGAACCAACCATCGCTGCCCACATGCAGCTTCACGCCAACCAAATCGGCAAAGTGATTCACCGATATTTCGGTACGCAGCGCCATGATTTGAACTGTAAATTTACCACCGGCAATACTTGTTTTAGGAGTTTTAACACCGGTTGTTCTGCCTGAATCGACTATTATAGGACGAACCTTCACGAAAGTTTCATTACCCTGAGCAAGGATTTTAAATTCGGCACGACGATTATATTGGCGGCCAACAGGATCGTCGCTTCCATCGGTAAAAGCATTCTGTGCAATTGGATTGTCCTCGCCATATTTGGTGGTAATGATATTTTCGGGATTGGCTCCTTTAGCTACCAAATAATCCTTCACCGCCTTCGATCGATGATACGACAACAAATAGTTATACTCGTTGGAACCATACCAGTCGGTGTGACCACCAATTTCGATTCTAGAGGCAGGGTTATTCTTCATGTAATCGGCCAACAGATTCAAATTATCCAAATACTCGGCCTGTATGTCGTATCGGTCGAATGCAAAAAACACATGTTCAATGTAAATGGTATCTCCATGTTTTGATCCTACATTAACCGGATCGATGGGCAAATTGCTTACGTCGGCAAGTTCTGTAAACTCTCTCATATCGAGACAATATATATCGCGATAACCGGCCGGAAAATTACCATTCAAATAGATATTATTTTTCTCGATACCATTAGCAACCAAATACTCTATAATATTTTCACCCCTCTGCTGGGTAATTATTTCCTTTTCTTTGCCGGGTGTGTAATTAATATTTACAATCAGTTTATCGCTTTCGTTACGTTTTGTGACAACATCTTCGAGAGCCGGTACCGACTGTTCGGTGTAGTGTTCGTCATCTTTGGCGAAAAACACATAGTTCTGATACTTGTAAGCCATCATCACCACCGGATCGAGAACAATGGGCACATATTGTTTGGTGAATGCGATTACATCTTCGCGTTGAGGAGAAACTTCTTTTACAGCCAACAGATATCCGTCGGCTTCGAACTCAACAAAATAATCAACACCGGGTTGCAGTATGAGGTAATAGCCTTGTGAGCCTGGACGATATACTCCCACTGTTTTGTCGTCACTTTTGTCGCGTACAGTTATCCGCAAGTCTTTTGGTATTTGATTATTGACATCGGTAACCGATCCGTTGAATACTGCCAAGGTGTTGATATACACACCACTCTGCACAATCTCGTATATATCCAGATCGCCCATACCACCATCTTTTGCCGAGGCCATATAGGCTCTTCTGCCATCCATATTCAGCACATACGATACTTCGTCGTCGGGAGTATTTATCGGATAACCGAGATTTTTAGGTTCAGTAAATTCATCATCACCAATCATTGTAACATAAAACACATCGTAACCTCCCATTGAATTGTGCCCTTTTGAGCTAAAAAACAAAGTAACGCCATCGGGGTGCATAAACGGGGTTTCTTCGTCGTAAATTGTATTGATGTTTGTCCCCAGGCATTTAGGTTCACTCCAGTTGCCATCGGGCATAAGATTCATCACATAAATATCGCGCCCTCCAACACCGCCTTCACGATTGCTGGTAAAGAAAAGTTTATTTCCGTCGGGAGAAAGACAAGCATGGGTTTCGCGAAATTTTGAGTTAATATCGGCACTTAAATTCACCGGATCGCTCCATGTTGTATAGTTATTGGTATGAGCTACCATTACATTTCCATAATTGGGACCTTCGCTACGGAAAATAAACATGGTTTTTGCATCGGCAGATAATCCGATAGAAGCTTCGTTTTTATCGGTATTGATATTATCGTCTAAGCGTTTTGCATCAGTCCAGACAAAGTTACGATTTCTCGAAACAAAAATATCTTCATCCTGATTTACCAAGCTTTCTCCAACGCGGGGTTGTTTCGAAGTGAATATCAGAAACTCTTCATTCATATCGATTACCGGAGAGTGATCGCAAAACTCGGTATTAACAGCGCTTCCCAGGTTTCGCACCTGCGCATCAACAGGGTTGGCTACAAAATATATAGCATTCTCGGTTACCTCAATTTCTCTTTCGGCAAATGCAATTAACGGCAGATCCGATTTGTTTTTGGGCGACAAGCGTGTCAACAATTCATTGAGTACTTCAAGCGATTTCTCGAATTGGTAGTTATATCGATAGGCCTGACCCAGATATAATAAACTTTCGAGCGGGGCTTTCCTTTCTTTGTGATTATCGGGCTTATAGGCTGTGTTGATATACTCGGCACCATACTCAAGAAACTCGAGGGCATATTTCTTATTGATACGAGTATTCAGGTAACAATACCCAATTTTATATTGGATATTGGCATTATCGGGATCCATGTCGTGTAGTTTTAACAAAAGCTGTAATGCCTCATCAAAATTGCCCTCGTACATATAGGCCTCGGAGTCGTAAAACATGTTAACAAACCTGCGGTCAGGCTTTAACTCCTGAGAGAATGTAACCCCAATGAATATCAGCGAAATAAGAAGGGTAGTTAGTTTTTTCATTCTGGTTGAATTTGTTAGAATTTCAAACATTTTGTAAAAGTAATATTTTTTTAACAAGCAAAGAAATTATTTTAACAACTTAAGTGTTTCATTAACAATAGATTCAATATCGAAACCGCACTCTTGTATTAACTCCTGCTGACTACCATGCTCAACGAACTTATCGGGAATACCAAGGCGTTTGGTCTTTATAGAATAATTATTTTCTGACACGAACTCAAGAATGGCACTTCCAAAGCCACCCTGCAGGCAACCATCTTCAACTGTAAGTAAACAATCAAAACCATTACATATCTCATGCAGGCACTCACTGTGGAGAGGTTTCACAAAGCGCATATTATAGTGAGCAACCGAAACACCAAGCTTCCGCAATTTTTCGCAAGCTGCTTTCACTTTTATACCTACCGGACCAATACTTAATATAGCCACCTGGTTTCCCTGTGATAGCTGCACAGCTTCTCCGATTGCTATTTCTTCGAATTCCTTTTTCCATTCACTGTGCACCCCTCTTCCTCTTGGATAACGGATAACCATAGGGAAAGAATTCTTGGAAAGCTGTGCCGTGTATAGCATATTTCTGAGTTCCAGTTCGTCGATGGGTGATGCAATAACCAAATTGGGTACACATCGAAGAAAAGCAATATCGTATGCTCCATGATGCGTAGCTCCATCGTTACCAACGAGACCTGCCCTGTCGAGACAGAATACTACATGTAGGTTTTGAATGGCCACATCGTGCACAATTTGGTCGTAGGCACGCTGAGCAAAACTACTATAGATATTGCAATAAGGAATCATTCCTTGTATTGATAGCCCTGCCGCAAAAGTAACGGCATGCTGCTCGGCAATACCTACGTCATACACCCTGTCGGGCATTTTTTCCATCATCAGGTTCAACGAGCAACCTGTAGGCATCGCCGGGGTAATGCCAACAATCTTATCATTTAAAACGGCCAGCTCAATCAGTGTTTCACCAAAAACATCCTGATAACGCGGAGGTGTTTGTGCTTGTTTGCTTTCGGGAAATATTTCTCCGGTAGCAATGTCGAATTTCCCGGGAGCATGCCAAATGGTTTGGTCTTCTTCGGCATGTTTATAGCCTTTCCCTTTCGTAGTAATGCAATGCAACAGCTTTGGGCCTTCGATATCTTTAATATCGCTGAGTATTTTTACCAGATAAAAAACATCGTGACCATCAACAGGGCCAAAATAGCGGATATTGAGTGACTCAAAAAGATTAGAACTTCGCATTACCAGCGACTTTATTGCATTATCGACCCGCTGAATAATGCTTTGTGCATTGGGTCCGATTTTATTTACCCTGCCCAAAATGCGCCATACATCGTTTTTTACTTTGTTGTATGTTTTCGATGTTGCTATATCGGTGAGATATTCGCGCAGCGAGCCTGCACTGGGGTCGATAGCAATCTTGTTGTCGTTTAGAATGATAAGGATATCGGCATTATCGGTATTCATATTGTTCAGTCCTTCGAAAGCCAGGCCGGCTGTCATAGATCCATCCCCAATTACTGCAATCACCTTTCTTTTTTCGCCTTGCTTTTTTGCAGCCACAGCCATGCCAATTGCTGCCGAAATAGATGTAGATGAATGCCCTACTCCAAAAGCGTCAAAAACACTTTCTTTGGGAGAAGGGAACCCACTGATTCCTTTATATTTACGATTGGTATGAAACTGATGCTTTCGACCGGTAATTATTTTGTGCCCATAAGCCTGATGGCCAACATCCCAAATTAACAAATCAATTGGAGTGTTGTACACATAATGAATGGCAACGGTTAGTTCAACTACTCCAAGCGATGCACCCAAATGCCCCGGATTGCACGAAACGGCATCGATAATAAAAGCCCTGAGCTCATCGCAAAGCGTTGGCAATTCGCGAATATCTAGTTTTCTGATATCTTCAGGGAAATTTATTTTATCGAGCAAGCTCATGCATTATATTTAACAAGCCATAAAACTATGCAAAAATAAAAGATTTCCTATTTACATTTTCGAAAGAAGATTAACAACCTACTGTAGATAAATAAATTGCCCTAGAAGCAGAATTTGTATTATAGTATGTATCTTTGAATGATTATTAAACTACAAACCTATGACAAAGAAAGTCTTTCAAATGCTTGCTATTGCCGTCGTTTTTGGCGGAATATTCGCTTGTGTACCCGCTCGTAAATTCGATGAAGTAAAAACACAAAAAGACCAATGCGAAAAAGACCGTCGCGAATTGATGGGAGACAATGAGCGGCTCACAACATCAAACAACGAATTGCAAAGCGAACTCGATAGGATTAAGCTTGCAATTACTGCACTCGAAAGAGATACTGCCATAAAGGGTAACGCATACAGGACACTTACCGGACAGTACGATAAAATAAACGCGCTGTATGAGCAATTGCTCGAGAACCAGATGAAATTAAGAGAGGGGGCCGATGCCGAAACACAAAAAGCACTGAAAATGCTGCAGGAAACACGCGATCAGCTACAAAAAAAAGAAGATGAATTAAAACTACTCGAGGCACAATTGAATAAAGAAAGAGCCAATCTTGAAGCCCTAAAAGCACAACTTGAAGCTAAAGAAAAAGAAATAGATGCCAAAAACGCTAAAGTACAAGAACTGCAAGCAATTTTAAATAAGCAAGATTCTGCAATGAACGCGTTGCGCGATTTGGTTACAGCAGCACTACTGGGCTTCGAGGGTGACGGACTCACCGTTTCGATGAAAGACGGCAAAGTGTATGTTTCGCTTGACGAAAAGCTCCTGTTTAAATCGGGCCGCTGGGATGTTGACCCTAAAGGGCAACAGGCATTAACCGAATTGGCAAAAGTGCTCGAAAAGAACAAAGACATAAACATTATGATAGAAGGCCACACCGATAACGTTCCCTACAAAGGAAGCGGAGGCGTTGAAGACAATTGGGATTTGAGTGTTAAAAGAGCCACAGCAATTGTAAAAATTATTCTAAGCAATTCATCTATCGACCCAACACGCCTTACCGCTGCCGGCCGTGGTCAATACCTGCCGGTAGACAATGGAACTACCACCGAAGCCAGGGCTAAGAACCGCCGAACAGAAATAATATTAACCCCCCGTCTCGATATTCTATATGAGATGTTTAACAAGTAACAAAAAATCGATTCATAAAAAAATCATCGGCGTTCCCGGTGATTTTTTTTATCACAACAGTCAGATAAAAGTGGTGTGAAACATTATTCATATATTTGCATCGAACAGCTTGCAAATTGAACACTATCAGAAAAAATACCGGCAATATTACCTTGACAAAACTATTCAATCTTTCAAAGATTATGCTGGCTTTTGTGGCGTATTCAATAGGTGGCAGTTCCCGAATAAGGTTTTTTCCGTGCACTCTTTCTATAGAGACTTCATCGGTGTGTAATTTACAGTGTAGAGCCTGCGCCTTGGCTCAAGGTAATATACAACGACAACACCAATACTTCGACTTAGCTGTTTATCGCAACATTATTTCGGATACCAAGCCTTATCTGGTCAATGTAAATTTATATTTTCAAGGGGAGCCGTTACTAAACGAGCAGATAATTGAGTTTGTTGAAATTGCAAAACAACATGGAATTCGCACTACAATATCTACCAACGGAGCATTGCTTGAATACTATGCTGAATCGCTTGTTGCTTCGGGCTGTTCACACATAATTGTTTCTATCGACGGCATGAACAACGAAACCTATTCGGCATACCGCAAACACGGCGATTTGAATCAGGTTTGCATTGGCATTGATAAACTTCTCAGCTATAAAAAAGGCATGAAGTCGAAATTGCCATTTTTAGAATCTCAGTTTTTAGTAACAAAATATAATGAACACGAAATCGATAGCTATTTGCAATGGGCAAAACAAAAAGGTTTCGACAGAATTACTCTTAAATCGGCACAAATATATTCACCCAACGAATCGGATTTAATTCCTCTTCAATCGAAATATGCACGCTACTATTTGAACGGGAATGGAGAGTTGACGATTAAAAGCAAACTAAATAATTCATGTTTCAGAGTGCTATCGTCTATGGTAATTACATCAGATGGGGAGGTTGTACCCTGTTGCTTCGACAAAGACGCAGTACATTCTTATGGCAATGTGCATCAAAGCAACATGCGCGATATTGTAAACAACAGCAAAGTAAGAAAATTCAGGAATCTGGTCTTTACCCAACGCAGAAGTATTACTATCTGCCAAAACTGCAGCACCGGATTACAAATAAAATACTAATGTGTGCATGTGTAATTCGAAACAAATTGTTTATTTATCTACCGGATCGAATCTGGGAAACAGAGCCTTGAACCTACAACGAATTGCCGAACTCATCGACAAAAATGCAGGCAAAGTATTGCAATGCTCGCCGGTATATATGTCGGAACCCTGGGGTTTTTCGCATCCCCGATATTTTCTAAATCAAATAATAAAAGTAGAAACATTGCTCGACCCTGACACTTTTCACAAATCTCTTCAAATAATTGAAATCAGCCTGGGCCGTACACAAAAAAACAGTTCAAATTACGAGGGCAGAACCGCCGATATCGACATTTTGACTTTCGGGAGTTTCTGCATCAACACCAAGGAACTGACAATTCCCCATCCCTGCATGCATCAGCGGCTTTTTGTTTTACTACCCCTTAACGATATTGCTCCCGACTGGCAGCACCCGTCGACGAAAGAAAGCATACAAGAACTGTTGCTTACATGCAGCGATTGCACAAAAACACGAAGACTAAAACTATGAATGAACAGGATTTGATGTATATGAAAATGGCATTTGCCGAAGCCCAAAAGGCCTGGGATGCCGGCGAGGTACCGGTAGGAGCTGTAATTGTTTGCAACGGCAAAGTAATTGCTCGGGCATATAATCAAACAGAGTTATTACACGATGTAACCGCGCATGCCGAAATGCTGGCCATTACTGCTGCAGCCAATTATCTCGGAGCCAAATACCTGAACGACTGCACATTATATGTCACCTTAGAACCCTGTGTAATGTGCGCCGGAGCTATTGCTTGGAGTCAGATGGCAGCCTTGGTTTATGCTGCCGACGATGCAAAAAGGGGGTTCACGATATTGAATTTTCATGTTTTACATCCCAAAACACAGCTCCGAAAAGGTGTTCTGAAAGAAGAATGCAGCAATTTGGTGAAATCTTTTTTCGAAAAAAAGCGATAACCTAGCGCAACCTAAGCAAAACCAATTCAATTTTTGAATTATCGGCCTTCAGAATCTTTGCATGAACCCGATTTTTGTTACTGTCGGTAAATTCAATCTCAGCGTGAATGGCAGGCAGGTCGCCATGGTAAAACAAGATATATCCGGCCAATGTTTCGTAGTCGTACGATTCCGATAGGCTTAGGCCATATTTGCTGTTGATAACATCTATTTCGAGGCGGGCAGAAAAAATATACTCGTTATCAGAGATTTTCTTTTCGGTAAATTCAGGAACATCAAATTCGTCGTCGATTTCTCCAAAAATTTCCTCGATTAAATCTTCTATGGTCACAACGCCTGATGTGCCTCCAAATTCGTCAACCACAACTGCAATGCTTTTGTTTTGCCCAATAAAACCTTCGAGTAGCTTATAGGCGGGCATCGATTCGGGCACAATAAGAACAGGTTTAAGGATGTTTCTCACTTTCTGGGCATTGCGAAACATATCGAGAACATGCACATAACCAATTATATCGTCGATATTGTCGCGATATAGAAGAATTTTTGAATACCCGCTACTAATGAACAATTCCGACAGTTTCTGAATGTCGCCATCTACGGGGAACACACACAGTTCAGTTCGGGGCACCATGCATTCTCGCAGCTTAATATTAGAAAAGTCGAGCGCATTTTGAAATATGCGTATATCATTGGCTACCGTATCACTTTCGATTGTATCGGCTGCATTGTATTCGTTAAGAGTAGTATTGATGTCGATTTTTCCGAATACAATTTCTTCGTCAGCCTTATGAATCTTTATACCAGTAAACAAGCGAATAATTGTGGCCGACAACCATACAAATACCACAACAATAGGATAGAACAAATAATAAAACACAACAAGAGGAAATGCAAAAAATTTCAATGCTTGATTACCGGCTATTCGAAAGACAAGTTTTGGTAAAAACTCACCCAGCACAAGAATTGCCATTGTAGCAATACATGTTTGAAGCAATATTACCATAAATGGAGAATTTGACCACTGAACAATAACAGGTTCCATCAAACGCGCCATATAAATACCATAAAGCGATAATGAAATATTGTTGCCTACCAACATTGTAGAAATAAACTGCGAGGGGTGATCGCTAAAAAAAGAAATAAACCTTGAGTTGATTGTACCTTGTTTTCGGTCGATTTCGATACGAAGTTTATTAGAGGCCAAAAACGCAATTTCCATTCCCGAGAAAAAAGCCGAAAACAACAACGAAACTACAATAACCAACACAGTTGTTATCATAGCTAATCTCGTTTTAAACCTCTGTTTTTGTTTTTTCTACCCAGTCGTTTCATTAGAAACATTGCCATAGAAATAAATGCCAGCAGATAGAACACCCAGGCAAACTCAATGCCCATTGCCGGTGTTTTAATAACTCCTACCACAATGCAAAAAACAGCCGTAAGCAGATAGGCATATTCAATAACAAGCACTATTTTCGAACTATTCTTCATCATATATATATAATGTTCCTTTAGGCTTTAGAATCTTCCATGCGCTTAAATCTTGCTTTGCTTTAAACCCGTCGCCATACAGCACTTCGTCGTCGGTAGTAATGCGCACAAAGCTTTCGGAATATATTTCTTCGCGCTGCAAATCCCAAAACAATATTTCGGTGTTCAACTGCTCGTTTTTCTCGTGATTTTTTGCTTCTACGTTTTTTGAAGCTTCCCATAGTTCGCGGTTCACATAAAACTTTGCATACTCGGCCGACAGGCTCCCAACCACACGACTGTTTGTATTGTAAAACTCTACATACACTCCTTGGGGATATTCATCATAAGGTTCATCTTTGGTTTCGTATCGTTTAAATTCCGGAGCCTCTATCCGCAGTTTTACTATTGCCGAGTCGGAATAGAGTGTTTCAACATCCTTCACAATAAGTGTAGGCAAACTGCTTGTACCCGTAAGCTGCGACACGGTTTCGATATCGTTGGTGCAAGCAGAAAAAGCAACACATATTGCCACGCAGGCAATATGTGTTAGATGTTTGTATATGCTTTTATATTGTGAGACCACTTAGTCGATAAATCTTACAGTAGTGTTTTCGTTAATCCAGCAAGCCACCGTATATGCCTGGCCTTCGGAGATACTGTACCAGAATGCTTTTTCGCGTGTTGGGAAAAAGGATGTATAGCGGCGTATAAGTTCGTTGGCCTCATCGGCAACCGAAGCATCAACAGCACGCGCTTTCACAAACTGATCAACGGCTATCCAGTATATGGCTGCCTTATCTATTTCGGTTTCACCGCAGCTGCTTCCGCCCAGCGCATAACATCTTCCGATAAGAATATATGCTTTGCCATAGTTGGCATTTGAAGCAATGGCACGTCGCGCATAATCGCGGGCACGGGGGTAGTTTTTATAGGCCGAAAAATACAAGCTGGCAAGCTCGTAATAAATGTCGGCTTTAAGCGACTCATCGCTTTGCAATTTAATGGCTTCGAGATAATAAAACTCGGCCTTGTCGTTAACGCCCTTTATGTAGTACACCTTTGCAATTTTATGAGCTGCTTCCGAAGTCTTTTCGATATTGTAGAGAGCCTCCGAAACCTTGGCATACAAATCGGTGGTTAAACAATCTTGACTTCTGGTTTTCTCGATAAGTTTGGCAATTTTGGTTAAAAGCTCAACATCATCGGGATGTTGTTTGAACTTGGGTGTAAATATCGACACGATGGCTTCGCAATCGGCAGCACCACTGTTCACAAACATTTCTTCGATTTTATTACCCAAGTCTCTTAGTCGCTCTGCCTTAGGGTCGTCGCCCATTTCTTTAAGCTGATGCTCGATGATTTCGGAAACAGTAGAATAGTTTTCAACTACAGTTTCTTTTGATAGGGTTCCGTTTTTAAACATGATTATGGTTACGTTGGTAAAATAGCCCATTACCGAATTTTCGGTTTTATCGCCCATGAGTTCAATCGAACGCTTATACATTTCGTAAGCTTCGTTCACATTATCGGGTCGATATTTCAGCAAATCATTAGCCTTACGACCAATAACCCTACCTTCTTCGCCAAAATATTGAATTCTTTGATCGTAAACCAGTAATAAAGTATCGATATACTTTTCTTTGATTTCGTTGGTGGGAGCATTCGAAATTACATAGTCGATAATTGTGGGACCATGGATATACAAGTTTTTGGTAGATGCCGGACAATTGTAGAAACACCATCTCCAGGCCGGAAAAGCATCTTTGAAATTCTCTTGTTTGAAAAATTCGGTGTAGGTAGATAATTTCACCTTGCACACATCGGGGTCGTTGCCAAAATTGGCATCACTTTGAGCCTTAAGCAACGGCAGGCTGATAATGCTAAGTGCTACTATCAGCAGGGCTCTCTTCAGTTTAATAGTTTTCATTTCTTAATCAATTTTACGTTTCACAAACCAAACATCCGACAGAGTAAGATTTAAACCAATGCTTGCGTATCGCTCGCGAACCAGACTACTTTGTGTTGTTCCTCTCTGTCCGAGTTCAACCGAAATATTAAAAGATGTCTTAGAACGATTCATTGGTAATCCAAAACCAAAACTTATGCCAAAGTCAGAAATTTGTTCTCCTGTCGACAGAAAGTTAATATAAGTGTTGTTATAAAACACTCCAAAACGGTACGACACTTTCTGCCCATACTTTGCAGCGGGGCGGTGTAAACCGGCAGGAGTATATTCAATTCCCAGTCGCATACAATTGCTGTTGCCCAACGAATCGGACTGATTGAAAAATGTAGATTTCGACCAATCTTGCATGCTGTAGTCGAAACCCAGCCGCATTTTATCGTTTCGGGTATAAATAAAACCTCCACCAATGCTCATAGGCATAGAAACGCTACCAGTTTCGCCAAAATTGTTATAAATGGTATCGACAATGGCGGAACTTCCCACACTTAATGAATTGGTAACCAAGGCATCGCGACGGCTGTTCAACTGAGTGGGATACGAAAATGTGAAGCCAAGACTCAAGGAATTGTTTTCATGGGTCAGCACATCGTATTGTAGTCCTGTAGAAAAGCAAAAATCGTTGATATATACAATATTTTGCTCCATCACATTAACATAGGCGCCTGAATCGTCGTTGAATTTTATACTGTTTGACCGATTCTGCAAGCCAAAAAGATAATACATATTTATCCCGATTCTGAAATTCTTGAAAGGGGCAAAACCATGGCTCCAAAAGACCTGATTGATTCCGCCGCTACCTTCGTAAAAATAATATTTGGGAACATTATATAATGTATCGGACGAACGGATATTGTATCCCATTTCGCTAAACGGCATAACTCCCAACGAGGAAGCCCACCATCGTGTAACCGGAAACCCAAATGCCAAATACGAAAGCTTTGTGTCGCCATTCAATGCCTGCAGCGATGGACTGGTTGTGCGAAAATGGCGCAATCCCGACTCCATACCAAATTCGAAAATAAAGGTAAGACTATCGATGGAAGCCATTGCAGCCGGATTGGCAATATTCAGGTTTCGTCCCGAATGAAAAGCTGAGGACATACCTCCCATTGACTTGGCCGGTCCAAAATTTTGAGAACTTAGGTTCCCAAGGCCATAGCGCGTGTAGGGAGAGCCATGCTGAGAATATACGGCAATTGCAACAGACATGGTAACAACAACACAGAATAATTTATTAAGCATTTAATTCCAGAATTCGTTTTAATCCAATAGCTACTAAATTTGAGTTGACAAAAATGCTACTTTTTATTGAATTAACCAAAAAATCAGCATCGCCGCCGGTTACAATAACTTTATGTTGCCTCGAAATATTGCACCAACGGCTGATATATTCCTCAATTTCGAATAGTACACTGTTTCGCACACCTGCAGCAATGGCTTCGTAGGTTGTGCTGCCTATTTCGGGGACAGAGTTATTAATGCTAACCAATGGAAGATTTGCAGTAAAATGATGTAAACTTTTCAACCTCATTGCAATACCCGGAGAAATATTTCCTCCGGCAAAAACACCATTCGGTTCAACAAAGTCGAAAGTGATGGCGGTTCCGGCATCAATTACCAACATGGCATAGTCGGGGAACAATACCCCGGCTCCTACTGCTGCTGCAATGCGATCGACCCCCAAGGTTTCAGGGGTTTTATAAGCCAAACTCAAGGGGAGTGCCAGTTTGTGACTCATTGAAATTGTTTTAACACCCGATTCTTTTAAAAACCGAATTATTTCGGCACCCTTACCGCCTACGTCAGAAATTATTGCACGACCGGCATGCGAAAAATCGCTGAGTTTCCCAATCGGAAAAGGATTGCTATAATCGGCCGAACAGGCAATATTGTAGCCTTCGGCAAAGCACCGTAACTTGGTGTACTGATTCCCGATATCGACGGTTAAATCCATTTGGCGACCAAAATACAAAAACAATCATGAATAATTAAAAAAACATGCTGCAATTATTTGACTAAAAATATTTATATTCGCAGCCTGAAAAAAATGTAAGTACAAACATTTAACTATTAGGATAATGGCAATTTTACAAAAAATCAGAAACAGAGCCGGAATATTCGTTATTATATTTGTGGGTGTAGCATTGTTTTTGTTTATAGTTGACCCCACTACTTTCGACTCGCTTTTTCGATCGAACCCAACCAGTGTAGCAAAAGTGAACGGCAACGATGTTAAATACGAAAGGTATCTCGAAATTGCACAGGAGCACGAAGAGTTTTTAAAACTGTCGCAACGGGTAACCACGCTCGACGCCGAAACCATGGACAGGGTGTATGAACAGACCTGGAATGATATCTTAAGAGAAAACATCATTGAGGTGCACTACGACAAGTTGGGGATAAGCATCAGCGAAGAAGAACTTGAAGATATGCTATGGGGCAGAAACATTCACGAAATAATCCAGTCGAACTTTACCAATCCGCAAACAGGCATGATCGACACCGCATTTATAAAGAATTATTTCCAAAATGCCGACAAAGATAAAAGCGGTCAACAAAGTTTTATTGCCAATTATTTGATAAAAGCCATCAAAACCGAAAAATTAAACACCAAGTACAATACGCTGGTTGCCAAAGGCCTTTATGTGCCTGTGTTTATGGCGAAAGACGATTATTTGAGTAAGAACAACAAAGTAGATTTTGCTTTTGTAGCCCGCAGCTATAAAGACATGGATGATGCAGCAGTGAAAGTTACCGATGCTGACATAAAAGAGTATTACGAAAAATACATAGAACGTTTTCAGGTTGAAGAGAATGAGCGCGATATAGAGTTTGTAATTTTCAATATTACTCCTTCGGCACAAGACAGTATTGAGGCTTACAACGAAATAAGCAAAAATTCGGAGAAGTTTATCGAAACAGCATTAGAAGACATTCCCCGTTTTCTAAACCGTTTTTCTGATTCGGCCTTTGTTGATAAATATTATAGACCTGATGATTTTGTTTTCTTTACCGGATTCGATCTCAATGAAGTGGCTGTTGGCGATGTTTCGGAAATTTACCAATTCGACGGAACCTATTGGCAAGCCCGCATACTCGATATCGCAAACAGACCCGACTCTGCCCGAGCCAGTCATATACTTATCAGACCCGATTCGGTAAAGAATATCGAGAGAGCTCGTGAAATTGCCGACAGCCTGCTCAATCTCATCAACAAGGGTGCTGATTTCGGATTGCTGGCACTGCAATACTCCGAAGACCCGGGCACAAAAATTAAAGGAGGCGACTTAGACTGGTTCTCCGAAGGTATGATGGTAAAGGAATTTAATGATGCATGTTTCGCAGGTAAAAAGGGAGACGTGGTTAAAGTTGAAACAGGTTATGGAGTCCATTTGATAAAGATAACCGATCAAACCAAACCATATACAAAATATGCCATTGGTTATTTAACCAAAGACATCCGTTACAGCAATGAAACTGCTCAGCTCAGATATGCCGAGGCCAGCACTTTTGCAGCAAACAACAACACAGCCACCAAATTCGACAAAGCTTGCGCCGAACTGCAACTGACCAAAAGAATTGCCACAAACCTGAAAGAAAACGATCAGAAAATAAGTGGTTTACAATTTCCCAGAGCAATTATAAAATGGGCATATGGCGAAAAAATAGAAAAAGGAGCCATATCTGAAGTATTCCAATTGCAGGATATGTATGTGGTTGCCAAAGTAAGCGCTATCCGCACTAAAGGGAATGCCAATATTGAAGATGTAAAAGACCAGATTGAGCCCATTGTTATTAAGAAGAAAAAGGCCGAGAAGTTTATCGAAGAATTCAACAAAGACCTTAGCGGTAACACAAGTTTAGTTGCGCTGGCTTCTAAGTATAACAGAACTGTTGATACTGCCGAAAATGTTAGCTTCAACACATTCTCGTTACCTGCCTATGGTATTGAGCCTAAGGTAATATCAACGGCAACGGTTATCGAGAAAAACAAAATTTCGAAGCCTATCGAGGGCAACAGTGGTGTGTTTGTTATAATGGTTTATAACCAAACACTTGCTCCCGAAAAAACCGATTATGTTGCCGAACAACTCAGCCTCATACGATCGGCTGTTGCACGAGCCAGCTACCAAACCTACGACGCACTCAAGAAAATTGCCGAAATAAAAGATTACCGCTCAACCTGGTTCTAGAACAGCAGCTATATAGATATTGAAAACAACCGCTTTTTTGCGGTTGTTTTGTTTTAATGCCTTTAAACATATAAGCAAATAGTTTGTTAATACAGCAAGTTTTTGATTTATGTTTCGTGTTGCATATATTTGCAACTCGTTAATTTTAAAATATTATATTATGAACAATGCTGTTTTTTCTTTTGAAATGCCTAAAAACGAAACGATACTTTCGTACGCCAAAGGCAGTGCCGAACGTGAAGATTTATTGAAAGAATTGGAAAGGCAAGAAAACCTGACAATTGAAATACCTCTGATTATTGGAGGAAAAGAAATTAAAACCGGCAATACCGACAAAGTAGTAATGCCACATAATCGTAACAAAGTGATTGCTATATATCATAAGGCCGGCGAAAAAGAGGTTTCGATGGCTATTGATGCAGCTTTGGAAGCAAAAGAGAAGTGGCAGGCGATATCCTGGGTAGAGAGAGCATCGATAATGCTTCGCGCAGCCGAGTTGTTGTCGAAACGTTATCGTAATCTTATCAATGCTGCCACAATGCTGGGGCAAGGAAAGAGTATTATGCAGGCCGAAATTGACTCTGCCTGCGAAGTTATCGATTATCTTCGGTTCAACTCATATTTTGCAAGCCGCATTTATCACGAACAACCCAAATCGGAATTTGACCAGTTAAACCGGCTTGAATACAGGCCGCTCGAAGGCTTCATTTACACAATTACTCCTTTCAACTTCACTGCCATTGCATCGAACCTGAACATGTCGGTAGCATTGATGGGGAACACCACTGTATGGAAGCCAGCAACCACGGCTTTGTTGTCGAACTACTATTTAATGAAAGTTTTCGAAGAAGCAGGTTTACCGGGTGGAGTGCTAAACTTTATTCCGGGCAGTGGGCAGCTTATTAGCAATGTTGTGCTATCACATAAAGATATGGCCGGAATACACTTCACCGGATCGAATGACACATTCAATGGCTTATGGAAACAAGTTTCTGAAAACCTGGAGAAATATCGCAGCTATCCAAAACTTGTTGGTGAAACCGGCGGAAAAGATTTTATTGTGGTGCACAATTCGGCACAAACTCGCGAAGTTGCTACGGCATTTGTGCGCGGCGCATTCGAATATCAGGGTCAGAAATGCTCGGCAGCATCAAGGGGGTATATTCCAAAATCGTTGTGGCCCGATATCAAGAAAGAAATGCTTACTATGATATCGGAAATAAAAATGGGCGATGTAAATGATTTGGGCAATTTCGTGAATGCCGTTATCGACGAAAAGGCATTCGACCGCATCATGTCGTATATTAATCATGCAAAGGCATCGGACGAATGTGAGATAATAGCGGGAGGCAACGGTGACAAAACAAAAGGCTTCTTTGTTGAACCAACGGTTATAGTTACAAGCAACCCGAAGTACAAAAGTATGGAAGAAGAAATATTCGGCCCTGTGATGACAATTTTTGTGTACGATGACGAAAAGTATCTTGAAACATTGCAAATTTGCAACGAAACAAGTCCATATGCTCTCACCGGAGCCATATTTGCAAACGATAAATATGCGATGCTACAGGCCTGTCAAATCCTCCGTTTTGCAGCAGGCAATTTCTATATCAACGACAAACCCACAGGAGCCATGGTAGGCATGCAACCTTTTGGGGGTTCGAGGGGTTCGGGAACCAACGACAAAGCAGGAGGACACTTAAACCTGCTCCGCTGGACCAGTCCGCGAACAATAAAAGAAACCTTTGTTCCGGCAACACATTTTGCTTATCCTTACATGAAATAGACTTTGGTTTTATTAACCAAACAAATGATTGAATCGGTTCACTAAAATTTGTATTTTAGTGAATTGATTATCATTGCGATTATGTTTGGGAATAGAACATGTATTTTTTGGTTTAGGCGCGATTTACGTATCGACGATAACCGTGGATTATATGAAGCCCTGGCAAAAGGTTTTACAGTGCAGTGCATTTTTGTTTTCGACACAACCATCTTAGACAAATTAAGCCGAGCAATCGATAGAAGGGTTTGTTTTATTTACGACAATGTTGTGCGATTGAAGCAGGAACTGGTTGCTCTGGGAAGCGATTTACGCGTTTATCATGGCCCTGCCGATAGCATTTTACTGCAAGCAATAGAGGAATACAATGCCGAAAGAGTAATTGCCAATGCCGACTTTGATGCTTACAGCAGAAAACGTGATGAACGAATTGCTGAAACTCTAAGATCTAAAAACGTAGTATTCGAAACATTCATCGACCATTTGGCTTTTGAACCCGAAAGCGTGTTGAAAGGAGACGGAAAACCATATACGGTTTTTACCCCTTATTACCGAAGGTGGATTGAAAGGCTTAACGAAACGGGTTTGCCTTATTACGGCAGCGAAAATCTACCAAAGAACTTCGCACGGGTAGACGAAAAAACCCCTATGCTCCGGCTCGAAGAACTTAATTTCGAAAGAATCGATTACAGGCTATCGAATAGTCAGGTGGACAAAACGATTATTGAAAACTACGACAAGTATCGCGATTTCCCGGGTGTTGACGGCACTTCGAGGATTTCGACTGCTTTGCGATTTGGAACCGTGAGCATCAGGCAATTAATGGGCTTAGCGCAACAATTAAATCAAGTATATCTTAAAGAATTGATATGGCGTGAATTTTACCAAACAATTTTATATTTTTTTCCAAGGGTTGAGCAGCATGCTTTTAAGCCTGAATATGAATGGATTGCATGGCAAAATAACGAAAAAGACTTTGAACTATGGTGCCGCGGCGAAACCGGCTACCCCATTGTTGATGCAGCCATGCATCAGCTTACCGAAACAGGCTGGATGCACAATCGCACCCGCATGATTACGGCCAGTTTTTTAACAAAACATTTGTTGATTGATTGGCGCTGGGGCGAAGCATGGTTTGCCGAACATTTAAGCGATTTCGAAACGGCATCAAACAATGGGGGTTGGCAATGGGCATCAGGCAGTGGATGCGATGCCGCACCTTATTTTAGAATTTTCAATCCATTATTGCAACAACAAAAATTTGACCCCAACGGCATTTATGTGAAGCAATGGGCAGCCAATATCAAAGCACAACCGATGATAGATCACACATTTGCTCGAAACAGATGCATTGCCGTATATAAAAAGAGTTTGTATGATAACAAATGACCTGATAGCTACAGTTAACAATGATGATGTAATAACGGGATATTCCTACAAACAAGAGGTACATCGGCTCGGTCTTCTTCACCGGGCGTTTTCGATACAGGTAATTCACAGCGAGAAAGGATTTTTGCTTCACCAAAGAGCATTTAAAAAATATCACTCACCCGGATTGTGGACCAACACTTGCTGCAGTCATTTATTGCCCGGTGAAGAAATGGAAGAAGCAATTCACAAGCGCTTAAAGCATGAAATGGGATTCGATTGCGAACTCAATTTTGTGGGTAAGTTCCGTTATTATGCTGCCTTCGACAATGGCTTGTTCGAGAACGAAATCGACCATGTGTATGTGGGTGTGTGGGACGGAACTCCCAAGCCCCACCCCGACGAAGTGGCTGAATACGCATGGGTGATGCCCGATGATATCAAGCAGCGATTACACACGAATGCACATGATTTTACCGCATGGTTCGGTCAGGTATTTAATACCATAAGAAGCCATTGCAGGTGATTGCAAAATAAACAACACTACAAGTAGCTAATACTTACTTCTTTGAGAAATTTTTCGTCGAGCAGACGTGCGATTCTATTGATAATAGTGCGCCTGATTTCGAGATCGACAGGAACATTTGGGTCTTGATGTGCTTCATTTATTTTAGTTCCAACAACAAAATGAATCTGGTCGCTTTCGTAGAACAGCTTCACAATTTGATCGGCAGGGCCTTTACCTGTGGGATAGTTGCTATCGTAATCGCGCAAGATGCGGCTTACCTTATTCAGAGTGAGAATACCTTCGGTAACCAGGTCGATGCCGGGCATGTACGAAACGGGGGGCAATTCTTTATCGTAGAAATGCAGGCTATCGGTAACTTCCAGATTTAGTTCACGCGACACAATATCGGTGGTAGTCCCTCCGCTAACGATTATTTTACCATTATAATTCCGGATGGTATCGGCAAGACGGGCATCATAGTTCTGCTCGAATGGAGGGCCTGTAACAAGAAGTAAGCGGCGTGGTTCGCGGAAATATAGCGAAGCACAACTGGTATCGTCTTTCGATTTATATCCATCGTTCAACACCGACCGGTTTACAATTTTTTCGGCAAGTTTTGCTGCCGAAATCTGCGGGTCGGAATCGAGAACACCAACCACATAATCAGATATTTTTGCGGCACCCCAGCCAAACGGAAAAGTATCGCTTCCCATGCCCGATTGCGACACACCGTCGGAAACAAGAACAATGCGATCGCCCAGATGAGGGTAGAAACTTGCCACACAGAGTTTTTTGTTATGATGGGCAAATGCGGCCAAATCGATTTCTTCGCGATGCAAGGGCATAATGCGGTTTTCGCGAAAGACCATGGTTTGAGGATTGTCATATTCGATAATTTGCACCTTGTCGCTTCCTGAAATGTCGATGATGGTAAAAGTGGCATAGGCTATCATTCGTTCCTTACACACAGGCAGGGTTTTCATGATGATTTCGGCTATGCGACCGGGTTCTCGGTGCTCGATGGTAAAATTCATAGCCATGGTAGCGGTAAGAGTAGCCAACACATTGGCCTTAACACCATGACCCATTCCATCGCTTAACACCACAATAAAACGATTCTCTTCTTTGATGCGACGTTTGAGAAACACATCGCCACAGATTTTTTCGCCCAGATGATTTATTTGCCTGGCATCTATTTCTATGAAAATATCTTTACTCATCAGAGACTTTGTTGATTACCCTTTTGAAAAGCCTCAATAATAGTGTTGAGCATTCGCTCGGTTTCGGAGGCTCCCTCGCCCAACAGGAATCCGATTTGCTGCACCATTTGCAGGTTTTTCTCGATAACTTCGTTTACCCTGTTAATTACTTCTTCGCGCCGCACTTCGGGCTGATACAAATCGCGGAACACCGCACCGGCAATTTCGCCTTTTTTAATAGGGAAAACCGACACATTAAGCAACTTATCGTCGTAGCTGATATCTTTATTGATAACCGGCTGATTGTTGCCAATCACATAACCAAATAGTGCATACACTGCTTGTGGCAATAAACTTTTAAGATCGGCACCGGCAAGACCGGGTATGATTTCGTTTATTTCTTCGGCTTCCTTGCCTATGATGTGAACAAATTTTTCGTTCGACTGCAGCACACGAAGGTTCTTATCGGCAAGCACAACTCCCGAGGGTAATTTTTGCAGTATCGCTTCAAGCAATTGTGTGTTTTCTTTAATATCGCTGTGCTCTTGCCTCAGTTTACGTTCCGAAATTTCGAGTGCTTTTTGGGTTTCGGCCAGTTTCTTGTTGGTTACTGTTAATTGGCGAATGTAATCTTGACTGTTGCACAATGTATAGGTTACACAAAGCTCGGGTTTTGCTAAACCTTTAGCTACGTCGATGGCAAACTCGGTGCACGACTTATATCCACACGACTGACACCCATGGTTTTCGGTATTATCGCGTCCCAACAAGCGCAACACTTCTAATATGCGTTCGTGTTGCGGCATAGGAATGCGCCTGTCGTCGGGCAGTATGTTTCTAGTAATTGAAACAGGCGTAATTTTATCGGCTGATTTATTTTTCTTTTGCGACGCGATTCTACGCATGGCATAATCAACCACCAGGCTGTGATTAAGCATGTACGATCGCTGCGAAGAAGTGCATGGGCCGGTGCAACAACCGTTGCAGTAAAATGCATTGAGGTGATGTTTTATGGCTGCAATGCGCGAAAAGTCGTCGATGTTATCGCGAAATTCCTGAGGACCTTCTCGGCAAATAATACGATTGACACCTGCCTCGGTGCTTATATCGGCTGCTTCGAGCAATCCGGTACTCAACGGAAAAAGAGAACCCTTGCTACCACTTGGCATATCGAACTCAGAGTACTCTACCGTGTTTTCGTTAATTTCTTTTTGTTTGAACAGTTCACGTAGTTCTTCGAATGTAAGAACGGCTTGTACCAGTCCGTTAAATTCAACAGCTTCAAGTTTTTGACCTATACAAGGTGTTATTGCAATAATTTTGTGGTCGTTACCATATAATTCGCGACAGGCTTTTGCCGTGGCAAGCATGGGTGTAAGCACCGGTATCAGGCTATCGACCAGGCCGGGTTGGAATTTTCGAACGTATTCAACCACAGGAGTGCATGCCGATGTAATATAAAACTTCCCTTTAAAATTTTCGAGTACAGTTTTATATTCGGCTGCCACCAGGTCGGCACCAAAAGATATTTCGCACACCTTCGAAAAGCCAATACTACGAATCATCCCCACGAAGTTACGGTAATCGGTTATATCGGGAAATTCGGCAGCTATACAAGGATCGACAATGGCTATTACCTGATATTTTTCTAATAATGAAATGCTATCGTTAATGCTGTTGTAGTATTGTATTGCTTTTGAAGCACAGTTCACATAGCAATTTCCACAACCGATGCAGCGTTTCAGGTTGATAACAATACCTTTTTCGTCGGGGCCCACCTGAATGGCTCTGACAGGGCACGATCGCACGCAGGCGAAGCACTGTGTGCATTTTGTTTTATCGAATTGTATCAGTTCCATACCACGACTTTTTATTGAATATTGAAAACCTGATTTAGTATTTCGGTAACCGCAATTTTATTGATGCCATAATAGGCTTGTCCGTTTACAATAATAACCGGACCATTGCTGCAGTTTCCGAAACAATGCCCACCTTTGAATATAACAGCATCGTTCAGATTCCGTTCGTGCAAATAATCTTGAATATGCGCCACCATTTCTTTGTTTCCACGGCTAAAGCAAGAACTTCCGAGGCAAATGGTTATTTCGACTTGTTTATTCATATTGCTGTGTTTTTATTTTCGCCCTATTCCGAAATATTCGATTCCATGCTCGCGCAATTCGTTGGGGTCGTAAATATTTCGTCCGTCGAAAACGACTTTAGTTTTCATTTGTTTCATTTTCTCGAAATTCAGCACCCGAAACTCTGTCCATTCAGTAACCAGAAAGAGAGCATCGGCATCAACAATGGCATCATAGGGGTTTTCGACATATTCAATGGCATTGCCAATTCGGCGGCGTGCTTCTTCAACGGCTACCGGGTCGTAGGCCACCACGGTGCATCCGGCCTTGAGCAATAAATCGACAAGCACCAAAGCAGGTGCTTCACGCATATCGTCGGTATTGGGCTTAAACGACAGCCCCCACATGGCTATTTTTTTACCCCGAAGATTGTTGCCGAAGTATTGCATAGCTTTTTGATATAGTCGCATTTTTTGGCGGTCGTTCACATTTTCAACAGCCTTCAGAATTTCGAGAGAGTATCCTTGCTTATCGCCGGATTTTATTATGGCTTTCACATCTTTCGGGAAACACGATCCTCCATAACCGGTTCCGGCATAAATAAAATACGGGCCAATTCTTCTATCGCTGCCAATGCCTTTTCGCACAGCGTTGATATCGGCCCCAACAAGTTCACAGAAATTGGCAATATCGTTCATGAAACTAATTTTTGTTGCCAGCATAGCATTGGCTGTGTATTTGGTGATTTCGGCCGATGGTATATCCATAAAGATGATTGGATGTCCGTTGAGCACAAATGGTTTATAGAGTCGGTTAAGTACATCGCGGGCACGTTCGCTGTCGGTTCCAATCACAATTCTATCGGGGTGCATGCAATCGTCGATGGCATCTCCTTCCTTAAGAAATTCGGGGTTCGAAGCCACGTCGAATTCGATATCTGATTTTCGCGAGGCAAGTTCCTGTGCAATTGCAAGCCTTACTTTTTCGGATGTACCAATTGGCACAGTGCTTTTTGTAACAATCACCATATAATTACTAAGGCTTTGGCCTATTTCGCGAGCCACTGCCAACACATATTGCAAATCGGCACTGCCATCTTCGTCGGGGGGAGTACCCACAGCAATGAAACAGGCATCGGCCCCCTGTATGCTGTCTTTCAAGCGGCACGAGAAACTCAAGCGGCCGGCATCGGTGTTACGTTTCACCATATCGTCGAGACCCGGCTCCCAAATGGGGATAATACCCTTTTTCAGGTTTTCAATTTTTTTTGTATCGATATCAACACACACTGTGTTAACGCCCATTTCGGCAAAGCAGGTTCCCGAAACCAAACCAACATATCCTGTTCCCACCATTACAACTTTCATAAGCAAAATATTTTTCAGACTTCAATATTAATAAATCAATTCCGATAAAAACAAAACATCTTTCACAAAGCGTGCATTATCTACACACTCGGCTTCCGAATCGATAGGTTGATGCAGCATGTGCAACTCTATAATGTATTCGGCATTACTGTCAACATCCAATTCATTGTGTAGATATACAAATGCATTTGGCCGAACAATATCGCACCACACGTGCTGCACATTGTTGTTCCCAAGCATTTTGGCAGCGTATCGCCCTGAGGGAGGCAATATTTTTTCGGAAGCATCGAGCTTCAGTGAATAACGCCGATAATTGTCAACTGTTATCGTATCGGGCGAAACCCCGGAAAGAAAGAAAAAAGGATGATTGAGATACGCATTGGCATGTCCAATTTTACCTGAAGTAATAGCCTTTCGAATACGCGTTGAACTCACGGCCTCATTTTCGATATCCTGCTGTGGAATTTCTTCTACTCTAAAATTCATTTCGCGGCTGAGGTTATACAGGTAATGATAATCACCTTGTCGGTTGTGCCCAAAATGATGGTTAAACCCTACCACAATAATTTTTGCTTTTAGTTTTGCCAGCAATATATCTTTCACAAAAACATCGGAAGGCGTTCTCGAGAACTCGAGGGTAAAATCGATAATAAACAGGTGGTCGAGGCCTGTATTCGAAAGTAAATATTCTTTTTCGGCACTGCTGTTAATCAGATATAGGGCCTTATTATCGTCGGGAAAAAGCACTTTGCGCGGATGCGGATAAAAAGTTATCAGTACCGATTCGCCTCCAATAGCTTTTGCCAGGAAATTGATGCGCTGAATAATAACCCTGTGGCCAACATGAACTCCATCGAACGACCCGGTAGTAACCACCGGATTTTTTATTTCACCAAAACCTTCAAAACTTCTATGAACCTTCATCTCTTCTGTGGGTATTGTTACACAATGCTATCTTTATGAATTTCTTTAACAAAATATGCAATTTTTTCGAGAGAACTCAACATATCGTAGTTTTCTACAAAAACATCGGGAGAAACGCGCAGCGGAACACTGGTAAAATTCAGTATTCCTTTTATGCCGGCAAACACCAGATTATCGGTTATTTCCTGAGCAAACTGGGGCGGTAGCGTAAGAATGGCCAGAGAAATTTTCTGATTCAGAATCACCGATTTAATTTCTTGAATACCATGACACGGGATACCCGAAATAAGTCTGTCGTTTTTTTGAATATCGCTATCGAAAGCGGCCACAATAGAAATATTATGTCCGGTTCCGTTAAAATAACTGGTGATGGCTTTTCCCAGATTTCCCATACCAAAAACAGCAGCACGTAAACCCTTGGGGGCATCGAGTATTTCTCCTATTTTCGATATCATGTCGACCACAATATAACCTTTGCGTTGGGAACCCGTATATCCAATAAGCATAATGTCGCGTCGCACCTGCACCGATGTAAGATGCAACAATAGAGCAATATCGTGCGAAAAGATGTAATCGCGGCCTTCGTGGTGCAGTTGTGTTAGCAGCCTGCGATATTGACTGAGACGTTCGATAGTTTTTTCGGGCAACATAGTGTGTTACTTTTTAAATGTTACAATAAATTCAGAGCCTTGTCCTGGTATGCTATTAACGTGTATGCTTGCATCGTAGCTGTTCAGTATTTTTTTTACGATAGCCAGACCCAAACCACTACCGGAAATATTTCGGGTATTTTCGTTGCGAATGCGTACAAATTCGCCAAAAAGCTTTTCGATATCTGCTTCGCCAATTCCAATGCCTGTGTCGGCAATCGAGATCATAATCTCTGTGGGAGTGTCGGAAATCTTGCATAAGATACTACCTTGGGGCTTGTTATATTTTACTGCATTCGACAACAGATTGTTCATTACAATTTCTATATCTCGAATATCGGCTTTGAGCACCACCGGATGAGAATCTTCAACCAAAATACCAATATCTTTTTGTATGGCCATGGGCTGAATGCTTGCCACCGAATTGCGCAGTATTTCGTTCAGATGAATGTCTTCGATGTTTCGCGAAGCTTGTCCCGATTCTATTTTGGTTAAGTCGAGCAAGTCGAAAATCAGTGCACGCATGTCTTTTATGCGGTCGATTGACCTACGAATCATTTTATCGTAAGCTGCAATGTTATCGCCTTCTTTGTGTTCGAGCATAATATTCAAATATCGTAATTATTTAGCTGCCCTGCAAAGTTAAAAAATTTTGTCCATCAAAAGTGCCCTTTAATTCTTCGAAGATGTTTTTGTTGTTTTTACGAGCAGTGGAAACAAAACTTTCGATTCTGGCATATAGTT
>Ga0334883_1002096_pt1 | contig 26207 bp, 30 predicted proteins | sample GraSluR1_MG_6_FD_207230 | JGI IMG/M metagenome (GOLD analysis project Ga0334883, IMG submission 207230) | Sludge microbial communities from methane-producing bioreactor in Wageningen University, Netherlands - Granular Sludge_09_05-R1 | ecosystem: Engineered > Bioreactor > Anaerobic >...
AATTTTATTTATTAAATTATAGATCCAAAAATTAGACCGGCTAAGGTGGAATAAAATATTACCAAAAGTATATAGACTAGAGTTTTTTTATTACCCAAAACTTTTCTAATAACTAGCATATTCGGTAAGCTTAGTGATGGTCCGGCTAAAAGCAGGGCCAAGGCTGGGCCAGAGGACATTCCCTTGGCTATAAATTCTTTTAATATTGGAACTTCGGTTAAAGTAGAGAAATACATAAAAGCACCAAAGACAGAAGCAATTAAATTAGCCGAAACAGTGTTAGCTCCAACAACTTTAGTAATAAATTCCTGCGGTAATAGGGGAGAGATAAATCCAGCGATAAAGACCCCTATAAAAAGCAAGGGCAGTATCATCTTAGAAAAACCCCAGGTTTCTCTTAGCCAGTTTTTATTAGTTTCCTTGCTGAAGTCAAACAATGAAATATAGGTTATAGCGATTATAAGTAAAGCGGTTAGCCAATATTTTAATCCCTGATCAATAGCTAGGCCATTTACTACTAATATTGCCAACAGTGAAAAGAAAAATAAAAATATTTTCTTGGGACTTATTTTCTTGCTCTCACTTTTTTCTATAAATAAATTACTTTCTTCGACTTTCTCTTTGAAAATAAAATTCATAGTCAGTCCGACTATGATGGCTAGAATTATGGAAGAAATTATTCTAGCTAAGCCAATATTTAGTCCTAGAACAGAAATTGTTAAAAAGATAGCAGCAATGTTTATGGCTGGACCAGAAAACAAAAAGGTGATAGCGGGTCCTAGTCCAGCACCTCTTTTTCTTATCCCAGCGAACAACGGCAGAATAGTGCAAGAACAAATTGCTAAAACGGCCCCCGAAACTGAAGCAATGGAATATGATATTAGGGGTTTAACATTTTTGCCCAAGTATTTTAAAACCGCTTCTTTTTTTACTAAAACCACGATAGCTCCAGCAATAAAAAAAGCAGGTATTAGGCAGGTTAGAATATGTTCGCGGGCGTATTCTCTTAATAATTCTAAACCAGAAATTAGAGCTGGATAGAACCAAACAGTTTTACTAGGAAGGAAATAAAAAAAGAGAAAAATTATTATAATATAAGATAATTTATACCATTCTTTCTTGTTCATATTGTTTTATTTAAGCCAAGTCTTAATTTCTTCGACCTCGACGATTCGACCAGCGCTTTTTACTTCTTCGTTTATAACTAGAGCTGGAGTGGACATTACCCCAAAGCCAATTATTTTATCAATATCTTCCACCTTCTCAATTTTAACATCCTTTAGTTCCATTTCCTCAACAGCAAGTTCAACGTTGCTTTTTAATTTTTGGCAATTAGGGCAACCAGTACCCAGAATTTTGATATTCATAATAATTAAATTAATTTTTCTTTAAAAATATTTTTAAGGAATATAAATATTTGTCTATATTTTTTTCGTTAATGGAATAAAAGGTTTTCAATCCTTGTTTTCGGGCTTTTAATAATCCCAGGTCTTTTAAGGTTTTAAGGTGATGTGAAACTAGATTTTGACTTAATTCTAGATTCTCCCAAATATCACAAACGCATTTGGGCCCAGTTTTTAAAATGCATAAAATCCGTAAACGATTTTCGTCAGAAATGATTTTCAAAAAATCGGTTAGGTCTAATAATTTTTTATCAACTTCTTTTCGTTGGCAACATTTTAATTTAGAAATTTTTTTGTTCATATATTTTGATATTTAATATTTCCAGATGTTTCGAATGTTGTTTTTTAATCAATGGCAATTGATATAGTTTATTATAATTTAAATTAAAAATAGTGTCAAACATTTTCTTTATCTTTTTTTCATCTTGTTTTTATTATTCATTAATGATATAGTTATCTCAAATTAATAATTTATTTACACCCCACCCAAGAACCATTCTTGGGCCTGTTTTCGTGTCTATTTAAATATAATTAAATATAATATAAAAATATGATAAATAATAATGATAAAATAATCATCCGAGGAGCTCGGATGCACAACTTAAAAAATATTAGTCTAGAAATTCCTCATAATAAATTAACGGTTATTACCGGTGTTTCTGGTTCCGGAAAATCATCCCTAGCCTTTGATACTATTTTTGCTGAGGGGCAAAGGCGCTACGTAGAATCCCTCTCTCCCTATATGCGTCAATTTTTGGGTCAAAAAAAGCCAGCTGAGGTAGATGAAATAATTGGTTTAGCTCCAGCTATTTCTATTGATCAAAAAGCCTTGTCACATAACCCTCGCTCTACTGTGGGAACCTTAACCGATATTTATGATTATTTAAGAGTTTTATATGCCCGTTTAGGCGAAGTTTATTGTCCGAAATGTGATCACAAAATTGAAAAATTAACCTTAGAAGAAATGGTCGATATTTCCATTTCTCGTGCCAAAGAGTCTAAAGCTAAATATTTAACTATAATTTCACCCGTAGTTAGGGGCCGGAAAGGAGAATATTATCAATTATTATATGATTATTTATCTTTAGGTTATTCTTCGGCTAGAATTGATGGTAAAATTTATTCTTTACGTGATCAAATTAAGCTTAGTCCTAACAAAAAACACAATATTGATATAATTATTGACAAGGTTATGCCTAGCGACGATTCGCGCTTGTTTGAGGCCATTGAAAACGCTATTGCCTATAGTAAGGGCTTGGTTTTTGTGTCCTTAGATGATAAAGATGAGTTTTTATTATCCTCCAATTGGACTTGTCCCAATGATAGCTTTGCCTTTCCCGAGGTTGAACCACGTTTATTCTCCTTTAACTCTCCACATGGAGCTTGCCCGGCCTGTTCGGGTCTAGGTAAAATTGGTTTTTATGCTAATGAGGTTTGCCCGAAGTGTAATGGGCTTAGATTAAGAGAGGAGGCCTTGGCGGTTAAGATTAATAAAAAAAATATTGCCGAGGTTACATCTTTGTCGCTAGAAAAGGCGGGTGATTTTTTTGCTGAGGTTTTAGAGAAACTCAGCAAAAGAGAAATGAATATCGTTTCGGCAGTGATGCAGCAGATAATTGATCGTTTGGAATTTTTAAACAAGGTTGGATTGGGTTATTTAACTTTAAGTCGGGAGGCTGAAAGTTTGTCTGGTGGAGAGGCCCAGAGAATTCGTCTGTCTTCACAAATCGGTTCACAATTATCTCGGACTTTATATGTTTTAGATGAGCCAACTATTGGCTTGCACGAGCGCGATACTTTTAAGTTAATAGAAACCCTAAAGTCTTTACGTGATAAGGGTAACACCGTTATTCTAGTGGAGCACGATGAGCAAACTATTATTAATTCTGATTTTTTGGTTGATTTAGGGCCAGAAGCCGGGATTTATGGCGGGGAAATAGTAGCTATTGGTGACACCAAGGAGTTAATAGAGGGGCTTGATATCGGGAATCAAAAGGATAAAATTAAGACCAAAAACAAGGGAGATAAAAAGGGTGGGAATAACGTTGAATCTCTTAAGACTGCCAAGGATAAAATTAGCTCGGGGTTTATTAAAAATTCCCTAACTATTGACTATCTAGGGGGCACCAAAAAAATAGCTATTCCCGTCAAAAGACGCCAGCAAAACAAGGGATTTTTGAAGATAAAGGGGGCTAGAGCTAATAATTTGAAGAATATTAATATTGAAATTCCTTTGGGGAGACTGGTCGGTTTGTGCGGAGTTTCTGGTTCGGGCAAGTCTTCACTTTTGTATGATGTCTTGTATAAAAATGTTGTACAGATAAAAAACAATCCCGGTAAAGTTGGAAAATTGGTGGACGTTAAAGAAGTTAAGGGGGCTGAATATCTTAATAAGGTTTCTATAATTGATCAATCTCCTATTGGTCGAACGCCTCGTTCTAATCCCGCTACTTATACCGGAATATTTACTCCCATTAGGGACTTTTTTGCTGAATTGCCAGCATCTAAGGAGCGAGCTTATACCTTGTCTCGTTTTTCTTTTAATCGGGCTGGCGGGCGTTGCGAGGCTTGCCAAGGGGCTGGTTTCAATTTAATAGAAATGCATTTCTTGCCAGCTGTTTTAGTGGAATGTGAGGTTTGTCGAGGCAAGCGCTTTAATCGCGAAACTTTACAGGTTGAGTATAAGGGGCATAATATTTCTGATGTTTTAAATTTAAGCGTGGAAGAGGCGATAAAATTATTTGATGGTAATTATTATATCACTGATAAATTAAATGTTTTAAAGTCGGTTGGTTTAGGGTATTTGAAGTTGGGTCAAAGTGCTACGACTTTGTCAGGCGGTGAAGCTCAGAGGGTAAAAATTTCTAAGGAGTTAACTTATACCTTGGGTCAGAAAACTTTGTATTTATTAGATGAGCCAACGACTGGCTTACATTATCGGGATATTGAATTATTGCTTCAGATTTTGAATAAACTGGTGGAAAAAGGGCATACGGTGGTAGTTATTGAACATAATATGCATATGTTGAAATCAATGGATTATTTAATTGACTTGGGACCGGACGGGGGAGAGAAAGGTGGTTATTTATTGGCTAGTGGTGAGCCAGAGGATATTATTAGAAATGATAAAAGTATTACTGGAAAATATTTAAAGCCTTATTTAAAATAATTTTAAAAAATATTTTAATATTTATATATTCTCCTTGTTTTATAGGTATTGATTTTTTCTAAAATATTTGCTATCATTAAATCAATACAAGACGAAGAGGGTCCCGAAGCTTGGTTGGCAATAAAACCGAGAAGTAGGTCCCCTTTTTATTTTGTAAAAGCTTAGAATTTCTTTTTAATAAGATGTCTAACTTGAAATAAATAATCAAAATGGCGTCCCCTTATTTGTTTATACAAAGAGGAATAAAACTTTCTATTTGGAAATAATATTTTTTCAAATTTATTTTTTTCTATTAAATATTTTACTAGTTTTATATAATCGCCGTCTCCTGATACTAGTAATACTTTTCCGAAATCTTCTTTTTCACAAATTTTTTTCATTATATCAAAAATAATATCCGAATCGACATTGCCTTTTTTATTACTGAGCATTGAATTAATATGCTCTTTATTTATTATAATGAATCCTGCTTCTTTTATTTTATTATAAATACCTGAGTTTTTTGTAATAATTTGTCCAATATAATAGTAAGCCTTTTTTACTTGATATTTTTTATATAAGTATTTTCTAAATTTAAACAAATCAATAACCCAGGGAGGATCTTCTGAGTTTGTACCCATATATAGGTTTTGCCCGTCAATAAAGGCGTAATTTTTGTAATTATTCATATATTTTCTTAATTTTATATTAATCTTAATGATAACAAAAACCCTATAATTTTATCTTAAATTATTTATAATAAATATTTAAATTTTCCCTATTATTTCAAAGGGATTTTTATGCTATAATATCTTTATGATTAATTTAAAACCACAATTAAAAAATATTCCCCGGTCTCCTGGTATCTATTTTTGGCTCAATTCATCCAATAAGGTTTTGTACGTCGGTCGGGCTACAAACCTGAAAAACCGTCTGTCGCAGTATTTTTTAAGTAACGTTGATCCTCGAATAAAGGAAATGGTATCTCAAGCTAGAAAAATAAAAACCATTCAGACTGAAACAGTATTAGAAGCTATAATTCTAGAGGCTAAATATATTAAAAAATATTGGCCCAAGTATAATATTAAAAATAGAGATGACAGATCTTTTATTTACGTCATTATTCCTAAAAAAGATTTTTCTTATCCTTTAACTATTCGAGGAAAAGATTTGGCTAAATACTCTCCTGACAAAAATGAAATTTTTGGCCCTTATCAATCTCTAACTTTAATAAAAAATGCGCTAAGAATAATTAGAAGAATTTTCCCTTACGGCACTTGTTCGCCCAATTCGGGTCGAGCTTGTTTTGATTATCAGATCGGGCTTTGTCCAGGATCTTGCTTGGGGGATGTTAATAAAAAAGATTATCGTAAAAATATTAAAAAAATATCGCTTTTACTTCAAGGAAAGAAAGAGTTTTTATTAAAAAAAATAAGCAAAGAAAATCCAAATCAGGCTCGAGCTTTACAGCATCTCCAAGATGTTTCCTTATTGGAAAGGGAAGCGGGGCTTGCTAAAATTGGCTTTAATAGAATAGAAGCTTATGATATTTCTCATTTTTCTGGAAAGGAAGCCTATGGATCTATGGTGGTTTTGGATTCTTATGGTCAACCCGATAAAAAAGAATACCGTTTGTTTAAGATAAAAAATGATTTTTTGAGCGATGATTTAAGAGCCTTAAAAGAAGTTCTGTCTCGTCGATTAGAGCATCAGGAATGGCCTCAACCTGATCTGATACTAATAGACGGTGGTCGTCCTCAATTAGAGTTCTTGTCTAAATTGTTTAAAAAATATAAAATAGAAAATGTTGTTGGTTTGTCTAAGTTTTCCGGAGATAAATTGGTTTTTTTGAGTAGCTCGGACACTTTTCAGAAAAAAGTTAATAATATTAAAAATAATTTGCTTTTAGCTCGAGACGAGGCTCATCGTTTTGCTAATTCAGCTCGCAAAAGAAATCTTAAAAATAAATTTTAAAAATATGAGTAGAAACAAAAAAATAAAAATTGCTTCATTGATGTTGTATGTTCTTTTGGCCTGTTCGTTTGTTTTTTATTTTAAACCCGTTTATATCCTCTCAATAGCAGTAGTTTTAGTTCCGCCGAGTATAGTTAACTTTCTTTGGTTAAAAAACTCTCGCTCCAAGGTTTTAATTTTTTCTCTGGCAGCAACACTTCTTTTTGCTCCGCCTATAGAGTTAATGGCTAGAATTAAAGATGTTTGGGACGTGGTTTCAATTTTTCCTCGACCTTTTGGATTAATACCTCTGGAAAATATGCTTTTTGCCTTTTTAAATTTTTTCTGGGCTCTATCTTTCTATGAATATTTTACCGACAAGGATTTACCGACAAAGATTAATAAAAAGTTTAAGTATTTATTGGGATTATTCGTTGTTTTCTCAATACTTGTTTTTTCTTTATATTTCTATAATAATGAATTGGTCGGTTTAAATTATTTTACGATAGCTCTCATTTATCTGATTATTCCGTCAGTAATAATTTTTTCAAAAAACTCCCGACTTATTAAGAAAACAATTTTGACTACAATATTTTTTGCTATAGTATTTTTTGTTTATGAGTTAGTATCGCTTAAGGTTGGTAGTTGGTTTTGGCCAGGGGAATATCTTTTTCCTATTGTTATTTGGGGAGAAATTTTTCCTTTAGATGATGTTATTATTTGGTACTTTTTATCAACTCCGGCTCTAATAGCTGGTTATGAGTTTTTTGCTGATGATTTTAAATAAATAAAAATTATAAGAATAAGCAAAAATGACAATTGTTTTTGTTTATGTTATAATAAAAAACTAAAATTATTAAAATATAAAATTATGAAAAAGGTATTATTAATACTGGCTCACCCCAATAAAGACTCTCTTAGCGCCAAATTATTAGATTTCTATTATCATGGCGCCACTGAAAAGGGGTATGAGATTCGTCAATTTTTTTTAGGAGATATTAATTTTGATTTGAATTTAGCTAAGGGCTATAAAGAGATACAAGAATTAGAACCGGATCTAAAAAAGGCTCAAGAAAATATTGTTTGGGCCGATCACTTGGTGTTTGCTTTTCCTATTTGGTGGTATTCTTTCCCAGCGTTACTAAAAGGCTTTATTGATAGAGTGTTTTTGCCAGGATTTGCCTTTAAGTATAAAGAAGGCTCACCTGTGCCAGAAAAATTACTACAAGGAAAGACGGCTGATATTATTTGCACCTCAGGCGCACCTAAAATTAATTATTTCTTAAAGAATGGAAATATTGGCCCAAAATTATTGAAAAATATTTTAAAATTTTGTGGAATCAAAACTAGAAAAAGTGTTCTTATAGGGTCAGTTGTTGCTGAGCTATCAGATGATAAGTTGGAGTATTATAAAAAGTTAGTCTCAAAAATAATTTAAAGTTAAAATAAAAAACTATGGCCAGAATTATTGGACAGGGGTATTCTTTTGACGATGTTTTATTAGTCCCTAAATATAATAGAGTAAACTCTCGCAAAGAAGTTTCTTTTAGAACTATGGTTACTAAGAATCATTTTTTAGATATACCTTTCTTAGTCGCTAATATGGATACCGTTTGCGAAAGCAAAATGGCCATCACTATTGGTCGTATGGGTGGACTGGGAGTTATACATCGCTTCTTAACTATAGAGGATCAGGTTGAGGAGGTGAAAAAAGTTAAACAAGAAAAATTATTATCTGCTGTTGCTATTGGGGTCAAGGATTATGAAGATCGCGTCAAGGCCCTGAGCTCCGTTGGAGTTGATATTTTAGTTTTAGATGTAGCTCATGGACACTCTAAGAGAGTTGGAAAAACCTTGGACTATATTAAAGAAAATTATCCTAAAATCGATGTAATAGTTGGTAATATTGCTACCAAGGACGCAGCAGAATATTTTATTAGTAAAAAAGCTGATGCGATAAAAGTTGGTATTGGTCCGGGCTCGATGTGTACGACTAGGGTTATGGCTGGGGCAGGTGTTCCGCAAATCACTGCCATAATGGATGTTTATGAGGCTAGTCAGGGGAGAGTCCCTGTTTGCGCTGACGGTGGTATTAGAGTTTCCGGTGATATTGTCAAGGCTATTGGGGCTGGGGCTGACACTGTCATGCTTGGGTCCTTGTTTTCTGGAACCGACGAAACTCCTGGAGGAATTATTAAAAAAGATGGTAAAAAGTATAAAGAATATCGAGGAATGGCTAGTTATTTAGCTACTGTTAAAAAAATGGAATTAGATGGTAGAAAAGTGGAAGAGGTTGTTCATGTAGAAGGGGAGATCACCAAGGTTAAATATAAAGGATCCGTTATTCCAATTGTTAATAAACTACTAGGAGGCTTGGCTTCAGGCATGACTTACGCTGGCGCTGACAATATTGAAAAAATAAAAGGTAAAGCTGATTTCATTTCTATTACTGGAGCTGGAATTAAAGAAAGCATTGCTCACGGCTTACTAAGTGATTAAAAATAATAATTAATTTTTATTTTATGTTAATTTTGAGTGAAATAAAAAAGCATTCTGGTATTCAGGAGTGTATAAAAAAATCAGAGGATTATTTAAATTATTTGGGTTATACCGATCATGGTTTTCGTCATGTAAATATGGTGGCTGATAGGGCTAGAAGCTTGGCTAAAAATATGGGACTAAGTGTTAGAGAGCAAGAGCTTTGTGCTATTTCTGGTTATTGTCATGATATGGGAAATTTTTTACAACGTACAGATCATTGTTATACCGGAGCTATGCTTTTTTCTCAATTTTTCTTGGAAAAAACTGAAGATCGAGCTGGAGTTTTAGAGATAATGCAGGCTATTGCTAATCATGATGAACATAAATTTGAAATTATTAATAAGGTTGGGGCTATTTTAATTTTGGCTGATAAGTCTGACGTTCATCGTAGTCGGGTCAAGGACAAGAGTCCTAAAAACATTAAGGAGGATATCCATGATAGAGTAAATTATTCGGTTATTGATTCTAGTTTTAAATTAAATAAGCCCAAAAAAGAAATAATTTTAAAATTAAAAGTTGATACTAAAGTTACGACCGTCATGGAATATTTTGAAATTTTTAATGAGCGCATGATTTTATGTCGCAAGGCAGCTGATTTTTTAGGTTACAATTTTGTTTTAATAATAAATAATTTTAAATTATCTTAAAATTATTCTAATATTTTTTTATTATGATAGGAGTTTTTGATTCAGGTGTTGGCGGTTTAACTGTTTTAAACCATTTATTAGTAGACCATCCTCAATACAATTATATTTACTTAGGTGACAGTGCTAATGTTCCTTATGGTAATAAATCATCGGAAGTGATTTACGGCTACAGCAAGAAAGCCGTAGATTTTTTGTATTCCAAGGGTTGTAAATTAATAATAGTAGCCTGCAACAGTGCCTCAGCCCAGGCCTTGCGCCGTCTACAGCAGGAATATTTGCCCGAAAAATACCCCGAATTAAAAGTTTTAGGCGTTATTCGTCCGATAGTTGAGAAAATTACCTCTATTAAAAATATTAAAAAGGTTGGTATTATTGGCACCAAGGCCACCACAAACTCTAATATTTATATTGATGAGATTAGCCCAATTAGGCCCGACATTAAAATATATCAAAAAGCAACCCCACTTTTAGTGCCGTTAATAGAGGAGGGTTGGGCTAAAAAACCAGAAACCAAAATGATTTTAAAAAAATATTTGAGAGAATTAAAAATGAAACAGGTTGAATCTCTAGTTTTAGCTTGTACTCATTATCCCTTTTTGTTAGCAGATATAAAAAGAATAATGGGAAAAAATTGTTTAATTTTTGATCCAGGAGAGGTCATCAGTGAAAAGCTAGGGGATTATATTAGCAGGCATCCAGAAATTAAATTAAAAACTAGTAAAAAAGGAAAATGTTTTTTTTACGCCACTGATAACTTGGAGGGTTTTGCAAATTCAGGTTTATTTTTTTTAGGAAAAAAATTAGATAATTTGGAAAAAATTGATCTGTAATCACCACTTTTTAGTATCTAGCTTGTATCCTCGTCCTTTAATTGTGTGGATTAATTCTTTTTTATTTTTTGTTGGATTTAATTTTCTTCTTAGTTTTAAGATGTGAGTTTCCACAGTATTAGAAAAAGGATCGGCATTAAAATCCCAAATATTCTCTAATAAGACTGCTCGAGGGATAACCTTTCCTCTATTTTTTAGAAAAAACTCTAGCATCATCATCTCCTTGAAGGTTAAATAAATACTTTCCTTATCCCTAGCTGCCAGGTGACGATCTATATCCACTGTTAGGTCGTCTATTCTATAAATAGAATTTTGAGCTTTGTTTGGTCTTCGCATCACGGCTTTAATGCGAGAGAGGAGTTCGCTGAAAATAAAAGGTTTGGTTATAAAGTCGTCGATTCCTAATTCAAAAAACTTTTCCCTAGTTTCGGGTTTTACATCTACGGTAATGACAATTATTTTTATATCCTTGTTTTCTTTCCGAACCTCTTTGATGATTTCCTGACCATTTTTATTTGGCAGGTTATAGTCAATAATTAATAGATCATAATGATTGGTTTGAAAAAGAAATAATCCTTTTTTACCATCGGAAGAGTAATCGGTCATGAAAATTTCTTTTTTTAAAGATGTCTTTAAAAGTCGGACGATTTCTTGGTCGTCTTCAATGATTAAAAGCTTCATAGGCTTTTGCGGTTATTTTTATTAATTTTAAAAATTAACCGGATTAATTATAAGTTCTTATTTATTTTACAATATTAGGCTTAAAATTATTATAAACTTAACATAAATTTTAATTAAACTTATTTGATGGTTAAATCCTTGGTTCTGTATTCTTTTTTTATTTTTTTATTTGTTATCCTATTTTTATTATGCTATAATTTACTATATGGACGAGGCCAAAAAGATAAATAATATCGCCAAAAACACATCATACTTAACGATAGCTCTAATTATTCAAAAAGTTCTATCTTTTTTTTATTTTGTTTTATTAGCCAGAAATCTAGGGCCAGAGTTTTTGGGTAAATATTATTTTGCTATTTCTTTTACCACTATTTTTGCTATTTTTATTGATCTGGGATTAGTTAACTATTTAACTCGAGAAACTGCCAAGCAAAAAGAAAGGGCTCCTAAACTACTATCAAATGTTCTGGGCTTTAAGGTTGTTTCCAGTGTTATCTCGGTACTTGCGGTTATTTTGTTTATTAATATTTTAGGGGATTATGATGTCATGAGTCGCCAATTGGTTTATATCTCTGTTATTTGTATGGTTTTAGATTCTTTTACTCTTACTTTTTTTGGCGCAATTAGAGGTTTCCATAATTTGAAATTTGAAAGCATTTCTTCAATTATATTCCAGCTCATAGTTCTTTCCTTGGGTTGGATTTTTTTAATTTTAAAAATGGATCTCAGAGTAATAATGCTATCACTGGTTACTGCTAGTTTATTTAATTTTGTTTACTCTTGGGCAATTCTCAAATACAAAATAAAGATGCCAATATTTTTGGCCTGGGATTTGGCTTTTATTAAAAAAATATTTGTAGTTAGCTTACCCTTTGCTTTATTTGGAATTTTTCAGAGATTGTATACCTACCTAGATTCAGTTTTGTTATCATTTTTTTCAGGTGATTACTATGTTGGAATTTATCAGATTTCTTTTAAGATAATTTTTGCCCTTCAGTTTTTACCCATGGCTTTTATTGCCTCGCTTTACCCAGCCATGAGTTATTATTGGTTGGAGAATAGGGAACAATTAGTTATTGCTTTCAGGCGCTCCATTGATTATCTTTTATTAATATCAGTCCCAATTTCCTTGGCTGTCTTTATTTTATCCGACAAAATATTATTACTCTTTAATGATGGTTACGAAGACGCTAATTGGCCTTTAAAAATTTCTATTTTAGCTCTAGTTTTTATCTTCCTTAATTTTCCAATAGGCTCGCTTCTAAATGCCTGCGACCGTCAATCTAGAAATACACGCAATATGCTGACAACCTTGATTTCAGCTATTATTTTAAATATAATATTAATACCTAAATTTCAGGCTGTTGGAGCTTCAGTGGTTGTTTTGTTTAGCAATTTCTTAATGTTTGTTCTGGGAATAATTGAGAGCCGAAAAATTATTAAGTATAGTTTTAAGAGTAATATCGTTAGTTTTTTAAAAATATTTTTAGCCTCTATTTTAATGGGTATTTTTATCTTTGCCCTTAAAGATATTGTAAATATATTTTTACTTTGCTTTTTAGCAATGATTGTTTATTTTTTATTAATTTTTGTTTTAGGTGGTATAAAAAAGGCTGATATTTTTTATGTTTTAAATTCTTTTAACAAGGGGCCTAAAAAAGTTTAGAGAAAAAATCTAAGTAAAATATGAAATTTTTATTAACTACATTAGAATATTTTCCCTTCAAAGGTGGTGTCGCCAATTATTATACTAACTTAACTTATTATTGGCCCAAGAGTAGCGAATTATTTATTTTGAATAATAATAACAATGAGCTTTTATTTCGACGAGGAATTTTTCGTTGGCGTCGTGCTATATTTAAATTGTATCATTATATCAAAAAAAATAAAATTGATCATGTTATTGTTGGCCATATTTTACCTTTAGGAATTGCTGTTTTTATTGTTAGTAAAATTATAAAAATTAAATATTCAGTGGTCTTGCATGGGATGGACCTGTCTTATGCTACTAAAAATTGTCGCAAGAGATTTATTAGTCGTTTAATATTAAAAAGGGCTGATAAAATTATTGCAGCGAATTCTTACACTGCTATTATGTGTTCTAATTTTTTAAAATCAGGACAAAAAATAATAGCGGTTAATCCGGGTGTTAAAGATTTTTCTGACTTTAGCGAGGAGCGAAATAGAGAAATAAGAGAAAAAAATAACTTAAATGGCCATAAGATATTATTTAGTTTAGGGCGATTGGTTAAACGCAAAGGTTTTGATAAAACAATTTTGGCTGTAAAAAAAATACTAGAAGATCAACCTGATTATGACTTAATTTATTTAATAGCCGGCAAGGGTCCGGATGAGGAATATTTAAAAGATTTAGCTGAGAAAGAATTAGGGAATAATTGGAAGAAGTATATTAGGTTTATCGGAGAAATAAATGAGGGTGAAAAATGGTCTCTGTTTTCCCTGTGTGATGCTTTTATAATGCCATCGCGCAATATTTCTGGTGACTTTGAGGGTTTTGGTATTGTTTATTTAGAGGCTAATTTAGCTAAAAAAGCGGTTATTGCTGGAAATAGTGGGGGAGTGCCCGATGCTGTAGAAAATGGTGTTAATGGCCTATTGGTTGACCCTGAGAATGTTAATGAAATTTCTCAGGCTATTTTAAGTCTCTTAAATAATGAAAGTTTGAGAAATAAATTAGGAGAAAGAGGGCGCCAAAGAGCTCTAGATAATTTTAATTGGAGAGACAAAATTAATGATATTTATAATTTTTTAAATTTATAGTTTATACATTTTATGATTTCAATAATAATTCCCGTTTATAATGGGGCAAAAACATTAGAGACTACTTTAAAAAGTATTGAGAATCAAACTTGGCGATATTTTGAGGTTATTATTGTTAATGATGGTTCTAGGGACAATACTTCTGCTGTTTTTGAAAACTTTACTCAAAATAATAATTTGGAAAATAATTATTATTTTATTAATCAAGAAAACAAAGGAGCTCCATCAGCTAGAAATAAAGGTTGGCAAAAATCAAAAGGAGATTTTTTATTTTTTTGTGATGCTGACTCTATTCTAAAACCAGATATTTTAGAAAAAATGATTAAAACCTTAGAGAGTAATAAAGAGGCTTCCTACGCCTACTCTTCCTTTTATTGGGGGAGTAAATTATTTAAATTATGGCCCTTTGATGCTGAAAAATTAAAAAAAATGCCCTATATTCACACCATGTCGCTTATTCGCCGATCCGATTTTCCCACAACGGGCTGGGATGAAAATATTAAAAAATTGCAGGACTGGGATTTGTGGCTAACAATGTTAGAGCAGGGTAAAACGGGGATATTTATTGATGAGGTTTTATTTAAGGTTCAGCCAGTTGGTAGTATTAGTTCTTGGTTGCCATCCTTTTTTTATAAGGTTTTTCCGTTTCTGCCAAAAGTCAAGGAGTATAGAAAGGCCGTTGAAATAATCAAGAAGAAACATAATTTAATATGATTAATTTTAATTCCATTTTTAAACAAAGAAAAATAATTTTACTAGTTTTAGCCTCACTTATTGTGGTGGAATTTTTTTCTTTTTTATCTTATTATTTTTCCATCTTAAACTTGATTATTTTTTCTATTATTGTTTTGTTGTTCTTGGTTTTAGCAGTTTATAAGATAGAGTGGTCCTTTTATATTCTCTTAGCTGAACTTTTTAGTAATTCCATGGGCTATGCTTTTTACTTGGAGAGTGGTGGATTTAAATTATCTCTGCGCATTGCTTTGTGGTTAGTAATAATTGCAGTCTGGTTGGCTAAGTTTTTATTAGAAATATTTAAAAATAAAAAAGAGGTTTGGTTTAAATATAAAAAAATTCCATATTTTAAAAATTGGATTTATTTATTTTTCTTTATAGCTTTAGGTCTGGTTATAGGAATAATAAAAAATGGCTTTAGCGATGCCTTTTTTGATTTTAATGCTTGGCTTTATTTTGCGCTGATTTTTCCTTTATGGCATATTGTCTCGGGTAATGATAAAGATATTTTTATAAAAAATGTTGTAAGTATTTTTTTAGGGGCTATCTTGTTTTTAATTTTTAAGTCATTTTTATTTTTATTTTTATTTTCTCATAACTTAGAGCCATTGATAGCTGATTTGTATTATTGGACCAGAAGATATTATCTGGGAGAAATAACAGCCATGGGCGGTGGTTTTTATCGAGTTTTTCTGCAATCTCAGATTTATATATTAATAGCTTTTTTAATATCAATTTCAGCTTGGATTTTTACAAAAAATAAAAAGGCCAAAATTTATTTATTAGCCTTTCTTTCTTTATTAAATTTAATTTTAATATTAAGTTTTTCTCGTAGCTTTTGGTTAGCTGGATTTTTAACCCTAATCCTAATGTTTGTTGTTCTTTGGAGCAAGTTTGGTTTTAGAAAGATGTTAAATTCTTTTTTAATAACCTTATTAAGCTTTGTGATTGGATTTTCTTTAGTTTTGGGAATAGTAAAGTTTCCTTGGCCCAATTCTGAAGTTAAATTTAATTTAGACTCTTTATCTGAAAGGGCCAATGTTCGAGCCGAAGAGTCAGCCATATCATCTCGCTGGACGTTATTGGAAATTTTACGCGACGATATATCGGATAATTTTTTGTTAGGCAGGGGATTTGGAGCTAGAGTGGAATATAAATCTAGCGATCCTCGAGTTTTAGAGCAAACAGCCGATGGTGTTTATTCGACTTACGCTTTTGAGTGGGGTTGGCTAGACATTTGGTTGAAGCTGGGGATATTAGGGATTTTGTCTTATGGTTTGTTAGTTTATTTGTTTATAAAAGATTTTTGGCAAAAGTTTAAAAGCAAAAATAATTTTATTTATCTAGGTTTGGGTTTAAGTATTTTGTCCTTGGTGGTAGTAAATTTTTTTACACCCTATTTAAATCATCCTCTGGGGATAGGATTTTTGATTTTGGCAGTTATTTTTTGGTTAAAAGAAAATTCTAAACCTTTCGAAAGCGAACATTAAAGATGGGTTCGTATTTGTTTTGGTATTCGTCAATTATTTCCACCATTTCTCCTTTTAAAATTTTACTGAGAGTGGCCTGATTTAATATTTCCTTATCAGATTCAATATCTACTTTAATAGCATGGAGCTTGTCCATTTCTTCTCGCAACTCACTTTTTAATGTTTCTTCAATTTTTTTCTTTTTATTTTTAATAGAGTCTAGTTCTTCTAAGATATTTTGATATTCCTGAGAGTTCGCAATAACATCACGGTATATTTGTCTAATGACTTTTTGTTCTTTTTGTTTTTCTTTGATCTTGTCAAAAATTTCTTGAGCGTTAACCATAATTTTAAAATATTAATTTTAGTAATAGAGATAATATACACTAAAAAAATATTTAAGTAAAATAATTAATTCATTTTATTTTTTATGCTTCGCATTATTGCCTTTACAACCATGGCCATTGATCACATTGGTCTAATATTTTTTCCACAATTTATAATTTTTAGAATTATAGGCAGGATTGCTATGCCTTTATTTGCCTTCAGTATCGCCGAGGGTTATGTCAGAACTAGAAATGTTGATAAATATGGGCAAAGAATTTTATTATTGGCTTTAATTTCTCAGCCAATTTTTTTTCTTCTTTTTGATAACAATACTTTAAATATATGTTTTACTCTTTTTGTTGGTTTAGCTAGTATTTATATTTATGATAAAGCTAAAAACTGGACTCTTAAAATTCTTGGAATTTTGTTTTTATTAATATTTTCTACTTTTTTCAATTTAGAATACGGAGCTTACGGCGTATTAATGATTTTACTTTTTTATATTTTTAGGAATAATATTTACCTTTTAATAGCTCAGTCGTTGTTAATATTTACCTTTGTTCTAACTGATTTTACTCAAGTTATTAATATTTTTGCTATTTTAGCTATATTTTTAGCTCATTATTTCAAAAAACACGATTTTAGATTAAATAGATACCTTCAATATTGGTTTTATCCGGCTCATTTATTGGTAATTTACATAGTTTATCTGTTAATAGGCTCATAAAAGTAGTAAAACAACTGAAAGCCTTGTTTTTCTTGCCATTTTCTAAATATTAGTGTATTATTATAAGAATTAAAATAAATAATTAAGCAAAAAATTATGAACGATCAAATCATGACCCAAGAGGGATATGACAAATTAAAAAATGAGTTAGATTATTTAACTAAGGTTAAGCGCAAGGAGATTGCCGAGAGAATTGAGAGAGCTAAAGAGCTAGGAGATTTGAGCGAAAATGCTGAATATAGCGAGGCTAAGGACGCACAAGCGCTAAATGAGGGCAGGGTTTTAGAATTAGCTGGCATCTTAAAAAATGTTACTGTGGTTAATAGTGTTAATGATAGCAGAAAAGGTGAGGTTGATATGGGGTCTACAGTAAAAGTATTGGTTAATGGCAAGGAAAAGGAGTATATGTTGGTAAGTTTTAATGAAGCTGATCCGTTAAATGGTAAAATTTCCAATGAATCACCCCTAGGTATGGCATTTTTGGGGAAGAAAAAAGGTGAGGAGGTATTAGTAGAAACTCCTAGAGGTGAGTTTAAATACAAGATTCTAGATGTAAAATAATTTTTATTAATAAAACTAAAAAATATTAAGAAAATTAATATGGATAATTGTATTTTTTGTAAAATTATTAATAAGGAAGTTGAATCTAATATTGTTTATGAAGATGCTAATGTCCTGGCCTTTTTGGATAATAATCCAATAAGTTTGGGGCATGTTTTAATTGTACCTAAAAAGCATTTTGTTAATGTTTATGATATTGAAGAGGGTAGTTTGAAGGAAATAATAGTGGCAGCTAAAAAAATTGCTTTAACTTATAAAGAGGTTTTTGGGATTACTGACCTTAATCTATTACATAATGCCGGCAGTAATGGTCAACAAGCTGTTTTTCATTTTCACCTTCATTTAATTCCGAGGAAAGAGGGTGATGATGTGGATTTTGATAATAAGAAATTTCCGGAATTGAAGGAGAGATATTCGGAGTTTATTGAGAAGTTGAAAGTTTAGAAATATACCGCCTTCCTCAAGGCTTCGGCGTATTACAAGTCGCCTGCGCTACTTTGTAGCTACGGCGTGTTATAATCGGGGATCGTCTAATGGTAGGACTGCAGGTTCTGGTCCTGTATATCTGGGTTCGAATCCTAGTCCCCGAGCGAGTGAAAAAACACCCTTTGGGGTGTTTTTTGCGAGTGAGGGGAAGCGAAGTGCCTGCGCACTTCGCGCCTAGGATGAGAAAGCCGGAGCGATGTGTGAGCGTAGCGAGCACCGCGAGGCCAGGCCAGAGCGCTTAGTGAGCGTAGACTGCGTAGCAGTCAAGCGAGACTTAGCGACGTGTGGCCGAATCCTAGTCCCCGAGCTACGATCAAGAACACCTGTAAACACAGGTGTTTTTGTTTATATTTTAGCTCGAATCCTTGTTGAGGTATAGATTTAATTATGATATAATATAATTATATGATTTATAAAGAAGACGCGAAATACTTGAAGGAAGCAATTCGAAAATCTAGGGAAGCGACAAAAAAGGGAGGTTTCCCCGTAGGGGCTTTGATTGTTAAAAATAACAAGGTTATTTCTTTTGGTTTTAGTAACGGCAAGACAAAGAAAGATGCAACTCTTCATGCAGAAATAGATGCTATTAGAAAAGCTTCAAAGAAATTGAATTCAAGAAATCTGCCAAATACTACACTATATTCTTCTTTGGAGCCATGTTTAATGTGTTTTTCGGCCACCTATTGGGCATATATCCCAAGAATAGTTTACGCATGTAGTAAGAAAAAGGTTTCAAGAATGCATTATGAAGGTACTCAAAATTTAGATATAATTAATAAAAATAATAATAGAAAAATTGAACTTGTACATATCTCGGAATTAGAGAAAGAGGCTTTTGATGTAATTAAAGATTGGGAAGAATCTTTAAAGAGATGATAAATATATAATTTTAGTTCAAAAATTGTCCGCAACCCAGATTTAGCTATTGACAAATAATTATATTATGTTATTGTTTGAATAATATTGCTCTTTTACATTGCGTTTGATTGGTTTTCATAGGGGCTTTTGGCTTCTGTGATAACCAATTAAACGCTCCAAACATGAAAACAAGAGAACAGGTCTCAGAAGAGATTATTGCCATTACTTACGGACTTGAATTTATAGATTCAAGAAACATTTTTGCGTTTATAGAAGAAATTATTAAATACGATTTTTTAAGTACCTTTAAATTTAAGGAAAGCAAAGAAAAACTCAAAAGTAGTATTATTTTTGCTCTTAGTTCTATCTCTATGAATATAATAAATGAATTAAGAGAGAATAAAAACACAATATCTCATACAACTGAGTTTAAAAATGGCCAGATAGTGCATACTTATTTTGATCGTAAAAAGAACAGAGTTCTATCTTCTCGGCTGGATATTTATTCTACAGACGACATTCTCTCTTATCATAATAAAATTTTACAAGAAACAGGGGATTTTGTTGGGAAAAAAGAAGTCCTAGATCTTTTTCACAAAGAATATTTAAGGGATTTGTCGCACGAAGCAAGGTTGGAGGCTTCTTATTATAGAAACATAGATGATCTGTTGGATCTTTTTAACAATCCAAGATATGAAGCGGTCAGAGATGATTCTATATGGTCTGCTATAAGTGATAAGGCTGCAGAGCAATTACCTTTAGATAATTTAAAGTTTAAAGATATAAAGGAGGCTACGCGAGCCTATCAAGAAGATGGGAAGCCGGAAACTTTGATACAACTAAAAAAACTCCATATAATTCAGGCAATTAAAAACACAGAAAATTGCTATGACCGTGACGAGCTACATAAAATGCTTGATGAAAGTGAGTTTAAATGTGCTCGAAGGGTTATTATGAGGAGATTAGTATGTCTGGATATTACATCGGAATAATGATTTCATAAGCTGCGAATTAAAATCGTGGCTTTTTTATTTTAATCTTTTAAATTATATTAAATTATTCCTTCGCGAATAAAAGCTCCCGTGATTGGGTAAAAGATCAGCTCGCCTTATTTCAGGCGAGTTTTTTATTTACTTTTCCCTAAAATATGCTAATATTTATATATAAAATATACAAATATGATGAACATAATAATATCAAACCCAGAAAAATTTGATAATTTAAAACAAATATTAAAAACTGAAGGATTGGATAAGGTTCATATTTTATCTGATTTTGACAGAACTCTCACCTATGGCTCAGTTGATGGCGTAAAAACATCTTCAATAATGTCACTACTAAGAGACGGAAAACACTTAAGTTCTGATTATGTTCAAAAGGCCCATGAATTATTTGATACTTATCACCCGATTGAAGTTGATTCAAATATTCCGCTAGAAGAAAGAAAGGACGAGATGCGAGAATGGTGGCAAAAACACAATGACTTATTGATAAGCTCCGGCTTGTCTTTAAGTGATTTAGAAGACATCGCTAAAAATGGTCATTTAAAATTCAGAGAAGGGGTTCTGGATTTCTTAGATTTCTTGAAGTCAAAAAATATTCCCTTAATCATATTTTCGGCCAGCGGTTGTGGTGATGCTATTGAATTATTTTTTAAAAAATATAATAAAGATTATTCCAATATTTATTATTTAACTAATAAATTTAATTGGGATGAAAACGGGAGGGCTATTTCTACTAAGGGCCCGATAATTCACTCCTTGAATAAAGACGAAACAGTTCTTTCGGATATTCCGGAAATTTTTAATATTATCAAAGATAGAAAAAATGTTATTCTCTTGGGTGATAGCTTGGGCGACGTTGACATGATTAATGGTTTTGATTATGATAATTTAATCAAGATTGGGTTTTTAAATTTTGAGTATAATAAAAATAGGGAAGAGTACCAAAGTAATTTTGATGTAGTTTTGGAGGGTGATGGAGATTTTAGCTTTATTAATAATATTATTCTTAATTTTAATTAATTAAATTATAAAACTATAAGAAATTTTAAAGTTCCAGATAAATTTCCCAAACCAATCATTAACGAATCCTTGGGTCGCCCCAGTCTAGAGGGAAGGGGAGATTTATTGAAAGATGAGGATGAGGAAATTGTTAATAAAAATGATCCTCGCAATAAACATGTTAAGCCTGAGGATATCGCTGACAATTCATATTTGTCTTACGGAGAAAGTAATGACGACGGTGATCAAGATTTAGACGAGGACAATTATATGCTGACAGATGAAGAGATTGAAAAAGAAGCGCAGGAGAAAGAAAGAGCCTTATCTTTTAAAAAACAATCAGAATTAGAATGGTCCGAAGATTATTCTGAAATTAAGTCGGTAACAAACGGGGAAGTGGTGCATTCAAATAGCAAGGAGTTTATTGAAAATTTGAATGGTGACAGTAAGGACGAAAGTTTAAATAAGGAAACGTTAGAAATAAAACCTATTTCCGGAAGAATGCGAGCTGAAGCTTGGCGTGTTTACAATAAAGGATATATAGCACCAGATAAAAATAGGGGTAATTTAAAAACAGAGCTTCCATCAAAAAGAAAAAGAAGAAATAGGGGGCTTTTACGAGGTTTATTTAAGAATTAATAACCTGATATTAAAATATTTTCAATTTACAAAATAACAAAAATGAGCCCGAAGCTCATTTTTTATTTCATTTCATAACTTTTTATTATAATTCTTTTTCTTCTTTGGCCACCTCTTTAATAATTTTTTTCTTAACCTGATAAAGATTCATAAAAGAAAAAACTAATAGTCCACCTAGAAAAATTCCCCAAACGTTCATTAAGAAAAATTTTAGAATATATATGAATAATTCAAATTCCATGTTAGCCAAAATTAATCCCAGAGAAGTAAGTGGGGGAATAATAGTAACAGCGATAGCTATTCCCGATAAGTAATCCTTGGAATTTGGCCGAGTCCAAGCATAACTGGCAGTTATACCAGCGATAATTGAGATAGTGAAAGTCAACCAAGATATCTCCATTTTTTTAATTAACAAAATATCTAAACAGTTAATATTAAAAATAATTCCAGTTAAAGTAGAAAAAACTATGGATAATAGGGTTGCTAAAATAAAAATTCTGATGGATCTACCAAAGACCTTAAAATTAGCAATAATACTTCCAAGCGACATCGCTAGAATAGGTGATAGAAGAGGAGCAACTATCATTCCAGCAATAACAAGGGCAATATTATCACTAATTAATCCCAGGGCTGTTATCAGGGTGGACAGAGATACCATTAGATAAAAATCAGTTTTAGGAGCGCTGGAATTTATAATACTAGAAACAAAAATTTTCTTATTTTCTTGCTCGCCATTTTTTAATCCGATTATTTCTTTAAAGCTTAGCATAATTTCAAAATAATTTATTTCTTAATTTTATTTTATTATAGCTTATTTGAAAAAATGTTTCAACCATTTTTTATGGCCAGCCTATTGCTTTTTATATATTAAAGATATAATATATAGATATTATTAAATAAATTTAAAAAAATGAAAAAATTTAATCAGGGTCGTGATCGTGATTTTAGCGATAGGGGCCCTAAGAGAGGTTCAGGTGGTTTTGACCGAGGTTCTAGCCGACGACCAGAGAGAGGCGGCTTTGGGGGAGGGAACCGCAGTGGTTCTTCTGCCATGCATAAAGCAGTCTGTTTTGAATGTGGTAAAGATTGCGAGGTTCCTTTTAGACCGACTGGAGGAAAGCCAGTTTTTTGCAGTATTTGCTTTGATAAAAAAGGCGGGTCAGAAAGCAGATCTAGAGGGGGATTTGACGGAAGACCAGAAAGAAGTTTTGAAAGAGATAACTCTTTCAAACCCAGATTTGATGATAAAAAATTTGGTGATAACAAAAAACCATTTAATGATGGTAAATTAGATGAGGTTATTTCTAAATTAGATAAAATTATTAGATTACTTACTCCAGTAATTGACTTAAGAAAAGAAGATCCAGCAATAACAGAATCTAAGGTTGTTAACAAGAAATCTGAAGTAAGGGATATTAAGAAGGATAAGGTGGTAAAAAAGAGTTCAGCTAAAACCAAGGTTACCCCAAAGAAGAAAAGCAAAAAAGATAGTTTAACTAAAGCAACCCCTAAAACCAAGGCTAAAGCCAAGACAAAAAAGTAGAGCAAAATTTAATTAAATACTTCCTTTAACAAAAGAAGCACCTTTGCGGTGCTTCTTTTAGTTGACTTATTTTAAAAATTATATTAAAGTCCTTGATTACATTAACAACATTAAATAAGAAAAGGAGGTGGTTATGAATAAAGTGAGCACTATATTAATTGCTTCTGGTGGCGGCACGGATGCTAATGCCATAATGGAAGCTTACAAAAAGGGATTTATTCCCGAGATTTTATTGAAAAAGTTAATAAGTACCAAGGAGGGTGCCGGTTGCCTGGAAAAAGCCAAAAATTTTGGTATTGAAACCACGGTGATTGATAGAAAAGAGCTGGGCTCCCAGGGTTTTAACCGGGAATTATTGCGTCAGATACCGTTTTGCGGCTGTGAGTTGGTGTTTCTGGTTGGATGTATAGTAAAAATTGCTCCTATGTTGGGGGTATCGACTTACAATATTCATCCAGCTGATATCGAAAAATTTGGAGGAAAGGGAATGTATGGCCTTGCTGTTCATGAAAAAGTTTTGTCTGAAGTCTTGGACTTAATTTCTCGTGGCAAAAAAAGTCCGGACGATCGCTTTTTTACTTATCCAACCGTCCATGAAGTAATATCTGAATATGATTCAGGTGCCCCATTGCTTGTGGGAAGTGTAGAAATTCCGAAAGTAATAGTTACCGGTCTTTTTTATAAGCAGATCAGACTGCAACAAGCGGCCCAGCTTTTACAAAAAGTAGTTCTACCTTATGAGTGGATGATGCTACCGACGGCCGTCAAAATGGCTGCTAAGAAAATACGAGACAGCACTCCTTTTGGAGGATGAGCTATGAAGCTCGTAAATTTAGAAAAAAATAATCTCGTCAAACGGCGAGATTTTTTAATTAAAAAAGCCACCGAATTTTCGATGGCTGTATTTTTATACCTTTTGAAAAACTTAGACCTTTTCAGTCATCTAGTTCTTCAATTTCGTCTTGTATTTGGGTATACATCGCCGGGTTTTTTTGGCTCAGAATATTAAAAGCAGCTAAGATAGCATTTTCATCTGGCCAGGCAGTCAAAAGAGGCACCTGAAATGGCATTCGTAGGCTGGACCAAACATCTTCCGGGAAGTCTTTTAAACTTGCCGGACAGGCTATTACTGGCCATGAAGTCCTGGCTGCCAAAATTGGCCCCAGACCATTGCTTCTTCCAACCTTGACGATAATCACGCCTCCATCCGGGTAGGCCTGAAGTATTTCTTCGAGCTTTGCCAGAGCCTTGGCGGGAGATTTGTGAACTGATAATGCCACATCAATCATGTCTATCCCTATTTCTTTTATTTTTTCGGGATAAACGTAATTAACGTACGGAAGAGAGTCTCCAACAGAATACCCCCAAAAAACCAGAGCTTGATTTGGTATACGGAAGTTGTTAACCATTTGGCTAACTGTTCCGTATTTTTTTTCCACCTCACTCAGGTTTTCTCCTTGTCGGAAGCTTTCTTTGGAGAGCTCGGTCCAGTTTTTGGTACGCAGTCGCCAGCTGTCATTGTCAATGACATCGGCTACCAGGAGCTCTCCATCGGCCGTGAAACCGAACTCGATTTTGAAGTCTATTAAGCGCATGTTTTGTTGCGCCCAGGCTGATTCCAAGGTCAGGAAAGTCATCCTCGTTAACTTCTCAATTCTATCAAGAATTTGGACGCTAAGGGTGTTTCTTGCCTCTTGCTCATCCGAGACATGTTTATTTAGCTTCAAAACCTCCATAATACTTGGTGCTGTTAAAACCTTCCGAGAATCAATCGGCGGGTAAAGGACAGCATTCTTTTCCCAGGAAGGAATTTTGGGGTGATAAAGTTCCCACCAATGAGCGTCTTTAGGAATAATCAGAGGATCCTCTTCTCCTTTTTTCGGATCTAGACCCTTTACCAGTTTTTCCCCAAAAATTTCCAGCTCTCCTCCTGTAGTCTTAAGGAAAAGCTCTATTTTCAGGGAATGAAAACGGTCAGGATTATTGCTGTCAGTGCTCATGTTAGGGAAGCGCTTCAACTAGCTTCCCACGGCATAGCGCCGAGCGATAACCTCCAGTGGTATCATCGTACATCGTGGAGCCAGAAATTCTGTTTCACCCAGTTGTTTTTCAAAAGCAACGGGAATTCCGGCTTTTTTCAGCAGTTCAAAAACGCGACAAGTTGTATTTGTGGCGTACTTTGCTTTAGCCTCGAACTCCTGAGTTTTGCTGGGGTCATCAAAAGCAGTGATTTTGCTTTTGCTCTCGATGACAACCATTTTCGGATTGTCTTCATGGGACCAAATTCTTTTGGTCTTACCTTCTGCGATGAGTCGTTGTCTCATTGTCTGTCCTTTCTTTTTAGTTAAGGGATATGAAAAATTAAGCAATAAACGATCCATGTTCACTATGGATTATCACGCTATTTTTATCAGAGGTGTTTTCCAAACAACATCCGAAAAAATAGTTTTCAATTTTGCATTTTCGCGAGGTTTCGTTTATGGCCTCGCTGAAAAACAAGTGATCCTCTCCAATGACATCTATGCCGATTCCGCAATTGAAGGTTTCGTACATATTTCTCCAGCTTTCTCCGCTTTTCTTCTGAATAAGCTGAAAGATTTCCGGGGGAGTGGGCATGTTTTTGTTATAAATTATGCCTCGGCCGACGTTTCTGATCTTGGTTGCTCCGCCACCAGTATTCATGGTTATACCATGAAGCATGTGGTAGGCGTTTCTTTTTTTTAATTCCAGGGCCAATGTTCTAATAATAATAGCCCATTGTCTAGTGGGAGACAAAATATTTTTGCTTACTTCCACCCCTAAGGATGGGTTTAAGCTTATATCAATATCTCCTTTGTAAAAATCAGAATCATCACGACGAAGATCCGGATATTTT
>Ga0334883_1002099_pt1 | contig 26187 bp, 24 predicted proteins | sample GraSluR1_MG_6_FD_207230 | JGI IMG/M metagenome (GOLD analysis project Ga0334883, IMG submission 207230) | Sludge microbial communities from methane-producing bioreactor in Wageningen University, Netherlands - Granular Sludge_09_05-R1 | ecosystem: Engineered > Bioreactor > Anaerobic >...
AACTCCAGCTGAAATATTTAAAAAACAAATACAAAAATTACAAATGGTGCATTAAATTATAGAATTTGCAACTCGTAGGTTACTAATTCATTTTAACCTGTAAGTGTCATTATTAACCTACGAGGTTGTATTTTTTGAAAATAAAAAGGAGCCAAAATAATATATCTATTAATGGCTCATAAAAAATAATATGGAATTTTTTAAAGACGATCTATGATGAAAACCAATGGGCTCCTGCCATAAGTAACGATTATCACATCGTACTTTTTGGCATTATACCCATTTTTTATTTCCTGATCTCCTTCAGCAAAACAAATAGACTGAAAAGTTGTCATTTGTTGTCCACAAGAACAACTCTTTATATAATCCAGTATCCACTTGGGGGATTTCATCATGACACCAGAGGGTTTGATTTTATCGGGCAATTCATGACCACCCGACAGAAAAAAATATCTTTTTCTCCTTTCTTTGAGGTCTTTTTTTTCTTTTTCCTGTTTTTCCTTCATCTTATCGGGTTGTTTACTTATGGGAACATTAGGCATCAACTCGTACCATCCTTTCCTTAGTTTTCAAAATATAACCCTTCCGAATCTGGTTCATATTCAGAAGAATTTAAATACAACTTAACACAACCTAACACAACCTAACACAATATCCAAATATTAATTTTTGAGGATATCTTTTACATCATCTAAAGAATTTATTTGATTTAATTTAGATCTAATTTTTTTTGAATTTGGTTGATCTTTAAAATACCACGCAAAATGTTTTCTAAACTCTTTAAATCCTTCCTGGCCTTTAAATTTATCTACTAATTTTGCATGCTGTAAAATAATTGTTTTTAGCTTTTGAATTTTAGCTTTTGGATTATTAATTATTTTGTTTTTATTATTGTTTGAATTTAAATCATTATTTAGGATTTCTGATTTAGAAATTAGAAATTGCTTTTTGAGTTCCTCAAAAAGCCATGGTTTTCCTAAAGCTCCTTGACCTATCATTATTCCATCAAGTGGAATGTTCAAATTGTTGAAATTGTTCAATCGCTTCACTTGTTGTAATTGCAATTTTTGGACAATTTGAACATATCGAACATTTCCAACATCTTCAAAGTTCACAATTCCTCCGTTCCCAATAACTGGAATTTTAAGCATTTTCTTCACCTTGTAAATATTTGACCAGTCGGCTTTACCAGAAAATTTTTGTTTATAAGTTCGACCGTGAATTGCAATTGCATTTACACCAGCATTCTCTAGCTTTTTCGAAAATTCTAAAATTTCATCTGGATTACTCCAGCCTAATCTTGTTTTTACACTAACTGGTATATTTTTAACTTTTTTCTTGATAGCTTTAATTATCTTAATAGCATTTTCTTGATTTTTTATTAACGCTGAACCAGCTCCTGTTTTAACCACATCTCTTGCCGGACAACCCATATTTATATCTATTCCGTTGGGAATAGATAAAATTTCGAAATCCGAAGCACAAAATCCGAAATATTTTTTGTCATTTGAAATTATATTTTTGATATTATTTCGAGTTTCGAAATTCAAATTTCTAATTTTCTGATAATCTTTATACCATTCTCCTGTTGCAATGTATTCTGCTGCATAAGCCATATGCTCGGGATTACTGCCAAAAATTTGCACCACAAACGGCCGTTCAATTTTTGAAAATCTTATAAGTTCCAATGTTTTTAATAATTGTTTATTATTTTGGTAATTATAATTTCTAATTTGTTTAGGGTTTAGAGTTTTGAATTTAGAATTTAACCTATTATGCCAAATTGCCTCACTGGAAACCATTTCCGAATACAAAACATCTGCTGTAAATTTTTTACACATCAAACGAAATGGCTGATCTGTCACCCCTGCCATTGGAGCTAATACAAAAAACGGCTTATGCAACTCTTGCCAAAAATTTTTCATAGTTTATAATTTTAGCACAATAATTATATTTTTTCTACTCTAGAACCATCTTTAGTATTTAAAACTTTATATCCATTTTTTTCTATTTCTGCTCTTAGTTTATCTGCTGTATTAAAATCTTTTACACTTCTTGCTTTATCCATCTTAGAAAGTTTATTTAAAATATCTTCAGACACTTTTTCTGATTTTATCCCATCTAGTTTAAATCCTAAAACCTTATCAAAATCAATTAATGTTGCGTATTTATCCGAATCCCTTTCATCTGATTTAATTAGTTCCCAAACTACTGCTAAAGCCTCGGGCGTATTCATGTCATTATTTATTGCTGATAAAAACTTTTTCTGATATATTTTTATTGTTTTTCCATTCTTATGTTTTTTAGTTCTTAAGTGCAAAACTTGGTCCCGAAGTTTTGTTAGTGCATTCTCTGCTGACTCCAAAGATTTCCAGGTAAAATTTAATTTACTTTTATAATGAGAAGAAAAAACCAAATATCTAAAAGAAATTGGATCGAAACCTTTTTTTATAATATCAGATAAAATATAAAAATTATGTTTAGATTTGCTCATTTTGGCACTATCTACTAAAAGATGTTCGGCATGTATCCAATAATTTACAAATTTTTTCCCGTAAGCTCCTTCCGACTGAGCTATTTCATTTTCATGGTGAGGAAAAATTAAATCTACTCCACCCGTATGTATATCAAACGGTTGGCCTAAATACTTACTACTCATTGCTGAACACTCAATGTGCCAACCAGGTCGGCCTTTTTCAATTTCTGTATTTGTCCCGAGCCAAGTCGATGGGTCCCAAAAAACATCTCCATCTGATTTATCCCAAAACTTCCATAAAACAAAATCCTGAGCATTTTCCTTATCATATTCATCTAGCTTTACTCTATTACTTGCTCCTACCTTTAATCCTTTTTTATCAAGCTTTGCTAATTTTCCATAACTAGAAAATTTAGAAATATCAAAATAGATTCCGTCTTGAGCTTTATATGCGATACCTTTTTTCATGAGTTTTTGTACTATTTCAACCATTTCTTGAATATGATCTGTGGCTTTAGGATATACTTCTGCTTTTTTGATATTTAATTTTTGTAAATCTTTAAAAAATAGTTTTGTGTACTTCTGTGTAAATTCTTTTAGTGTAGTTTTGTGTTTTTGTGAATCACGAATAGTTTTATCATCAACATCAGTTAAATTCATCACTTCATTAATTTTATAACCATTATATTCAAAAATTCTTCTTAAAATATCCCAACGAATATAACTAGAAAGATTGCCAATATGAGCATAATTATAAACCGTTGGACCACAAACATAAATCTTAACATGGCCTTTTTCTAAAGGGTTGAATTCTTCTTTTTTGCCAGTCAATGTATTATATAAATTCATAATAATTTTAGTATTCTAAATCTTTATAGCAGTTTGCTAACGATTTTAACTTAAAAATTTGTAATATTAATATAATTTGTATACTTGTTAACTATAATTCTTTATTGTCTTCATTAATATCATCTAGCTCTAATTCCTGCTCATTTGCAACTTTTTCCAATTCATCTTCAGGATATTTTTCATCTTGTTTTTTTTCGTGTGATTCACCTGTTACATCATCAACATCGTCAATTCTTTCGGTTGGACTATTACAAATTGGACAAATTGGTTCTTCTGATGAATTACCACAATCAGGACATAAATAATTTGGCATAAAAACCTCCTTCAAGTCAAAATTTCGAAATACGAAATTAGAAATACGAAACAAATTCTAAATCTAAATTTTCAAAATCCTAAATTAATGTTTTTGTTATTTGAATTTGGATAATTTGATATTGTTTCGGATTTCAATATTTGATATTCGATTTTAATTATTAAATTATATTTTCTCTTCCTTCTAATGCTCTTTTTAAGGTCATATCATCTGCATACTCAAGATCTCCACCTACTGGTAATCCCCTTGCCAAACGAGATATTTTTATATTTTTATTTATTTTACCATTATTTTGCAAATCTGCAATATTTTTTTGAATATACATTGCAGTTGCTTCGCCTTCTAAAGAAGGATCGGTTGCAAGAATAATTTCTTTGATACTATTATCTAATTTTAATCTTTCAATAAGCTGTGGAATTCTAATATTTTCTGGACCTATTCCATCAACAGGAGAAATTACACCTCCTAAAACATGAAATAATCCATTAAAATCGGTTTTTCCTATTGCTAAAACATCTAAAGGCTCTTCTACAATTAATAAAATACTCTTATCTCTTTTTTCATTTTGGCAAATACCACAAGGATTTGTTTCTGATACATTATAACAAATATCACAAAAAACTAAATTATCTTTTAACCCACTAATAGTATTACCTAAATTTTTTATATCTTCGCTGGACTTTGTAAGTAAATAAAAAGTAAGCCGAGCTGCGGTTTTTGGTCCTACGCCAGGTAATTTAGAAAATTCATCAATTGTATTTTGGATAGATTTTGGAAGCATGGTTTTAAATTAAAATTGGTTAATAAAGGTTAATGATAGTTAATAGTGGTTATATTGTTATCTAATTCTTTATTCTATCATTCCTGAATCGAAAACAAAGTGCTTCGATTTTCCGCAAGAAAAAATCGGGAATCCCAAGGTTAATTTTTAATTTTAAATTTGAAATTTGAAATGAATTTTAAATAAATTAGTGATTTAATTTTTTATTGATATTAATTGTTAAAATTGGACAAAAGATAACCATAGGCACACCCCGCAGGAGTCCCTAGCGGGGCCACCTACGGGGTGAGATAGATTTGTTTGTTAATTTGTTACATTGTTAAATTGTTAACTTGATTAATATATTCCTCAATCACTGGTCTTATATTTGGAGATAAGTTTTTTGGCAAACTATTTATTTCCCACCACTTATATTCTTCGATATCTTTTCCTGGCTTAATCTCTCCTATTTTTTTTGCCAAATAATGAATCAAAATTACTATTGTATCTTTTTTATCAGGATGATTAATCATCATTGGTTTTAATGGTCTTATTATTTCTACATTTATCCCCATTTCTTCCATTACCTCTCGCTTACAAACATTTTCCAAAGTATTTTCATCTATCTTGTCAATTTCAGAAACTCTACCACCCACAAATTTCCAATATTTTTTAGCTTTTTTGTTTGTTCCATGACGATTCAAAAGAACCTTATTATTTTCAATAATGACCGGCCCTGACGCTACAATAATTTTTGCTTTTTCAAGATTCATTCATCTCCTTTTAAATTTTTTCCAATACTTGGTTCTTCTGATTTGGAATTTTCTTTTCTAGGATCATTCCAACTTGCCCACTTGCATGTGGGATAACTACTACACCCCCAAAAAGTTTTACCACGACGGGTTTTTCTTTCTATAATATCCCCTTCTTTACAATCCGGACATTTAATACCGATCTTATTTACAATTTGCTGAGTATTTTTACAATCTGGAAAACCACTGCAAGCTAAAAACTTGCCAAATCTTCCCATTTTAATTACCATTGGTTTTCCACATTTATCACATTTTTTATCTGTCTTCTCTTCGGTATTAATTTTTTTCACACTTTCAATTTTTTCATTTAAATTTTTTTCAAATGGATCATAAAAATCTTTTATCATTTTTAAATAGCTCAGCTTATTTTCAGCAATATCGTCTAATTTATTTTCCATCTGGGCAGTAAACTCGATATCTACAATTTCTGGAAAATTTTCAACTAATAAATCAATAACAATATATGCAGAATCATTTGGAATAAATTTACCCTTATCTTTAGAAACATAACCTCTTAATTGTATGGTAGAAATAATTGGAGCGTAGGTCGATGGCCTACCAATTCCATTTTCTTCAAGTGCCTTAATTAAACTTGCTTCATTGTATCTTGCTGGCGGTTTGGTAAAATGCTGTTCAGAAATAATTTTAACAAAATCACAATTATCGCCTTTTTTCATAAGTGGAATTTCTTTTTCTTCTAGCTTAGTTTTCCACGCTTTCATATAACCATCAAAAACTACTCTTGATCCTATAGTTTGCAATAAATACTTATCACATTTTATTTTAGCTGTATCTTTTTCAATTTTTGCAGGATTCATCTGACACGCAAGTGTTCTATTGCGAATTAACTCGTACAGTCTTTTATGATTCTCTGTAAATCTTTTATCTTCTAGTTCCTCTGGTTTTATTTTAATATATGTAGGTCTAATTGCCTCATGGGCTTCTTGTGCTCCTTTAGATTTTGTTTTATATACTTTTGCTTTTTCTGGCAAATAGTTTTTTCCAAAACCAAGTTCAATAAATTTTCTTGTAGAATTAATAGCTGACCATGATAAATTAACCGAGTCAGTTCTCATATATGTAATCTTACCAGCTTCGTATAAATTTTGGGCAAGCATCATGGTTTGTTTTGCTGAAAATCCAAGTCGTTTAGATGCCTCTTGTTGTAAAGTTGAAGTTGTAAATGGAGGAAATGGCCATTTGTTTTCTGTAGTTTTTTCATAAGAAACAACTTCGTATTTACCTTTTTCTAAATCATTTGATATTTTTTCAGCTTCACTTTTATTTTTAATTGATAATTTTTCAATTTTATTTTCATCAATTTGTTTTAAATATGCATCAAATTCTTTATTGGCATATTTTAGCTTTGAGCCTAAAACCCAATATTCTTCTGGTTTAAACTTTTTTATCTCTTTTTCTTTTTCAACAATTAAACGCACAGCTACAGATTGAACACGACCAGCAGACAAACCTTTAAATACTTTTTTCCACAAAAACGGAGAAAGCTTATAACCCACCAATCTATCTAAAACCCTACGGGCTTGTTGCGCGTCCACTAAGTTCATATCTATTTTTCTTGGATTTTTAACAGCATTCACAAGTGCATCTTTTGTAATTTCAGCAAAAGTAATTCTTTCATAATCTTTATTTTTTAATTTTTCTTTTTTAGGTTGAGCTAATATTGCCTGTTCAATATGATATGCAATCGCCTCACCTTCTCTATCGTAATCAGTCGCCAGCAATACTTTATCTGCTTTTGCAATCTCATCTTTTAACATTTTAATTACTTTTGAAGATTTCCTAGGAATAACATATTTTGGTTGAAAATCTTTTTCCACATCAACACCCAATTCACTTTTTGGCAAATCTCTAACATGACCAAAACTAGCCAAAACCCTATAATCTTTGCCTAAATATTTTTCAATTGTCTTCCCCTTAGCAGGACTCTCTACAATTACTAAATTCATATTGAAATTTTAACTATTGGCTATTTACCTTTAGCTATTTTAAAATTAATTAGTTATTGATTAAAAATTGTAAATTATAAATTTCTTTAGTGACCCAGCAAATAATTACTCGCACCTATATTTTTTATTTTACCTTTAATTTCCATTAAACTCAATTTTGAACTTAAAGTTATAATATCCAATTTTGTTAGTTTAATTAATTTATCAATATGTATTGGATTATCATAATTTACAAATTTTAATATTATGGCCTCTTCGCGCGAATCAGGAATAATTTTTTTTGCTTCAGATATTCTCATTTTAACATCAAAATTTAATTCCTCCAATATATCATTATAACTTGTAACAAGCTTGGCGCCCGATTTAATTAAAAAATTAGGGCCATCGGATACTGAAGAATATATACTGCCAGGGACTGCAAACACTTCTCTATTATAATCCAACGCACATTGTGCAGTAATTAAAGATCCGGATTTTAATTCTCCTTCAACAACTAAAGTGCCCAAAGATAAACCCGCAATAATTCTATTTCGCACAGGAAAATTATGTTTTAAGGCCGGCATTCCTGGAGGAAATTCAGAAACAATTGCGCCATTGTTATTGAGTACTAATCTAGCAAGTCCTTGATTTGACAACGGGTAAATAGTATCGAGCCCATTTGCTAAAACACCAATAGTTCTTTTTTTCATCTTTAATGTTGCTTGATGTGCAAAACTATCGATACCCAGCGCCAATCCTGAAATAATTGTTATTCCTTCATTTGCTAGTTTTTCAGTTATATCTATTGTGGTACGCCTTCCGTAATCAGAATATTTCCTAGATCCTACGACAGCTACAGAAAATTCATCACTATCACAAAACTCGCCCTTATAATACAAAACTGCCGGTGCGTCTGGAATTTGTTTTAAAAGCTTAGGATAATTTTCATCTTTTATGGTAACAACTTTAATTCCTAATTTATTAATTTTATTTAGTTCGGCATCGGGATTTGTATTTGATTTTATTTCTAAAACAAGTTTAATCACATTATCTGGAATTTGCATATTTTTTAGTTTTTTTATCGAAGCACACCAAACTTCCTCCATTGAATTAAAACGAGCCAAAAGTTTTGCAAATGTTTTTGCTCCAATTTGACCATTCGAGGCTAAAGCCAACCAATATTTAATATCTTTTTGCATAATTAAACCTAAAAACAATAGTTAAATAATACTAAATCTCTCTAATTATTAATAATCTTAACAATTAATTGACTTTTATTAAAATTAATCGTATCATTAATTGTTAATAAAAATACATATGAACACAATTTTACCAGAAAAAAAACATACATTAAACCAAAATATTGCAAATTTTCTAAACAAACATAAGCTTACCATAAGTTTTGCTATTTTATTTATTATATTATTAACTTCGATTTTCTCAACAATATTTAAAACAAAATATTCATTAAAAAAAGAAAATCCTGTTGATTTAAAAGATAATCAAATATTAGCATTATTGCCACAGCCAGCCGACGCCCAGGAACCCAAAAAAGACGATGATTCAAATAATGAAAATGACAATGGATTTAAAGAAAAAACAGAAGAAAAGCAAAATTCTACTATACAAGAAATGCCTAGCACTGGCACACCGACAAAATCAGATTATAAAACACCTATTGTAGAAAATCCAATTTATACGACTGAACCTGTAATTCCTCAACTTCAAATAGTAACTTTAGCTCCAATTAATAATTCTCGTGTTGCAGGAAAACACTTTTACATTGCTTTTTCAACAAATAATCCAAGTTTCGCATGGATTGAGTCTATCCAACACAATTTAATCGATAAAACAACAAAAATATCTCATAATCAAATTTCCATACCAAATCATTCACAATTTAGTTTAACCCATACCTTACCAGTAAAATTAAATTACGAAACTCAATCAATTAAAATTAATTTAAAACTTGTAGATCTAAACAACAATCAAACAAAAACTAGTTTATTTTATACAAAATAAACCAATCAAAATACAACCTCGTAGGTTAATAAACCTACTTACAGGTTAAAATCTCTTACCAACCTACGAGGTTGTATTTAGAAAGCTAATAAAATATTGCAAATTCTATAATTTAATGCACCATTTGTAATTTTTGTATTTGTTTTTTAAATATTTCAGCTGGAGTTTTGTATCCCAGCTTTTTTCTTGGTCTTTTATTTAATAATTGCTCAACATAATTAATATATTCATTGGTTATTGTATCAGGATTTGTTTTTTTAGGCAGATATTGTCGCAATAATCCATTTAAGTTTTCTACTCCTCCTTTTTGCCATGAACTATAACTATCACAAAAGTATGTTTTAATATGATGGTTATATTTTAATTGTAAATGATTAGCATTTTCAGCACCATTATCAAAGGTAATCGATCTAACAAGTTGGATTGGAAATTTTTCTTTTAAGCTAGATAGAACATTGTAGTTGGTATCTGCCTTTTTGTTAATTATCTTTGTTATTTGGGAATACATAGCCTTGCGTTCGTATTGAACAGATAATGCAACTTTTGCTCTACCAAAACATACTAAATCAGTTTCCCAGTCTCCATATCTATATCTTTTATTAATTATTTCTGGTCTATTATGAATAGAAATCTTACCTGTTATTAGTGATAATTTAGATTTTCTAAAATATCTTTTTTGTCTTTTTCTTTTAGCTTTTCTTAAATACTGATACCATGCTCCTTCGCCATCTTTTTGATTGTAAATATATTGATAGATTGTTTCCATACATAAATGCTTTTTCTTTAATTCTAATGGAGGATATTTATTAAGTCTTCCAGCTATTTGTTCTGGACTCCAGCCAAGTTTTAATTTTGATAAAACATATCTTTTTAGCCACCAATCTTTATCTAGTTTCCGCTTATTAGTAATATGTGATTTTCTATTTGCAGCATGTTGTGCAAGTGTTGCAGAATATTCACTAAATTGCGGTTTATGTCTTTTGACCTCTCTAACAACTACAGAATGATCACGATGAATTAATTTAGCAATCTTACGAAGTTTTAATTTACATTTTAGATAATATTCGATTTTCTGTCTTTCATACAATGTTAAATTTGACATATACACCACCTTTCTAAAACATCTTAATTTATCATTTTAGTGGTGCATTGGGAATAGAATCCGGCAGTTTGTATTAGAAGGTTGACAACTGGGAAAATGTTTGCTATACTTATTTGTTTTAATAGTGTAAGATAAAATTAATTTAAAAAAAGAAGGAGGACCACCCTATATCCATATTGGATTAGGTAGTAAGGAATTCCTTCTTTTTATATTGTAAATTTGTTTTATTTGAAATCAAAAATAAAAAGTAACCTCGTAGGTTACCAATGACACTTACAGGTTAAAATGAATTAGTAACCTACGAGGTTGCATTAACGGTAGTATATTGATTGGTTGTTTTGGGTAGAATCTTGGCTGGGAACTGTGGAGAGATTCACTTTAATATAAGTGATAATGCCCCTCCTTCCCTCTGTCCCGCCACGTTTACGTGGCGCGGATCCTCGTTTGTACGAGGTCCTGGCCAAGATTTTGCCTGAAACTAAGATTGTTACGAGTTATTACGAATGATTCATGTGCGAATCAAGCGTGAATAATGTGTAATTGTACTTTAAAAATTGGGCAATGAATTTCACAGGAATGTGGAATTTTTAAATTATGTAGGCGAAAAGCTTAAAATAAAAAAATTGATAAGGAGTGATTAAAATGATGGGGTACCTAAGGAAACCTCTTGTTAGAAATGTTGTTATCGCGACATGGACAATTTTTTTTGTTTTCGCAATGTATGTTGGAGGTTTTGTTAGCAGTTATCAACTGCAGCTTAAAATTCAACATAAGGCAGATCTTTATGAGGCGAGATTTGCTTCACGAGAACATGAGATTAGTCCTGAGCATGAGATTAAACTGAGTGATCAAATAAAAGTTTTAAATCAGCAGATTTCACGCTCGCAACATCTTGCTGAAATCGCGATTGCAAGTGATTTTAGCCCCTGGTCTTTTTTTACCTGGTTGTTGGGCTCTATATGGAGTAGACCCAAAAATTTTGAAAGGCCAGAGGGTGCCTACTTGACCCTGAAACTTCGAACACCCGATCGGTTAAAATCAATACTAGGTCCAACAGTTATCGTGGATCCATCGAACCGGTTGGGTCAAATGTGCGAAGCAGGAATCAAGGTTTACTCGCTCGCTGACTTTGGTTGGACTACCGACGCAGATGTGGACTTTCACAAGTCCAGAGATACTTGCGTCGAGAAAGCGACTGTTGAAGTGTCATTTAACCCTCAAACCAAATCTATTGGCAATGTAACAAAAAAGTTCATACTTTGGAGAGAGGAATTTGAACACGCTAACGGAGCTGAAATCAGGGTTTTCCCACCAAGATCAGTTGCACCAGATGTTGCTGATGAGTGGAAAAAAGTAGTCCAGCACTCTGAGGAAACTGGCGACATCATCATTTTGACTGTGACCGTGTATGTTGAGCGACCTGTCAAAATCAAAGGGTCACAGTCGTTTCAAGTTTTCGTCTGTCCGACCATGACCCTCGCCAAAATCATGGGATACAAAAAAGATGGTGATGGTTTAGGAGTTGCACTCATGGATGCGAAAAAGCAGGAGGATGATCGGACTCGTCAGGAAAAAGGAATAAATATACAAATCCTGGCGAAGAAAGACAACACCTTGCGAGAATCACGTTCAGCCAGTATTGCGATTTATGACAGTTTGGGTGAGGTTTATCGCGGTGAAGTTGAAGACGGAACTCAACTCAAGGTTGTACCCGAAGGTAAAGCTAATTTAATTCGGGTATATCAACTTGAAAATGAGGTTCCTCTTACAATGGAGCCACGTACCGCAATAGATCCCAAAACCGGCAAGATGCTTGGTTTTGTGTCAGTAGTAGAAAGATCGCAGATTTTATTTTATCCTCAAGCCAACCATTCGTCGGTTGCAGTAAGTGGTCCTTTTAATGGGGAAATCAAAATTTATGCCCCAAAAGGTACTAAAGTTAATTTAACTGCAATCCGGAGCGGACATTTGGTTGGTAGACAGGATGTGGTTATTAATAGTTTTGGAGGTGCGATTATACCTGTTCAAAATGCTCATCCAATGACTATTACTGCGATGGTTGCGGGTAAAAAATTTACTCGCGAAATGAATTCTCAGAATTCGCAGGTAACATTTGATTTTGAGAATAAAGAACCAGTTCGGAATTATTCTCAGATTAATATAAACCCTGCGGTTCGTGGGGGAATTCATACGAAAGTCGAGCTGAGACAATATGCTGCTACCCTTCATTTTCAGCAAAATTTGGCAGCAATTGAAACAAATCCGATTGAAATTGAGGAATTACGGAAAGCTGCTACTAGCGGGAAAGTCGGGTATGTGATTGTCGGACCTGAGGATCGGTATGTCCAAGACAGCTATGGAACTTGGAAAGTTCATACGCTTGTCAAAGGACTTACAGAATGTGGTCCTAATGGTCAACCTTTGCCACACAAGGCGTACTATAATATTCGGTTTGATAAGTATGTTAAGGCATGGGTTGCACCAGGCCGCTATGGCTGGGTACCGGCGATTTTAGTTGATTGTGGGAATGCAACAATGGTTTATATACCACCGCCAACTACGATTGCGTTAAAGCCCGAATTGCTACCAAGCTTGTCCTTCGCGCCGTCGTCCGAGATTCCACTTAAAGTATCCTGGGATGATTTGTCTATCTCTGTGGCGAAGATAGCTCAGGGGAATTTCGTAATAACCCCGAGTTCGATATCTTCTTATGTGCCGCAAGCCAAAACTGACATAAAACTTAGCATGCGGCAGTCACAGAACCAAAGTCAAAATCAAAACCAGGATCAGACTTCGGTAAATACAAATATCAACGACAACACTACGATCATTAATAATGATATTAATGTTAATATTCCGATCGATATCAATAACAATAATATCAATCAACAAAATACTGTCGTAAATGGTGCTAATGCTAATAATTAGTGTTTATATATAGGAGGGGGAGATTGTAGAATTTCCCCCTCAAATTTTTTCTCTTTACATTTATTTATTAATATGATAATAGTAAGTAAGTGTAAGGGGAAAAGTAAATTGGTCGAGTTTACTAAAAATTATTTAATCTTTGTTTCGAAGAAAGATTGAATAATTAAATATTAAGAAAGGATTAAAATGAAAAATTTAATTACAATTATTGCAATTTCAGCAATTACCTTTGGTTTGGCTTTTGCAGGAATTGGTTCTGTTTATGCTGATTCGTATAATCAGAATCAAAGCCAGAATCAAAGCCAAAGCCAGTCACAAAGTTCTTATAATTCAAACACCAATAGTAATACTAATGTTAATACAAATACTATTAATTCTAATTCTAGCATTAATTTAACTAATGCTAATATTAATCAACAACAAACTATTGTGAATACTGCCAATGCAAACAATGCTGGTGGAACAGGTAGTGGTGATGGTGGCGCTGCTGCAGTTTCATCTGGAAGTGGTTCGCAAAGCGCACAAATCAATCCAGATGGTACTATTACAGCTAACCAAGCCGGTTCTGGCAATGCTTCAGCTGCTGCAGGTGAAAATGCTTCAGCTGGTTCAAATGCTGGTTCTGCTGCAACACCAAACGGTGCTGCTGCTGATGCATCTGGTGCTGCTGCGACAGGTCAAGGTGGAGCATCTGGTTCTGGAAGTTCACAGGGTGGCGATGCAGAAGTTTCTTCTGTAGCTACTGCTGGAAATGCTTCAGCTGCTGCTTCAACTGACAATACTTCAGCAAGCGGTTCTAGTTCAATGGGAACTTCAACTAAAGTTGCAGGTGCTGGTACAACTGGTACTGTTAAAGGTATGACAAGTTTACCAAAAACTGGTGCTGGTGCAGCTGAAGCTGCAGTTAACGCTGGAATTATTTCTACTGTTGTTACTGCTGGTTATGTAATGCTTAAGAAAATGCAAAACAAAAATTTAGCTTTTGCAATTGATAAAAGTTGGATGTAAGAAAAAGTTGTTAGCTGTTCGCTATTTGCAGTTCGCTATTCGAGATTCGCTATTCGCTATTTGCGGTTCGCTATTCGAGATTCGCTATTAGCTATTTGCGGTTCGCAGTTGGCTATTTGCGGTTCGCGGTTTGACTGATAATGAAGACCAAGTATTTTGCCTGGTCTTCTTTATTTTGATAAAATAGTATATATGCATAGGTTTAAAAAATTAGAAATTTGGAAAGAGTCTTTAAATTTTGTATGTAAAATTTACAAAATTACAAAAAATTTTCCAAAAGAAGAATTATATGGATTAACTTCACAATTAAGACGTGCTTCGGTTAGTATTAACTTAAATATTGCCGAAGGTGCTGCAAGTAAATCTGACATAGAATTTCGTAGATTTTTAATTATTTCACTTAAATCAACTTATGAAGTAGTTGCAATATTAGAAATTATTCTAAAACTAAATTATATTAATTCAGGCGAGTTTAATGAATTAATGGAAGAAGTAAATAAAGTTGGAGCAAAGATTAATTTTCTAATTAATCGTTTGAATAAATCAAATAGCAAATAGCCAAGAGCAAAAAGCAGAATTATGAACATTAACGAGCACAAACAACAACTTAGTCAATTATTGAAAATTGATCAAAAACGGCAGAGGGTTATCGAAATTCAGGAATTAATGAATAAACCTGATTTTTGGCAAGATCAAAAAAAAGCTCAAGAATTATCCCAGGAAATGAGTGATTTAGGCAAAATAATTGCTGATTTTGACAATGCACAAAGTGAAGATGATATTAAAAAGTTAAATGATTTGGCTTTATTTTCTGGAGAATATGATTCTGCTAATGCAATTATTTCAATTTATGCTGGTGCAGGAGGAACCGAGGCACAAGATTGGGCTGAAATACTTTCTAACATGTATAGGAAATGGACAGAAAAAAAAGGATTAAAATTTGTTGAAATAGAAAAATCAGAAGGATCTGAGGCAGGAATAAAATCCGCAACTTATCAAATCACGGGGTTTAATGCTTTTGGCTGGTTGAAATCAGAGTCAGGAGTCCATCGTTTAGTTAGAATTTCTCCTTTTGATGCTGATAAATCAAGACATACCTCTTTTGCGTTAGTAGATACAATACCAGAAATTAAAAAAGATATTGGAATTCAATTAGAAGATAAAGATTTGGAAATATCTACTTTTCGCTCCGGAGGAGCAGGTGGACAAAATGTTAATAAGGTCTCAACTGCTGTGAGAGTTAAACATATACCGAGCGGATTTGTGGTATCTAGCCAACGCGAAAGATCTCAAGCTCAAAATAAAGAAATTGCTTTAAAAATTTTAAAATCAAAATTACTAAAAAAACAACTTTCGGAAAATGAAAAAAAGACACAGGATTTGAGGGGTGAATTTCATTCTCCAGAGTGGGGGAGTCAAATTCGTTCTTATGTGCTTATGCCGTATCAATTGGTAAAAGATCATAGAACAGGGTATGAATCAAAAGATCCAGAGGCGGTTTTAAATGGACAGCTTGACGGATTTATGGTAGAATATCTTAAGAAAATCACAAATAACAAATCACAAATAACAAATAAATAACAATGTTCAAAATCCAAATATCAAAATTGTTTTTTAATTTAAGAATTGAAATTTCGAATTTATTTTAAATTTGATGCTTGAAATTTGGAATTTGCGACTATTAGGAGTTTATTATGGGACTTATGGATCAAGGTAAAATGCTTTGGAAGGCAAAACAAGTACAAGGTGAGTTAAAAAAAACAGAGATTGAGGCAAAAAGTAACGACGGTTTGGTTACAGTTGTAGTGAACGGTGAAATGCATCTTAAGGATATCAAGCTTTCTGATGATGCTTTGAGTGCGGATAAGAGAAATTTGGAAGAGTCACTTAAAAAAACTATTTCAGAAGCTCTTTCTCGTGCTCAAGCAGTAGCTGCGGAAAAAACTCGTGAAGTAATGAAAGATATGGGGATGAATTTACCAGGAATGTAAGGAATGTTGTAAATGTTCTATCGTTCGCTTTGCTCACTTGTTGAAAATATTCTAAATGTTGTAAATGTTCAAATTGTTTGAATTGTTATAAAACACAAGCATAACATCTTAAACAATTTCAACAAACAAAGTGATTGGACAATTACAACTATAACAAGCTATAGAATGACGATTGAGCAATTAGAACAGCTATTACGGAGCAAATATGCAACTCATTATAGGTTTAGGAAATCCGGGAAAAAAATATAAATACACACGACACAATGTGGGATTTTTGGTTTTGGATAAAATTCAAAAATCAAAATTCAAAAATCAAAATGAAAAATTAAAATTTAAAAATAATAAAAATATGCAATCACAATTACTTTTAACTAGTATTAATGATCAAAAAGTAATTTTTATTAAACCACTAACATATATGAACAAATCTGGTGAGGCTGTCCAGAAAATTGTGAGTTTTTATAAAATAAAACTAGAAGAAATTGTCGTAATTTGTGATGATATTAATCTTGATCTCGGAACTGTTAGAATTAGAAAAACTGGATCAGATGGGGGACATAATGGTTTAAAATCGATTATTAATTCATTAGGTACAGAAGATTTTATTAGATTTAGAGTTGGTGTTGGATCCAATCTAAAATCTAATAACCAAGAGCTAATAGCTAATAATATCCCTGCAGAAAATTATGTATTGCAAAAATTTCCCAAAGATGAACAAAAAATAATTGATTTATCAATTGACAAAACAGCAAATATAGTGCTAGAATCAATATCTAATGGTGTATTCAAAGAAGAAACAATTCGTATAAATTAAAAAATTAAAATGTAAGGTGCAAAACAACAAATAAAAATTTAAAATATGATTTTTTATTTTGATTTTTCTAGTGTTATGTTACATTTTTTATTTAATAAAGTGTGGAAGGTGTTAAGACACCGTTAATACCACAAAACTAGATAATAAATCTTGTCTAGTAGAAAGGCAAAAATGGGAGAACAAAAAGTAAAAAAAATTTCAGAAGAAGATGTGTTAAAACAAGCAGAAGAGCAATTGAAAAATATTAAAAAAGCTAAACAAAAGATTGAGAAGTCATCTGAAAATGATGACAATGCCGAAGAGAAAATCCAAAAATCTAGTAAAAAAAGTAAGGTAGTAAAAGTTAAACAACAAAAAACTAGAAGTAAAAAATATCAAGAAACTAAGAAGCTAATTGATAAAAATAAAAAATATTTAATTTCAGATGCAATTGAGCTTGCAAAAAAAACTTCTTATACTAAATTTGAAGGATCTTTAGAGGTTCATATTAGATTAAAAGCAAAAAAATCAGGTAAGGGCTTAAAGGCCGAAATAATCCGAGGACTTATAGAGTTACCTTATCCTACAGGGAAAAAAATAAAAGTTGGAGTTATTGATGAAGTTTTAGCTGAAAAAATTTTAAAAGACAAAACAACTGATTTTGAGGTTTTACTTGCAAAGCCAGAAATGATGCCAAAAATTGCTCGACTTGCAAAAATCTTAGGGCCAAGAGGTCTTATGCCTAATCCTAAATCAGGTACCGTAACCACAGATCCGCAACAAACTATGAAAAAAATTCTTGCTGGTAGGTGCGAATTCAAATCAGATAAAAATGGTATTATTCATTTTACATTAGGTAAAGTACTGCAAGACAATAAACAATTACAAGAGAACTTTAATACTTTAGTGTCTAAAATAGGTAAGGATAAATTGCAAACAGTTACACTTTGTGCTACGATGGGACCAGGAGTAAAAGTTGATTTCTAATTCCAAATAAAAGGAATGAAATCATGATCAAAAAAAGAAACGGACTATTTATAGTATTTGAGGGGCTGGATAATTCAGGTTCTTCTGTCCAGGCAACTCTTCTTCATTCTATCCTTAAAAAACAAGGATATAGGTCTTTTTTAACTAAAGAACCCACAAATAGTCTAATAGGAGGTCTATTAAGAGCTGGTCTTACTGGTAATTGGTATGCAGACGCTTACACTCGACAACTGCTTTTTGCCGCAGATAGAGCCCAACATATTAATAATGAAATTAATCAAAACCTTGAATCAGGTAAGATTGTAATTTGTGATAGATATAAATTATCAAGTATTGCTTATGGTTCTTATAGAATTAAAGATACTTTATGGTTAGAACAAATCAATAATCAGTTTATTGACCCAGATATTACATTTTTAATAGATGTTGATCCAAAACTATGTGCTTTAAGAATTAAAAAAAGTGAGTATAGTTTAAATATGTATAAAGAAGAAAAAGAGTTAGAAATAATTTGGAAAGTTTATTTGAAATATGCTAAAAATGATAAAAAGATACATATAATTGATGGTCAGCGTGATGAAATGGATGTAATTAATCAAATTACTGATATAGTTAAAAAAAGATTAGAAACAAAATAATTTATGTCAAAATCAGTAGAAATTAAAATATTTTTAGATTTTATCTTGACATAATTGAGTTATTGATGTAGTATTAAATTAATTCCGTAGAAAACAGGTATCAAAATATGTGTAAATCCTGCTGAGGAATAATATTTTGAGCTTAGTAACTAGAGCTTTGAGCCTTGATACTAAAGATGCAAAATTTTAGTCTACGGAAACCCGTAGATTTTTTAAAATAACTTTTATTAATTAGATTATTTTACATAGTCAAAACTAATAGCTATTAGTCAGCAGTAAAAATCATAAGGATTAATATGGTTTTAAAGAAAAAACAAAAAGAAGATTTAGTTAAATGGATGAATAGAATTATCAAAGATTCTAAAGGTATTGCAGTTGTTCAAATACAAGGTCTTACGGTAAATGACGCAACTAGCTTAAGATCTGATTTAAGAAAATCCAGTATTGGTTGTAAAGTTGTTAAGAATACACTTTTTTTACGAGCGATGGAAAATGCTCAATTAGAAATTCCAAAAGAAAGTGTTCAAGAAAAGACAATAGCATTGGCTTATTCTGATTTGGACGAAGTGGAGCCTGCAAAAATTGTTTATAATTTCTCCAAAAAAAATGAAAATGTTAAACTTTTGGCAGGTATCGTTAATGAAAATTTCTACAATGAAGATCAAGTAGTTCAGCTAGCTCAGTTACCTTCTCGTGATGAATTGTATGCAAAAGTTGTTGGTAGCTTAAGTGCACCACTTTCAGGAATGGTAAATGTGCTTTCTGGAAATTTGCGAGGCTTAGTATCAGTATTAAAACAATATAATGAAAAGAAAGTTTAATAATTAATGTAGTCCACCTTCGCTAAAAGCTTCGGTGGATCTTCGCCCTTTTTAATTAATAAAAATAATATTAGGGCTACGAAAAGGATATAATATGACTGAAGAAACAAAAAAAGAAGAAACTAAAGAAGAAGTAAAAGATGAGAAAAAAGAAGAAAAAAGAGAACCATCTGGGAAATTCAAAGATTTAATTAAACAAATTGAAGAACTTTCTGTGATGGAACTAGCCGAGCTTGTAAAAGAGCTTGAAGATAGATTTGGTGTTTCAGCTGCAGCTCCTGTTGCAGTTGCTGCTGCAGGTGCTCCAGCCGCTGACGGTGCTGCTGCAGAAGAAAAAACAGAATTTACAGTTCACTTGGCTGATGCAGGTGCACAAAAAATTGCTGTTATTAAAGCAGTTAGAGCAATATTACCTGACTTAGGTCTTAAAGAAGCAAAAGATTTAGTTGATGGCGCACCAAAAGATGTTAAGAAAGATATGCCTAAAAAAGATGCTGAAGAAGCTAAAAAGAAACTTGAAGAAGCTGGAGCTAAGGTTGAGCTTAAATAGTATTTGAGCGAAATCCTGAGCGAAGTCGAAGGATTTTCTGAAATAATTAGAATTAAGAATAAAGAATTAAGAATTGAGAATAAAGAATTAAGGATTAAGTGAAAAACTCTGGCTTTTGCCGGAGTTTTTTTGTATAATTAATACTTATGTTTAAAATAATCAAACAATCAAAAGTTTCTTATTCTAGAACAGGTGCACTTCATACTAATCATGGAATTATTAATACCCCTGTTTTTATGCCTGTTGGTACATTAGGCGTAGTTAAAACATTAACACCTGAAGAATTAAATTCGCTTAATTCCGAAATAATTTTAAGTAATACTTATCATCTTTATTTAAGACCAGGAGATCGAATAATTAAAAAACTTGGTGGCCTGCATACCTTTAGTAATTGGAAAAAGCCAATTTTAACTGATTCGGGAGGTTTTCAAGTATTTTCTTTGGGTTTAAGAAATAATGTTTCAATAAATAAAAAAGGTGAAAGGTTAATAAAAATCAACGAAGATGGTATTATTTTTAAATCTCACATAGATGGCACCATACATAAGTTTACACCTGAAAAAGTCATTGATATTCAGTTAAATCTTGGTAGTGACATAATTATGGTGTTAGATGTCTGCACTGAATTTCCAGCTTCTAAAAAAAGAGCAAAAGAAGCAATGGAGTTAACTCATAGATGGGCATTGCGCTCAATTGAATATTGGCGCAAACTCAAAACTAAAAAGTCAAAACTAAAAACTATATCGAAAAACTCAAAACTTAATAATATTGAAAATAAAGCGTTATTTGGGATTGCTCAAGGTTCAACTTATAAGGATTTACGAATAGAATCTGTTAAATACATTTCAAGTTTAGGATTTGATGGAATTGCAGTCGGAGGAGTTTCGGTTGGTGAGGGGAAAAAACATATGCAAAATGTTATAAAATGGGTATCATCATATTTACCGAAAGATAAACCTCATTATTTAATGGGCGTAGGAGAACCGGACGATTTAATTTTTGCTATTAAGTATGGTTTTGATATGTTTGATTGTGTTTTACCAACTAGGCTAGCAAGACATGGTTCTTTTTGGCAAAATTATAAAAATAATCAAGAAGTTGATTTTAATAAATATTTATATAAAAGAGTAAATATACTAAAATCACAATTTAAAAAAGATAAAAAAAGATTAACAAATTTTTGCAATTGCTATGTGTGTAAAAATAACTATCAAAGAGCATATCTGTCTCATTTGTTTCGTGAAAAAGAAATGCTTGGGGCGCGACTTTTATCAATTCATAATATTCATTATTTAATGTCTTTAGTAGCTGAGATTAGAGCACAAATTACAAAAAACAAGTATTGATTGACTAAATAATAGCTTATGATATAATTTGTTTAGATTCTAAAGACATTTTATTCTAAAAACAAAAATTGAAAATATGGAGGATTCGCATGGATGATGGTAGTGTATCTTCAAGTAGTCAAAAAGATAATTCCATAAATAAATCAAAGGAAAACCAAAAACCTTTACCAGAGGTAAAATCTTTAAATAGTCATCAACAGCAGGAAGAAAAAGAAAAACAGAAAATTTCTAATTTAGTTCAAGAAACAAAAACAAAAACACAAAATGAAAGATTGTCAAAAGTCGATGACTATATTAATAAAGTTGAGCAGGGAGAAGTTAAAAAATTATCTCAGCAATCACAAAATTTAGAGATTGATCAGGTTGATGATAAAGCAGAAAAAGCTAAAAAATTACAAGAAGCAATCAAAAATAATCTTACAGGCTATGATTTAGAGAAAGAATTATAATGAATATAATTTATTCTATTATTATAATATTAATCATATTGGGATTGATTGTTTTAATTGTAGGATCACTTCTAAAAATTTATTTAAAAAAATTAAGATTTAAGGAAGCTAGTAATTGGATTATGTACAAAGTTAGTATTCCTAAGGAAGTGATAAAGCCGGAAGATAAAATCCAAAATCGCGAACAAGAGTGGAAAGAAACTCTTTCAGTTGCAGAACAGTTACTTGCTTCGTTCGCTGGTATTTATACTTCTGGAGTTATTAAGTATGGATTAAAGCATTTTGAAAAAATGTTTTTTGGGCAAGATCATGTTTCTTGTGAAATTATTGCAAAAAATGGTGAAATATTTTTTTACATAGGTACATATGAATGGAATAAGAGATATATTTTAAAGGAAATATATTCATTTTACCCGCATGCTTTTGTTGAAGAAAGTAAAGATTATAAAATATTTTCTCCTGATGCTAATTATGCATATGAATCTTACACTTTGCAAAAGAATTATGCTTACCCACTAAAAACATATAAATATCTAGAATCAGACCCATTAAATGCAATTACAAATGTTATTGGAAAAATTTCTAAAGATGATAAGGTTAATATTCAATTGTTACTAAGACCAAATAATGGAAGTTGGAGAAGTCAATGTTCACAGGAGGCTAGATCTATCAGAGAAGGTTCTGATTTTGGATCTGGTGGCATACTAAAATATATAGCTATGTTTTTTCAAATGATCACATCTTCTTTGTCTAATTCTAAACAGGATGAAATGAGTTCAAAACAAGATAAGCAATTATTAACGCCAATACAAGAAGAAACTATGAAACATATGAGAGAAAAAGGAAGTAAAGTAGGATTCAACACATTACTTAGAATAGTTGCAGTTAGTAAAAATTCTGAAGAGGCAAAAGCAATTGTTGAAAATATTTATCAAGCTTTTTCTCAGTATGCTTTGCCAGAAGGAAATCAATTTGTTCCTATAACAATTATTAATAAGAAAAAATTTCTAACTCGTTTTATTTTAAGAGAATTCAGTCGTTCTCATAGTATCTTAAATACTGAAGAACTAGCTAGTATTTTTCATATGCCAAATAAATTTATCGATACGCCAAACATTCATTGGCAGATGGCAAAGATTTTGCCTCCTCCTACTGATCTACCAACAGAAGGAGCAATAATTGGTAAAAGTGTTTATCGTGGCGAAGAGAAAAATGTCCATATATTAAATGATGATAGAAGAAGACATTTATTTATGATAGGTAAAACCGGTGTTGGTAAAACCACATTATTTATTAACATGATAGAGCAAGATATTAAATCCGGTAAGGGTTGTTGTTTTGTTGATCCTTTGGGAGATGCAATCGAAAGAATTTTGGAGTTAGTCCCTAAAGAAAGAGCAGAGGATGTTATTTTGTTTGATCCATCTGATACAGAAAGACCCATGGGGCTTAATCTATTAGAGTGGAAAAGACCAGAAGACAGAGATTTTTTAGTGGCAGAATGGCTTGAAATTTTTTATAAATTATTTGATCCCAATAAAACAGGAATTGTTGGTCCTCAATTCGAACATTGGGGTAGAAATGCCGCTTTAACAATTATGTCTCAACCCGGTGGAGGAACTCTTATTGAAATACCATTGCTTTTTACCGATGATGCTTTTCGTGATAAGTGTATTAAGTCAGTTACTGACCCTGTTGTTAAATCATTTTGGGATAAACAAATGGCGAAAACAGCAGATTTCCATAAATCTGAAATGTCAAATTACTTTATTTCAAAGTTTGGCCGTTTTATGACTAATGATTTGATGCGTAATATTATTGGGCAAAAAAAGAGTGCTTTTGATATTAGAGAGGCAATGGATAAAGGAAAAATTATTTTAATTAATCTTTCAAAGGGTAAAATAGGTGAAACAAATTCAAAACTTTTAGGCATGATTTTAGTTTCGAAAATTCAAGTCGCAGCATTTTCTAGAGCTGATATTAAAGAAGACGATAGAAAAGATTTTTATATGTATATAGATGAATTTCAAAATTTTACTACGGACACTTTTAAAACAATTTTATCAGAAGCTAGAAAATACCATTTATCTCTTAATGTAACAAATCAGTACATTGCTCAACTTCCTGAGGATATTAGAGACGCTGTTATTGGTAATGCAGGAACATTAATTGCATATAGAATTGGCGCAGCAGATGCAGAATTCATGGAAAAAGAATTTTCAGGAGTTTCACAACAAGATATAACTAATTTAAGTTTTGCAAGTATGTATGTTAAACTTTTAATTAATGGAACACCGAGTAGACCTTTTAGCATGAAAGGTATTAAGACGGATTCGCCAGAAAATAAAAAATTAGCAGATTCAATCAAACAATTATCAAGATTAAAATATGGCTTGAATAAATCTGAAGTCGAAGCAGATTTTAAATCAAGAATTGATATAGAAGCAGTTAATAGTGCAGTAGAAAAAATTAATCCACCTCGGGAGGCATAACAATATGTCACAACAGAAAAATAACAAAACAAAAAATGAAGAAAAACAGAATTTACTAAAAGCACAGGAGTTAATCGACAAAATTGAGTTAAACCTGGACCAACTAAAAAATATATTGTTCGATGATTTACACAAAAGTGTAGCCAAAACTTATTCTAAAGGAAAAAGCTCTAGCCAAAACATTATTGAAGGTATTTTTAATGGATTCCAAATGGTAGACAGTGATGGTAAAAAATATTCTGTACCAGAAAATTATGCTTCTAAGTCAAAATTAGTTGAGGGGGATGTATTAAAACTTACCATATCTCAAGATGGAACATATATTTTTAAACAGATAGGTCCAATAGAAAGAAAAAAAATAATTGGGGCATTATCTCAAAATAGTGATAAATTTTTTGTAAAAACTGAAAATAAAAAATATAGAGTCTTGAATGCTAGTATTAGTTATTTTAAGGCAAATCCAGGTGATAAGTTAACAATATTAGTACCAAAAAATAAAGAAAGTCAATGGGCTGCAGTAGAAAATGTAATTTAATTTTCAAATAAATAATATTGATAGGCTGGGTATTATATATGTCTTTTTTTGTAAAAAGTATTATAGTATTTATTATAGCACTTATCGTTGTAATTGTTTTGTATATACTTAAAAAAATGAAGGATGAAAAAGAAAAAATTAGGTGGTACTCTTCTCGAGAGTATAAGCTAATTCATATTTTAGTTCCTAAAAATAACGAAAAAGATCCTGTTTCTGCTGAGCAAATGTTTGCGAGCTTACATGGAATATTCAGACCAGAAGAAAAATTACAAGAACAATTAAGTTTTGAAATAGTTTCAAGAGGTAAATATATCCATTTTTATGCGTATGTTCCGACAGATTTGAAAGATTTTGTAGAGGGTCAAATATATGCACAATATCCTAATGTAGAAATAAATCAAGTAGAAGACTATACTACAGAAAAGAAAAATAACCAAAATTTTGCAGGAGCAGAACTAATTTTAAATAAACCCGATGTTTACCCAATTAAAACATTTATGAATTTCAAGGTAGATCCTTTGGCTGCTATTACAAGTGTTCTTGCTAAAACATTTAATGATGAAGAGATTTGGATTCAATTAATTATTAAACCAGTTTCGGATTCATGGCAAGATAAAGGATTAAGCTATATAGAGTCTATTAAAAGTGGAACTGCGTTTGAGGGTGATATCGGTGGTCAGGTAGTTAAAAAAGGGGTAAGTTTTCTTTCTGATGTAGTAAAAACTGCAGCAGGTAGGGGATTAAGCGAAGCTGAAACAGCAGAAGCTAAATTATCGGGTCCACAAGCCCAGGCTTTAAAAAATATTGAAAGTAAGATTACTAAATTAGGTTTTACATCCAAAATCAGAATCTTATGTTTTGCTGAAAATAAGAATTCAGCAAGAGCAAAAGTAAATATGGTGGCCGGAGCTTTTAAGCAGTTTAATATGATTAATATGAATGGTTTTGAATTAGGACCCATAAGTCACGAAAAAACATTTTATAATTTGTATGAAAAAAGGATTTTTTACGATGAAGGTTTGATTTTAAATATTGAAGAACTAGCTTCTTTATATCATTTACCGAATGTTACTGTAGAAACTCCAAATATTGTATGGGCAGGCTCTAAAAAAGGTGAACCTCCAGCAAATTTACCGTTAGAAGGAAGAATAAACAATAAAGATTTAGTAGTTTTTGCAAAATCTGATTTTCGTAATATCATTAGTAAATTTGGTATTAAAAATATTGATAGGCGACTACATATGTATGCTATTGGTAAAACAGGTACTGGTAAATCAACTATGCTTGAAAATATGATTAATGACGATATTAAAAATGGAAGGGGAGTTGCTGTTGTTGATCCTCATGGTGAATTAATAAATCACATAAT
>Ga0334883_1002112_pt1 | contig 26004 bp, 18 predicted proteins | sample GraSluR1_MG_6_FD_207230 | JGI IMG/M metagenome (GOLD analysis project Ga0334883, IMG submission 207230) | Sludge microbial communities from methane-producing bioreactor in Wageningen University, Netherlands - Granular Sludge_09_05-R1 | ecosystem: Engineered > Bioreactor > Anaerobic >...
CCATCACGGAGGCGCGGAAAAGAACCGCAAGAACCGAAAGAACCGCACGAACCCCGCGGCGGCTCAGCGGTCCACGGGTGAGAGCCGTGGAAGGGCGTTGACGTCGCCGTCTGCCCCGAAGATAGGGGCAATGCACACTAGCCACGGGTGCAACCCGTGGGAGAGGCAGGGACGGCGAGGGCGCCCATCGGGTGGGCGCTCTCGGGCGTGGCCTGCCACTCTCCGCGCTCCCGGCCTCTCCGGGTTCAGGGGTCCGCCTGTCGTGGAACTCCGTACTCTACGTGTCTTTGTGGCGGGACAGTGCCGGTCTACGGCGTCCCCGGCGGGTACTCCGTTGTTCGGAACTGCCGGACCTGGCTCTTGAGCCAGCCGCTCTCACCGGCGCAGTCCGGCGGCGCCTCCCCGAGCTTTCTTGAACCCACCGTCCAGTAGTAGGTCGTGGTTGCCCGCAGCAGGCCCCTGCCGCCGGGAGCGTACGCATAGCTCCCGGTGGTGCCGGCCGGCCTGATGACGGGGGAGACCATCACGGGATTGCCGGCGACCGAGGCGTTGTCATAGACGCGGACCTGGTACTCATCGGCACCGGCCCCGGTGGTCCAGTTGAAAGTCATCGACGTAGGGTCGGCGGTCTGGAGACCATCGGTGGGCGCTGTGGGTGTTGCGGGAACGATGTACGTCACGGGCCCCGCCGGATCGCTGGGCTGGCTCAGAGCGTCGAAGGGGTCCACGGTGAGCGCCGAAGCCTGGGCGGCACCGGTCAGCGGCGGAGCGCCGCTATTGGGCTTGACCACGCGGCGGGCCCGATAGTAGTAGGTGCGGCCGGCCACGAGATCGGGCCGCGAGTAGGAAGCGGCGATGCTGCCGGTCTGCTGCTGGCCATAGCGGGTGTAGGTGAAGTTCCGGTTGTAGGCCTCCGCCGTGAGCCCGGAGCCGCCCCGGGAATCCGAGTAGTCCGAGAGCGTCTGCTGCCCGCGAACGTCGATGAGATACCCGTGCTCGGCGGGGAAGCCGTAGAACTCGGCGCGGTACACCAGCCAGGCCACAACCAGCGCAGGGTCGGGGATGTTGGAGCTCCAGCCCGTGCGTATCGACGGTTCCGCGCCCGCGGAGGCCTGGTACAGGTACGCGCCCGGAGCCGCGGCGCCGTCCGGCGCGCTGTCGGAGCTGTCGCAGCCCGTGACGGCCCACGGCACGAACACGACGCCCAGCAGGAACAAAGCAAGCAGCCCTCGTGGCATGCAGATGCCCCCTCTATCGCGGGCCGAGGCAAAAGGCCCGCTGCAGTCTATAAGGTCGGTGGAAGCCCTGCGCCCAGCAGCATACCGCCACCGCCCTCTACCTAACGTTCGTGCCCGGCAGGGGTTCCCAGACGTCTGTAGGAGCTCGCCTCAGGGCAGGCAGGAAACACCGGCCCGGTCCGCGAATAGGGCGGGTAACATGGGATGAGGACTCCGGGGCGTCTCCGGGGTCAACCAGGAGGCTCCACGATGTCCGACCTTCGCGACCAGATCCGCAGTCACGAGAACGCTTTCCAGCGACTGCTCGACGCCATCCCCGGCTTCGACGGTTACCGGGAGCGCGAGATTCGCAGAACCGCCGACAAGCTCCTGCGCGAGCACCTGGTGGCCGAGCTCGACCGGGTGCGTGCCAAGCTCCGGGACATCGTGGGGCAGTGGTCGCGCGCGGGCAGGCTCGAGATGCTGGACGATATCGACCGGCTCTCGCGCCTCATGGGCAAGGCCCGCGACTCGCTGCGCTTCGCCGACTACGGCTATACGGGCTTCTTCGACGCCATCAAGATCAAGGAAGAGCAACTCGACCAACTGTACGAGTACGATCTGTCGCTGCGCGAGCTGATCGTCGCCTGCGATACGGCCGTGGACGAGCTGGGTGCGGCCGGCGAGGAAGCCCTCGCGGAGAAGATGAAGGCGGTCGAGGCGGCCATCGGCCAGCTCCAGGAGACCATCGACCGCCGCGAGCAAGTGGCCGCCGCCGCCGTTGCCACGGATGCGTAGGCGTCCGGGTCGAGCGCTATCCCGCCGGCAGACCCGTGCCGGCCGCCCCACCATCATGCCGGACGAACACGGCTACACAAACCACCCGCCTTCGGCCCTCGCGCCCTCCGGCGGCACCCACAGGGGGATCTGCATGGCACTTCTGGATGCAATCGAGTGGCGTGACACTACGGGCGATGAACTGGTCTACCGCTGGCCACCCTACGGCTCGGGCAATGTCAAGCTGGGCGCGCAGCTCACCGTGCGCGAGAGCCAGGCAGCCATCTTCTTCCGCGACGGCAAGGCCCTGGACGTCTTCGGGCCCGGAAGACACACCCTGACCTCCGCCAACCTCCCGCTCATCGGCGGGCTGGTCAACCTCGCCTTCGGCGGCAAGACGCCCTTCCAGGCCGAAGTCTACTTCGTCAACATGAAGATCTTCACCAACATGAAGTGGGGCACCCCCACCCCCATCATCTTCCCCGACGAGCAGCTCCACTCCGTGCGCCTCCGTGCCCACGGCAGCTACACCATGCGTGTGGAATCTCCCCAGCTCTTCGTCAACGGTGTGGTCGGCACCGAGCACTGCTACGACCAGGCCGCCGTCTCCGCATGGCTGCGCAACTTCATCGCCTCCCGCTTCAACGACACCCTCGGCGAGGTCATGAAGACCATCCTCGACCTCCCCCGGCTCTACGACGAGATCGGCGTCGCCGTCAAGGCCAAGGTCGGCGAGGACTTCAGCCGCTACGGTCTGGAGCTGGTCGACTTCCTCATCGAGGCCATCACCCCACCCGAGGAAGTCATGCAGATGATCGATGAGCGCGCCCGCATGGAGGCCGTGGGCGACATGGGGCGCTTCACCCAGTTCCGCACCGCGCAGGCCATCGGTGACATGGCCAAGGCCGACGGCGGCGGCGGGCAGGGCATGGGTCTGGGCGCCGGGATGGGCGCCGGCATGGGCATGGGGGCCGCCATGGCCGAGGCCATGCGCGGAGCCTTCAACCCCAACCAGCCACAGCAGGCGCAACAGCCCCAGCAGCCCGCCGCTACTCAGCCCCAGGCGACCCCGGCGCCCGCGGGAGCCAAGTTCTGCCACAACTGCGGGGCACCACTGGTCGCCGGAGCCAAGTTCTGCTCCGAGTGCGGGACGCAGGTATAGAAGGCCTGCTGAGAAGCCGGGCCTGCCGGGAGGATGTCATCCTGAGCGACCATCTCGCGCAGCGAGATAGCGAAGGATCTCTTGGGCCATCGCGGGATTCTCCGAGCTGCTCCCTTCGGGAGCGGCCGCTCTCAGAATGACAAGCCGATGCAGGCGCCGGCCTTTCGGCCGCACATCCAGGTCGCGGGGCGGCGAGTCTCGAGTCGCGAGTCGGCGAGTCGCGAGTCAACGGCAACTGCAACGGCTGTCAACGGCTGTCAACGGCAACGGCGTCACCGGCACCGGTCCCGCCCCGCGGGAGCGACGGCGAAGGGAGGTACCGGCCTCTTGGCAGTATCTGTGATCGCTCTCAACGGCAGCCCCCGCAAGGGGGGCAATACCGATTTGCTTGTGAACGAGTTCTTCCGGGGTGCCGCGGGGGCGGGGGCATCCTGTGAGAAGGTCTACCTCGACGACTACCTCATCCGCCCGCCCGCCGAGCTCGATGACATCCAGGCCCGCCGCGTGGATCTGCGCGCCGACGACGACTGCCGCCTGATCCTGGACAAGGTCATCGCCGCCGATGTCCTGGTGCTCGCAAGTCCCGTCTACTGGCAGGGCGTCACCGCTCAGATGAAGTGCTTCATCGACCGCTTCTCCTGCCACTATGCCCAGGAGTGGTTCAATGCCGGCATGCGGGGCAAGGTCTGGGCGCTGCTGGTCCCCTATGGGGCCTCGGACCCCTCCGAGGCTCGCTGGATCACCGAGCCCGTCGCGGTCTGGGTGCGCCACTTCAAGGGTGTGTACGCCGGTGAGGTGGCCGTCTCGGCCTTCCGGAAGGGGAGTGTGGCCGAGAGTCCCGAGGCCCTGGCCGCCGCCCTCGAGCTGGGCCGGCGGTCTGTAGAGCTTGTGCCCTCGTAGGAGGGCGCCATACGCCCGCCGCGATCGAGGGCGGGCCAACCACAGCGAACGGAGTTCCAGCGGATGAAGCTGTCACTACACCCCGTCATTCTCGGTGAGTCTCTGGATTTCGAGCAGCTCTTGGCCCTGGCCTCGGAGTTGGGCTACGAGGGCGTCGACGCCGGACTGGACGCCGCAGGGCGCATGGGACCGGACGCCTTCGCGCAACTGTGCGGCAAGTACAACGTCTACCCCAGTAGCTGGGGCATGGGGGTGGAGTGGCGGAAGGATGAGGATACCTTCCGTCAGGGGCTGGAGGCTCTGCCGGCGCAGGCGGAGTTGGCCGCCAAGATCAACTGCACCCGCACCTGCACCTGGATCCCTCCGGCCGTCGAAAGCGACGGGGCCGAGACCCTGAAGACCTGGGCCCGCCGCTGGGGCGAGATCGCCAAGGTTGTCGGCCAGTACGGCCACCGCTTCGGCCTCGAGTGGGTCGCTCCGTACCATACCCGCGCGGGCAAAGACGTGACCGTCTGGCGCATGGACGACCTCCTGCAGATCGAGGACGAGATCGGTGAGCCCAACCTGGGCCTGCTGCTGGACAGCTTCCACTGGTTCAACGCCGAGCAGACCGTGGCGGACCTGGAGGCCCTCCCGGCGGACAAGATCGTCCACGTGCACCTCAACGACGCTCCCGACCGCCCGCTGCAGCAGCAGGAGGACTTCAACCGACTCACTCCCGGCGAGGGCGTCATCGACCTCGTCGGCTTCCTCGGGGCGCTCAAGAAGATCGGGTATCAGGACTACATGGGTGTGGAGATCTTCAGTCAGGAGCTGAAGGCCCTGCCCGCACGCGATGCGGCGCAGCGGGTGAAGAAGGCCTGTGACGCGCTATTGGCACAGGTGGGGTAGAAGGTGGCCGGTGCAAGGTGGGCCCGCTCGTTGGCGGGCAACGTCCATACGGCCAGCTCCCCCTCAATCGCGCCGCCGGCGGGGGGAGGCACTGTAGGGCGTCGCCATTCGCCGTCTGCCGTAGCCCCCTTCTCCCGTCTCCGCCGTCGTTTGGCGGAGCAAAAGCGGCTCGGAGAGATGCCGAGAGGCGGGCCCGCAGGGCCGGGGGTGAGGCGCCGTCGGCCGTGGATGCACGAGGCACGAGTCGGCGTCGGCCAGGCCGCCATTGAAGATGCACCGGCACCCTCCGACGCTCCCACAATCCAGCCGGGCTGCGCGACCCAATGACAGAGCATGAACCCTCTCCGCGACGGGTGTTCGACCGACGCTTCACGGTGGCGCTGATCGCCTCCGACATCGTGGCGTGTGCCGCCTCGGTGCTGGCGGCCTACACCATCCGTCTGGCATTGTCCGTCACGTCTCTGGGCGATCTGGGTCAGAGCATCACCCTGTACCTGTGGGCCATTCCGGTTGTCGCGGTCCTGTGGCTGGTCTCGTTCCGCAACCTGGGGCTTCATGACGTGCGCCGCTTCGCCCTCCCTCTGGGCGAGATGACCGCGGTGTTCCGCGCGGTGACGGCGACGACGCTCATGGTCGCCACGGCCTCGTTTCTGAGCCACATCAGCTACTCGCGCGCGGTGCTCCTGCTATTCTGGGGCACCGCGCTTGTGTTTGTGATGCTGATCCGCTCGTGGCTACGGGCCTACATGCTCCACGAGCGCCTGCGCGGAGGTGCCACTGCCCGCACGGTGGTGGTGGGCTGTGGCGACCTGGGCCAGATGGTGGCCGAGCGCATCAGCAGCCGGCCCCTCCTGGGCCACGAGCTCGTGGGGATCGTCTGCGTGGCGGGCGAGCCGGTCACGGCCACAGGCTGCCCGGTGCTCGGAACTCTCGATGAGCTGGGGCGGATCGTGGCCGAGCACGATGTGGACGAGGTGCTGGTGGCCTATCCGGAGATCGACCCCGGTGAGCTGATCACGGCCATCCAGGGCTGTCGCGAGCGGCCCGTGGTGTTCCACCTCGTGGCGCGACCGATGCAGATCCTCACCGAGAGTGCCGAGATCTCCGGCATCGCCGACCTCGCCATCATCGAGTTGCCGCCCCAGCGCTTCCCGCGCTGGCAAAGCGCCATCAAGCGACTGGCCGACATCATCGGAAGCCTCGTGGCGCTTCTGCTGGCTTCCCCCGTGCTGGCTGTGCTGAGCTATCTGGTGTGGCGAGACACCGGCGCCGGCCCCATCTTCCGCCAGCGCCGGGTGGGATTGGGGGGGCGCGAGTTCGTCATGTACAAGTTCCGCACCATGTCCCCGCGCGCCCACCCCTATGCCGAGGCACCCAGGAGTCTGGACGATAGCCGCGTCACCCGCCTGGGGCGCTGGCTGCGCAGATCCAGCCTCGACGAGCTGCCACAACTGGTCAATGTGCTGCGCGGGGAGATGAGCCTCGTCGGCCCCCGGCCGGAGATGCCCTTCATCGTCGCCCAGTACGAGCCCTGGCAAAGGTCGCGGCTCGAGGTCAAGCCGGGGATCACCGGCCTGTGGCAAGTGCTGGGCCGCAAGGACCTCCCGCTGCGCGAGAACATCGAGTACGATTTCTACTATATCCGCAACTGGTCGATCTGGCTGGACCTGACGATTCTGCTCAAGACGGTACCGGTGGTCCTCGGCGGTCGCGGGGCGTACTAGCCCTCACCCCCGGCGCGCTGTGTCCCCCGGGCGCCATTCCAGGCACCGCTTCCCTCGCCAAAGCCGCTACGGCGCCGGCATCTTGTCTCTTGAAAACCCCGGCGGCCGGGTCTATAATCGGCTGTCCGTGCCTCCAGACGCGGCTGTGGCCCTCTGCGCCCGCGGCCGGCGGCGACGGGCCCCGGAGCCGGCCCCGAACGTGCACAGGCGTAGCCGTCTGGACCCGCCGTCCGGACTGCCGCCGGACGGTGAGCCACCGCGGGCTCCTGCGATGGCAGAAAGCCCCCGGGGCGGGAAGCCGGGCACCCCACCGAACCGATCCATGCAGGGGACGGCCCGCCGCGGCCGTTCCCTGCTTACGCCTCAGGCCGCCGCCGGCGTGCCTGCCCGGTACCGGCGGCCGTGGTGCTCAGGCGCCACAGGCGAGCCCAACCCTGACGATGGAGAGTGAGCCCATGACAGCCCGAGTGCCCCGCGTTGCCCTGATCCAGTTTCCCGGATCAAACTGCGAGTGGGAGACCAAGAGAGCCGCCGAGGCCGCGGGCATGTCCTGCGACGTGTTCCGCTGGAACCGCGACCCCGACCTCCTCTCCGAGTTCGACGGCTACATCATCGGCGGCGGCTTCTCCTATCAGGACCGGGTGCGCAGCGGTGCCATCGCCGCCAAGGAGCCCATCGTCGGGCGCGTGTTTTCTGAAGTCACCCAGCACGGCAAGCCCTGCATCGGCATCTGCAACGGTGCGCAGGTGCTGGTGGAGGCCGGGCTGATCCCGGGCATCGAGCCGGGGCGTGTGGAGATGGCCCTGGCGCCCAACCGCCACGACCCCACCGGCCGCATCGCCGGCTTCTGCTGCCGCTGGGTGTATCTCAAGCACTCCAGCGGGCGCTGCGGTCTGACCTCCCGCATGGACCCCGGATTGGTGTGGCCCGTCCCCATCGCCCACGGCGAGGGGCGGTTCACCACCTCCATCGACGGGCTCTTGGACAAGCTCATCGAGAACGATCAGATCGTCTTCACCTACTGCGACCAAAGCGGCACCGAGGACCCGGCGCCACACGTGAACCCCAACGGTGCCCTGGCCAACATCGCCGGGCTGTGCAACCCGCAGGGCAATGTCCTCGCCGTGATGCCCCATCCGGAGCGCGCCAGCTTCCTGCGTCAGGTGCCCGGCGAGCTGGGGGGCAAGTGGGCGGAGGCCAAGTTGGCGGCCTGGGGCGATGCGGAGGCGATGTCGTCGGCCGGGCCGGGCCTGGCGGTGTTCCAGTCGATGCGAGACCTGCTGCTGTCTCCCGCGACCGTCTAGAAGCCCGGCCGAGAAGTCCGGCCGGTCCGTTTCGGGTCATGCTGAGCGTTTATCTCGCGCAGCGAGATAGCGAGGAATCTCGCCAAACGCCAGGAGATTCCTCGAGCTGCTCCCTCCGGGAGCGGACGCTCTCGGAATGACATTCCCCGCGAAGGTGGGGTTTCCGGCCGGGCTTCCAGCTCCATCGCGTGCTGTTCCGGGCGGCCTGTGAGTCTGCCCCGGTCGTCTCGGCGGCCAAACCCTGTGGCGTCTTGCGAAGGATGTTGACCATGCAGACTGTAGAGCTGCTCGTGAAGCTGAAGATCCCGGATGTGACGGCCCTCACCGCCGCCGGAGCCCTGCGCCGCCGCATGGGCTTCGAGGGCGTACTGACGAGCTTGGCGCGCGCCGACTACTATCGGCTCGAGGTGGCCGTTGACACTCCGGAGGAGGCATTGGCTCTGGCCAGGGACTTGGCCGAGAACACCAACGTCTTCGTCAACCCCAACAAGCACGTCTACGAGGTGCGCACGGGCACACAGGCCGCTGCCCAAGACGGTTCGGGCCGGCGCGCGGCGGTGCTGGTCACCGACCCGCTGGACGGTAGCGCCCAGGGCGCGCTCTCGGCCCTGCAGGGCCGTCTGGGGTACGGAGGCCGGGTGAGCGGGCTGTTGAAGGGTGTCTTGTGGACCCTGGAGCTGGCCTGCGAGAACGACGCGGAGGCCCGGCGGCTCGCCGAGGAGATCGCCGTGACCCGCTCGCGCGAGCAGGGCCTGCTTTTGAACCCGCACTTCCAGGAATGCGAGATCCGGTAGGGCCAGGCAGGCCGGGGCCGCACGGTCTCGCGGACGCGGCGGCAACGGCGAACGGCGGCGTCGCATCGCCCCCTTTGCGCCGGAGGTCGCTGCCGTCTGTAGGGCGGGGGCCTGTACCCCGCCGCCGTGGTCGGCGAACGGCCGCGATGGGCTTTCGCCCACCGCTAGACGACGCCGCTGCGCGGCGCCGGGCGGTCCTGCGGACCTGACGGCGAACGGCGATGCGGGTCCCGTCGGGCGGTGGTGCGCGGTCGGTCGGCCCCTCACCCGCCAGACCGGACCCGCGAAGCGGGCCGGTCTGGCGACTTCTCCCCCAAGCGGCTGACAGAGCCGCCGAGAGGTGGACGGCAGACGGCGACGGCACGGCCGCGGAGGTCGCTGCCGTCTGTAGGGCGGGGGCCTGTACCCCGCCGCCGTGGCCGGCAATGACCGCGATGGGCCTTGGACTTCTCCCCCAAGCGGCTGACAGAGCCGCCGAGAGGTGGACGGCGAACGGCGATGCGGGTCCCGTCGGGCGGTGGTGCGCGGTCGGTCGGCCCCTCACCCGCCAGACCGGACCCGCGAAGCGGGCCGGTCTGGCGACCTCTCCCCCAAGCGGCTGACAGAGCCGCCGAGAGGTGGCCGGCAGGCGGCAACGGCACGGCCGCGGAGGTCGCTGCCGTCCCCGCCGTTACCCCCGCCGTTGCCACCGCCGTTCTCACCGCCGTTACCCCCGCCGTTGCCACCGCCGCTTGCGTCGCCGGGCCCGGTGAGGTATAATCTGAGCACAAGAGGTATCCCTGCGCTGTGCGTGACTTCCATCAGTTTCGGCCCAACACTCACTGACTGGGAGCTCGGGCTCTGTGCGCAGCGCGACGTCTCACTAAGGTGAGATATGCAATGCGCGCGGGAGAGCACCCCCTTTAACAGTGGGTCCGAAAACTTTAGGAGGCACGGCATTTGCGGGGACCTCTTTCTCCATTCCCCCACTTCTTCCGGCGTGGTCTCCTCAGCCGATGACACTCTTCGATCGCGACGGGCCCGACCCGGAGGCGCCGCTGGCGGCGCGGATGCGCCCACGGACGCTGGACGAGCTCACCGGTCAGCGCCATCTCACCGCCGAGGGCTCCATCTTCCGCCGGGCGCTGGATAGCGACCGCCTCCCCTCCGTCATCCTCCACGGCCCGGCCGGTGTGGGCAAGAGCACCCTCGCACGGATCGTCGCCAACACCACCAGTCACGATTTCCGGGAGCTAAGTGCCGTGTCCGCCGGGGTCAAGGAGATCCGCGAGGCGGCCGCGGCCGCCACCGACCGCCTCCGCCTCAACGGCGTGCGCAGCATCCTGTTCATCGACGAGATCCACCGGCTCAATAAGGCCCAGCAAGATCAGCTCCTGCCCCACGTAGAGAGCGGGACCTTCACGCTCATCGGGGCCACCACCGAGAACCCGTACTTCAGCGTCATCGCGCCCTTGCTCAGTCGCTGTCGTCTGTTCGGGCTCGAGAAGCTGAGCGAGGACGACCTGCGGGCCCTGCTGCAGCGGGCCCTGGCCGACCGCGAGCGCGGCCTGGGAAGCCTGGAGGTCGCCATCGACGAGGAGGCTCTGGCCCATCTCGCCCGGGGCGCCGGGGGCGATGCGCGGGCGGCGCTGAGCGCGCTGGAGCTGGCGGCGCTCACGGTGGGTGCGGGGCCCGACGGCTCGCGGCGCGTGACGGTGGCCGATGCCGAGGCCGCGCTGCAGCGGCCGGTGCTGCGCTACGACCGGGCGGGCGACGAGCACTATGACACGATCTCGGCTTTCATAAAGAGCATGCGGGGCTCGGACCCCGATGCCGCGGTGTACTGGTTGGCCAAGATGCTGGAGGCCGGAGAGGACCCCCGGTTCATCGCCAGACGGCTGATCATCGCGGCGGCCGAGGACGTGGGCCTGGCCGACCCGACGGCGCTGAGGCTTGCGATAGCGGCGGCCGATGCTGTAGAATACGTGGGCATGCCGGAGGCGCAAATCCCCCTGTCCATGGCGGCGATATCCCTGGCCGTGGCGCCCAAGAGCAACTCGGCTTACCGGGCGATAACCAGGGCGCGCGAGGACGTGCGTCGCGCTGGGGCGGCGCCCGTGCCGGACCACCTGGCCGGAGGGATGCGGCCCGGCGATGCCCGGGCGCAGTACCGCTATCCCCACGATCATCCCGGTGCCCTGGTGGCACAGCAGTATCTCCCGGACGGCCTGACAGGACAGCGGTACTACGAGCCCAAGGACAACCCGCGAGAGCAGAAGATTGCCGCATACCTGGAGCACCTGCGCCGAGTGATCTCGCCGCAGGCCGGTCACGAGGCGACCGGGGGCGGCGGCGGCTCCGACAAGGGTGAGAGCTTTGAAAATGGATCTTGAGTTGATCGACGGCTGGCTGCAATCGGTGGCGGTGGGGGGCGAGCTGGACGCCTACACCGCGCCGCGCCTGCTGGAGGCGGTGGCCGGCGCACTGGACGCGGGGCATGAGTGGCTTCTGGTGGATCTGAGCGACGTCCAGTACATCGACAGCGTCGGTCTGGGGATCCTCATCGGGGGGGCCAAGAGGGCCGCCGAGCGCAATGGCGATCTGTCCGTCGCCTGCAGCCGACCCAACGTGCGCCGGGTGTTCGATGTCTCGGGTACCGCGGAGCTGCTCAACGTGGTCGACACCGTGGATGAGGCGGTCGCGATTCTCTCCAAGGCGCGGGCCGCGCAGGGAGGCAGGGAGCAGTGACCGAGTCCTTGGCCGACATGGTCGAGCTGCGGATCCCCCCGGACCCCAAGTACATCGCCGTCGTCCGTCTCACCGTCGCCGGGGTGGCCTCGCGCGCCGGGATGAGTGTGGACGACGTGGACGACCTCAAGGTCGCCGTCTGCGAGACTTACACCAATGTCATCGACCACGCCTTCGAGGGCGTGCGGCCCAGGCCCGTCATGATCCGCATGACGGCTACCGACAGGGAGCTGCAGATCGAGGTGATCGACGAGGGCGTGGGCTTCGACACCGAGGCCAAGGACTACGGCAAGGAGGCGGACCTCTCCCGCGAGGGCGGTCTGGGGCTGTACCTGGTGCACCAGTACATGGATGAAGTGAGGATCGAGAGTGCGCCCGGAAGCGGCACTCGGGTCATCATGAAAAAGCGCCTGGCGGGGTGATAGGCTTGGCATCTCGCTGGGACGGTATGTCCACAAACGAGCTCTTCCGCGAGCTGCGCCAGACGGAGGCGCAGGCCCTGCGCGAGTACCTGATCAAGCGCCATGAGGGCCTGGTGCGCCATGTGGCCCGCGAGTACCTGTCCTCCGGGGAGGCCTACGAGGACATCGTCAGTGTGGGCAACCTCGGGCTGATCCACGCCGTCGACCGCTTCGACCCCGAACGCGGCACGAAGTTCGCCACCTTCGCGGTGCCTACGATTCGCGGCGAGATCCGCAGGTACTTCAGGGACCGCACCTGGGGGGTGCGGGTGCCGCGACGGGTGCAGGAGCTGTCCATGCGCGCCCGGCAGGTGAGCGAGCAGCTCTCCCAGCAGCGCGGGCGCTCCCCCACATACGCCGAGCTGGCCCTCGAGCTGGGCGTGCCCGAGGACGATGTGATCGAGGCCATCGAGGTCGGCCGGCAGTACGAGCTATTGAGCATCGATGCCATGAGCAGCGAGCGCTCCGGGGACGAGGGCCAGTCCGAGGCCGAGCGCCAGGGAGACCTCGATCCGGATATGGAGGACATCGGCGAGCGCGACGAGATTCGTCAGGCCCTGCGCCAGTTGGCGGATCGCGAGCGCGTCATCGTCGTCCTGCGCTACTTCCGCGAGATGTCCCAGCAAGAGGTGGGCGACCGCCTGGGGATCTCTCAAATGCATGTCTCCAGACTGCAGCACCGGGCTCTGGAACGGCTGCGCCACATTCTCGGACGCCAGCGCTAGTCGCGGCGCCCCACGCGATACGCACAGGACGGTCCGCGCCCGCAGGCACGGACCGTTGCCCTGTGTCCGGCCGCCATCGCGGCGGCATACCGGCGCGCCGCAGCGGCGGCGGGCCCTTGCACCGGCCGATAGCGGCGTATGAATGGAGGGCGGCTTGCCATGGCGTGGCGACGTTGGCTGCATACGTCCAGTGCCGTCTGCGCAGGGGTCCTGGCCGCCGCCATTGTTGCCTGGTTCGTCCACCGTATCGCGCCGGTCATCTGGCTGTTCATCGCCGGCTTTCTGGTGGCCTACATACTCGACCCGGTCCTGGATCGCCTGGAGACCAGGGGGTGGTCGCGCCTGCGGGCGGTGGCAGTCGTCACCGCCCTGTTCGCCATCGGTTTCGGCCTCGTGGTGGGCTTCGTCGGCCCCGCGCTGTTCGGCCAGGCCCAGCAGTTGGCCACCAACTTCGCCGGCTACAGCGCCACCATCGCCAACCATTACGAGGGGGCGCTGGAGGGCGCCCAGGAGTACCTGCGCCAGTGGCTGCCGGGCACCGACCTGGAGACCTACGCCGCCGAGAGACTTCAGGCCGCCGGTGACTGGCTGGAGGCCAAGCTGCCCCAGTTCCTGCGCTTCATCAGCGAGAACCTGGTGCGCTCCGTCTCCCTGGTGGGCACGCTGCTGTTGGTGGGTATCATCAGCTTCTACTTCATGCTGGTGATCGACCCCTTCCGCCAGACGCTGCGCAGCATGGTGCCGAGTGCCGCGGCCGGCGATGTGGACGACATCGCCGCCAAGGTCGGCGCCATGCTCGGGCAATATGTGCGGGGCCAGGCCACCATGATGCTGATCGCCGGCTGTCTGGCGGGCACCGTCATGTTCGGCGTCGACATCGCCTTCGGCTCCCAGTACGCGCTGGTCGTCGGCCTGATGACCGGTGTGCTGTCGATCGTCCCGTACATCGGCTCGGCCACGACGACGGTCACCGCCGCCATTCTCACCTACGCCTCCGCCCAGCACCACCCGCTGTGGGCCGCGGTTGCCGCCATCGGCTTCCTGCAGGGAGCCAACGCGGCCTGCGACCAGCTCATCGCGCCGCGAGTGATCGGACAGCGCGTCGGCCTGCACCCGCTGGTGGTGCTGTTCGGCATGCTCGCCGGCTATCAGGTCTTCGGGTTCGTGGGCATGATCGTCGCGGCACCGACGGCGGCGAGCATCAAGATCATCCTGGCCCGCTGGATCCCGGTGCGCCAGGTCGAGGCTCTCAGGGGCAAGCCGGCCCCGCTGTGGCTGGACCTGCAGGCCGCCGCGACCATGGCCAGGAACGGCTTCGGCAGCTTCGCCCGCCGCATCGAAGATGCCATCGGAATGGGCCAACCCGACACACCCCCATCCCAGGAAGAGGATGCGCAAGTCAATGACGACAATCCAGCAGCTCCGTGACACCTTCACCGGATTCTTCGCCGACCGCGGCCACCTCCTGCGGCCCAGTGCGCCTTTGGTGCTGCACGACGACCCCACCAGCCTGTTCACCAGCGCCGGAGTGCAGCCGTACATCGCCGCCTTCCGCGGCGAGCGCAGGCCCCCGGCACCCAGGGCCGTCAGCGTCCAGAAATGCCTCCGCACCGGCGATATCGAAGATGTGGGCCGCTTCAACAGGTACCACACCTTCTTTGAGATGCTGGGCAATTTCTCCTTCGGCGATTACTTCAAGCAGGAGGCCATCGACTTCGCCTGGGAGTTCATCACTCAGGTCGTGGGCATCGACAAGACCCGGCTCTTCGTCACGGTCTTCGAGACCGACGACGAAGCCGAAGAGCTGTGGCGAAACCGCATCGGGGTGCCCGCGGATCGCATGCGCCGCTGGGGCCGTGAGGACAACTGGTGGCCCAAGGTGCGCTGGGAGGGCCCCTGCGGGCCCTGCTCGGAGATCCATATCGACCTGGGCCCCGAGTTCGGCTGCGCGGGTGGCTGCGACTTCGGCTGCAACTGCAACCGCTACCTCGAGCTTTGGAACCTCGTCTTCCAGCAGTATACCGAGGCCGAGGACGGCGCCCTCACGCCGCTGCCGGCGCCCGGCATCGATACCGGCATGGGCCTGGAGCGCCTGGGGCTCGTGGTGCAGGGCAAGCAGTGGTCCATGGAGACCGACGAGCTTGGGCACATCATGTCCACCGCTCAGGACGTGATCAACCAGGACCGCGACAGGCCCTACACCTACGGCGAGGATGACCGGCTGGACCTGGCGCTGCGCGTGGTAGCCGATCACGTGCGCGGGGTGGCCACCGTCATCGCCGACAACGTGGTTCCCTCCAACGAGGGCGCCGGCTACGTGGTGCGGCGCCTGATCCGCCGGGCCTACCGCTTCGGCCGCGTGCTGGGCGCCTCCGGCCCCTTCCTCTACCGCGTCCTGCCCGCCGTGGGAGAGGCCATCGGCCAGACGTACCCCGAGGTGCTTGCCCGCCAGGACTACGCCATGAAGGCCGTCCGCGGCGAGGAGGAGCGCTTCGACGCCACCCTCGAGCAGGGCCTGGCGATGTTCGAGGAGATCGCCGAGGACCTCCGGAAGACCGGGGCCACCGTCATCGACGGCCGCCGGGCCTTCAAGCTCAATGACACCTACGGCTTCCCGGTGGAGCTCACCCGCGAGCTGGGCCAGGAGCGCGGCCTGACCGTGGACGAGGACGGCTACGCGCAGGCCCTCAGCGAGCAGCGCGAGCGCGCCAGGGGCAAGGCCCGGGGCCTGGAGCTCAGCGGCGACAGCGCCCTGGCCGCCGCCGCGGGGTGCAGCACCTTCACCGGCTACCAGGAGGACGCAGGAACGGCAACGGTGACGCTCATCGTCCGCGAGCAGGTTCAGGTAGAGCAGGCCGCCGAGGGCGACGAGGTCGGCCTGGTGCTGGACAGCACGCCCTTCTACGCCGAGTCCGGCGGCCAGACCGGTGACACCGGCCTGATCGAGGCCGACGGCCTGCGCTTCGAGGTCACCTCCACGGTGACCCTCGGCGCCGGCACGCTGCATCTGGGCAAGGTCATCTCCGGGCAGGTGAAGCTCGGCGATACGGTCACGGCCCGCGTGGACCTGGACCGCCGCTGGGACATCCGCCGCAATCACACCGCCACCCACCTTCTGCAGGCCGCCCTGCGCAGGGCCCTGGGCGAGCACGTGGCCCAGTCCGGCTCAGCCGTCCTCCCCGACCGCCTCCGCTTCGACTTCTCGCACCACGAGGCGCTTACCCGCGAGGAGCTGGCGCAGGTGGAGGAGGCCGTGAACCTCTGGATCCTGGCCGATGCGCCCGTCTGCGCCACTCAGATGAACCTCGAGCAGGCCCGCGAGCTGGGTGCCATGGCGTTGTTCGGCGAGAAGTACGAGGACCAGGTGCGCGTGGTGCGGGCCGAGGGCGTGAGCCTGGAGTTGTGCGGCGGCACGCACTGCCAAAGCACCGGTCAGATCGGCTGCTTCAAAATCCTCCACGAGGGCAGCGCGGCGGCGGGCATCCGGCGCATCGAGGCCGTCACCGGCCGCGGCGCCCTGCAGCATATCCGCCAGACCGAGGACGTCCTGCACACCGTCGCCGAGGCGCTCAACTGCAAGCCGGCGGAGATCGTCTCGCGCCTCGAGGGCCTGCACAAGCGCATCGCCGAACTCCAGGCCGACCTCAAGGCCGCTCGCGAGCTGTCGGCGGCCACCGGCCTGGAGGACCTGCTCGCCGGGGCCCGGCAGATCGCCGGAGTGGGCCTGGTGACGGCCAATATCCCCGGCGCCGACCGGGACGCCCTGGCCTCCTTGGCGGACAAGATCGTGGAGGCGCTGGGCAAGGGCGTGGCCGTCCTGGCCTCGGGGGAGGGCGACAAGGTCAATCTGGTGTGCAAGGTGGGAGACGCGGTGGCCAAGGCGGGCGGCCATGCCGGCGGCATCATCAAGGCCGTCGCCGGTGAGTGTGGCGGAGGTGGGGGAGGGCGGCCGAACTTCGCTCAGGCCGGCGGCAGCCAACCGGACAGGATCGACGCCGCCCTGGCAAAGGCCGCCGAGGTGCTGGAGGGGCAGTTGGGGTAGCGGGCAGTCCGCCCTTGCCGTCGTCGTTGCCGTTGCCGTCCCTGGGACCGCGGGCGTCCCGCCCGCATTGTCGTTCGCCGTTCGTCGTCGCGTAGGTCGGGCTTTCCACTCAGATTATGCATGAACGCATTGATGCCACATCCCGCCGCAGCAAAGCCTCTATCGCTCGCCATAATGCCGTTCTCCCCCCTCCTCCCGTCTCGCCGGTCGTATCGGCGAGTAAGGGAGAGGGGGGTTGGGGGGGTGAGGTGACGTGAGTCGGCGCCCGCCCAGAACCTGCATAATCTGAGTTTCCAGCCCGCATTGCCGTTTGGCCGTTGACCGGGAGCCGTTGGTGGGGCGGGCTTTCCAGCCCGCCGCCCTTCCCCGTCGCGCCGTTCGCCGCCGTCGTGGACGGTCAGTTCGCGCGACGGTGCGATGGGCTTCCGCCCATCGCTAGATGACGCCGCTGCGCGGCGCCGGTGGCCCTGGCGGGCCAACGACCAACGGCGCCTCACCCCCCGTCCCCCTCTCCCTTACTCGCCCAGACGGCGGGCGAGACGGGAGGAGGGGGAGTACGGCCAACGACGCACGGCCAACGGAACCGCACCCTCCTCTGAGCACCGAATCCAATCGGAGGTTTCCCCATGCTCGCCCTTCTCCCGATGCTGTCCTTGTCCCTCGCCCTCTCCGCTCAGGCCCAGCCACTGCCCGGTGGCGATGGCACTCCCCTGGACGTGACCCTCGAGGGCTCGGCACGGATCGGGCCCGCGGAAGGCGTCGAGGGCGCGGTGCTGCTCCTGGACGGCGAGCCCGGCTCCTACGCCCGCGCGCCCCTGCCCGACGACTGGGGCAATCCCTCCTGCTTCCGCGTGGAGGCCAAAGTCCGTCTCGATAGCCGCCGCGGCGGCGCCGTCTGCCTCGCCCGACCCGACGGCTTCTGGGTCTACTTCAACGGCGAAGGCAAGCCCTGGGTCGTCCTGGATTGCGAGAAGCGCCGCCTCGTGATGGCCGGCGCAGAGCCCGTACCCCTGGGGCAGTGGCTGGACGTCGTCTTCGAGTACCGCGCTGAGGACATCAGCCTCCTGTATGTCAACGGACGCAGCGTGGCCGCCCTTCCGGCCGTCGGCCCGCTCAAGGCCACCTCGGACGAGCTGTGGCTGGGGCGCTACCGCTATATCGAGAAGGACAAGGAAGACAACTCCTACTTCCACGGCGCCGTCGCCCTGCCAAGGCTCACTCGCCTGCCGGATGACGACAGATTCTCCCTGGACGCCGCGGCGATGAGCAATGCCATGAACCTGAGCTGGGGCGACGCCATCGTCGTCGGCAAGGGCTGGCGGCAGCTCAACCAGAAGGCCCATGTCCCCCTGCTGGTGGAGGAGTGCCGCCGCCAGGGGGTCAAGAAACTCTTCCTGCGCACCGATGACGAGTTCATCCTCCGCTTCTGCAAGCACAACATGGATGAGAACCACTGGTACCTTCGGGCCATCGCCGCCGTGGAGGGCGACCTCAAGGCCGAGATCATCGACAGGTGCCATGAGGCGGGCATCGAGGTCTACGCCTACCAGTCCATCTTCGACGGCGGCAGCCCGCCCGAGGTGCTCTACGGAGGTAGCGCGCCCTTCCCGTGGCAGGCGCAGTTCATCGTCGACAATCCCCAGTACCTGACCCAGAACCGCGACGGCACCAAGCGTCAGTGGGGCGTCTTGTGCTACGCCTATCCCGAAGCCCGACGGTTCATGGTGGACATCTTCTCACACTATCTGAGCAAGTGGGACTTCGACGGCGTGTACGTCTGCACCCGCACCCACTCGTACCCGGCCACCTTCGCCGACGAGTTCGGCTACAACGACCCCATCGCCGAGGAGTACAAGCACCGCTTCGGCACGGACATCCGCACCGAGGACTTCGACAGGGACAAGTGGTACGACCTGCAGGGCGAGACCCTGACCCAGCTCCTGCGCGACCTGCGCGGGGCCCTCGGTGACAAGCAGGTCTACCTCGCGATCCCCCGCTCCGACCACATCGGCCCGCCCTACGGGAACATGCGTCTGGACTACCCCACCTGGTGCGAAGAGAACCTCATCGACGGCCTGGTGCTGGGAGTGACTTCAGGCGGCTGGCACTACCCCAACACCACCAACCTCCCCGGCTACGTGGTGAGCGAGCAGGACAATGTGAACATGCGGCCTCTGGAAGAGGACCTCAGGGACCACTTCGGCCCCGCCTGCGCGGCGGGGGGCGTGGAGCTGTACCTGCAAAGGTCCAGCATCTACTCCGACGCCGACCGGGACCTGCTGAAGCACCCGGGCATGAAGGGGTTCATGGTGGGCTTCGGGTACTGAGGGCAGTCGCGAGTCAACGGCGAGAACGGATAACGTCTCACCACGGAGACACGGAGAGCACGGAGTTCCACGGAGAACGGCTTGATGGGGCGAACGTCTGAACACACAGACACGGAGAACGGCGGAGAACGCCCGAGAACGGCGGCGTGAGGCGGACGGCCCGCCGGAGGTCTCCGGCCATCTGCCGCCGAACTCCCGTTCCTGTGCCCACCGAGCTCCCGCACTCCTCCGCGCCCTCCGGCTCCGAGCCCACCGCGGCCCCGCGCTCGCGCGGGGTCTCCTTCCGCGTCCTGCTCTTGGCCTTCATCCTCGTTCCCCTCAATAGCCTCTTCGTGCTGTTCATGTCCTACGAGCGCAGCATCTTCGACCCCACCCTCGTCGCGCTGTTTTGGAATGTGCTGTTCCTGCTGATCGTGGTGCGCCTGATCAACCAGGGCCTCCTGCGCTGGCGGCCCCGCTGGGCGCTTTCGCCCGGCGAGATGCTGGTCCTGTGGGTGCTCTTGGCCGTCTCCACCAGCGGAGCCGGGATGGACAGCATGCAGTGTACCTTCATGACCGCCCACGGCGCCTTCCGCTTCGCAAGTCCCGAGAACCACTGGGAAGACCTGTTCCTGGACAAGATTCCGCGAGCCATGACCGTCAGCGACGATGCGGCCCTCGAGCGCCTGTGGAAGGGCGACAGCAGCATCCTCGACCCGCGGAACCTGAAGGTCTGGATCGGGCCCGCGGCGCGCTGGTGGCTGCTGATGAGCGTGCTGTGGACCGCCCCTATCGGCCTTGCCCAGTTCCTGCGCCGCCGCTGGATCCAGCAAGAGAAGATGGGGTTTCCCATCGTCCAGTTGCCCATCGAGATCGTCCGCGAGAACCCGCGGATCTTCAGCCAGTGGGCGCTGTGGGTGGCCGTAGCGATCCCGGCGGTCATCAACCTCCTCGGGGGCCTGCACACCTACTATCCCGCCGTCCCCAGCTTCCCCACCGCCATGTGGGACGACAGGCTCAACATCGGCAAGGTGCTGGCAAGCGCCGGGCGGCCCTGGAATGCGGCGGGAAACATGCTGTACGTGTGCCTGTACCCCTTCATCATCGGGCTCGGGCTGCTGCTGCCCGGCGAGCTGTGCCTGTCGATGTGGGTGTTCTTCCTGCTGTGGCGATTGGAGATGATCGTCGGCTCCTGGCTGGGCTTCCATCAGCTCTGGGACCTGCCGTACCAGGTGAGCACCGGCGCCTATCTGGCCCTGGTGGGCTTCCCGCTATGGGCGGCGCGCAAGCAACTCGCCGCCCTTGTCAGGCGCGCGGTCGCCACCGCCGAGCGCGATCCCGGCGAGCCACTGTCCTATCGCGCGGCGGGCCTGATCTTTCTCCTCGGCTTCGGCTTCGTCGTCTGGGTAGGAGTGGCCAACAAGCTCAGCTTCGCGCAGTCTCTGGCGTTCTTCTCGCAGTACTTCCTGATGGTGGTGGTGATCGGGCGGATTCGGGCCGAAATGGGCCTGCCCACCCACGAGCTGGAGCGCATGGGGCCCACGGTGTTCCCGACCACGGTCCTGGGGCCGCGCGTGCTGGGCCTGCAGAACATGACCAGTCTGCACCTGTTCTACGGCTTCACCCGCGGGATGCGGAACATCCCCTTCCCCCACCAGTTCGAGGGGCTGTACTTCAGCGAGCGGTTCCGGCTGGACGGCGGGAAGCTGCTGGCCGCGACGGGACCGTTCATCTCGCTGGGCCTGGCCTGGGCCTGGTTCTGGACGCTCTTCTTGGCCTACAACCGCGGCCTGGGCACCTACCGCGCGGGTCACCACACCTGGTTTGCCCAGGACTCCTGGGGCCAGCTCGCGGGCCTGCTGACGACAAACGCTCCGGTGGCCTGGGGGCGCCTTGCGGCCGGCGGCATCGGCCTGGGCGTGTACTGGGGCCTGATGGCGGTGCGCAGTATCTGGACCGGCTGGCCGCTGCACCCCGCGGGCTTCGCCCTGGCCTCCACCTGGTACATGGCCCACATGTGGTTCCCGATGCTCATCGCCTGGTTCATCAAGTGGTCGGCGGCCCGCTGGGGCGGCATCCGCGTGGTGCGGGCCCTACCTCAGGTGGCCTACGGACTGATCCTCGGCGATGTGGGCACAGGGGCGCTGTGGATCATCTACGCCATGATCCGGCATGTGCCGGCGTACGCCTTCTGGCAGTAGGAGAGGGGAGAGGACGGCGAGAACGGAGAACGTCTCACCACGGAGACACGGGAACGGCGGAGAACGGCGGAGGAGGACAACGTCTCACCACGGAGACACGGAGAGCACGGAGTTCCACGGAGAACGGCAGGGGAGGACAACGTCTCACCACGGAGACACGGCGAACGGCGGAGAACGGCTTGGTGAGGAGAACGGCCGCACACAAAGACGCGGAGAACGGCGGAGAACGGCTTGATGAGGGGAACGGCCCCTACCCGCCTGCGCCCAGCCGCACCTCCGTCGCCCCCTGCAGCACTATCGTCTGCGGGTAGTGGCCGGCGAGGACCTCCACCCGCGTCGGGTCGGCGGCCGGTGTGGCATTGCCCATCGGGTCCAGGACGGAGGCCGACTCGGCGTCGCTCTCGATGGCGACCTTCTGCGTGATGTCCGGGGTGGTGAAGACCGCGACGAGGCGCTCCGTGCCCCGGGAGAACAGGTAGGCCCGGAGCGGGTGGGTCTCGCTGAGAATCGTCTCGAAGCGCGCCCCGGCGTACTGGTCGATGAAGGCCGCCACGGCCCCGTACATGAAGCGGGGGCACATGTAGTAGTCCAGGTAGCCCCAGTCGGCGTCGCCCTGGCGCAGGCGCGGACCGCCAATGTCGCGACTGCAGTACAACAGCACCCCGCGGTCGCCGCGGGCCCAGCAGTGTAGCGTCTTCTGGATCGCCGTGGCGGCCTGACTGCGCTCCACATCCAGCCGCCAGGCGGCGTAGCCCATCTCGGTGTTGACGAAGACCGGGTCGGCGTACCCCGCGGCGGCGTGCACCGCCACCATCGCCCGCCGCATGGCATCGAGCGCGCTCACATCCCCGTGCGAGTGGTACGCCACCATGCTCGTCAGGGGCCGCAGCTCCCGGGCGAGAAGTCCGGTCCACTCGGGCAGGATGAGCGTGTAGCCCGCGTTGGCCACCGGCACCCGGGGTGCCGCCGCGGCGGCCTCCTCGGCCACCCAGCGGGCGAAGTCGATGTACTCCTGCGGCGTGCCGCGCCAGAAGTCGAGGTTGTCCGTCTCATTGTAGGCCTCGATGAACCGGGCGTGCGGACCATAGCGGCGGATGCACTCGGCCAGGTAGCGGCGTGTGGGGGCCTCGCGCTTGGGGTAGCGCCACTTGGGGTCGGTGACCTCTGTGTAGGCCTCCTTGGTGGCCCAGTCGCCGGGCTGACCGACCTGGAGGCCGAGAGTGAAGCCTCGGGAGGTCCAGGCCTCCATGGAAGCGTCCGCACGGGAGAAGTCCATCTCGGCGTCCTCGCCCGCCCACTGCACGGGCAGGTCCGGCCGCACCACCTGCAGGCCCAGTCGGGCCGAGAACTCGGCGTCCAGGTCCCGGCTCTCCTGCTCCGACAGGCCCGGCGGGTGGGCGGGCCCGAAGTCGTTGCTCCAGTGCTGGCGGCCGGGGAAGGCGCAGGTGCCCACGAAGAACAGGTCATCGAGCCAGGCCTCGCGCCGCCGCCTGTTGTCCGGGCAGACGCCGAAGCTGCGCACCAGGCGCAGGACGCAGCGCTCGTCCGAGAACAGGTCCATCGTCAGCAGGTACGTGCCGCGCCCGACAACCTCGAGGTCGATCGTCTCCCGACACGGCACCGCCAGGGCCTGCTGCGCCACCGGATTGCGCTCCCAGTCCCACACGGTGAGCATTGCCCTCGTGCCCGGGGCCTCGGCCCCGATTTGCCCCCGCAGCTCAATGGCGTCTCCGCGAGAGAACACCCAGCGGTAGGGCGCCGCTGGCTCCAGGGACATGTGACTCTCGCCCCGGTCGGCATCCGCAACGCTCTGCCACAGGGCCGGCACGCCGGGAGTGTCGAGGGCCGGCAGGCCCGGCCGCAGCGAGACCGTCGCCGCCGAGCAGCTCAGGCACAGCGGGATCAGCAGAGCACCGATGGTGTGGTGGTTCACGGCAAGTGGCTCCTTGTGGGCCCGGCGATACCCATCGGCCCGGCGGTCGGCGCCGCCAGGGGCGGGTAGACTTCGCCGCGACGGCGCCCGGGTCCTGTGGGCAGGTTTGCCGCACATACGCCGGGAACCTGAAAGCCGTTGCCCGTGTGCCGATCTCGTCGGAGCGCCCGTTCGCGCGTTCCGGCGCTCAGTGGAGAATCAGCATGGATAGGGGTCGTCTCGCTCTCATCGTCCTTGGCGCCGCACTGTCCGCCGGCCTCGCGGCTCCGCACGCTCTCGCCGCCGGGACCCGCGCCACCATCGTGCTGCCCGCGCAGCCCACGGAGGTGGAGCAGTTCGCCGCACAGGAGCTGGCCCGCTGCCTCCAGGCCGCCTGCGACTGCGAAGTGGTGGTGGTCGACGCCGCCTCCGGCCAGATGGCGGCGCCCGTCTTCTGGCTCGGCACCGTCGAGACACCCTCGCGGCTGGCGCCCCTGCCCGCGGGACAGGCCGCGGCCAGGGCCGACAGACTCATCGAGGACGGAGTGTGCCTCTACGGCGATGGCAGGGACGTGGTCCTCCTCGGCGACGGCCCGCGCGGGGCCCTGAATGCCGTCTACACCTACCTCGAGCAACAGATCGGCTTCCACTGGCCCGATCCCGGTCAGGAGTTCGTCCCCCCTGCCGCAGAGCTCAAGACCGCCGGCCTCGACGCTGTGTCCAACCCCGCCTTCGCCTACCGCGGGATCGCGATCCACGGCGCCTGCGGCCCGGAGTGGTTCATCCAGATCCTCGACTGGCTGGCCAAGAACCGTATGAACGCCTTCCAGCTCTTCCCCGGGCACTACGAAAGCCTCCGCCCGCAGGCCCTCGGGGACATCACCAAGCGCGGCCTTCTCCCCAACATCGGCGGGCACTCCCGGGAGTTCTTCTTCCCGGCTGAAACGTACTACCCCGAGCACCCGGAGTGGTTCGCCCTCCTCGAGGGGGAGCGCGTCTTGGACACGCAGCTTTGCTACTCGAACCTGGCCTCGGTGCCCCAGTACGCGGCCAACATCATCGCATACCTCAAGACCCGGCCGGAGATCCACATGGCCAGCCTGTGGCCCTCGGACGGCTACGGCTTTTGCGAGTGCCAAACCTGCGCGGCGGGCCAGACCACCGATATCCTCCTGAACTACTGCAACGAGGTGACGCAGCAGATCGTCGCCGAGCTGCCACAGATGAAGACGGAGTTTCTGTCCTACATCCACTACACCGTGCCGCCGCGGGAGGTCCGCCCCCATCCGCAGCTCGTGCCCACCTACTGCGAATACTGGTCGCGCAGTCAGTTCCACCCGATCACCGAGGGGCGCAACAGCAACGCCAAGTGCCGGGAGGAACTGCGCACCTGGATCGATGTCTCGGCTGAAGCCACCTTGTTCTCGTACTACGGCGATGACTGCATCAAGCGCTTCGTCTACAACCCGCTGATGGACGTGATCGTCACCGACATGAGGTACTACAAGATCATCCATCTCGCCGGGCACTTCGTGCTCCTGACCAACCCGGAGAGCTGGTGGTCCAACGCGCCCCACCTGTACGCCTATGCCCGCACGTCCTGGGACCCGGAGGTCGACCTGGAAACGCTGGAGGCGGACTACTATGACTCTCTCTACGGTCCGGCCTCACCGGCGATGAGAGCCCATGCCCGCGACTGCCGCGCCCTGTTTGACATGAAGACGGTGCAGGGAGGTGTGGGGGAGAATGTGGTGTGGGGCCAGAGGTTCCCCGCCTACGACACGGCCAAGGACTCGGCCGCGCGGCTGCAGGGCGCGCAGGCCGTGGACAAGCTCCGCGCACACCTGAGCTCCGCCGCGGCCAGGGCCTCCGGGGAGTATGTGACCGAGCGCATCCGCAAGCTGCAGGCCGCCGCCGACTATGTGGGCTGGCTCTACGAGTTCATCTGTGAGAGCCACTGCGTCGAGGCCGACCCGACTCCGGAGAGCCAGGAGCGCCTCCTGGCGCTTGCCGAGAAGGGGCTGGAGCTGGAGGTCGTGGCCGAGGATGACCGCAGGGGCTATCGCTCGGCCCGCAATGTGCTCATTGCCACCGCCCGGCGGCTCACCGGCAGGCAGCCTGAGACCGCGCACTCCACGCCCGAGCAAAGGAAGCTGTACCAGGAGCAGGGCATCTGGCGCTGGAGCACCGAGGACATCGTCCCCTCCGGTGAGGATGACCCGCGCCGCATAGTGATCGATGTCACCGACCGGATCACCGGCCCGGGGACTTACGAGGTGGTCTGGCAGTACCTGGACGGCGCCGACGGCCTGTTCATCCTCAGCACCGGGCTGTACACGGCCGACATCGCCGACCCCGGGCCCGAGGCCCTGCGCCCGCTGGTGGTGGATGAGCATCCCGGCTTCACCGGCGGCGGCAACAGCGCCAACGTCTACAGCCTGACGCTGGAAGAGCACGATCCGGCGCGGCGCTACTACGTCCTGGGCGTGGTGTACGACGAGCGGGAGTTCGACACGTATGGGCATGTGCTGATGCGGGAGACCGCGCGTGAGTAGCCCCGGGATGCGGTCGGTCCGCCGCGAGCCGCCGCGCTGTACTGTGCCGGGGGGCTGCATGTGTCTGGCGCAGTGCGGCAGGGCCGTTGGCCGTCAGGTCCGAAGGACCGCGCGGCTCCGCGCAGCGGCGCCTCCCAGGCCCGGACTTCGGTCCGGGCATCATGCGTTTGGCGCAGTGCGGCAGGGCCGTTGGCCGTCAGGTCCGCAGGACCGCGCGGCGCCGCGCAGCGGCGCCTCCCAGGCCCGGACTTCGGTCCGGGCATCATGTGTCTGGCGCAGTGCGGCAGGGCCGTTGGCCGTCAGGTC
>Ga0334883_1002113_pt1 | contig 25998 bp, 13 predicted proteins | sample GraSluR1_MG_6_FD_207230 | JGI IMG/M metagenome (GOLD analysis project Ga0334883, IMG submission 207230) | Sludge microbial communities from methane-producing bioreactor in Wageningen University, Netherlands - Granular Sludge_09_05-R1 | ecosystem: Engineered > Bioreactor > Anaerobic >...
CATAACCAGTTCCTCGTTCACGAAGGAGGCCAGAGACTATTCTCCAAAAAACGAAACCAAGATCGTATTGATTGACGGGGAAAGGCTCGCTCAGTTGATGATTGATCACAACATTGGGGTTTCTACGTCCAATGTCTATGAGATCAAGAAGATAGACAACGATTATTTTGGGGAGGAGTAGAAGTATCTGAATAGGTAAGATGGAGTTTTTTATGGTTGACAAATTACACCTTGGGATTTAAATATTAAGACTTACAAATAATGGCAAAAAAGAACGGAAACGGCACCAGCGAGCCTTTGGAGAAACAGCTGTGGAAGACAGCCGACAAGCTCAGGAAGAACATTGACGCTGCGGAGTATAAGCACGTAGTTTTGGGACTGATATTCCTAAAATATATTTCCGATGCTTTTGAGGAGTTATACGCCCGGCTGAATGCAGAAAAGGCCCAGGGAGCTGATCCCGAAGATAAAGACGAATACAAGGCGGAAAATGTGTTTTTCGTACCTCCGCAAGCCCGCTGGTCCCTGTTGCTCTCCAAGGCCAAGCAGGTGGACATCGGAAAGGTCGTGGACGAGGCCATGGATGCCATCGAAAAGGAAAATACGTCCCTCAAAGGCGTCTTGCCCAAGGTTTACGCACGTCAGAACCTTGACCCCACAAGCCTCGGGGAATTGATAGACCTGGTGGGTAACATCGCCCTTGGCGATACCAAAGCCCGGAGCGCTGATGTCCTCGGCCATGTGTTTGAATATTTCCTGGGGGAATTTGCTCTTGCCGAGGGGAAGAAGGGAGGACAGTTCTACACGCCCAGAAGTGTTGTAGAGCTTTTGGTCGAGATGCTGCAACCCTTCCAGGGCAGGGTCTTTGACCCTTGCTGTGGCTCGGGAGGTATGTTCGTGCAATCGGAGAAATTCGTAACGGAACACCGAGGAAGAACAAATGACATTTCCATATACGGTCAGGAGAGCAACCAAACCACCTGGCGCCTGTGCAAGATGAACCTGGCCATTCGGGGGATTGACAGTTCGCAGGTTAAGTGGAACAATGAGGGATCTTTCCTGAACGATGCCCACAAGGATCTGAAGGCCGATTACATCATTGCCAATCCTCCATTCAACGTGAGTGACTGGGGTGGGGACCTGCTGCGCACCGACGGCCGCTGGCAATACGGAGTGCCTCCCGTAGGTAATGCCAACTACGCCTGGATACAGCACTTCCTTTACCACCTGGGACCCAACGGTCAGGCCGGCTTTGTTCTGGCTAAAGGATCGCTGACCAGCAAAACTTCGGGAGAGGGCAATATTCGAAAGGAATTAATCGAGAAGAACCTGGTAGATTGCATCGTGAATTTGCCGGCCAAACTCTTTCTGAACACCCAAATACCGGCCTCGCTATGGTTCATGAGCCGCAACCGGACCAATGGCAAATTCCGGAACCGCAGTAACGAAATCCTGTTTATTGATGCCCGCAACCTGGGACACTTGATCAACCGACGCACCAAGGAATTGACACAGGATGATATCCGGCAGATAGCAGATACATACCACAACTGGCGTAATCCCGATGGCAACTACCAGGACATCCCCGGTTTTTGTGCTTCTGCTCCAATAGAGAGGGTCAAAGAACTGGATTATGTACTTACCCCCGGACGCTATGTTGGCTTGCCCGATGATGAAGATGATTTTGACTTTAACGAACGTTTCTCTGCCTTGAAAGCAGAGTTCGAAGAACAGCTAAAGGAAGAAGCACGGTTGAATGAAATTATTTCCACAAACCTTTCAAAAATTAAATATTGACCTATGTCTAAAGAACTTAACAAACAACATAATAGCCTTTTCGAACGAATAAGACAAACCGATGAAAATGGTAATGAATTTTGGAGTGCCAGAGATTTATCCAAAGTATTGGAATATTCTGAATACAGGCATTTCATACCGGTAATTGAACGGGCAAAAGAAGCCTGTTCCAATAGCGGACAGCAGGTGTCCGATCATTTCGAGGATATCCTCGAAATGATAACACTTGGAAAAACGGCACAGCGTGAGGTTGAAAGCGTTAAACTATCTCGTTATGCTTGTTACCTCATTGTCCAAAATGCCGACCCGAGTAAGGAGGTTGTTGCTTTGGGGCAAACCTATTTTGCTGTGCAAACACGATTGCAGGAAATTCGCCAAATGGACGAATACAACCGACTTAGCACTGAAGATGAAAAACGTTTGTTTCTACGCAACGAAATGGCAAAACACAATACCCAACTTGCTGCTGCCGCCAAAGATGCAGGAGTGATTGAGCCGATTGATTATGCCATATTTCAAAACCACGGCTACAAGGGGCTATATGGAGGCTTAGATGCTAAGGCAATCCATAAAAGAAAAGGATTAAAGAAAAGCCAACAAATACTCGATCACATGGACAGTACTGAATTGGCTGCCAACCTTTTCCGAGCCACTCAAACCGAGGAGAAACTAAAGCGGGAAAACATAAAAGATAAACATAAAGCCAACCAAACTCATTACGATGTAGGGAAAAAAGTGCGCAAAACCATTAAGGAACTGGGAGGCGAAATGCCCGAAAACCTTCCAGTGGCCGATAGTATTAAAAAGATTGAAAAAGCTGGTGAAGCAAAACAGTTAAAGTCCCAAAACAAGAAATCATGAAATCTTTCAATCACATAGATCATAGTTCAGACATCATTTCCACTAAGCTTTTAAAAATTATAGCAAATGGGTGAGTGGAAAGAAATAACATTAGCTGATTTATGCACCGATATTTCCTATGGCTATACTGAAAGTGCAAAACAAGAAAAAGTTGGTCCTAAATTTTTAAGAATTACAGATATTGCATCTGGACGGCTAGAATGGGAAAACGTTCCCTATTGTCCAATTAATGAATCTGATTTTGAGAAATATAAATTATTACCTGGTGATATTGTTATTGCAAGAACTGGTGCAACTACAGGTGCAAATTATACAATAAATGAATCTGACCCTAAAGATGTAGTTTTTGCTTCATACTTGATTCGATATAAAATTAATTCCCAAATAGCAAATCCATATTATATAGGACAATTATTACAGTCGCCAAACTGGTCTGATTATGTAGATGCTATTGCTGGAGGTTCTGCACAACCTGGAGCAAATGCAAAACAATTAGGTAGCTTTGAAATATTGTTACCCCCTCTTCCCGAACAACGCGCCATCGCCTCCATCCTTTCCAGCCTGGACGACAAAATAGACCTGCTGCACCGCCAAAACGCCACCCTGGAAAAAATGGCCGAAACCCTGTTTAGGCAGTGGTTTGTGGAAGAAGCGAAGGAGGAGTGGGAGAATTGTGTTTTAGAAGATTTATGTTCCCAAATAAATTCAGGTGGAACGCCTTCTACAAAAATTGAAACGTATTACAACGGAAATATTAATTGGTATTCCACTAAAGAACTTAATGACAATTATCTTTTCGAAAGTATTTCAAAAATTACGCAAGATGGTCTAGAAAATTCAGCGGCAAAGCTATTTCCCAAAGGAACTGTTTTGATAGCAATATATGCAGCACCAACTGTAGGCAGGCTTGGAATACTTGGTAATCAATCTGCATTTAATCAAGCAGCATGTGGCTTAATTGCAAACGATAAAATATGTTGCAAAGAGTTCATTTATCTATACTTAAAGAATCAAAGGAATGAATTGAATGCAATGGCATCTGGTTCTGCTCAACAAAACTTGAATGTTGGAAAAATCAAAACATACCCTGCCTTTATTCCCGATGATATAACAATGAATAAATTCAAAAGGGAGATTATCCCATTCTTTGAGAAGATTGAGAAAAATGCAATGCAAATCCGAACTATAAAAGCGTTACGTGATACCTTGTTGCCAAAGTTAATGAGTGGAGAAGTACGGGTAGAACCGGATTAGCAAAAGTGACGTTTCGTACCATGTAAGTATATAATAAAACCGCAGTATATGAGCCACATGACTGAAAACGCCATAGAGCAGTACACCATCGACCTGATGGGAAGACTCGGCTACCAGTATGTCTATGCTCCCGACATTGCTCCCGACGGCAATGCTCCTGAAAGGGAGTCCTACAGCCAGGTGTTGTTGTTGGGGCGTTTAAGAAAAGCTATAAATCGGATAAACGATCATTTATCCCATGATATCCAGGAGCACGCTCTCAAAGAGATTCAGCGCATAGCTTCTCCGGACCTTGTGGCCAACAACAAAGCTTTTCATAAGTACCTGACCGAAGGCGTTCCTGTATCAAAAAACGTGGAAGGGTATGAACGGGGCGACCGCCTGTGGCTCATAGATTTTGAGCACCCCGAGAACAACGATTTCCTGGTAGCCAACCAGTTCACCGTGGTAGAGAATAACAACAACAAACGTCCTGATGTGATTCTCTTTATCAACGGCATTCCTTTAGTGGTTATGGAGCTAAAGAACGCAGCCGATGAAACGGCTACTGTCTACTCGGCCTTTAAGCAAATAGAAACCTATAAAGCTATCATTCCGGGACTGTTCACCTACAACGGCTTTGTGGTGATATCGGATGGCCTGGAAGCAAGAGCCGGCTCCATCTCGGCCGATTACAGCCGTTTTATGGCCTGGAGAACCTCGGACGGACAGAAAGAAGCTTCTCCAACAACCAGCCAAATGGAGACCCTGATCCTGGGGATGCTCAATAAGAATACCCTGCTGGATATCATCCGCCACTTCATCGTATTTGACGAATCAACAAAAGAGGATCCTCAAACCGGCATCATAACCAAGACAACGGTTAAGAAGCTTGCCGCCTACCACCAGTACTATGCCGTTAACAGGGCTGTTGAATCCACCCTGCGTGCCTCGGGTTATGTCCTAAAACAAGACACAAAGAGGGTGTTAACACAGTCACCGGAGAGCTACGGATTGCCTGGGGTCAGTAAACAGCCGGTATCCGATCGTAAGGGCGGTGTTGTCTGGCATACCCAGGGCAGTGGCAAATCACTCTCCATGGTATTTTATACCGGCAAAATCGTGCTGGCCATGGACAATCCCACCATAGTGGTGATTACGGACAGAAACGACCTGGACGACCAGCTTTTTGATACCTTCGCCTCGTCCAAACAGCTGCTCCGTCAAGAGCCCATCCAGGCCGAGGACAGGACCCACCTGCGGGATTTGCTAAAAGTCGCCTCGGGCGGCATCGTCTTTACCACCATACAGAAATTCCAGCCCGAAGAAGGCAACGTCTATGAAACCCTCTCGGCCCGCGACAATATCATTGTCATTGCCGATGAGGCGCACCGGAGCCAATACGGCTTCAAGGCCAAGACCATCGATACCCGAAACCATGACGGGGTGGTTGAAGGCACAAAGATCGTCTATGGTTTTGCCAAATACCTGCGTGACGCATTGCCCCATGCCACCTACCTGGGTTTTACCGGAACTCCCATAGAAAGTACCGATGTAAACACACCTGCAGTTTTCGGTCATTACGTGGACATTTATGATGTGGCACAAGCCGTGGAAGATGGTGCAACGGTCCGGATATACTATGAAAGTCGACTGGCCAAAGTAAAACTGAGTGACCAGGGCAGGGAGCTGGTCAAACAGCTGGATGATGAGATAAACATGGAAGACCTCCCGGTACCGCAACAGGTAAAAGCAAGGTGGACGCAGCTGGAAGCACTGGTGGGCAGTAAAGATCGTCTTGAAGAGGTTGCCTGTGATATTATTGAGCATTTTACTCACAGGCAGGAGGTTTTTGACGGCAAGGGCATGATAGTGACCATGAGCCGCAGGATAGCTGCCGATCTGTATAAGGCCATTGTTGCTTTGCGTCCTGACTGGCATTCAAAGGACCTGAACAAAGGCGTGATTAAGGTCGTTATGACCTCTGCCTCATCGGATGGGCCTGAGATAGCAAAACATTACACATCCAAGAGCCAACGCAGGGTATTGGCCGATCGCATGAAAGATCCCCAGGATGAACTGAAGCTGGTTATTGTGCGGGATATGTGGCTTACAGGATTTGACGTGCCGTGTTTGCATACCATGTATATTGACAAGCCCATGAAGGGGCACAACCTGATGCAGGCCATAGCCAGGGTCAACCGTGTGTTCAAGGACAAGCCGGGAGGATTGATCGTGGATTACCTGGGAATCGCCTCGGACTTGAAAAAAGCCCTTTCCTTTTATGCCGATTCGGGTGGTAAGGGAGACCCGACCATCTTGCAGGAGCAGGCTGTTGAGCTTATGCTGGAAAAACTCGAAGTGCTATCCAACATGTATCATGGATTCCCGTACGAGGGATACTTTCAGGCCGAGACAGCCAAGAAGCTCTCCATGATCCTGGCTGCCGAGGAGCATATCCTGGGACTTGAAGACGGCAAGAAACGCTACATAAACGAAGTAACGGCCCTGTCAAAGGCTTTTGCTATTGCCATTCCCCACGAACAGGCTATGGACGTTAAAGATGAAGTGGCTTTCTTCCAGGCCGTGAAAGCTCGTTTGGCTAAGTTTGACAGTACGGGCAAGGGCAAGACTGATGAGGAGATAGAAACCACCATCCGGCAGGTAATTGACAAGGCCCTGGTGACTGAGCCGGTGATTGATGTTTTTAGCGCAGCCGGCTTGAAGAAGCCCGATATTTCCATACTATCGGATGAGTTCTTGATGGAACTCAAGGATATGGAGCATAAGAATGTGGCGCTGGAGGTGTTGAGAAGGTTGTTGAATGATGAGATCAAGTCCAGGGCAAAGAAAAACCTTGTCAAAAGCCAGTCCCTGATTGAAATGCTGGAAAGCAGCATTAAGAAATACCACAATAAGATATTGACGGCAGCCGAAGTGATTGAAGAACTGATAAGTTTAAGCAAAGAAATTGTGGAAATGGACAACGAGGCTAAGTCAATGGGCCTGTCCGATTTTGAGTATGCCTTTTATACAGCAGTAGCCAACAACGATAGCGCAAGAGATCTGATGCAACAAGATAAGCTTCGTGAACTGGCCGTCGTGTTAACTGAAACCATAAGGCAGAATGCCACAATTGACTGGACCATCAAGGAAAGTGTAAAGGCAAAATTAAGAGTGTCCGTCAAGCGTCTGTTACGTAAATACGGCTATCCCCCGGACATGCAAAAACTGGCAACCGACACCGTCCTGAAACAAGCAGAAATGATAGCTCTGGAGCTGGCTGAAGGGTAAAGCATTTGTTTTGATTTTTGTTAAGTATAATCAAAAAAATCACATAAATAATAGTCAACTCATAACGGGAAAAACATCATATTATAGAATAAGTGCCACTTAATAGTTATAAAGGATAAATGAAAAGACACTATAAATTACTCATTTTATTAATTTTTTTCACCTTATTGTCTTGTGATAATTTGATTAAAGAAACAGAGAATGCCACTGTTTTCGAAAAGGCATTTAGTCTTTGTACAGCTTTTTTGGTCCCAACAATCACCATAATTGGACTATGGATAACAATCCCAATTATTAGGAAAAGGTTAGCTGCTGAACATATATCTGATAAAATAAAAGAAATTCAAATTGCAAATTCAGAAATACATATTGTTGTCCAACAATTAATTGACAAGTATACAATTTTATTAGACGAAGTTGGGTTTATTACTGAAGAGAATATTGAAAGAGTAAATAAGGATCTCGAAAAAGGATTTGATATTGTTCAAAAATCGAGTAGTGATGTTGCAACAGTAATGTTTTATTTAAAAGTTACTCTACAGGAAGTGTTAAAATATTATAGTTCAAAACAAGATATTAAGAATCTACAATGTAAGGATTTTTATATTTTCTTGATAAATGTATTGAATTTCATAAGCTATTATTCAATGCGAGTTGTTCAAATCCCAAAATCATCGAAGATAAAAAACAAGTACCTAATAAAGAAGAAGTTTAGAAAATTTGTAACGAAATCACAAATAAAAGAATTCAGACATTTCAATATTGGTGCTTTTCATGACCCTGATAGCTTTCATTATTTGCGCTTTTGTGATTTTATCAATACTACAAAAAATCCTTCATTTATGAAGTCTGCATTTCTCATATACCATAATCCAAATGCAATTGCGAAAATCCTTTCTTTCGAAAAAAAATATGCCCCCTCTATTATTGACAAACAGGTACCGAAAGAGCAAATATCAGTCGAAGAGAATGTATATATGTCCAAAAGTTTATACTTGATAGGGTTTGTAATAAATAAAATCTACTCAAATGATACTTTAACAAATCCTACCCATTATGTAGATTTAGTATATTTCAAACATACAAATTTAGAAACAATACCAGCCTGGGATCAATTAAAGATTGAATTTGTTGACAAATGGATTCCCGAAAGTGGTTTTGATATCAGTAAGTCTACAAAATATGACAGCGAAAAAATCGGTCAAATAATTACTTTGCGATATGAAAGTAGCATCTTAGAAAAGTATTACAAATTGAACCGAGTAAGAATTAATAAAAAGTTAAAAATTGTGAAAAGTTAATTATGATTAGCAGTAGGGAGATGGTATAACGTTTCGTTATACCATTGGCAGATAAAGTGTAATTTTAACATCAACTTGTACAACATCATGCCAACTTCAATGGAGTTGGCCTAACTTTAACAAAAATCATACGAATTTATGTGAGTGACTGACAATGTCTGCTCGAAGTTGGTAATTTTATACGGGTTTTATCGGATGCTTACGTTTGATTTACAAAGTAAGTATATCACCGTTTGTTTATTTTAATGTATATTTGCGGTAATTATTACCGCTATGGCAACAAAAATTAAACAGATTCTTCAGAAGGTACCACGTAATGCCGTGTTATTTTCTTCCTGGCTTTCAGAAAACGGAATAGACAGGAAGGAGCAAACTTCATATGTGCGCAGTGGCTGGATAGAACGAATTTCGCAAGGCGTATATAAGTTTGCCGAGGAAACCCCTACTGTATACTCGATTCTTTCATCATATAATATTCAGCTTGATAAAAGGATTCATATGGGTGCTTCGACAGCTCTCGATGTGCGCGGATATTCCCATTTTGTGGCAATGGGCAAACCTTTGGCGTATATCTTTTCATCGAAAAATCAAAGGATCCCATCATGGTTTGAAAAAGGGGAATGGGATATGTCTGTCAGGTATTTCTCATCGTCCGCGTTTGGAGAGACAGAGGTTGGATTGGAGATGATGATGATAGATGGGAGCCAGGTGCTTTTGTCTTCTCCCGAGAGGGCATTCATGGAATGCCTGCACCTTTCACCGGTAAATTATTTTTTGATGGACATCTATTATGTGATGGAGATGCTGACTACGCTGCGCCCAAAATTGGTACAGGAGCTTCTTGAGGCATGTACCTCGGTAAAGGTCAAGAGACTGTTTCTATATATGGCAGAGAAGTCAGGTCATTCCTGGTTTAAAGCTATAAACACAGGTGTGATAGCATTGGGAAGCGGCAAACGTGTATGTGCTTCCAATGGAAAATACATAGGTAAATATGACATAACCATACCAAGAGAACTGGCGGACTATGAATAATAACTATGCGCAAAAGGTAGAGCTTCTGTTGAGAATGATGCCAATAATTTCTGATGAAACAAAAAAAAGTTTGCCGTGAGACAGATAAAATCTTACGGCAAACAACCAAAAAACCTGAAGGACGATTCACATCGTCAAATTAACCTAAAAACCTACTTAAACTAATTATCATGAGCTATTTGTTTACATTCATTTCTTATAAAAGTTTTCTGGCACCATCACAAATCTTTACGTCATAAACCTTAGGAGCATAACCGAATCTGGCTTCAAACTGTTCACAAGCCAGGTTAACGAAATTTTCATAAATTTCATTCTTTACAAGGTTAATGGTGCATCCTCCAAATCCGCCTCCCATAACCCGTGAACCTGTAACGTCACACTGGCGGGCGAGTTTGTTCAGGAAGTCCAGTTCCTCACAGCTGACTTCATATAAGCGACTAAGACCAAAGTGCGTCTGGTACATCATTTCCCCAACTATTTCATAATCACCTCTTTCAAGGGCATCGCTCACATCGAGGACTCTCTGTACTTCTCCAATCACATATTCTGCCCTGAGGAAGTCCTCTTCAGGAATCTCAGCCCTTACCTCTTCCAGCCATACTCTCTTGGAATCACTGAGGAATTCTACTTCGGGGTGATTCCGGCGTATCGCGGCCGCTGCATTTTCACAGGACTGGCGCCGTTTGTTGTATGCTGAAGACGCCAGTTCGTGCTTAACGCATGAATCAATAAGAACCAACTTATATCCTTTCGGATTAAAAGGGAAATATTTGTATTCCAGTGTTTTACAGTTAAGGCGTATAAGACTTCCGGCCTTTCCGAATAACGAGGCAAACTGGTCCATGATACCGCACTTGACACCGCAGTAGTTATGCTCGGTGTCCTGTCCTATCCTGGCCAGTACGAATTTACCTATACCGTTATCAAAAAGTTCATTGAGTGCAAAAGCATAGGTGCTTTCAAGCGCTGCCGATGATGATAGTCCGGCGCCCAGGGGTACGTCCCCCGCAAATACGGTATTGAATCCTTCCACCTTTCCGCCTCTTTTGATGGTCTCGCGGCAGACTCCGAAAATATACCTTGCCCAGCTTTGTTCAGGGGTGTCATTTTCGTTTAATCCAAATTCAACATACTCTTGATAGTCCAGAGAATACGCTTTCACAATGGAAGTGCCATTAACCTTAATCCCGGCCATTATCCCTTTGTCAATCGCTCCGGGGAATACATAGCCCCCGTTATAATCAGTATGCTCCCCAATAAGGTTGATTCTTCCGCCAGAAGCAAATAATTGTCCTTTTTCTCCGAAAAGAGATAAAAATTTCTTTTGTATTTTTTCCTTCATCACTTGTATTTATAATCCTTATCAATAATAATTCTTCACTGGTGTCAATCTGAAAACAAACTTATAATCGCCATAGGGCAATGTATATTCTTTTAATGGAAGAGCCCCCCAGCTGTTGACACAGCCAAGACCCATCTGTGCCTTGTCCACCAGAAGATTTGTAAGATCTGCTTTGGTGATCTCCTGCGAGTGGTGGTTGTTTTTAAAAAGGCCTTCGTCGAGAGACTCTATGGTGTAGTGTAAAGCAGAAGCAGAAAAAGGTTCTTCAGAGTCAATTCGGAGCCCGATGCCCGACGGGTTCAGAATGTTCCACCATCTGATATCACTCCTGGTCCCGTTTTCCTGAGGCCGGATATACGGATAAAACTGCTCATCGACACTTTGCGAGTACAGGCCTATGTCAGTATATGACTTCCTGTCGGAATAGTTTTCAACAGGACCCCTGCCGTAGTAAACAACTCTTTCGAATGATGCCGGCATCACGATCTGCATGCCGAAACGGAACATATCTGCCACATTCCTGTTTCCTGCCTTCATAGTCTGGGAAATCTTAACAGCACCAAGGTTGTTGATTTCATATTCAAGGGTGAGATCTGCGATGTTCACCATATCGTAATGGCAGGTAACCGTAGCGATGCCATTGTTCATAGCATAGTTCATTTCCTTCAGATGGATTACCGGGTTCTTCCATACAGCGTATTTCAATTGTAAGGATGCCCCGAAATCATTGTCAGTAGGCGCTCTCCAGAAATTGGGAGTGATGGAGGAACCTTCCTTAAGCATACGGGTCCCCTGAGCAACATAATGCACGATATATCCTGAACGGCGGTCAAATTCGACAGAGAAATCTTCTCCGCTGATTATCAGAAGTGTTTTGTGACTTTCTGTGATCACAGGTTCCTTTATGGCGGCGTTGACAGCAGCAACATTTTGGAGTTTCACGGAAGGTGCTTCATATCCTTTAAGGATGAACTGTTGTTTAGCTACTTCATAACCTGCAGGGAGAAGGCCTTCCTGATTTTTTAGTAAGTATCTCACATTCAGCAGCCATTCCCCATTATTTGAAATATTTCCAAAGTCTATTGGGATCTTAGCAGAAGACTGTGGTGTAACGTACAGATGCTCTTCTCCTCCAGTTCGGACCGGATTCCCATCATGTAGTATTGTCCATTCCATTTTATATGAAGAGAGATCACGAAAAAAATGTTCGTTCTGTACCATAAGGCCATCGGAGATGAGCTCGGTCCATATGTTCTGGTAGAAATAGCCCACCTCATACATATGAGGATTAGGGACACGGTCGGGGCTGATCAGACCATTGTCGCAGAAATTGGCGTCTCCTGCATCATAACGGTTGAAATCATTGCCGTAGGCATAGATCATCACCCCGTTTTTTCCTTTCCATCGTATTGATTGATCTACAAAATCCCATATAAAACCACCCTGGAATTTGGGATATTTTCTTATCATCTCCCAATACTCCTTAAATCCTCCCATGGAGTTACCCATTGCGTGAGCATATTCACATTGTATGAGGGGCTTAGTGGTTGAGCTGTTTAACGAATATTTCTCTGAGTTTTCGTACGAATAGTACATCGGGCAGAAGATATCTGTTTTACCGTTGTATTCAGCTCTTTCGTATTGCACAGGACGTGAGGTGTCTTCTGTTTTAATCCAGGTGTAAGCATGTTCAAATGCAGGACCGTATCCGGCTTCATTTCCCAGAGACCATACTATAACGGAGGGATGATTGAAACTCCTTTGGACATTGCGCTGGTTACGCTCTATGTGTGCGCGTTCGTAGGAAGGAACTATGGCGAGGGTTTTCTCTTTATAACCCATACCGTGAGATTCCACATTTGCCTCTGCGACCAAATATATGCCGTACTTGTCACACAGGTCATACCAATAGCTGTCATTGGGATAGTGGCAGGTACGAACTGCATTGATGTTGAAGCGTTTCATTATCTGGATATCCTGTTCCATACGCTCACGGGAAATTACATATCCTCCATCCGGATCGAGTTCATGGCGGTTAACCCCTTTGATCAGCACCGGTTGTCCGTTGACAAGAAGCCGGGCATTCTTGATCTCGACCTTTCGGAAACCCACTTTAAGAGCAATCACTTCGCCATTACATGTGGCATTCAGTGTATAGAGGGAAGGTGTTTCCGCTGTCCACTTGTCCGGGTTCTTAACACTTATTTTGGTAGAAAAACTCTCTTTTCCGGAAAGAGTGGTTTCTGCCACGCTTGCTCCCCCGGGGGCAAGTAACTGCAGGTATACATGGCCGCCTTTTCCAGCCATGCTGAGATTGATGCTGAGGGATCCATTCATATAGTCTTCATCCAGATCTGGCATGATACGGATGTCCTCAATACGATCCTTCTGGCGGGAATACAAATAGCTATCTCTTGCTAAACCGGAATAACGAAAAAAATCCTGATCTTCAAGATATGTACCATCACACCAACGAAAAATCTGGAATGCAATAAGGTTTTTTTTACCCGGACTCAGGAACTTTGTCAAATCGAATTCTGCCTCCAGCTTACTATCTTCGCTATAGCCAACGAATTTTCCATTGACATACAGATAGATGTTTGAAGTAACAGAACCAAAATGAATAATAATATCCTTGCCTGCCCATTCAGCAGGGATAAGAATCTCACGGCGATAACTGCCTACGTGGTTATTCTCTACAGGAACGTGAGGAGGATTGTTTTCATACTGATTTCGCCATGCATAACCTGTATTCACATAGATAGGATCTCCATAACCGTTTAGTTCCCACAACCCTGGAACAGGCATCGTGTCCCATCCGCTGTCATTATAGTTTAATTTATAGAAGTCGACGGGACGCATGTCTGAGTTCTTTACCCAGTTAAATTTCCATAAACCACAAATAGATAGATAGTTGGATGACTTTTCGGGCAGTGCTTCCGCGGCTTTCAATACATTTTCATAGGCAAAATAATGAGCATGCATAGGCGCGCGGTTAACAGCATTCACTTCAGGATCTTTCCATTCTGAGTGTGATTGCGCCAGCAATGCTGACGTGCAGACTGTCAATAGCGTTAGAATAATTAGTCTTTTCATTTTTGTAATCCTTTATTCCTCCCAAATGTCCGGAAATTGACCGCCTACGCGTTCCAGCATCTGGAAAAATGGCTGTCTCTTACCTGCATGAACATCGTAACAGTTTTCCGAAACCTCTTGTATGGCTTTAACCATCCATTCGTACGGCCTGTCGGTAGCATCGATGATCCCAATATTGTAGTTTTCCCCGTCACCTCTGCCAAAGAAAGGCTGGTCGTACCAGGTAAACCAGGATACCCCAATGAGCGCCTTATGTGAAAACGCTTTTTCCGAATAGTTTCTGTAAGCAATGCCTCTGTCTTTCTGAGAGATTACCCTTACCAGCGATTCACCAAGACCCCTGTCGGTGGTGCCAAAGTGGAATTCCCCAATGATCATAGGCATGCCGGTAGCCTTGTATATAATGTCCATATTCCTGAAGTTTGGTTCTACACCGTAATTGTTAAAGCTATAGACATCAAAATATTTTTTGGAAAGTTTCAGGACTTCATCGGAAGGGACTCCTGAACCATATCGTATGCCGAGGTTCAGATGGTTGGGGTCGTGTTTTTTCAATGCATCCCTGACTGTGGCAAGGAATACTTCGTATGTGACATAAACGAAAGCTTTTCTGTTGGCCGGGGTGTCTCCGTGCTTAGCCAGGTATGCTTTCATCGCTTTCCTGATGGGACGTTCTTCCTCAGCCTGATCGATCAGTTCACACAGACGCAACTCCTTGTTGCTCCATGTCGGCTCGTTGCCAATAAAGTAACCTATGAGCATCTTATTGTCCACAAAGGGCTCTACAGATCGTTTTACCCCCTCCTCTATAGTCCGGATGAAGTCGTCTGTGTAAACATCCGGCATGCCCAATATCCCGTTCTGAATACCTACCCCTGAAAGAGAAATCATAAACGGCTTCTGATTGAGATTAATAAGGTCCCGGCCAGACCAGTTGCCAATTGTGTTCATTCCCCAGAGAGACATCCTGTCTACAAGCAACTGATTGGCTTTTGCCTGAACATTCACGGTGCCAAAACGTCTATACTGGTTCCAGGCAGTCAGCCAGATATAAGTGTCGGGGATCTCCCTGCCACGGAAATCACGCCTGGGTTCCGGTCTTCTTCCACCAAAGCCTCTTCCCGTCTGGGCAGGGTCCGGTGCGATGAATCCCTCAGGGGCCTTGTCTGTATAAATGCCTTTTATGGGATTCCTAACCAGCCCGCCGCCTCCGGGGCTCATCCCGTTAGAGCTGATGGACAGGAACAGATACCCTTCGGGATCTACAAACCACCATTTGCCACCAATTTTCTTCACATAAAAGAAACCTTTGGCAGCCGTCTTTCTGCTCAGATCACCCCCGTATTTGGACAATCGCGTATTTTTTATCGCGGCTATCGCGGCATCTTCCGTGGCCCATGCTGCCTTCAGTTCCCCTTCTGAATGGACCTTTCCTTCAAACTCACCCAGTGCCCATTGGCCGAATTCATCAACGGCCGGGACGGTGCTCAGGTATTTGTCGCCGGGATCACCAACTGTCAGATAGGCTTTCGCCACTTCTATCTTCTCGTCCCTGACAGGCATATGCATCCTGAAGCCAATGGAATCGACCCCCTTCAGATCATGTCTTGTGCCGTGATCAATATTAATATAGGTCAGAGGGCGCTTATGGTTATAGGTAGCAGCCAGGTCGTGTGCCCCTGAGGGGAGGTCCCTGAAGTAGGTGAGGGGGATTGCCGTGCGTATCCATCCTTTGGGAGCGTAGAAGATCAGGCGGAGTTCATTATACCCTTCATCTGTTGTGAGGCCCAGGTACACTCTCTGGGCTGTTGAGGAGGTCATCTCGAGTACCAGGAAATTATAGGGACTCCAGTCTGACGGAAATTTCTCATCGAATTTCTTAAGGGATATCTTCCTGCCGGCCATCACCTTGGTCTTGTCAAAATGGAAAACCTCAGGTTTCTTCTCAGGCAGGAGTACAATCCGGTCCCCTGAATCGTCCACATCCATAAATACAGGTCTGCGTCCAGGATACTCATCCCGCTGGTCAACCCAGTGCATACAGAGTTTCAGCTTTCCCCTGAATGTGCGGAATAGCATACCGTGACCTCCGTTATCGTTGAAAATGGGCCGGTCCTCCTGTATCCAGGGACCCTTTATGGACCCCGACTGAGAATAAGCGACACCTATCGCGTACCTTTCTTTGCTCCAGGTAGACCATAACATGCCCAGTCTGCCGGTGCCGGTCCTGAACAACCACGGTCCGTCTGTTACATTTCCTCCTATGTCCTCTCCGTTGGTCTTTTCACCCAGTTCAAGCATTTCACCGGACCATACGGCCTCAGAAGCAGTGAACAGCGTAAAGGGAGCTTCTTTGGGTACACCCAGATCCAATGGCAGCCTCACGGCTTCCATGGTGCCGTCAACAGTCTGAAGCCATTCATGGCAGAAAACCATATAAGGAATACCGTCTTCTATCCAGAGAGTCCCGTCCAGCGCCGCCCAGTTCCATGGGGTATGCGGTTTGTTGTCCGTAAAGTCACGGAAAGGGCCGCGGGGCGAATCCGAAACATATATCTGTGTAGCTCTGTGGGGAATATCTCCTCTGCCGGGGATGGTTTCCATGATTTCCCGGGTGTGAGATGTAGTGAAGAGGTAGTATTTGCCATTGTATTTGTGGACTTCGGTGGCCCAGCTGGCAGCCCTGTTGCCGGCCCAATGTTCGTCAGGGAATTTCATAACCTCGAACGGCTCGGTCCAGTTTACAAGATCCTTGCTGGCGCGGGACATTACACGCCCGCCTCCTCCGGTAGAGTACATATAGTAGGTATTGTCACTCTTCTCCGGTAAAATAAAAGGGTCACTGCACCGGATTCCCGAGATAGGCACAGAATATACGTCTTGTGCAATCGAAACGGAGATTGACAAAAATCCAATAATACAAATAGCAAATAACTTCTTCATAATAACTTTTTAATTACCTCCTGCGGGCAGGTTTTTCACTGAATGGTATTTCAAATTCTTCCACGTATTTTCCTTTTTTCAACTGCACTTTAAGTGTAGTCCCAAGGAGGGTCTCCCTGTCTGTTTTAAGAGCCATGGTGAAGGTTTTTTTTCCGGCGATCTTCTCGAGGGGAAGAACGACTTTCTTTCCGTTCCCGGGATTTGTCCAGGTAATTGTTCCTATAACGCCTTCCTCCACCGGTTGGTACATAACAATTTCTGTGGCCGCCGGACTTTCTGCCTTAACAGCCAGTGGGAAGTTCCATTTGTTCCAGGCAAGAGTGGAGGCATCACGTGCATCCTGATCCATTTCGGCTTCTTTTGCCTTGTCGGCAAATACACCTGTTCCCAGGGCTTCAAAAGCGCCCATATCGGGATGTCCGTCTTCCACTGTATTCCCAAAGAAATCCCTACCGCCATGGTTTGGTATATACATCCCGGTATTGATACAGGGAGAAGTACTTTTGAGTTTATAACCGTCCAGTGTGCCGAGTCCAATTCCACCGGTGCCGGGTGCCACGAACTCAGGATCTGCCACAAGCGCCCCGGGATCATCAGGAATACCATTTTTCCAGGGTCCAAAATAGCAGTTGTTAAGGAAAATTGAACCTGCAGGGAGGTCAGGCCTTGATACCTCGTCAAATTGTCTTGTCATGGTTTCACCAAGAGAATAGGCGGTTCGGAAACGGCCCTGTCCGGTGGCATAGAATATATTGTTGTAGAAATGTGCGCCAAGCGTGTTTATGTCCTTGGCCGTCTCGAGATAATCGCCCCGGAAAAAATCCAGGTCAAGTGTGCCGTGATCTACATAGAATACATTATTATAAAGTACATTGCCGTCATCAAGCAGACTGCCCTGCATTTGCACTAAGTGAGTCTTGTCATTCACACTGATGTTATAACGAGCAACATTCTGGAATATATCGTACATAAGCAACAAGAATCCATGATTGTCCTTGCTGTAATTGTATTGAGCGATACACCTGGTGCAGTAGAAATCAAAGTCATAGGCAAATCCGTCGCCATTTTTTGGTTCACGACCGGTATCATAGACCTCATTGAATTGCATGATGGTTTCTTCACAACGAATAAGCCAGCAGGCAGCTGTATGAGGCCACCAGTTTTCATCACCGGGAAGGTCAAGATAACCCGAACGTAAACAAGAACGGTGTATCTCGTTGAATTCAATGAGTGCCCTGTAGGAGCCGCCTACAATGATCCCGTCTCCGCCCAGATTGTCCATATAATTCCTGCGTACCAGAAGTCCTTTCCAGACACCATTGGTCACAATTCCGGTTTTGTCAACACGTTCTATGCGGTTGCCTTCAATAAGGACGTCACTGAGGGAAGGCTGCACAGCGGTAGCAGCATCTCTCTGACCTCTCGGTAAGGCGCAATTTACAAGAATTGCCGAACTGCGTGTGCTTACACCACCCATCTGCCCCCAGATATCATGTATAAAACAGTTTTTTATGACTACGTGTGCTACGTTCAAACCTTCCTGGTCAACGTTTACATAAATGCCCAGCCGTGTCTTTCCAACTTCCGGCGGTGCCATGCTGGTGATTTCCAGGTTACTGATCTCCCAGCCGCCTTTGTTGTGGAGCAGGACAGCAGCGCCTTCAAGTTTCCCCAGGTTAATAACGGGTAGAGACGAACCGCCGAAAGAAGAAAGAATAACAGGTTCCTCTGCCGATCCTGAACCCTGGAGTTCCAGGCGGCCAAACCATTCTCCGCCTGATTCGAGGAGGATCCGATCTCCGGGTTGGAATATTGTCCTGCTTACTTTATCAAGAGACTTCCATGCCTCTTTGACGGAAAGGCCAGAAGCGCTGTCATCCCCCGAGGGTGTTACAAAATATGTTTTATGTTGAGCCATAATGGAGACGGCACTCAGCATTGCAGCAAAAACCAATAGGTATTTTTTAATATTTCTCATAATATTATTCAGGATTCTTAACGCCTGCGGGCAGGCCTTTCGGTAAACGGGAGCTCCCATTCTTCAGCATACTTTCCCTTACGGATGGATACCCTGAGTCTGGAGCCGATTAGGGTTTCTTTGTCCGTGTTCACTTTCAGGTCAATGATGCTGCGGTCCTTGAGCTTAGATAAATCTACCTGTATGGGTTTGGTTGATTTGGGATTTTCGAACGTAACAAATCCGGTTATGCCGTCTTCAAGGGCTTCCCTGAGTTTGATTGAGACTACTTTTGTATCATTTACGAACAACTCGCCCGGGAACATCCATTTTGCCCAGGCAACGCTCGAGGCATCAGCCGCATCTTTATCCTTGGAGGCTTCTTCAGTTTCGTTGGCGAATGCTCCGGAGCCCAGGAATTCAAAAGCACCAAAATCGGGATGACCGTCTTTTACAACATTTCCGTAAAAGTCGCGTCCTCCGTTGAAAGGAATGTAGATCCCGGTATTGATACAGGGAGACCCGGTCTGGAGCTGATATCCTTCGAGGGTACACAGTCCTTCGCCACCGGTACCCGGTGCTAAGAACATAGGATCGGCCAACAATGCTTCCGGATCGTCGGGCAGACCATTCTTCCAGGGTCCGAAATAGCAGTTATGCCTGAAAATTGAACCGGCAGGAAGATTGGGTTTGCTTTCTTCATCAAAGAATCGGACCATAGGATCACCGTCTGTATATACAGTGCGGAAACGGCCCTGGCCGGTGGCAAAGAATATGTTGTTATAAAAATAGGCGCCAATGTCATCTATACTATTCTCCTTGCTACCACGGAAAAAATCCAGATCTGAAGTGCCGTAATCGACGTAGAATACATTGTTGTAAAACACATTACGGTCTTTCGTCAGGCTGCCTTGCATCTGGATCAGGTGAGTGCGGTCATTTTCACTTATATTATAGCGGATCACATTTTCAAAAATGTTATACATAAGCAGCATGAAACCATGGTTATTCTTGCTGTAATTGTATTGAGCAATGCATCGTTTGCAGTTGAAGTCAAAATCATAGGCAAAACCGTCACCATTCTTCGGTTCTCTGCCGGTATCATACACTTCGTTGAACTGCATGATCGTTTCTTCCGTGTTTTGAATCCAGCATGCTGCAGTATGGGGCCACCAGGTGTCTCCGCCGGGGAGGTCCAGATATCCGGACCGCATACAGGAACGGTGGATCTCATTATATTCAATCAGGCCACGGTAGGGACCATTCACGAATATGCCATCTCCGCCCAGGTTGTCCATATAATTTTTTCTTACCACGACATTGTTCCTCGGTCCCCAGGTGATAATGCCGCATTTGTCAAAACGTTCAATGCGGTTCCCCTCAATAAGGACGTTGTTCATGGTTGGCGGTATGTACGAAGGATCGGAATAGCGGTTTCTCTGAGTCTTCACCCTGACCAGGATCCCACAGCTGTAATAGCCTGAGTATTCAGAATTGCCACCCATCTGACCCCAGATGTCGTGGATAAAACAATTTTTAACCACGAAATTACTGAAGTCTTTTCCTTCTTCAGAAGCAGTGATTACTATGCCCTGACGTCCTATACCCAGTTCCGGTGCTGCATAACTGGTTACTTCCATGTTCTCTACATGCCACCATGACTGGTTGTCAATGAGAATACCGGCTCCTTCTGCTTTGCCGATATTGATAACCGGTCTTTGTTTACCGCCATAGGAAGAGATCAAAATGGGCTGATTCTCAGTCCCGGATCCCTTCAACTTAAGCTGCCCATACCATATCTTCCCGGATTCCAGAAGGATCTTGTCACCCGGCAGGAATTCAACACTGTTAATTTTATCGAGAGTTTTCCATGCGGTAAAGACGGAAAGTCCGTCAGCCGCATCGTTACCTGTAGGTGACACAAAGTAGGTTTTCTGCTGAGCCGCTACGGACGTAGCGGCCAGCAAGAAAACGATAAATAATTTGAATCTGTTCATGAATTCTTATTTAGTAACCGGGATTCTGTTCCATGGTGCCTCTGGAAGCATCAATAGCTCTTCGGGGAATAGGGCACACTTCATTTTTTCCAATGACAAAATCTCTTCCTTTTGTTGTTTTGTAACCGTAGGGGTTGGCATCTTTGTATTTCTGATAATAGGCCTGCATAACCTGACCCACGCGTCCCTGACGTTTGAGGTCGTAGAACCGGTTATACTCCATGCCGAACTCAACGCGACGTTCGTGCCAGATAGCGTTGCGAAGCTCATCCTTCCCAGAGGTTATAACCGGGGGGAGAACGTTATCGGCTCCAGCGGATGCACTGTTTCTCGCACGAGCACGAACCATCTCGAGATACTGCAGTGCTTCACCAGTCTTGCCAAGTTCATTGGCAGCCTCGGCCAGGAAAAGAAGCACATCTGCATACCTGAGAATGATGATGTTCTTTGGTTGGTCTGATTGGTCATCCTTTGAACGTTTTTCGAAAGGCACATAGTATTTTTTTGACTGATATCTGTTGTTGCTCGATAGATTATAGTGGATGTGACCGTCATAAAACTCACCGGGTGCGATAACAGTCGCTTTAAGTCTGGGATCGTTATCTTCAAATTCGGCAATAAGATCGTCTGTAGGGCAATGCATTGACCATCCGGTCATGTATTTCTCATATACTTTTTCTCCGGGATATTGACCGGAGTCAATATCTGACTTGGAGAGACCTGCGTCATGTTCGTAGAATACGAGGATTGAGCCTTCATTAGAATCAGCCCAGCCGGTACCCGAAATGGAATGCTGAATGGCGAAAATGCATTCTTGACCATTCTGATGGTCCAAGTCGAATACGTGTTCATATACCGGCTCGAGCCTATAAAAGTCTGCAGCTTCTACTTTCTTAAGCTGATCATAGGCTTCCTGCCATTTCTTTTGATAAATGTAAGCCTTCCCGAGCATAGACATAGCGGCCCCCTTTGTGGCACGCCCCAGGTTGGTAGGGTCCCATTCCTCGGGTAGGAGTTCAATAGCTTTAATGAGGTCATTCTCAATATGGGCCCAGGTTTCTTCTTCTGTGTTACGGGGCATATAATATTCATCGTAGGAAAGTACGTGATCTACTACAGGCATTGCCCCGTACTGAGTTACGAAATTGAAATATGAATACGCGCGAAGGAAATATCCTTCCCCAATGTATTTATCCTTGTTGGGAATGTCGTTATTGGTCGCATTCACAATTAGCTGTGTTGCATCGTTAACCAAAGACCAGCCTTGGTTCCAGTAACTTCCGGCCTGTCCGTTGTTGTCCAGAAGCGAAAAGTTCTGGCATGCAATTGCGGCAGCGCCAAACCACGAATAAGCCTCGGATCGGCTGTTGCCCAAATCGGCATCATCAGAGCAGTCGTCGCCCCAAACCATAAAATGGCCTAATTGGAAAGTTTCGTTCTGCATGACAGAGTATGCACCCAATGCAGCTGCATTAAGTTCTTCTTCATTGGAATAGTATGTCTCGGCAGCCAGATTGACAAGAGGGGTCTTGTCAAGGAAATCTGAGCAGGAGGCAAGCAGCATGGCGACTGCACCTATTGATAATAGTATCTTTGTTTTCATTATAGTCCTTATTTAGAAGTTTATATTGGCACCCAACATAAATGTACGAGGTTGTGGATACTGTCCACAGTCAATTCCGTTACCCGGAATTTCAGGATCTATACCACTGTATTTTGTGATAATAAAGAGATTCTGGATGGAAAGATATAATCTGAAAGAATTATTGGCCTTGGATGATTGGGGTTTGATCGTGTAGCCAAACTGCAGATTCTTAAGACGGAAATAGGAGCCATCCTCAATATAGTTGCTGGACTGCCACCAGTTCTGGTCAATCCTTGATTTATCAGTGGTTGCCGAAAGTATGATCGGGAGGGTGTCGGAGGTCCCCTCTCCATCCCATGCCTTCATATAGACATCTTGCAAGACATTCTGACGGCCATCAAACTTGTTGAAATAGAATTTAGAAGCATTGAAGATCTTGTTGCCGAATACACCCTGGAAGAGGAGACTGAGATCGAAGTTCTTCCATACTGCATTGAAGGAAAGACCATAGATCGCTTTGGGATGGGGGTTGCCTATGAATTGCATATCGGCAGAACTTATCTTGCCGTCTTTGTTATAATCTTCATATATGGAGTCACCCGGTTTTGCTTTTGGCATGATCACAGCACCTTCTGCAGATTTGTAATTGTCTATCTCTGCCTGATTCTGGAAGATTCCAAGGAAATTGTATCCATAAAACTGATTGTACGGTAGCCCGACCTCGGAACGAAGCACACTGTTGAATTGTCCCTGGAAGTCAGTAAGGGCATAGTCATAGGCAAAGGAGGAACTCAGATAGGCTGCTGTACCAAGATTGGTCACAGTATTCTTCATGAACGAGACATTCCCGTCGATATTGTACGAGAAGTCCCCCACATCGTCTTTCCATCCAATAGTAAGCTCAACGCCCCTGTTTTCCATACCTCCGACGTTTCTTGTCATGGAGCTGAAACCCGAAAGATTGGGAATTGTCTGGGAGAGCAAGATGTTGTCTGTCTTTCTTATGTAATAGTCAGCAGTAAGGTTGAGGCGGTCTCTGAGGAAACTCATGTCTAACCCCACGTTAAACTGCTCTGAAGTTTCCCATTGAACAGCGGGATTCCCTATACCTGCGGGTGTGGAGCCGTTGGTACGGATCTTTCCAGTACCAATAGTGTAATACCGCTGTTGTCTGATGGAAGTCATATAGGGATAATAGCTGTTTATGCGCTCATTGCCTATCTGGCCCCATCCAATACGGAATTTCAGATTAGAGACGACGTCCTTGTTGACACTTTTGAAGAATGGTTCTTCAGATACTTTCCATGCGAAGGCTCCTGAAGGGAAGTAACCCCAACGGTTGGAAGGCATGAAACGTGAGGAACCGTCGGCACGGAATGACACGGTCAGCAGGTAACGGTTCAGGAGGGTATAGTTGATACGTCCCAGGTAGGAAAGCATGGAGAGCTCGGAAGCATTCCCTCTAACCTGCGGATTCTTGGATGCGGCATCGAAAAAGCGATAAAATGCCCCTGAGTTAGGAAGATCTTGCTTGGTGCCGGTATAGGACTCTGTATAGAACTCCCTGGCCGACATAGCAATCATAACATTTAATCTGTGAATATTTTTCCAGTTTTTTGTATAGTTAAGCATATTTTCCAGTGACCAGTCAGTGCTTCTTGAGGTCGAACGTGTGACTGTATCTATGGCATCTGAGATGTTTGCTGTTTCGTAATAAACAGGGCTGTAATCGCTTCCGAAGCCCATAGAATACTTATATCCAAAGCGTGAAGTAAATACCAGTCCGGGAATAATGGTTAAGTCAGCACTGATATTCCCTATCAGAAAATTCCTGTTGGAAACATTGTTGTTACGTGAGATAACTCCGGCAGGGTTTGCCAGACGTATTACACCAATACCTGAATAATAATTGGTGCTTTCGTCCCATACCGGAACATCTGGAGGTGCTATGAGCGAAGAAAGGAATATAGTATTGTTATTTGTTCCATTGGCTCCCAGAGAATTCGATTTGGCAAATGAACCCTGGAGGGACGTAGTAATAGTCAGGAAAGAAGTCATCTTTACGGTCGTGTTTTCAGTAATGTTAAACCGGCCGAAGTTTGTACCGTCTACAGTACCGTCTCTACGGAAGTAGCCTACAGATAAGAGTGTGTTGATTTTTTCAGTACCACCCGAAACAGACACATTGTAGTTCTGATAACGGCCCATACGCATAACTTCTCCATACCAATCTGTATCATGGGGCATTGTGTTAGGGTTGCTGTAGCGGGGAGTCAGACCTGAATTCGTATAAGCCTTGTTGGTCAACAGGGCATATTCTGAGGAATTGAGCATCTGTGGCCTGGTAGGCAGGGCTTCTATCCCGTATTCAGCAGTTACCTTGCTTTTAAGAGCGCCGGCAGATCCTTTCCTGGTAGTCACGAGTACTACCCCGTTAGCACCTCTTGAACCGTAAATGGCGCAGGCCGATGCATCTTTAAGAATCTCAATAGAAGAAATATCGCCGGGGCTCAGGTAATCAATATCATTCATGGGAAATCCGTCCACAACATAAAGAGGTGTGGTCCCGTTTGGTGAGCCGGTACCACGGATCTTAATTTCTGCAGTAGCAGAAGGCGAGCCTGTCGCAGTAATGATCTGAACACCGGCGGCACGTCCCTGGATAGCCTGAAGGGCATCGCTGGTAGCAGATTTTGTCATTTGTTCTTCACCTACAGAAGTGACAGATCCGGTTAGGTCACTTTTTCTTACTGTACCGTAACCGATGAGGATCAGTTCTTCCAGAAGTTGTACATCTTCTTCAAGTAAAACATTAATGACTTCCTGTGAAGTAACCAATATTTCCTGAGTCTTGTAACCGATAAAGCTGAACTTGAGTGTAGCTCCAACAGGAACATTATGAAGGATATATGTACCGTTTAAATCGGTTGCGACACCATTGGTCGTACCATTAACGATAACATCAACTCCGGCCATAGGGCCCATGGCATCGCTAACGACACCTCTGACAGCATGTGCCTGCTGTTGCAAATTTTCCATCTGTACCGGCTTAGGAGCAGCAAATACCGGAAAACTCACAAGAGCGAACATCAATAATGCTGATAATTGCAACATTGAAACTAGTTTTTTCATGTGATTATTATTAAGGTTTTAAGTATAATGCTAATTACTAACAAATGCTGAGAAAATATTTAGTCCAGACACTTGTGGGATTAATCTCCAGAGAACGTGTGAAGCAATCTTTTGCTTTTTCATGATCTCCTTTAGCCAGGTAAACAAGACCCTGGATATAGATGGTACGTGCCTTGATAGTTGCACTGGAACCGTCTTCTCCGAATTTCGAATAGATATCAACGACGGTACTGGTCGTTGCATTCTGAGCATCTATGTCTTTCTGCATGTCATCCAGTGTAGCTTTACTGTCTGCTTCCTGGCCGAGTGCTTTCTGAGCCATAGCTACGAAGTATTTGCTCTCGTCGGATCCGCCTCTTCTGCGGGTCCACACATCGCCACTGGCTGCTGTTTCAATACATTTTTCAAAAGCAGCTGTAGCTTTA
>Ga0334883_1002117_pt1 | contig 25924 bp, 24 predicted proteins | sample GraSluR1_MG_6_FD_207230 | JGI IMG/M metagenome (GOLD analysis project Ga0334883, IMG submission 207230) | Sludge microbial communities from methane-producing bioreactor in Wageningen University, Netherlands - Granular Sludge_09_05-R1 | ecosystem: Engineered > Bioreactor > Anaerobic >...
GATGCGCATCATCAGCGCGCCCTTGATGGACGCACCGCTGCCGCGTCCGCTCACCCGGGAGGCGACGGCGGCCGCATTGCCCACCGCGTACGCGATCGGTAGGCGGATCGAGTTCACGACTCCGCGGCTGCGGATGCCTGCTGCCAGCTGACTCATGCGGTTTGCCACGTGGCCATTCTGACAGACCGCACCGACACCACGCCGAAGCCGCTGGTCCGGGTCACCCAGTGGGCGCGGCTTGACGCGCTGTCAGGACAGGGCGATCACCTGGACGAGCAGGATCTTCACCACCGTCCCCAGCGCGAACAGCGCGCCATAGGCGGAGTCGATGCGTTCATCGTTGACCAGCGTGTTCGCATAGCTCAGAACGGCCGGCTGTCCCACGAATCCGGCGAACCCGCCGACCGCGCGCTGCGCCGACAATCCGATCAGCCGGGCCCCGGCCAGCAGGATCGCCCCACCGAGGACGAGGCTGACCGCCGACAGCCCGACCAGCTTCAGGCCGGTGATCGACAATGCCTGCGAGATGAAGGCAGGCCCGGTGGCCAGCCCGACGCAGGCGAGGAAGATCATCAGGCCGATCTGGCGCAACAAGGCGTTGATGTTCTGCGGCAGATCCCAGCGGAACGGGCCGGTGCGATGCAACGAGCCCAGCACCATGCCGACGATCAGCGGCCCCGCGGCGGTGCCGAGCTGGAAGGTGATGCCGCCGGGCAGGGGCACCGCGATGGCTCCGGCGAGCAGGCCGAGCGCGATACCCAGGCCCAGGGTGAGCGCGTCCACCTGCGAGATGCGGGCCTCCGAATCGCCGAAGAAATCCTGGGCGTCGCTGAGACGTCCGCGCGGCACGACGCACAGGACGCGGTCGCCGGGCTGAATGATCAGGTCGTCGGTAGCCAGCATGTCGAGGTCGCCACGGCGCACCCGGGTGACGATGCCGTCAAGATGGTGACGGACGTTGATCTCGCCGATGGAGCGTCCGGCGAGGTGCGGATTGGAGACCACGAAGCGGCGGAAGTCGACATCGCGGCGATTCTCGGTCAAGGTAGCCGAACTGGGGTAACCGAGATAGTCGACGGCGGTTTTCACGTCGTCGGGCATGCCGACGACCAGGACGATGTCGCCGTCGTGCAAGCGGTCCGCGCGGGTCATCAGCCGCATCTCGCCGTGGCGGCGCAGGTAGCTCATCCGGATGTGGTTGGGCCAGCCCGGAATCTCCGAGATCTCGGTCTCACGGGTCACATGGGTGCTGGTGGCGGTGATGCCCGCCTCGGCCATGGAGACGTTGTCGCGTTTTCCCGGCCAGCGTTTGGTGGCGACCATCGCGACCAGGACCAGCGCGACGACCACACCGGTGGGGTAGGAAACCGCATAGCCGACCAGGGTATCGGGTGAGCCATCGGTGGCTTTCAGGGCGGCGTCGATGGCGGGGGAGGTGAGGACACCGGCGAACAGGCCGGAGATGTGGGAGGGACTGAGCCCGATCAGGTGCCCGACGCCGATCCCGAAGCCTGCCATCACCACCAGCCCGACGATGCCGGCGAGCATCAGCGCCCACTGGCGTTTCAGGTCCGAGAGAAAGGTGGATCCGGCGGCCAGCCCGACGGCATAGCAGAACAGCACGACACCGAGGGCCTTGACCAGGTCCATGCCCTGGCTGAGCCGCGGATCGAGCATGCCGACCAACAGTCCGACGAACAGGGCGCCGGCGGCCCCGAAGCGTAAGGGCCCGAACTTGATCTGCCCGAACAGCGCGCCCAGGGCGAGGACACCCATGATGGTGACCAGGGGATTGGACGCCAAGAATTCGATCATCGCGTGTTCCTTCGCTGAGGTGGCACGATCCTACTGGTTTGCGGCGGGGTCTCCCCGCCGTTGGCCTACTGGTTCGCGGCGGGGGTCTCCCCGCCGTTGGCCTATTGGTTGGAGCGCGGCGGGGCTCTCCCCGCGGTCGGCGGGTGGTGCTAGCGCTGTTCCGGCCGATCGGTGGGCCAGTAGTAGCTGTCCGGACGCGACCTCGCGCCGAAGATGGCCTGACCGACGCGCACGCAGGTCGAACCTTCCTCGATGGCGATCTCGTAGTCACCGGACATGCCCATGGACAGATCCCCGGGCCCGATCAGGTCGGGATCGGTCTCCCGGATCTGATCGCGCAGCTCACGCAGCAGCACGAAGCACTCGCGCACCCGCTGCGTGTCGGCGCTGAACACGGCCAGAGTCATGAGCCCCCGCACTCGCAGAGACTCGAACGCCGGCAGCTTGCGCAAGAATCCGGCGACATCTTCGGGAGCCAGGCCGTACTTCTGTTCTTCGGCCGAGGTGTTCACCTGGACGAAGATGTCGATGCTGCGCCCGGCAGACTGCAGCCTGCGGTCTAGGGCCTCGGCCACCCGGTAGCTGTCCAGCGCTTGGAATTCCGAGGCGAATGCCGCGACGTCTTTGGCCTTGTTGGTCTGCAGATGGCCGATCACCGACCAGGCGATATCGAGATCGGCGAGGTTCTCCGCCTTGCGTTTTGCCTCTTGCACCTTGTTCTCGCCGAGCTGATGACAGCCGGCCCGCACCGCATGGCGAATGCGATCCTCGGAGACCGTCTTGCTGACTGGAAGCAGACGAATCTCGGATTCGTCGCGGCCGGCACGCTGGGCGGCAGCCGCCATGGTGGCGTGCACCGTCGCGAGACGGGTTCGGAAGTCCTCGACGGATTGCGCCTGCGGATACTGCGCTGGGCTGGGAGTGTCTGCATTGGCTGCGGGCATCGTTCTTCTTTCTTCGATCTCTGGGATCAGACAACTCCAACCATGGCAGGATGCCAAATCCGGCGCGCTGCCGGTCCGGCATCAGTCCCGGTGTCTGCTACTCGCTGCGCAGGGCCTCAACCGGATCCTTGCGTGAGGCCGCCGACGACGGGATCAGCCCGGCCAGGAAGGTCAGAGCCATACTGATGAGCACCAGGATGACACCGGCCTGCCAGGGCAGCTTCGCCACATTGGCGATGTTGAACTTCGATTCGACGATGATGTTCGTCGGGATCGTCAGCAGAATCGTGAACATGATGCCCACTACTCCCGCCACGAAACCGACGATGAGTGTCTCCGCATTGAAGACCCAGCGGATGTCGCGTTTGCTGGCTCCGATGGAGCGCAGAATGCCGATTTCCTTCTTGCGTTCCAAGACCGAGATGTAGGTGATGACGCCGATCATGATCGACGAGACCACCAGCGAGATCGCCACGAAAGCAACGAGCACATAGCTGACGACGTTCACGATGTCGGTCACCGATGACATCAGGGTGCCCACGACATCGGTGAAGGTGATGACCTTGTCATCATTGCCGGCGTCTTTCATGCGCTGGTTGTAGTTGTCCAGCACATTGATGACCTGGGTCTTGCTCTCGAAATCGATCGGATAGATGTTGATGCTGAACGGCTTCGCGAAATCGGCATAGCCGAGCTTCTGGAGGTTGTTGTCGAAGGTGTTCTGTCCGGTGGTCACCATCGACATCATGAGCTGGGTGAGCTCTTGTTCGTCCAGGTTGAAATGGAAGGCGTTCTGGAACGCTTGAGGATCAATGCTCATGGCGTTCGACATGTTGGTGGTGAGCTGGCTCATCGCGGACTGCATGGCGCTGCCGATCTGGGCGCTGAGCGCGGTGCTGAGCTGCTCTTGCAGGGCCGTGCCGAACTGAGCGGAGATCTGGCTCATGAACGTCGTCATGACCTGCTGCATGTAGTCGCTGAGCACGGTCTGCAGCTGCGTCTGAAGGCTGTCCAGGTCGATGATCCCACCCGCTTGCTCGACCAGTTCCTGCCCGGCATCGGAGGCGATGAACAGCGGGAAGTTCGTTTGTGCATCAGTGGGGTCGGCATCATTGCTGATGCAGAAGTCGAGATAGCCGCGGATGAGCTCACCGGCGACTTCACGCGCCAGGTCGGTGTCGACATCGTCCAGACTGAAATCGAGTTGGCCGATGATGCTTGCGATATCCAGTTCGGGCAGCGACGAGGTATCGATCTGCATGGCGGACAGATCCATCGCGGACGTGTCGAGGCCCAGACCGGAAAGATCGAGAGTCAACCCCGACAGATCCATCGAGAGCGCCGACTGGTCGAATGTGAAAGCCGCGGCGAGAGCGTTCTCGTCCACGGTCATCAGCGAACTCATATCGAAATCGCTGTTCTGCGGATTTTCCGCCTCGTCGGCGAAGGTGCGTCCGGAAAAGATGTTGACGTCCGGGTCGGCCAGCTGCTTCTGGACGATCTGGGTCTGGGCTGCCTCGTTGATCAGGTGGGTGGTCAGATCGGGTGTGTAGTACAGGCCCGGGGTGAGTGCCGTCGCGGTTGTCCCGCTCCGCGGCTGGACGATGCCGGAGATGTGCAGTTCCTCACCGCTGTTCACGAGATTTCGCATGAAATCGGTGTCGGAACTCTTATCGGTCCAGACATTGTAGGTCGGGTCGAACGCATAGTAATCGGCGGCATTCACCATCTTGAACGCCACATTCATGATCTCGTCGTAGCTGAACGTCTTGTTGCCGTCGGTCGGGGTGACGATCGGCTCGTCATTGATCAATTGCTGAACCATGGAGTCCAGTTCGGCGGGATCGCGAAGGCCCATGGCGTACAGCATGAAATCGCTCACCCCGCCGTTGTCGGTCAGCACCACGACGATCTCGTCGTAGCTGGTCGGCCAGTGGCCGGCGACAACGTCGTACTGCGGCTCGACTAGTGAGGTGTCCCCGACCATCTCGTTGAAGACGTTGGTGCTCATGTTCGCGGCCATCAGACTGTTCGCGGACGCGCCGGAGCCGAACCCGAGGGCGGAGAACGTCGTGTCGGGATTCACCTGCCGCACCTTGTCGGTGGTGTCCGGACTGAAGATCTGCGGCGTCACGTTGTACAAATAGTGAATCGCGTTCACATAGTCATTGATATTCCCGCCATTGCCGTCCAGGTATTCTTTGAGCGCGGCGAGATCGTTCGATCCGATGCTGGCGAACATATTCGTCAGCATCTGGATCTCGTGAACATCCCCGTCCGAGCCCGAGGTGTCCTTGCCCGAATCGGGACCCATATCGGACGAAAGAGCAAGCATGGACGTCATGTCCATGCCCTGGCTCTGGATAGTGAGCGGATAGACCGAGAGAGTGTCTTCTTCAATGCTCTTGATGTAGTCATTGACACCGGTGGCCAGCGCCAAGATCGCGGCGATACCGATGATGCCGATACTCCCCGCGAAGGAAGTCATCAGCGTGCGGCCCTTCTTCGTCATGAGATTGTTGAAGGACAATGCGATCGCGGTCAAGAACGACATCGAAGTCTTCTTGACGTCCTTCTCGCTCACCCGCATGTCGCCGGTGGACGGGTCGAACGGATTGGTGTCGCCGACCACCACGCCGTCGCGCAGATTGACGATGCGGTTGGCGTACTGTTCGGCGAGTTCGGGGTTGTGGGTGACCATCACCACCAGGCGATCGTCGGCGATCTGGGTCAGCAGCTTCATGATCTGGACGCTGGTCGTCGAGTCGAGCGCGCCGGTCGGTTCGTCGGCCAGCAGGATCTCGGGATCATTGATGAGTGCGCGGGCGATGGCGACCCGCTGCATCTGGCCGCCGGAAAGCTGATTCGGACGCTTGTTGATATGGTCGCCCAGCCCGACCTCGCGCAGGGCTGTGATCGCCCGCTCCTTGCGTTCGGCGGGAGAAACACCGGACAGCGTCAGCGCGAGCTCGACATTGGCCAAGACGGTCTGGTGGGGGATCAGGTTGTAGCTCTGGAAGACGAAACCGATCCGGTTGTTGCGGTAGGTGTCCCAGTCGCGGTCCTTGTACTGCTTGGTCGAGATGCCATCGATGACCAGGTCGCCGGAGTCGTAGTGATCCAGACCTCCGACGATGTTGAGCATCGTCGTCTTGCCTGAACCGGACGGCCCCAGAACGGCGACGAATTCGTTGTCGCGGAACGCGATCGACACATCGTCGAGTGCCACCTGTGTGAAGTCCGCAGTCGTATACGACTTACGAACATTCGACAGTTGAAGCATGCCCTAGCCTTTCTGGGCCGACATCACCTCGCCAGGATTGCGGGAGCAGTCTGAGCGGGTGCGGCGGCCTTCAGCGCGCGGTTCCGGATTCCTCCGGGACCCTGCCCATGAACCGGATCCCCTCGTCGCCTGCACGTCATCGGCACGTTCGAGCCGATGACTGTCATGTCGTCCGTACCCCCGACATATCGTGGTGATCCCGGTTCTGATGAAACCTGAATGCACGTTCACTTTAGCTTCGGCTGCCAAGCAGGGGACGACCGGTCTTGGGACTGACTACAGGCCCAAACGACTCTCGCAACAGGACCTAGCGCTTGTCCGGATCAGTCGTCGTGGCTGATCCGCCGGCCTCATCGCTCAAGCGAGGTTCGGTGCGCAACTCCGGACGCAAACCCGACTTGTCCGCGTAGAAGGCGCGGATGCGATCCATGTCGGCGGAGACATCCGCAGTGAGCCGGAGGGTCTCACCGAGCCCGCAGGTCCGGCTCGGGCGGTCGACGTAACCGAGCGTGACGGGAACCTGCGCCGCGAGAGCGATGCGATAGAACCCGCTGCGCCAGGTGGTGCCGGAGCTGCGGGTGCCTTCCGGGGTGACCACGAGCACGAGATCCGGATCGGCGCGCATCTCGGAGACCAGGGTGTCCACCAGACCCGCCGGGTTCGCCCGGTCGACCGGGATACCGCCGAGACCCCGCATGATGGGCCGGCGCCAGCCGGCGAACAATGACTTCTTGCCGAGCCATCGCAGCCTCAGCCCTTCGCTCCACGCGATGCAGAGCATGAAGACGAAGTCCCAGTTGGACGTGTGCGGAGCCCCGATCACGATCCGGGAGCCCTCATATCGTGGCGATTCCGGAACATAGGTCCACCGGCTGAGCCTCCAGAAGATCCGAGCGATTCCGCGCCGGATCGGCATCGGTGAGCGTCTGGTGGCCACTGGGCGAGTATTCACGACATGAAGGTAGCAGTGCACCTGGTGATCTGCCTTGTGGCCCGCAAGAATTCACTCCTGCTGGTCAGGACGCCCGGGTGCGGGTCATAAGACGCTGTCGTCCACGGTTTCTCCCGATTGCTCGGGTCTGATCCACTCGCTCAGATCGAAGCCCTGCTCGCGTGCGGCCTCCAGATACTCTGCCTCGATCTCGGGTGGGACGGTCGCCGTGCGTGACAACAGCCACAGGTATTTGTGGTCGGGCGTGCCGACCAGAGCGTAACGGTAGTCGTCGTCGATTTTCAGTACCCAGTAGTTGGCTCGCGCGAAGGGAATCCACCGCAACGACGGGGGCAGGAAGCTCACTCGTAGCCGGCCCTCATGCCCGTCGTCGGGAACGGCACGGCCGATAGCCTGGCTCGGCTTGCCGTTGTCATCGAGGCAGCGGTTGTCGACCCGAACCGTGCCGTCGTCTCGCAGTGAGTACTGGGCAGTGATGTTGCGGGCATGAAGGTCCTCGAACCGCAGTGGCAGCCGGCCGATCTCGAACCAGCGGCCGAGGTATCGCTGGAGGTCGAGGCGCTCGACCGAGGTGACCTGCGTTTCCGCAGGGTGGGTGTCGTCCATGCGAGTTCCTTTCGACGCTGAGATGATCCCCACGCTACCCGCCCCCACAGCGCGGCCCACGAGGCGCAACGGCGACCGCTACGCAGTCCTGACTTGCGCAGACCGCACTTGCGGGCCGGTCACTTCTTCGAGGCGGCGAATGCTGCCGCTCGGTCGAGTCCACCGTGCTCCAGTCCGGCCAGCCCGGATTGCCCGGCCCAGACCTGCCGTCCGTGCCGGCTCACCTCGATGCGGAGGTGTCCGGTGAGGTGCTCGATCGCGCCGGGGACCGCGCGCCGTTGCCCGACCAGCGGCACCGGCAGCAGGTGGGCATCGCTGAGCGGGGCATGGGCCTGGACGCTGACGGCCCAGCTGAGCGAGCGTCCCTCCAGAACCCAGTGCTCATCGCCGACGTCGGCCCGCACCGGTGAGGTGACCGGATTTCCCAGCCGCAGCAGCCGGCCTCCGGGCAGCCGTACAACGAGCCCGGTCACCTCGGTGTGCAGCGGTCCGGCGACGACCTGGCCGCCGGCGAAGGCCACACACGCATCGGGCTCGGAGAAGCCTTGTGCCTGACCCCACCACCAGGAATCGGGAAAGCCGGCCCGGCCCCAGTTCTTCTCGCCGTAGACCTGAGCGTCGGAGAAGTCCCAGCGGTGGTCGCCGGCGAGCACCGTCCCGGACGCTCGTCCGCCCAGCAGCCACGGGTGCCAGTACTGATTGAGTCCCGGGATCAGCTGAAACCAGCTCGAGCCGCCGAACGGCTGATGGGAAGGCCAGCGGACGAGCCCGTCCAGGCCGATGTCGAGGCGGGCGTCGGCGCCGAGATCGACCACGACTCGCCTATCCGATCCGAAGAAGGATGCCTGCGGATCGGCCGCTCGCGCCCCCAACCCGCCGCGTCGGGCCTCGGCGCCGGCGATGATCGCCTGACGCCAGAACCCGTCGGAGGTGCCGAGCCCGGCCAGCGCCCAGCAGCCGGTGTCATCGGTCTGGATCCCGATGAGCGCGATGACGACCCGGTGGGTCGCAGGATCGGTGATCCGCCAGTAGTAGCCCTCCATGGCGACCCCGTGGGCCCGCTCGGGGCGTCCGAACGGCCAGTCGGCGCCCCAGCCGCGGTAGCCCAGCCCAGAAGAACGGTGCCTGCCGGCCGGACGAGCAGGTTCGCCTCCGACCGGCGGCGAAGTCGGGGCCGGGTGGGATGCCAGGTCGGGCTGGGATTGAGGAGTGTCGGCTGCCATGCCTGATCCTCCCATCACATCGGCCCACGAGGCCGCGGTGCGCCGAGCGAGCCACTCTCTCTGCATCGAGTGCCTCTGCGGTGTGGTCTTCGTTTCGCCGCCCAGCCACAAAGAATCGCGGCGGCTCCCGAACCGGTGGGAGCCGCCGCGATTTCTTGGTAGTTACGGTGGAACGGCGTGAACGTGGATCGTGGTGAAGAACCTGAACTCAGTTCACTTCACATTCTGGGTTTACTTGACGTTCTGGGTCTTGCCGTCCTCGACACCGACGAAGTAGTCCTCCGACAGACCGAAATCGGTGAGGATCTTCAGCAGCGTGCCGTCCTCCTTCATGTCGTTGAGAGCCGCGTTGACCTCGGCGAGGAAGTCCTCGTCCCCGAAGCGGACGGCCGAGCCGATCTGGCCAGCGGCCTCCGGGGTGTAGGGAGTCACCAGGCGGAGGTTGAGTGAACTGTCCTGCGCGAGGGTGTAGCCGGCGACGATACCGTCGGTCACCACGGCATCCACCTTGTGCAGGTTCACGGCGGTCATGAGGTTGGACTGGTTGTCGTAGGACACCAGGTCGCCGATCTGGCCCGCGTCGTGCCAGGCCTGCGCGGTCTCGAAGAATGCGGTCCCGGGCTGGGCGCCGACCGACTTGCCCACGAGGTCAGCCTTCGACTGGATCGGCGAATCCTTGGGGACGACAAGTGCTTCGCCTTCCTGGTACCACTTGTCGCTGAACGCGGCGACCTGAAGGCGCTCGTCCCGGACATACATGGCGTCCACCACCATGTCGATATTGCCGTTGTTGAGTTCGACGAGCAGGTTGGAGAAGTCGATGACCTTCATCTCGGTCTCGGGGATCCCCAGCCGCTTGTTGATCTCGGTGAGGATGGCGATGTCGAGACCCGACAGCTCGCCGGTGTTGGCGTCGATGTAGGAGAACGGTGCATCGTTGGAAGAGCCGATGATGATCTTGCCGCGGCTCTTGATCTGGGTCAGCAGGGCCGACTCGCCGGCTACCGAAGCGCTGTCGGCGGAGGTCGGGGTCTCCGTGGTGATGGTGCAGGCAGACAAGGCGGTCAGCAGGGCTGTGAGAGCGACCGCCGTCGCGATGCGGCAGGAGCGGAGGAGTTTCATGATGACTGCTTTCGGTTGGGGCCCGTAGGGCGCTGGAACATCGGGGATTCATCGGGGCCGTTGGAGTCTGTGCTCGAGGTATTTGGCGGCCTGGGACAGTGGGATCGACAAGACGAGATAGACCAGGGCGAGGATGGTGTACGCCTCGACCGTGAGGAAGGTCTGGGACGCGAAGGTCCGGGTCCGCAGGAGCAGTTCCTGGACGGAGATCATGGCCAGCAGGGACGTGTCCTTGATCATCATCACGAGGTAGTTGCCGAAGACCGGGATGGAGTTGCGCAGGGCCGGCGGAATGATGAACCGGAACAAGACCTGGGCCTCGTTGAAACCCAGCGCGAGACCGGCCTCCCGTTGCCCGGGATCGACCGCGACGATCGCGCCGCGGATCACCTCCGACAGGTAACACCCGTAGTTGATGGCGAATCCGATGATGCCGCTGGTGCTGGCTGCGATCTGCACGTTGATGTTCACTCCGAACAACATCGAGGCAAATCCGGCGATCAGCATCGGAACGACGTAGTAGATGTAGAAGAACTGGACGAGTAGCGGGGTTCCCCGGATGATCTCGATGAAGCCGATGAGGATGACGTTGAGGACCCGGTTGTGGGACAGCCGTCCGATCGCCAGCACCAGGCCGACGACAAGCGAACTGAGAAACCCGACGATTGTGATGTAGAGGACGATGCCGACACCGTCCAGCAGGCTCGGCGCCAGGGCAGCGAATGCTCGGCCGAAGTGGAGTTCCATGTCGTCCCCCTAGAGAATGCGGGCCAGGAAGGCCCGGGTCCGGTCGTTGCGAGGGTTGCCGAAGATCTCCTCCGGCGTCCCCTCCTCGACGATGTAGCCCTGGTCCATGAAGATCACGCGGTGAGCAACCTCGCGCGCAAACCCCATTTCGTGGGTGACGACAAGCATCGTCATGCCCTCGCGGGCGAGTTGCTTCATGACGGCCAGGACATCCCCCACGAGCTCCGGGTCGAGGGCTGACGTGGGCTCGTCGAACAGCAGCACCTCGGGTCGCATCGCCAAAGCCCGTGCGATGGCAACCCGCTGCTGCTGGCCACCCGACAAGGTGTTCGGGTAGGCGTCGGCCTTGGATTCCATGCCGACCTTGCGCAGGTACTCCATGCCCTGGAAGTGAGCGGTCCCCCGCGGCAGCCGCAGCAGCCTTTGTGGCGCATAGGTCACGTTCTCCAGCACCGTTTTGAGGGGGAAGAGGTTGAATCGCTGAAACACCATGCCCACCTTCTGACGGTAGGAGGGAGTGTCGCGGCCCAGCCGGGTGATGTCCTGGCCCTCGAACAGGATCGCGCCGTTGGTGGGCCGCTCCAGCAGGTTGACACAGCGGAGCATGGTGCTCTTGCCGGATCCGGACGGGCCGATGACGACGACAACCTCGCCGCGCTCGATGTTGATGTTGATGTCGCGCAGCACTTCCAGGTCGCCGAAAGACTTGGATAGGTTCTTGATCTCCAGCATGCTCATGCCGTCGCCTCCTTCTCGGCAGGTCGCCGATGGTGGGATTGCTAACAATGTGCGGGTTGGCCGCATTGGGCGTGCCTCTTCCTGGGGACGGAAAGCGGGCTCTCCGGGTTGATTGGTGCGGCGTCCCGGGCGCCATCTTCAGCAGTCCGGACTAGGAAAGGCCGAACCTGGCGCGGATCAGATAACACAGGGCATCGCAGGTGCCGTCGATTCCCAGCAGGCTGGAATCCAGCATGAGGTGTTTGTGGTCTTTGTCGGCCACGGAATAGCCGCAGTAGTGCCGGTGGTAGGACTCGCGTGCCTTGTCGACGGCCGCGATGGTCTTCTTGGCGTCGGGGATCGTCATATGGAGGTGTTCGACGCAGTTGCGCAGCCGCTGGGGATAGGGTGCGTAGACGAAGATCTTCATCACCTCCGGGCGCTCCTCGAGGATGTGATCTGCGCATCGTCCGACGATGATGCACGGCCCCCGTTCGGCGAGGTTGAGAATGACCCGGCGCTGAGCGGCGAAGACCGCGTCCTGGAGGGCGATCGTGCCGGTGCCGAGGGGTTCACTCATGCTGAAGAACGCCGGACGCGCGCTCTCCTCGGCCTTGCTGACCGTCGAGACGGGAAGCCCCATTTCCTGGGCGGCGAGCTCTACGATGTCGCGGTCGTAGTAGTCGATGCCGAGGCTTTCACTCACGGTGCGTGCGATGGGACGCCCCAGGCTGCCGAACTGGCGAGCGAGTGTGACGACGAACCTTGATGACATCTGTGGTCCTCCTTTCGTGTTCGGGATGTGGTCATGCGGCGCCCGGTGTGGATCCGGCGGTCTGCGGCACGCGGGGGACGGATGCCTCCAACGAGGCCTCGAGGATGTCGAGGCCGGCTGCGATCTGGGCATCGGTGATGACGAGGGGAGCGAGGAAGCGGATGACGTTGCCGCAGGTACCCGCGCTCTCGATGAGTAAGCCTCGGGAGGCTGCTTCGGCGATGAGATCGCGGACGAGTTCGGGGTAGGGCTCCTTGGTCGTCCGGTCCTTCACAAACTCGAGCCCGATCATCGCACCCAGGCCGCGGATATCACCGATCACATCGAAGCGCTCGGCCCACGCGCGATAGCGCGCGGTAACGATTGCGCCGATCTCGATGGCGCGGCGGGCGAGCTGGTCGCGTTCCATCACACGCAGCACCGCCAGCCCCGCGGCGCAAGCCACGGCGTTCCCGCCGAAGGTGCCTCCGATGACCCCCGCCGGGACGGATTCGGTGATCTCTTCCCGCGCGATGATCGCGCTCAGTGGCAGGCCCGCGGCGATGGACTTGGCCGTGGCCAGGATGTCGGGCCGGATGCCGGCCTCGGCCCAGTAGTCGCTGGCGAACAGGCGGCCGGTGCGGCAGAAGCCGCTCTGCACCTCGTCGACGATGAGCAGGATGCCGTGGCGATCGCAGATCTCGCGCACCGCCTGCACCCATTCCAAGGGAGCGGGGATGAATCCGCCCTCGCCCTGCACCGGCTCCACGACGATGGCAGCCACGTATTCCGGCAGCGAGGCCTGCTCGAACACCTGCTCCAACGAGCTGAGGTAGTAGGCGATGGCGTCGCTGCCCTCCAGGCCTGCGGGGGCGCGATAGAGGTTCGGGAAATCAGCCCGGTAGACACCGTCGGGGAATGGGCCCATTCCCCGGGCGTAGGCCTTCTTCGAGGTCATGGCCATGGTCAGCAGCGTGCGTCCGTGGAACGCACCGGAGAAGACGATGATGTTGGGGCGCCCAGTAAATGCCTTGGCGAGCTTCACGGCGTTCTCGTCGGCCTCGGCGCCGCTGTTGGTGAAATACGCGCGGCGGCGTTCGCCACGGATGGGAGCCCGGGAGGCCAGCGCCTCGGCGAGTTCGACGTAGCCGGGATGGGTGATGATGTTGGCCATCGCGTGCAGGTAACGGTCGGTCTGTGCGTGGATCGCGGCGAGCACATCGGGGTGCGAGTACCCGACATTGAGGACGCCGACGCCGCCGACCCAGTCGACGAAGATGTTGCCGTCGACGTCGGCGACCATGGCTCCTTCGGCCCGGTCGATGACGACGGGATAGTCGCATCGGATGGCGCTCGGTACGGCTTGAGCGCGCCGGGCGATGATCTGAGCTGCCTGAGGCCCGGGGAGCACCTTGGTGACGATCTTGGGAAGTGCGTTTCGCAACATGGTGGTAACTCCTGTGGTGTAGAGAGCCAGTAGACCGTGGGGTTTGCGTCCTAAATCCAGTATCGAAGACCACTCTCGATCTGCCTAGGTATCGCGAACACCAAGCCGATGGGCGACATTTGTACGCCGAATACAAGGAGTTTCGATTGGCGTTCTGGGAAAGGGGTGCTGCGTGGAAACCGTCGTTGGTACGTTATATGAGAGGTCTCGAGAGAAGTACTCCGTGTCGCTGCTCGGGGGTGAGAATGGCCTAGCCAACTCGGCATCCTGGGTGTACTTGGCCGAGGATATCGGCAACGTTTCATTCCTTCGCGGAGGAGAGTTCGTCTTGACCACGGGGTTGTTCGTGAAAGCGGATGTTACGCTGCGTGACTTTGTGGAAGCGCTCGCTCTGCGCGATTGCAGCGGCGTTCTGGTGAATATTGGTCCCTATCTGACCGAGCATGATCTGACGCAGGATATCCGGGATTTCTGTGATGCCAACAGCCTTCCTCTTTTCGTCATGCCGTGGGAGATTCATCTCGTCGACATCATGCAGGAGTTGTCGGCGATGCTCCTGCAGGAGCAGCAGCGGATGACCAGCCTGAACGCTGCCTTTGAGGCGGCGTTGTATCAGACGCCGGTACCGGAGGTCGTGCTCCAAGGCCTGCGGCATTTCGGGTTCGAGGAGCACGCTTCCTATCGGGTTGCGGTGATCCACAATCTGGCGATTCCGGCCAAGGTGTCCTCGCCGCTGAATCGCCGCCGGATGCGTTATCACCTGTTTCGTCACAACAACCTGCACGTGCTCATTCACCGCATCGATCAACAGTCGCTGTCGCCGGATGAACTGGTCGACCTTGCGTGTTACTGCGATGCAGTCTCGATGGGGGTGAGCGGGCCGGTCAACGGCTTGCATCAGCTCGGAACCGGCTACCGCAGGGCGCGCTTCTCGTTATCGATGGCCGAATTGTGGCAGCGCCCGTTCGTTGGCTTCGAGGAGATGGGCATGCTCCAGTTGCTGTTCGGAGTCTCGGACCTGTCGCTGTTGGAGGACCTCTGCGATCACTACCTCGGCCCGCTCGAGGACTACGACCAGCTGCACGACACCGACCTCGTCCATACCTTGAAGGTGTTCCTGATCTGCGACTGCAACCTGGTCGAGACCGCGCTGCGCCTGCCGGCGCACCGCAACACGGTGGTGTACCGCGTCCGCCGGATCAAGGAGGTGCTTCAGCTGAACATCGACCAGGCGACGGTGAAGTTCAACCTCCTCCTGGCGCTCTACATCCGCGAGTACCTGTCGATGTGAGGCAGCGGGTCTGGAGGGATTGCCGGTGCCGGCGCGCGGTATTCGCTAAGGTGTCAGTGTCAACCAGCGCATGTGATCGGGACCGGGGCTGATCTGGGTGACTGGTCAGCGTTGACGGTGTGCTGCCGCCCCTGATTTCGGGCCGACATGGCTAATTCGGCAGGTATTCACTTGAAGGAGAGATGATGACAACCCACGATTCGGCGATTCCCTCGACAACGGAATCTGGTGCGCCTCGCGAATCCGATGCACATTCGTTGAGCGTTGGGCCCGACGGCCCGCTCATGTTGCACGATGTAGCCCTCGTTCAGAAACTTGCCCGCTTCGACCGCGAACGGGTTCCGGAACGTAGCCCGCACGCAAAGGGCTCCGGCGCTTTCGGTGAGTTCGTTCTCACGCAGGATGTTTCCGCATACACCAAGGCCGATTTCCTTCAGCCTGGCCGGCGGACGAGGACGCTGATGCGTTTCTCGACCGTCGCCGGCGAACTCGGCTCCCCGGATACTTGGCGGGACGTCCGCGGCTTCGCGATGCGTTTCTACACCCAGGAGGGGAACTTCGATCTGGTCGGGAACAACACGCCCGTCTTCTTCGTGCGTGACCCGATGAAATTCGCCGATTTCATTCATTCGCAAAAGCGCCTGCCCGACTCGGGTCTGCGCTCGAACAACATGCAGTGGGATTTCTGGACGCTGTCGCCGGAGTCCGCGCACCAGGTGAGCTACCTCATGGGGGATCGCGGGCTTCCGAAGACGTGGCGCAATATGAATGGCTACTCCTCGCACACCTACATGTGGATCAACGCGGCCGGGGAGCGCTTCTGGGTGAAGTATCACGTCCACACCGATCAGGGTGTGGAGAACATTACGAACGCGGAGGCAGCCAAACTCGCCGGTGACGACGCAGACTTCCATCGCAGGGATCTGTTCGACGCGATCGAACGCGGCGATTACCCGAGCTGGACGGTGAGCGTTCAGATCATGCCGTACGCCGAGGCGAAGACCTACCGCTTCAATCCGTTTGATCTGACCAAGGTTTGGTCGAAGAAGGATTACCCGCTGCACGAGGTGGGACGCATCACGTTGAACGAGAACCCGACGAATCACTTCGCGCAGATCGAGCAGGCAGCGTTCAGCCCGTCCAACATGGTGCCCGGAACGGGAGTGTCGCCGGACAAGATGCTGCTTGCGCGGGTCTTCTCCTACCCGGACGCCCAACGCAATCGGGTGGGCACGAACTACAACCAGTTGCCCGTGAACGCGCCGGTGGTGCCCACGAACTCCTATGACAAGGAGGGGCAGATGCAGTACGACCACAGCGGCGCAGCGCCGGTGTACGCGCCGAACTCGTATGGGCGTGCCTACCAGGACGAGCAGGGTCCGGTCGAAAACGGCTGGGAGTCCGACGGTGAACTGATTCGATCCGCCTACACGCTGCACGCCGAGGACGATGACTTCGGTCAGGCGCACACCCTGGTGCGCGAGGTGTTCTCGGAAGAGCAGCGGGAGCGCTTGGTGGAGACCGTCGTCGGCGCGCTCGCCGGGGTCATGGAGCCGGTGCTGTCACGCGTCTTCCAGTACTGGAAGAACATCGATCAACAAGTCGGTGAGGCGATCGAAGCCAGCTATCGCGCCGCCAACTAGGCGATGGGCGGGAGTCGCTACGGCGGCTCCCGCCCGGCTTTTCTAACGCGTCTGTTCATCGGCCGACGGTGTCGTCGCCGCTGCTGAAGCCCGGGATCGGTCGCTGCCTCAGCCCCAGAACTGCCTGATCTGCTCGACGAGGGCCGCGCCTTGGCCGTAGCCGGCTTGCGCGGCGAGCGGGCGCAGCTCCGGATTCATCGCGTTGGCGCCGAACAGATGCTCGGAGTCGCCGTCCGGGAAGACCGTTATCACCCGGCTGCCGCTGGCGCGCAGTTCGTCGACCTGAGTGGCGAGATGCGTGCCCCATGCCAGGGGATGCAGTGACCTGCCGCTCAGCGGTGACAGCACCAGCACTCGCCGGTACCCGGCCGCAAGATCGGCGTTGTCGGAATTGGACCGGTATCCGCCGTCGATGTATCGGCGGCTGCCGATGCTGTAGGGGAAGCCACCGCCGGCACAGCTGGCGGCCACGGCGTCCACCAGGTCGACCCCGCTGTCACGGTCGAAGACGACCGGTTCACCGCTGTGGGCATCGACCGCCGTGATGAGCAGTCTTCGCTGCGGCCAGTGCCAGCCGGGCAGCCGGGCGGCTACGGTGGTTCGCCACCGCTCCTGCCAGGAACCGCCGGACGCCGCGTCCAGTTCGAGGGCTATCGCGCCCATGCGGCGGCGCATGTCGGCAACATCCGAAGCGGCGGCGATGATCTCGCGCATCCGCTCCAGATGATCGGTCACCGGTCTGGTCGCGGTACTCGCCCGGTTGGCCCCGGGAGTTGTCCGTTGCTGGGGGACGGCAGCGACGACAGCGGCGAACAGTTCCGCCGGGGTTGCACCAGCCAGCTGCGCGGCGGCCGTCGAGCCGGCCGAGGTGCCGATGGTCAGGTCGGCCGTGGTGATATCCACCCCGGCATCGAACAGCCCGGCGATGACGCCGATCAGCCAGGCGTTGCCTGTTGATCCGCCGCCGCCGAGGACCAGTGCTCGTTCGCCGGTGGTGGGTTCCCGCGGGGTGGCGTCGGCCTGCGGCTGATCCTGGTCGGGTGTCGGGTGGTTTGATGCCGCACCCGTCTGGGAGTGCCGGGATGACGAAGGTGTGGTGTTCATGGGAGTCGCCTTTCGCGATATGTGCGTGACGGGCGCTCCCGGTGGCGACTACCTCAGTCGCTTGATCGTGGACTGCGGGGGAGCACCCACTGCGAATACTGCGTTCATGGGTCTCACCTCCTGCTGTCGGATCACGATCACGCGAAACGCTAACACGCTTCGGCGCGTCAGACCACAGTCATCGGAACGCGAATTGTCCGGACCCGGAGTCCGAGCGGGAGATTCAAGCGCCCTGGGGACCCAGCCGGCCGTTTGCGCTGCCGCCGGGTTCCTTGAGCTCCACGAAAATCACGTGAGTCGGGTCCTCGCCGATGTTCTCCCCACGATGCGTCTGCGCGTCGAGCCATCGCGCCTCGAAGGGCTGCAGTTCCACGTCCATCGACCGACCCTGTGCGACCAGTCGGCGCCGGAAGCCGCCGAGTGTCACCATCACGGAGTCCGGGTGCGCATGATCATGGGTCGCATCCCCCGGGGCGTCGCGATACTCCAGGACGCGCACCCGGTCGTTCTCGAAGAGCACCTTGTAGTGGTCGGGGTCCGTCACACAGGGATCAGCCACGATAACTCCTTCGTTACGTGCGCCTGCGCCAACCGTGCGCCGGTCTGTCTATCCTACGCCGCCACCCTAGGTCACCGCGTTCGCGATGGCACCGCTGCGAGCCTCACGGCGTCGTTGGCCTCGTTGAGCGATGGCTCGCAGCAGCTGCTCGGCGGGTTTGGCATCCCCGCTCCGGCGGAGCGCGAGCGCGACCAACATCGTGATGGCGTAGGTGAGCACTGCCGCCAGGAGCGCGCTGGTTGCGTCGAGTTCGGCGCCGAGCGCCAGCGTCCAGGCGGGAAGCAGCGGCACCATGATGAGACTCTGAAGGAGGTAGCAGGTTAGCGATCGTTGCCCGACGGCGGACAGGGCGCGTGCCGGTCGCGATTTCATGAAGCATCTGGACTGGCACACGGCAAGGGTGAGGAGCGCGTAGCCGAGTCCGCCGAAGGGGCCGGTCGCAACGTGGACGACGGAGAATACGACGCCTGTCGGACAGGTTGTGGCCGATGCGAATCCCGCGGCGACCAGCGCTGCGGGTGTTCCGGCGACGAACGCGACACCTTGGGTCAGGGCCGTTGGCACGAGCAAGATGGCGGCGACGATGAGCAGTGTGCGGTCGGTGACTCGTCGCATGCCGACAAGGACAAGCGTCAGGATGCCATAGAGCGCCAGGACGTCCCCAGCGAACAGCAGGATGCCGTGGACCGCGCCGAAGAGGACAAGCCCGATGCCCCGCCACCGCACGACGCCGCGATCTCGGGTGGCGAGCTGCCGCGCGACTCCGTACCCAACAAGGAGCGCAAAGAGTGGGTACACGCGTGCGTCGACCAGAGCGACGGTAAGGAAGGTGACGATCTGGTCCGCGGTCGTGTCGGGCACGATCTTCTGCCGCATGCCGTATTCGCGGCCGTGCAGGTAGAGCATGATGTTCGCGACGGCGATGAAGCAGAGCGCCCACCCCCGCGCGATGTCGGGCATGGGCACGCGATCCGGCGGCTCAGCGGGCGCGAGTGGCTGAGGACCGCATCGCCTGCTGCGCGATGGCACCGCGTCCTTGGTGGCGGACACTTCGGACCTTGCCAGGTTGGTGGAACGAGACCAGGCACCGCGAGTAGGGCTCGACAGGGAGCTTGTCTTCCCTCCTTCGCCCTCTCCGACGCGCACGCTGTAGCGCGCCGGTCAGTGGTGGACGCCGGAACTGAAATCAGCGAGCGCTTCGAGTGAGATCACCCAGCGGCACATCCTCGGAGAGCTCCTGCCAGTGCTGCCGCTGCACGCGGTACTCACGGGCGCGAGCCCTTACGAGGAGAACGACGCTCACCGGGCCGATGGCCATCATCTTGAGAGCGTTCCAGATGCAGACCAGGACTACGAGGTGGAGCCATCCTGGGCCGCCGTGTTCGATGAGGGTGGTGCACCAGAAGGCGACGGCCAGGTAGGGGCCGGCGAGCAGCATCGCGGGGACGCCCCACTTCAGTCCCTTCCTCGTGCGGATCAGATCGAGCACGATGTTGCTCGGCACGTAGCGGCGCAGGAAGTAGCGGACCTCGGCGCTGGCTGTCGGGCCCGTCGGCGTAGGAGGCGCATGGCGTTGATGATGACGATGAGGACGGATGCTTCGTGGACGAGCATGCCGATAGCCATTGTGACGCCGCCGAAGAGGACGCCGACGAGCAACAGGGTGACGGTGATCATGGCGATGGTGATGTTCTGGCGCATGTTGTTGACGGTGCGTTTGGCCAGCGATATCGCTTCGGGGAGTTTGAGCAGGTCGTCGCCCATGAGGGCGATGTCGGCGGTCTCGACGGCGACGGCTGATCCGGCGGCGCCCATGGCTACACCGATGTTGGCGGTGGCCAGGGCGGGGGCATCGTTGACGCCGTCGCCGACCATAGCCACGGTGTGTCCGCGGCGTTGCAGCGCGGCGACGGCGTCGAGTTTGTCCTCGGGCAGCAGACCGGCGTGGACCTCGTCGATGCCGGTCGCGGTGGCCACGGCGTGGGCGACCTGGGGGGCGTCGCCGGTGAGCATGACGACGGTGCGCACGCCAGAGTGGTGCAGGCGGTCGACCATCGCTGCGGCATCGGTCCGCAGAGCGTCGGCGACGGCAATGACGCCTGCGACGGTGTCGTCGATGGCGACGATCATCGGTGTCTGCCCGGCGGCGGCGAGTTCTTCGGCGACGCGGGTTGCTTGGAGGGTGTCAGGCAGGTCGTAGTGCTCCAGCAGCGCGGCGTTGCCGATCAGGACCCGGTGCTGGCCGGCGGTGGCGGCGATGCCCTTGCCGGGCACGGGCTCGGTGTGGTCGGCGAGCCCGACCGGGGCGACGCCGGCGTCGGCCGCGGCGTCCAGGATCGGGCGGGCGAGGGGGTGTTCGGAGCCGGCCTCGGCGAGCGCGGCCCATCGCAGGACGCCGGTGCGGTCGAGGGCTGGATTGAGCACGATGACGTCGGTGAGCTGGGGTCGGCCTTCGGTGAGGGTCCCGGTCTTATCGACCGCAACGGTGTCGATCTTGGCTGAGGTCTCCAGGAACTCCCCGCCCTTGATGAGGATGCCGTCCCGGGCGGCGCGGCCGATCCCGGCGACGATCGAGACCGGGATGGAGATCACCAGGGCGCCGGGGCAGCCGATGACCAGCAGGGTCAGCGCCAGCACGACGTCGGAGGTGATCAGGCCGACGGCGAGTGCGCCGACCATGATGGCGGGGGTGTACCAGGCTGAGAAGCGGTCCATGAATTGGGCGGTGCGGGCCTTGGCGTCCTGGGCCTCCTCGACCCGGTGGATGATCCTGGCCAGGGTGGTGTCGGCCCCGACGCCGGTGGCCAGCACCTGCAAGAAGCCGCTACGGGAGACGGTGCCGGCGAAGACGTGATCGGCCTCGGACTTCTCCACCGGGATCGATTCGCCGGTGATCGAGGCCTCGTCGATGCTCCCGGTGCCGGCCACGACCTCGCCGTCGACGGGGACCTTGGCGCCGTTCTTGACCAGCACGATCTCGCCCATCGCGACCTCATTGGCAGGGACTTCGACCTGATGGCCGTCCCGCAGCACGACCGCCGCATCGGGAGCAACGGCCACCAGCTCGGCCAATGCTGAACGTGTCTTGTTCAGCGTGGCCGCTTCTAGTGCGTGGCCGACGGCGAACAGGAAGGTGACGGCCGCAGCCTCCCAGTACTCGCCGATGATGATCGCTCCGATCGCGGCCACGCTGACCAGCAGGTCGATCCCGATCGCGCGAGTGAGCAGGGCGCGGGTGGCCTTGATGACGATGGGGGTGCCTGCAACGGCTGCCGCAGCCACCATCAGCGCATTCACGAGGAGCTGCTGGTCGAACAGCCGCTCGGCCAGGATGGAGACGACGATCAGCAGTCCCGAGACGCCGGGGATCGCCCAGCGACGGTGCAGGAGTGCGGTCAGTGTTCTCATAGTGGTTTCCTTCGCGTTCTTGGGTGGCGGTTCACTTCGGATCGATGGGTGTCGGCGCCCAGGGGTATCCGTAGGCGCCGACTTCGGGATCAGGGCTGGGCTAGAAGGTGGCCGGTCGTGCCACATAGCCGGCCTTGGCCACCGCAGCCACCAAGTCCTCGACGCTCGCCAGCGCCGGATCGTGGTCGACCTCAATGCGAGCCGAGGCGAAGTGCACCTTCACCGCCGACACGCCGTCCAAGCGCCCCACCTGCTTCTCGATCTTGGCCACGCACGAGGGGCAGGAGAAGCCCTCGGCCCGCAGGACGGTGCGTGTGGAAGAAGCGTTCGTCGTCATGATCATCATCCCTTTCGATGACGGTTCCGCCCGGAGTTGGGCTGGTACTCATGACGCTACGAACGGTCCGGCAGGGTCACCATGACGCAGATCAAGTAACCGCAGATTCCTCCCAGGATCGGGTTCATCGTGCTCCGGGTGAACTCGGCGAGTCGTCTGAGACCGCTCGGTTGGCGGAGGGTTCTGCATCCACACGCACCCACGCGTGCAGCCGCACTGACCTCAGTTGTGCATGAGAAGGGTCGGGTGTCCGACCGGAGATGGTCAGGCGTCGCGCAGCGAGTGGAGGGCCTTGGGGTCGCGCACGGCGATCCATCGTCGGCCCGAGTCGATCAGGCCCTCTCGTCGCCACCCGCTCAACAGCCGGCTGACCGACTCAGGCGCAGCGCCGGTCATCGAGGCCAAATCCTCACGTGTCAGCGGCACATCGAGCAGGGTGCCGCCGTCCCAGGGGCGGCCCATCTTGTCCGCGATCAGCAGCAGCATGGCCGCTAGGCGCTGCTCCAACGGTGCGCCCGCCAACAGATGGACCGCCTGTTGTGCCTGGCTCAACCTGCGGGAGACACCCCTGAGGGTGGCCCTGGCCACGGCGGGGAACCTCTCCATGATCGCGTCGAAGTCATGAGCCTCTAGGCCCAACAGGCACGAGGCGGAGACCGCCCAGGCGGTGTCTGAGTAGACGTCCTCGCCCAACGCGGGAACAGCACCGAGGAAGTCGCCCGGAGCGCACAGGTCGAGGATCGTCTCGCGGCCATCGAGGGCTGGGCGTACCGCCTTGACGGCCCCCGTGGCCACGACATACATCCTTGTCGCCGATGCTCCGGCGTGATACACGACCGCTCCAGCCTCAAAGGCATGAGCCTGACAGCGCCGATCGACCTGGGCGATATCGTGAACGTCCAGGTCCGCGAACAACGGCACACGTGCCAGCATCCGCAACCGCACGCCCGGTGTGCAGACATGAGGGTCGGCGGTGGGGACCACCAAGGGTGTGCTTCGTCTCTGTGCCACCTCGGCCCCCTTTCGTCTGTCTCAAGGCTAGAGCAGGCCCCGGATCAGCCGGACGCCACGCGGCGCGGGTCCCCGCAAGCACGTGCAGGCAGTCGTAACGGGAAGGTCGACCCTCACCTCGTCCAAGCACTAGTATATCCAAACGTTCTGATAGTCCTCAGGACGTCGGTTCGAAGGCGGGTGTGAGTGTGCGTCAGAGGCGTTCGGAGCCGGGTCGGCGTGACCGGTTGCTGCAGGTGGCGTTGGAGGTGATCATCGCGCGTGGTGTGGCCGGTGCGACCTACCGGCTGATCGCCGAGGCCGCAGATGTGCCGCTGGGGTCGATGACGTATCACTTCACGAGCCGGGACGAGCTGGTGCTGGCGGCGTTCGAGAGGTTCGCCGAGGAGTCCTTTTCCCATCTGGACTCGGCCACGTCTGCCGGGGTGGGCGATCCGGTGGAGCGATTGACGCAGATGGTGGTCTCAGAGTTCAACGATCAGCCGCGGGAACGCATTCTGCTGGCCGAGATGTATGTGCTGGCATTCCGCGATGAGCGGTATGCGGCGCTGATGCGCCGATGGACGGAGCGATCCCAAGCGGCTATCGAGCGTCAGCTCCCCGGCCTCAACGGCCGGGCCCTGAATGCGGTGCGAGAAGGGCTGACCCTGCAGCGCTACTTCTTTCCCGGCGAGGTCGACGCCGATCTGGTGCACGCCACGCTCAGCGCCGTTGCATGTGGGACAGCGAGCAGCGACTCGGAGAGTCTGACGTCCCAAGAGTAGCGCTCCGAAGGACGATCGTGGCCCCGTCGTGAGGACTGTCGAGACGGCTCAAACTTTTCTCACCGCCGCCGAGGTGGACGCGCTGGTCGGCGACTACCTGGCCGGGATGAGCGTCAAGGCACTCGCTGAGAGGTACGGCATCCACCGCGCCACGGTGTTCGCGCACCTCCGTCGCCGCAACGTACCGAGCCGCCGACCGGGGCTGGGGATCGACGAGAAGGCCGAGGCCGTGCGCCTCGCCCGAGCAGGCATCTCGATGCGGGCCATCGGTCGCCGGATGGGCGTGGACCGCAAGGCCGTGCGCGCAGCGCTGGTCGAGGCTGGACTCATCGCGGACAAGATCATCGACGGCGTGTCGTGAAGCAGGATGGTGGTCTGGCTCCGCGCGAGGGCGCATCAAAGTTCGAATGTCAGTGGTCCGCCGTAGGCTTTGATTGACGGTACGAGAGCGGCTCGACCGCAGGTGACGTGCCGCCGTACTGGCACCGCCACCCCGAACTCCTCTGGGAGCTGTCAGCGCTGCACCTGCACTGGCTGTGCGCGTACGACCCGGAGCAGAACGGGTCCGCACCGCTCGGCTGGCACCGCGACTTCGCCGATGCCCGTGCCCGCCTTCGTGATTGGGTGTCGGCATGCGGTACGCGGCTCGACCGAGACCGCCCGACTCGCCAGACGAGCTGGCCCGGTGAAGACCCCGCGCAACCTATCGAGGACTCACCGATCACGGATCGCGATGAGGACTTCGTTCGGTTCGTAATCGACATGGTGGACGCGCGCCAGGAGGCAGAGGACGCCTTCTTCGCGGGCGTCGACCCGGAGACCGGCGAGGTGTGAGTCGTGGCGCGCCGCTATGAACGGAAGACCGGGCAGCGTCAGCAGAGCGAGCGCGAGCTGACAATCCGCGCCGAGTTCCACGAACCGCCCGACCTCGACAGACTCTGCGAATTGCTGATCCGCCTGGCGCTCCAGCAATCGGGCTCCTGCCGCTCGGGAGATTCGACGCGACCGAAGCGCCCTCGTGCCGCGACAAGCGCGTCGTCGTAGAATGTAGGCATCCGTCGCGGATGGCGGATGTTGTGGTCCTAGCGCTTCGCCTCGGCGGGGCAAAGTAAACGTGGCCGACTCGGCCTAGTCCTACAGCCTTCGGGCTCTTCTCACGATCAACGTCCGCCGTCACACCGTCCGCGTCGGCAGGACCAGTCACTGTGGAGAAGAGCCATGACGATCATCGACGCGGACCGCACCGCGATAGACAGCCTCGTAGCGCCCACCCCGTTCCCCGGGTCATTCGCCGTCTCCTACCTGCGGGTTTCCACGAAGGAGCAGGCGGAGAAGGGCGGCCAGGCAGAGGGCTTCTCGATCCCCGCGCAGCGCGAGGCGAACCAGCGCAAGGCCGACCAGCTCGGCGCGACGATTATCGAGGAGTTCGTCGACGCTGGCGAGTCCGCTCGCAAGGCCGACCGGCCCGAACTGATGCGGATGATCCAGTACGTCACCAAGCACAAGACGAACTACTGCATCGTCCACAAGGTCGACCGGCTCGCCCGCAACCGTGCCGACGACGTGACAATCCACCTCGCGCTCAAGGACGCCGGAGTCACGCTGGTATCGGCCACGGAGAACATCGACGAGACTCCATCGGGGATGCTGCTGCACGGCATCATGTCCTCGATTGCCGAGTTCTACTCACGCAATCTCGCCACCGAGGTCGTCAAAGGTCTGTCGCAAAAGGCCGCGCAGGGCGGCACGGTGACGAAGGCACCCATCGGCTACCGCAATGTCGGCGTGCGCGACGACTTCGGGCGCGAGGTACGCACCGTCGAGATCGACGACGAACGGGCGCGGCTGGTCAGCTGGGCGTTCCAGGTGTTCGCCTCCGGCGACTGGACGACGAGCCAGCTCCACCAAGAGCTCGTGGCGCGCGGCCTCACGACTGCTGCGACACCGCGGCGACCTTCTCGGCCAATCGGCAAGTCATCGGTACACCGGATGTTGACGAACCCGTACTACAAGGGCAGCGTGCGCTACCAGGGCGTCACCTATGCCGGAGCACACGAGGCGATCGTCCCGAACGAGGTGTGGGACCAGGTGCAGACCGTGCTCGGCACGCACCGATCCGCAGCGGATGCAACGCAGGTGCACGAGCACTACTTGAAGGGCACGGTGTTCTGTGGACAGTGCGGCTCGCGGCTGATCG
>Ga0334883_1002118_pt1 | contig 25922 bp, 25 predicted proteins | sample GraSluR1_MG_6_FD_207230 | JGI IMG/M metagenome (GOLD analysis project Ga0334883, IMG submission 207230) | Sludge microbial communities from methane-producing bioreactor in Wageningen University, Netherlands - Granular Sludge_09_05-R1 | ecosystem: Engineered > Bioreactor > Anaerobic >...
GTATGATTGTCGTATCTGCAAGGCCTTGCCCTATAGAGAAGAAAGTACACGATTAAATACAAAAGCGCAAGTTGCCTATTTTAACATTTTCCCGCGGCTACAAAATTTCATGCGATACCCCTGCCATAGGTGAGAGATGAACGGAACGCTGTCACTATAGTAATTCCGTGCCCAGCCGCAAAAAACTCGTCAAGATTTTCGAAGCCTCCCCCGCCCCACTCCTTCGTTATTCGAAATTCGACTTCGAAATTCGTTATTCCCGAAGAAACCCCGTCAGCGGACTCGACGCCTCCCCCCGCCGCCGCACCGCGCCCGGCCGAGCCAACCACGCCCCGCGCCCCGCCTCAACCGCCGCCTTAAACGCCCCCGCCATCCGCACCGGCTCCCCCGCCACCGCAATCGCCGTATTCACCAGCACCGCATCCGCCCCCATCTCCATCGCCTCCGCCGCATGCGACGGCAAGCCCAACCCCGCATCCACCACCACCGGCACCCCCGCCTGCTCGATAATAATCTCAATCGCCGCCCGCGTCCGCAGCCCCTGGTTCGACCCGATCGGCGACGCCAAAGGCATCACCGTCGCCGCCCCCGCATCCTGCAAACGCTTCGCCAAAACCGGGTCCGCATTGATATAAGGCAGCACCACAAACCCGTCGGCCACCAGAACCTCCGTCGCCTTCAAAGTCTCCACCCCGTCCGGCAACAGATAATACGGGTCCGGCGTAACCTCAAGCTTCACCCAGGCAATCCCCGACGCCGCCCGAGCTAAGCGAGCCAACCGTACCGCTTCCTCCGCATCCCGAGCCCCTGAAGTATTCGGCAAAAGCAGATACTTCTCCCGATCAATCGCCGCCAGAAGATCGTCCTCCGGATTCTCGATATCCACCCTCCGAAGCGCCACCGTAACCATCTCCGTCCCCGACGCCTCGATCGCCGCCCGCATCACCTCGCTCGACGCGTACTTGCCGGTCCCGATGAACAGCCGCGACGAAAACTCCCGATCTGCAATTTTTAAGCAATCCATAGCACTAAAAACAAAAAAAATGAAAATTCGTGAAGCGTTTTGCGCGCGTTTTGCGAAAAAAGCCCCGTTTTCAGACGAAAAAACTCACCCGCCGCCAACAAATCGCACCAATTCGATGCTCTCGCCCCCCTCCAAACGCGTGTTTACAAAGTTTTGGCGCTCGATTATACGCCCGTTAACCTCCGCCACAACCGTGGAATGGCATATTCCAAGGGCGTTTAACAGGTCCAAAAGCGTCTCCGGAACACCCTCCGACGGAAACTCCCGTTCCAAACCGTTTATCTTCAAAACGCTGCTCACCGCCAAAACTCCCGCCCTAAACCCTGTATTTCCAACAACTTACTCACTGCCAGCTCCGACGCTCCTTCTTCCTCCCATTCTCCAGCATCATCTCCAAAACAGCATTAGCCTGATGCCCAGCCGCCACACCAACCCGCCCAGCCGTCAAAGGCACCCCCGGCCCACTCCCGCTCACACCATCCCCCACAAGCACCAACCGATCCGAAATCCTGCGAGTTACAATCTCGTTGCTCCGACCGTAACCCGCTATCCCGCTTACACTTACAACAGGCACATCCATCCGAAGAAGCACCGTCTCGACCAACATTTGCTTCTGTTCACTCCGATCAAAGCACTCCGCGACCACATCCACCCCACCGAATATCTCCGAAATATTCTCAGCCGTCAACCGCACCTGATGCCCAAAAACGGCGATTTCGGGGTTTATCCGCCGCAAATTGGCGACAGTAGCATCCACTTTTGCCATCCCCACCTGGTCAAAATAATACTGTTGCCGGTTCAAATTGCTCGTGTCCACAACGTCAAAATCCGCGATTACAAGCCTGCCAAGCCCCATTCGAGCCAGCGCAGCAGCCACATGCGAGCCAAGGCCTCCCAACCCCGCCACGCCCACAACCGAATTCCGTAACTCGAAAAACACAGGTGTCATTCAAATACCTTGCAAGTCCAAAAAACATCGCAAATCTCCCTCCACGCATCAGAAATGCTGATTTTGCGGCATCAATACTTTTTACGGAATCGAGCGGTAGGTATGTTCAGTATCTTCCGGTATTTCGCCACAGTCCGCCTCGCAATATCGCCCATCCCGCTTTCAGACAGCTTAATCTTGATTTCGTCGTCGTTAAGCGGGTTCGATTTGTCTTCCGCATCAACGATCTGCTGAAGCTTGGCCTTTACCGCGTCCCAACTGTGGGCCTCTCCTTCGGCATTCTCCATCCCGCCGTTAAAGAAACTCCGCAACGGCATAACCCCTTGCGGGCACTGCACATACTTGCCCGCGACCGCCCGCGAAACCGTCGCAATATGCACCCCCACCCTGTCGGCAACCGCCGCCATCGGCAGCGGCTTGAGGTACAACTGCCCCTTGTCAAAGAATTCCCGCTGATGCTCGACGATCTCCTCGGCAACCCGCAGAAGCGTGTTTTTGCGCTGTTCAATGGCCTCCATGAACCACTGCGCCGACCGAATATTCTGCAGGAGAAATTCCCGCGTCTTCTGGTCGATGCCGCGATCCCGCGACATTTTCGCGTAAAAGCGGTTTACCCGCAGGTTGGGCACGCTGGTATCCGTCAGTTGCACGCTGTAGCCGCCATCCTCGCGCGGCTCAACGATTATGTCAGCGGTAATCGGGTGATTATCGTCTCTGCCGATCCCCAGACCGGGCGAAGTATCGAGCTTGCTCATACGTGAGACCGCGGCGTTGATCTCGTCAACCGTACACTTCATCTTCCGCGCGATCTGCGGCAGCTTGTTTTCCAGCAACTCGTCCCAATGCCGCTCCACAAGCCGAATCTCGAACGACATGTCATCCGGGAACTGCCGCATCTGTATGAGCAGGCACTCTTTAAGGTCCCGTGCACCGACACCCGCCGGCTCCAGCTTCTGCACGAGCTCCAAAGCCGCATAAAGGTGCTCGATGCCAAACGAGTGCTTGTCCTTGTTATGAAGCTGCTCCAACCGGACCGTCAGATATCCCTTTTCGTCGATATAATCGATGATAAGCCTGCCGGCCTCCTTGACAGGTTCGTCCGCGTCGATAAGCCGCCACTGCTCATTGAGGCTGTCGTTGAGCGATGCCTCCTGGGCGGCCGTATTCTGAAGCGCCTCCAGCTTCTTGTCGCTCTCCCCCGAATTGCGCCGCAACCCGCCGGATGAGGCGGTTTCCATGTAGTCTGTAAATCCGGCTTCGCTTTCCTCAAGCCGTTCGAGGCGCTCAAAATCATCGGCCCGATCCGCATCATCGCCAACGATGAGCTCGCGATTATCTATCGAGTCATCGGATTGCTCCGGTTCAGGCGTACTTTCGTCGGCATCAGTCTCATCTCGTTCCTCGGCGGTCTCCAGGACCGGGTTGCTGTTCAATTCGGCTTCGATCTTTTCCTGAAGGGCGAGCAATGGGAGCTGCAGGACCTCCATTGCCTGGATCATCCGCGGCGCAAGCTTCATCCGCTGCTCCAACCGCATCTGTCCCGTCATCGCCATTTTCATTGCCACTGCCTTTCAGGGTCTGAATCAAAGGCTCACCGCATTGTATTATACCGACAAAAAGCGCAGGTGATAAGCGTTCACATGAGAAGTTTTGTGAAAATACTGCGTTCAAGTGGTAAGTGAGCACATGATTTGCAGGCACGGGCCGCTCGCCCTACATACAGGGCGTCACAGATCGGATCGCCCTTGAATGGCATCGGCAAGTATTGAGCCGCTGGCGAATTCAATCGTCCCCCCCGACGGCAGACCGCGGGCCAGTCGAGTTACCTTCACATTCATCGGTCGCAGAAGCGAACTTATGTACAGCGCCGTCCCATCACCCTCAAGGTTCGGGTTTGTCGCCATAACGATCTCATTGACGCCGCCGGCTCGCACGCGTCGAACGAGTGCCTCAATGGTCAGGTCGCCGGGCTCCACGCCCTCCAAGGGCGCTATGTGTCCGCCAAGCACATGGTACACCCACCGACACAATCCGGTCTTCTCCAGGCTGATCAGGTCGCGCGACTGCTCGACAACACATATAACCGCCTGGTCGCGCCGAACATCGCTGCATATGGTACACACCTCGGCCTCGGAGAGATTGAAGCAGACCTTGCACTGGCGGATATTCTTTTTGACGGCGGCAATGGCATCCGCCAAGGCCAAAGCCGTGCCGGCTTCGGTCTTCAGGACATGAAAAGCCAGCCTCTCAGCCGTCTTTGGACCAATGCCCGGCAGTCTGCCAAATTCCTCGATCAGCCGGTTCAAACTCTCTGTATAGGCCGGATTCATGTGCAACGTATCCTCGTATTAAGCAGTTTACTCAACCCGCCGCAGAATAGTACCTCATGTCACCCGGGGTGTCAATCGTGGCGCCCGCCATTAACAGGCAGCCCGCATCAGCCGATTAATTTGCAGGGCACTTCAGCAAACGATACTGGTGCGGGAGGAATCGTATGATTACCCTTTTCACGACCCGAGATGGCGATGGCAGCGCCGCCGTGGAGGAGACACTCAACGAGATGTGCCTTGCACATAAAACAGTGGTGCTGGACTCCGCAGCCGACCTGCCGGCGGATATCGGTACGGGCGGCGAGCCGCCGGTGCTGGTGGACGAACACGAAATCAGTCGCGGCACCAAAGCCATACTGTCGCATCCCGAAGAGCTCGAGGCATTCGAGTCGCTCTGGTACAAGTTCCAGTCGGACGTGTGCTATTGCGTTCATTTTTCGCGCAGCCCGTCGAAGACACGCCAATACTCTATCGGACGCAGTGTGTCTCAATGGGCCGTGCGCTAAGACATTATCCGTCACTGGCAGGTTTCTCGTGAATTGCGCCGAACCATGCTGCCGAATACCATGACACACTTGGGATGGATGCGCCCCGCTTCTGTCCGCCGCCGGAATAATCCAGCATGGCTGACGAAACAAAGACCAGGACCAACAGACTTGCGAAGCTGGCCAACGCGGTCGAAACGGTGATGGCGGTGCTGGGCTTTGTCTGGCTTGCCTTGCTGATCATCGAGTTTGCTTACGGCCTGACACCGATGCTGTTCTTTCTGCTTCACCTCGTCTGGGCGGTGTTCATCGTGGATTTTGCAGTGAGATTCCTCGCCGCCGTCGACAAGAAAGGATACCTGGCGGCGAATTGGCTGACAGGCATTTCGCTGGTGATCCCCGCGTTGAGATTCTTCCGCGTCCTTCGAGCACTCCGGGTCTTCAAAACGGGATCAGCGATTCGTTTCGCCCGGCTGGTAACCTCTTTTAACCGGTCCCTCGGCGCGCTTGCGGCAACGATGCACCGCAGAGGTGCGCAATACGTCCTGGCCGTAACGCTGATTGTCGTCTTCCTGGGCGCCGCGGGGATTTACACGTTCGAAAGAAACGCTCCCGCGCAACCAGGATTCACATCGTACTGGGATTCTGTCTGGTGGACCGCCATGATCATAACGACCCTGGGTTCCCAGCACTGGCCGGTTACGACAGAAGGAAAGGTACTTTGTACGCTCCTGGCGATCTATGCGATCACCGTCCTGGGCTACATAGCCGCCGCCCTGTCAAGCTACTTCATCGGACAGGACGCGGGCAGAGCGACTGGAGACAGAAAAACGGAGTGAGAATTGGATTACGCGTCCGCGATTTCGCTTGCCGAGTCGAGGTCTTTTGTATCGTCGGACGAGTGGATTTTTAATTCCTCTATATCGGTGACCTTCGCATCCAGGCCGTTCAGTAGCAACTGCACCGCCGGGTCATTTATCGCCTCTTGCCGTTTACCCTTGTCCATCTTGGCGCCCGGGGCGACGGGCCTCGGCGCTTGTGCCTCAGGGGCGTCCTGTTCATCCGATGCCTCAAAAACCACCCGCACTGCCTGCCCCAAAGCACCTTTAAGAAACGCCTCGATGCTGTCGGTGCGATTCTGGCAATGGCTCATCGCCAGACCGGCCGATTTCGGAAAACGCAGCTTCAGAACGCCGGCCTCGAAACCGGCGACACTCGCCTTCTCAAGGAACCCCGCCGTTACCCCGTTACCCTCCCCCATCGACTGAACGATCGTCGCCCAGCCCTCAGGCAAATTAAAGGGGTCAGACACCTTTTCCGCCGGTTTAGCATTGCTTACTGTCCACGGCGCGTTTTTTTTTAAGCCCGTCCCTCCGGCGCCAGACGCGCCGCCGGTCTCCAGCCTGGACAGAACCCGCTCCAAACCGATGAAATGCTCGCTCAGCGCCAGCCGCAGCATCGAAGCCTCCAGCAGTGCACGCGGGTTGTCACTGTTCTTGATCGTCCAGCGGAGCTTCTCCAGGGCGGTTATCCCGTAAATGAGCCCCGGCGTATCGAACAGTTCCGCCAGCGTCGCCATGCCGGCTCGCTCCTCGCCGGTCAGCACCAACAGGTCGCTTTTTGCGTCGGTCGATCTCACCACGATCAGGTCGCGCATCACATCGATCAATGCGTCGACAATCTGCACCGCCGTCTGGCCTGTCTTCAACAGCGAATCGAGCTGCTCCAGCACCGCCGCCGCATCATGCCGCCCGATCTTGTCGGCCAGCTCACAGATGCTCTGGCGGCTCGGCTGCCCCACCGCCTCCTCCAGGAGCGGAACCGTCAGCGGCTCCACACCCCGGCTGATCACCTGATCCAGCAGACTTAGCCCGTCCCGCATCGAACCATTCGCCAGCCGCGACAGCGCAACAATCACATCGTCTTCAAAAGCAATGTTCTCCGACTTGAGAATCGCAGCGAGCTGCCGACCTATCACGGCAGGATCGATCGCCCCGAAATCAAACCGCTGGCAGCGCGACTGAATTGTCGGCAGGACCTTGTTCGGCTCGGTCGTGGCGAAGATAAACTTGACGTGGTCCGGCGGCTCTTCGAGAATCTTCAACAGCGCATTGAACGCCGCGGTACTGAGCATGTGAACTTCGTCAATTATGTAAATCTTGTGTCTTGCCCGTGCAGGCCGGTAGATCGCGTTCTGCCGCAACTGCCGCACGTCGTCTACGCCGGTGTTGGACGCGCCGTCGATCTCAATAACGTCGATGTCCTCGCCGAGGTTGATTGCCACGCAACTGTCGCACTTAAGACACGGCGTCGTTGTCGGCCCGTCCGATTCGAGGCAGTTCAGTGCCTTGGCCAGTATTCGCGCCATTGTCGTCTTGCCGACACCTCGCGTCCCCGTGAACAGGTAGGCATGCGCCACCCGCCCGGTCTTGATGGCGTTCTTCAGGGTTTGAGCAACGGCATCCTGTCCGACAACGTCGTCAAACGTCTGGGAGCGGAACCGCCGTGCCAATACAGTGTAAGCCATAGTTATCAAAAAAAAGGGTGGCCGGGTTTGCCACGCACAGCGCCGCAGTCGCTTATGGCTGCTCTCTTCCGAGTCTGACCAGGTTCGCGTGCGTCGCTTGCATGGGACCCGACCACGATGTCGTATTCTGCCGTTTCTTTCGCTTCGGCAGGCTTCGCCTTTGCCTGCCGCCTATCGGACCGACAGTATAGCGGCCAGCGCCGCGATTTCCAGAAAAACATTTGGCCGCCGCCTTTTTATCATTATAATAGTTTTCGCGTCAAAGGTTCGCGCCCGAAGACGTCGAAAATAGTCTGAAGGGCCAGAAAAAAGCGCAAGCTTATTCACATAGGAGGTCGTCATGAGAGTTACTGTTGACGATAGTTGCACCGCGTGCGGGTTGTGCTGCGATACGTGTCCGGATGTCTTTGTCATGGGCGAGGATAAGGCGGAGGTCATCGTCGACCCCGTTCCCCCCGAGTTTGAGACGCTTGCCCAACAGGCAGCCGATGAATGCCCGGTCGAGGCGATAATCGTCGAGTAGCACCGCATTGCCACCCAGGGGTGGACTTTTTTGCAGCGGGTGATGGAGGACCAATCCTAGTGTCGCCATCGCCGCCCAACTGTGATCCGCTTGCGAAACCGCCGAAAATTCCGTTCAGTTAACCCGAGAGTTCTCTGCTTCGGTCGCAGGCGGCCTTCAAAGCTGCTTGAACCATGCCGCCGAAATCCATACGGCGGAAGATCTTAATCGCCGCCTCAGTGGTGCCCCCCGGACTCGTTACTTGCTGTCGCAGGTCACCAGGCGCGCTGCCCGTTTCGCCGGCGGCTTCAACAAGAAGCGCTGCGCCCTTGGCCGTTTGGAGAACGATAGTGCGGGCCACATCCTCAGTCAGGCCGAGGCTCTTGGCCGATTCGATCATTGCTTCCATTAGCAGGAAGAAATAGGCAGGACCGGATCCGCTGACTGCGGTAATTGCGTCCATCAACCCCTCGTTGTCGACGATCACCACCTTGCCTACAGCCCCAAAAAGGTCCTTGGCAGTCTGCATTGACCGCGATGAGGCATTGGCCGAGTAAAGGGCGCTTGCCCCCTGGCCGATCAGCGCCGGAGTGTTCGGCATCACCCGCACAACCTCGACGTCGCCGAGCGCGGCGCTAATGCCCCAAGTCGTAATCCCCGCGGCGATTGAGATCACAAGCGCGTCTTTGCGAACCGCCTGGCGAATCTCGGCCAAAACGTCGGAAAAATTCTGGGGCTTGACGCTGAGAACAAGGATGTCCGCCTGACAAGTCAGTTCGATATTGTCCTCTGCACGCGTAATCCCGTATTGCGCACAAAGTTGATCCAGCCGATTCGGCCGAACGTCGCTAACAAGAACATCCGCCGCCACATATAAATCCGCCGCCAGAATCCCCCGTATAAGGGCTTCCGCCATGTTGCCGCTGCCGATAAAGCCGATCTTCGACATTGCCGCTCCTTGCTTGGAGACGCGTTTTCGGTTAGAGTACACTTGCACGGTATTTTACGGCAGATGCGTCTTTTGGCAAGGAACTTGGCAAGGTGTTCCATGCAAAGGAGTTTTCTATGTCAGGATACAGGTTTCTCTGCGTCTTCGCTGTCGTTTCAGCCGGTCTGCACACTTGCGGACTTGTGGAGTTGAATGCCGCGACGACACCTCCCGCCGCCACCGGCGATATGGTCCTGTGGTACGACAAGCCCGCCGAAAAGTGGGATCAGGCACTGCCCGTCGGCAACGGACGATTGGGCGCGATGGTCTACGGCGGCGCCAGGCGCGAGCGCCTGCAGTTCAACGAAGACACCCTCTGGACGGGCGAGCCGCGCAGCTACGCCAATCCCAATGCCCACGAGCATCTCGCCGAAATCAGGCAGCTTCTCTTCGACGGAAAGCAGCGACAGGCCGAGGATCTGGCAATGCAGAAATTCATGTCGATCCCCCTGCGACAGGAGCGGTATCAGCCATTCGGCGACATCTACATCGATTTCAAAAACCATGACGAAATCAGCAGCTATCGAAGACAGCTCGATCTCGACAGCGCAATCGCCTCGGTAACATATCGTGCCGGCGACGTCAACTACACGCGCCAGGTCTTTGCAAGCTATCCCGACAACGTGCTGGTCGTCCGGCTCCAGGCGGACAAGACCGGCGCGCTTCATTTCGATGTAACCCTGGACAGTATCCACGAATTGCACACAGTCGCCTCCGACGGCGACACGCTCGTCCTCGCGGGCCGCGTGAAGGACTACGTTGAAGGCCGCACCAGGGACGCTCGCCGGTGCGCAATGACGTTCGACGCCCGTCTGCACGTAACCGCCGAAGGCGGCCGCATCACCGCCGGCGAACGCCGAATCACAGTTCAGGACGCCGATTCGGCGACACTGCTGCTGACCGCCGCGACCAACTATAAGAGCTACAACGACCTCTCCAAAGACCCCGCAAAAGCAGCCCGGGACGCGCTGGCCAAGCCGTCGCGCAAAAGCTTCACTCTGCTGCGAAATGCACATCTGGCCGACCACCGCTCTCTCTTTCGCCGCGTCAATCTCAATCTCGGCCGGACCGATGCCGCCAATGCTCCCACGGACGAGCGAATCAGAAAATTCAAGAACGGCGACGACCCGCACCTGGCGGCGATGTTCTTCCAGTTTGGCCGATACCTCCTCATCGCCAGTTCGAGACCCGGTTCCCAGCCGGCCAACCTCCAGGGGATATGGAACGACAGCCTGACCCCGGCATGGGATTCCAAGTACACCGTAAACATCAACACCGAGATGAATTACTGGCCCGCCGAGATAACCAACCTCTCCGAATGCCACGAACCTCTATTCGACATGCTTGCCGACCTGGCCAAAACAGGCGCCGAAGTCGCCCGAACACATTACAACTGCCGCGGATGGGTCCTGCATCACAACACCGACATCTGGCGAGGCGCCGCCCCGATCAACCACTCCAACCACGGCATCTGGCCAACGGGCGGCGCATGGCTGACAATGCACCTCTGGTACCGTTACCAGTTCACCGGCGATCGCCAGTTCCTCGAAAAGCGAGCTTGGCCGATCATGAGGGAAGCGGCCCTGTTCTTCGTGGATTACCTCGTCGAAGACCCCCGGAGCGACAAAGGCTGGCTCATCTCGGGTCCTTCGAATTCGCCCGAACTCGGCGGCCTTGTGATGGGCCCCACGATGGACCACCAGATCATACGCGACCTCTTCGACAGTTGCATCCAGGCCGGCACAATCCTCGGAACTGATGAGGACTTCCGCAAAACAATAATTGAAAAGCGAGCCCGCATCGCCCCAATGCAGATCGGCCGCCACGGACAGCTTCAGGAGTGGCTCGAAGACAAGGACAACCCCAAAGAGCAGCACCGTCACGTCTCCCATCTTTATGGTTTGCACCCATCAAACCAGATCACCAAACGCGGCACGCCGGAATTATTCGCCGCCGCCAAAAAATCCCTGGAGTTCCGCGGCGACGGCGGAACAGGCTGGTCGATGGCATGGAAAATCAACTTCTGGGCCCGACTCGAAGACGGCGACCACGCGTACACGATGCTGTCAAATCAGCTCACCCCGCAGCGAACCCTCCCAAATATGTTCGATACGCACCCGCCCTTCCAGATCGACGGCAACTTCGGCGCCGCCTCGGGCATCGCCGAAATGCTCCTGCAGAGCCACGCCGGCGAACTGCATCTGCTGGCCGCCCTGCCCGCCAAATGGTCCGACGGCAGTATCACCGGACTCCGAGCCCGCGGAGGCTTCGAAGTCGACCTCGCATGGAACAATGGCGAACTCCGCCATGCCCGCATACGTTCCCTCCCGGGCAATCCTTGCAGAATCCGCTGCGGCGAAAAAGTGGTTGAATTCGACACCCAACCCGGCCGGACATACCAACTCGACGAAAATCTTGCTCCGGAAGAATAATCAGCGCCCGTCAGCCCTGGCAACCGTCGCCGATTGCCGTGTTGACAGCACGCACGCGTCCCGGTACTATGGCGCCCCGGATGCAGGGGGGCGTTGGTGTGTTAGCTCGACAGGCCCAAAGGCCAGTACCACCATAACCAGAAACAGGTTAATTATTTATGGAGTTTACCGAATGACCAAAGTTACCTTGATCACCGGTGATGGGATCGGTCCCGAAATAGCCGAAGCCGCGCAAAGATGCATCGACGCCACGGGAGCCAAACTGCAATGGGAGATCGCCGAAGCCGGCGTTGAAGTAATGGCCAGGCTCGGCACACCCCTGCCCGACGCCACACTCGAATCCGTCAAGAAGAACGGCGTCGCCCTGAAGGCGCCCATCACGACGCCCGTCGGCACCGGCTTCCGGAGTATCAACGTATACCTGCGCCAGGCCCTCGATCTCTACGCATGTGTCCGCCCCTGCAAAAGCTATAAGGGCGTCCGCAGCAGGTACGCCGACATCGACCTGGTCATCGTCCGCGAAAACACCGAGGACCTCTATGCCGGCATCGAATTCGAGAAGAACGCCGACGAAACCGCCGAGCTGATCGAATGGCTCAACGCGCACAGCAAACGCCGAATCGGAAAAGACACCGGCGTGAGCATCAAACCCATCTCCGTGGAGGGCACCGAGCGGATCGTACGGTTTGCTTTCGACTACGCCCGCAAAATGGCCCGCCGCAAGGTGACCAGCGTCCACAAGGCCAACATCATGAAGTTCAGCGACGGACTCTGGCTTGAAGTCAGTCGGCAGGTCGCCAAAGACTATCCCGAAATCGAATTCGAAGATCGCATCGTCGACAACATGTGCATGCAGCTCATCCAAAAACCGGAACTCTACGATGTTATCGTACTGCCCAACCTCTACGGCGACATCGTCAGCGACCTCTGCGCAGGACTCGTCGGCGGCCTCGGCGTGGCGCCCGGTGCAAACATCGGCCTCAAAGGAGCAATCTTTGAGGCCACGCACGGAAGTGCCCCAAAGTACGCCGGCCAGAACAAGGTTAACCCCACCGCCCTAATACTCAGCGGAGTGCTTATGCTCAACCACCTGGGCATGAAGGCCGAGGCCGAAAGACTGGAAAAGGCCGTCGCTTCCGTCATCGCCGATGGAAGAGATGTAACATACGATCTTAAGCAGGACCGCAACGATCCAACAGCCGTCGGAACCAGCCGAATGGCCGACGCAATCATTGCCCGCATGCAAAAAAGCTGAACGTAGCGGCGACGGATCACAGGAAGGATGGATCGGTGGACCAGAATTCGTACCGCAATCTGATTGCAAAGCGAAGCAGCCGATTGGACAGGCAACTGCTCAGGTCCGCGCTAGCGGGCGTCTCGGTCATCTACCGATCCGCAGTCGCCGCACGCAACATCGGCTACAACACCGGACTGCTGAAGTCCTGTGCAGCCGACGTTCCCGTTATCAGCGTAGGAAATCTCACCACCGGCGGCACCGGCAAGACGCCGCTGGTGGTCTGGCTTTGCAGACGACTTCACGAAAAGGGACGCCGATGCGCCGTCCTGACGCGAGGCTACAAAACCGCCGACGGCGAGATCCGCGACGAGCCCGCAATCCTCAAGAAAGCCTGTCCCGACGCCAGGGTCCTCGTAAACCCCGACCGAGTCGCAGCCGCCGAACAAGCCGTCCGCAAGTTCGCCGCCGACGTCCTGATCATGGACGACGGCTTCCAGCACAGAAGGCTCAGGCGAGATCTGGACATCCTGGCAGTAGACGCAACCTGCCCTTTCGGCTATGGCAGGCTCCTCCCCGCAGGCCTGTTGCGAGAGCCGCCCCGCGCAATACGAAGAGCACATGCCGTCATTATCACAAGATACGACCAGATCACGCCCCTGCAGATCGACCGGCTGGAGAGGCAGATAATGCGAATCAAAAGCGACATCGTCGTCGCCAAGGCTATTCACCAGCACCCATGCGCCCGAGGAACCGGCGCAACGACATGCAGCATGGACGACCTCAAGAAGGAACGAATCTTCGCATTCTGCGGAATCGGCAATCCCGAAGCATTTCTAAAACGCCTCAGGGAGCAGGGTCTGAATATCGCCGGAAAGCGAATCTTCAATGACCATTACAACTATAGTGAGTCCGATTTCGCCGACATTCAGAAGGCCGCAAACGCCGCAAACGCCACAATGATACTCGCAACCGAAAAAGACTGGGTCAAAACCGCACTGATGGCTAAGAAATTCAACGAACTTCCGTTTCTTTATCTGGCAGTAGCGCTGGAATTCGTTGCGGGAGTTGATAAGATAGATGCACTGATCGATGACGTGCTGACAAACAAAAAAGCTGGCGAGGACGCGAATTAGCGCTTGCGCAAATCCGAAGACTCGCAATACTGGATGCCACGGATGGCTTACCTTGATAAACAAAACGGGGCGGACAACATGCAGAAAGACCTTTTGACCACCGTTACTGATCTGGGTTCCCCGCGCGTGCTGCTGGTGGGCGACTTCGTCCTCGACAGCTACGTCTATGGAGACGCGCTGCGAATCAGCCCCGAAGCCCCCGTCCAGGTGCTCAAGGTCGTCGACAGGCAGTACAGTTGCGGCGGCGCAGCCTCCGTCGCCGCCGACATTATGGCCCTGGGCGCAAAGTGCCGCTGTGTCGGCGTCCTTGGCGCAGACCCAAACGGCGCGCTGCTCAGAAAACTGCTCGACACCGCCGGCGCAGACACCTCAGGACTGCTGGAATTGCACGACCGCCCAACGACCAGCAAGCAGAGGCTTATCGGACTTGCACAGCACCGCCACCGCCAGCAGTTGCTGCGGATGGACGAAGAAAAAAGCGACCTCCTCGATGAAGCGACCACCCGGCGCTTACTGGACCTCTGTATGGAACGCCTCGCCGAAACTGACGTCATCTGCCTGCAGGATTACAACAAGGGCGTGCTCTCCCCGAGCCTCTGCCGACGCATAATCGACGCCGCGGCAGCCGCACAGAAAACGGTCCTCGTCGATCCGCCCATGATCAGCGACTATTCGCGATACGCTGGCGCCTCGTTGATCACTCCTAACCGCCGCGAAGCTTCGCAAGCCGCCGGAATCGACATACAGTCCATCGACGATGCGAGCCGGGCCGCCGAAATCCTCATTGACAGGTTTCATCTCGGCGGCGTTGTAATAACACTGGACAAGGAAGGCGCCTACCTGAAAACGCACGATATCAGCGCTCACGTCCCGACCGTGGCGCGAAGCGTCTATGACGTTACAGGCGCCGGAGACGTCGTCCTCGCCATGCTCGCAGTCAGCCTCGCCGCAGGCTGCGATCACATGACCGCCGTGGAACTGGCCAACATAGCCGGCGGAATCGAAGTCGAAAAGTTCGGCGTCGCCACCGTCACGATCGCTGAGATCGTCGACGAACTCGCCGTCAGCCGCCGAACACAAGCCGGCAAGATACAGGACCTCGATAGCCTGCTCAGAGAGCTTCAGTATCACCGCTATCGCAAGCAAAAAATCGTATTCACCAACGGCTGTTTCGACGTGCTCCACCGCGGCCACGTCGAGTACCTCCAGTTCTGCCGCAGACAGGGCGATATCGTTGTTGTCGGGCTCAACAGCGACCGATCCGTAAAGCAAATAAAGGGCCCCGACAGACCGATCAATAATGAAAACGACCGCGCAGCCGTGCTTGCCGCGCTGGAAATGGTCGATTATATTGTAATATTCGACGAGCCGACCCCGCTCCAGCTGATCACGCGCGTCGCACCCGACGTCCTCGTAAAGGGCGAAGATTGGGCGGACAAAGGCGTCGTAGGCAGGGAGTTCGTCGAGGCGCGAGGCGGTAAGGTAAGCCTCGCTCCAATGGTTGCAGGCAGGAGTTCAACCGCGACCATAGAACGAATGAAGGCCTTGAAAACGCCGGACGCCGAGAAACTATGAGTACAGAAGCAAACCTTACTGTACCTTGTTAAGGAAGCCATCATGGGCAACGCTGCTATATTCCTCGACCGAGACGACACCATCATCGAGGATCCGGGCTACATCAACAGTCCCGACCAGGTAAAGCTGCTGCCGGGCGCTGCCGACGCCCTGAGCCAATTGAAGAAAATGGGCTACAAACTTGTCGTCGTCACAAACCAGTCCGCCGTCGCCAGGGGAATGGTCAGCGAGGAGGTGCTCGAAGAAATCCATGAACGATTGAGAAGGCTCCTTGGACGCAAACGCGTCTATCTCGACGGAATCTACTACTGCCCCTACCACCCCGAGGCCGTTATACCCAAATATCGCCGCGACAGCGACTTCCGCAAGCCGAACCCCGGCATGATCTTTCAGGCCGCCGAGGAGCTCGGCATCGACCTCAAACAATCATGGATGATCGGCAACACCTACAGCGACGTTACCGCCGGTGTCAACGCAGGCTGCAAGACGATCCTCATTCGATCTTCATTGAACCCGCCTAAGAAGGAGCCTGCCGACCCTGATCCCGACAAAATCGCCGTCAACATCAAAGAAGCCGTAAACGTCATCAAAATGTTTCGACAGCAAAGCATGATGACTCCTCGCCCCGCCGCCGCACCCGGCATTGTCAGCCTGCCTGAACAGGAGACTGTCCAGGAACAATCTGAACCTTCCCCCGCGGCCGACGTGGAAAACGACGTCGCCGACGAACAGGAGCCCGCTGCCCCCAAAGCCGAGAAGCGCCCCGCCAGACCCAGGAAGGCCGCCGCCAAAAAACGCCCGCGAGCCGCCGCCGGGCGATCTATGACTCCCGCACAGGTCAAGGCCCAAACACAGCAGCACCCCGTGCAGGAGCCGTTGCCCGAAGCGCCGCAGGAAGTGCAAACTCCCGAACCCGAACCCGAACTCCAACCTGAACCTGAACCTGAAGCTGAAGCTGAAACTGAGCCCCAACCCGCGCCCCAATCGCAGCGACAACCCGAACCGCGGATCGAGCAGGTTCGCCGACAGCCTGCTGCACCGCCGCCGCACCGCCAAATACAAAATGAGCACGCTCCTTCAACCGCAAGCGGAAGGCGTTTTGTCGAACCGCGAGGAGGCCGACCCACCGCACACACCGCGCCTCCCTCGCCAAGACCATCCTCCGCCGATGCCTCCGCCACACAGGACGTCCTCAACGAAGTCATGCGCTACCTCAAAAAGGTCGACCGACTCAACCTCTACGACGAGTTCTCATGGTTGAAGGTCCTCGCCGGCGGCTTGCAGGTCGTGGTCTTCTTCTTTCTATTGCTGGGCCTCTGGTTCCTTATGGATCCTACGCGCGACGCAGCCGACGTCCATACGGTGCTGCTCTACGCCGCGGTGCTCCAGCTAACGGCGATAGCCTTTCATCTGATGCGCGACCGGAGGTAACAGTGCCCGACGACAGGATCGCTGTGTGGCTTCCCTCTCCAATGGGCGATGCAATACTCGCCACGCCCGCATTGAGGGCGATTCGCCAAACGTTCGCAAATGCGCACATCTGCTTCGTGTCCAACCCAACGGTGCGACAGGTGCTTTCGCCTTGCCGGTTTAATGACGAGTGGATCGATTCCGAAAACGGTGCAGTTCTGAGCGCCGCCGCCAGACTCCGCCCCTTCCGCTTCGATCAAATGATCCTTCTTAAGAATTCCTTCTCGTCCGGACTGGCCGCCTTTCTGGCCGGAGCACGCCGCCGCATCGGTTATGCCCGCGACGGCCGATCATGGCTGCTCACCCACCGCCTCCAACCGCCCCGCCAAAGCAACGGCGAATTTGCACCTGTCAGCATGATCGATTACTACCTGTCGCTGGCACGTTACGCCGGCTGTCCGACGGACGACAGGACACCGGAGCTGGACGTTGACCAGGAGGACGTGCTCTCTGTCTCGGGCAAACTGCCCGCCATCATGTCCGCCGATTCCCCTCTCGTCATCCTGGTGCCAGGAGGAAGCTTCGGACCCAGCAAATTCTGGCCTGCCGCGAAGTTCGCCCAGATCGCCGACCGCCTCGTTGATGAGTACGGCGCCGCCGTAGCCGTTTCGGTTTCACCCGCTCCCGTTGAACAAGCCGTCGCCGCAGCCATCTGCGAACAAACCCGTCATCCACTCATCAGCCTCGCCGAACACCCCCTTTCCCTGGGCGAGTTGAAGGCTCTCTTCGCGGAGGCCGACCTGGTCATCACCAACGACACCGGCCCCCGCCACATAGCCGCCGCCCTGCGACGCAGGATCGTCTCACTCTTCGGTCCCAACGACGCCCGATGGACCCAAACCGGCTACCCCGACGAAATACAACTCATCGGCCGCGCCGACTGTGCCCCCTGCGAAAAACCACACTGCACAAATGAACGCCACGCGTGCATGGAGTCGATCACGGTAGAGATGGTGTGGACCGCCGCACAGAAGCTCCTCGACGAGGCCCGCCGGTCATGAGCGAACAGGACTTCATTGAGGTGGACAGCGGCTTCTACGCCGACCCGCAATACGTCAACGCGCTCGCCCAGGTCGGCATGAATTCAATCGACGCCGTCTTCTCGTTCGACGGCGGCCGCAATCTCGCCAAAGCCAACCTCGCACCGCACCGCAGCCGCATCCGATTCACACTGCCCGACACGGGCGCCGCCTGCTACCTCAAACGCTACGACCGTCCGCCCGTGGATCGCCAGGTCCGCAACTGGATCGACCATCGCCGCCGTATCAGCACCGCCGCCTGCGACCGGCGCCCCGTCGACCTCATCACTGCCGTCGGCATCGGCGCCGCCCGCGTCGTCGCATTCGGCGAAGAGTGGAGCGGCCTGTTCGAAAGACGCAGCTTCATCATCACCGAGGAAATCGCCAACGCCCGCTCGCTTGAGGATCGACTGCCCGAATACTTCTACCACGGCAGCCCCCTTGAAAACGTCGACCGCAAACGCGCATTCATAAGGAAGCTCGCCGACTTCGCCCGACGATTTCACGACACAGGCCTGCGCCACCGCGACTTTTATCTGTGCCACATCTTCATGACAGCCGACGAAGAACTCTACCTCATCGACCTCCAGCGAACGTTTTGCCCCCTGATCTTCGACGATCGCTTCCGCGTCAAGGACATCGCCCAGTTGCACTACTCCGCCCCCGGCCGAATCATCTCGCGAGCCGACCGCCTGCGGTTTTATCTGAACTACGCCCGCCGCGATAACCTCACCCCGGCCGACCGCCGCTTCATCAAACGAGTAAAAAACCGCGCCTGGCGCATGGCCGATCACGACATCAAACACAATCGTCCGGTGCCATTTGCAGAATAGCCCCGCCCTGTTATAATTCCCCCATGACCAAAGCCGCAATAATAATCGAACGAGCCGACGTATCCCTCGGCGGCGCCGAACGCTCCGTCCAGGAGCTCGCCGCCCGCTTGAACGCCCTCGGCGTCCAAACCGCCGTCCTCGCCGCCACCGGAACGCCCGACAACCCGAACGCGACCGTCCTCTGCGGCGAAAACCGCGCCAAACGCACGTCTTTCGACACATTCCGCCAGGCCCTCCAATCCCACCTGACCCGCAATCGTTATGACATCATCCACAGCGCCCTCCCCTTCGACTTCGCCGACGTCTACCAGCCCCGCGGCGGCAGCTACGCCGAAGCCGTCGCACGCAACGCCGCCAGCTATGACAACCCCGCCGTCCGCCTGTACAAATCCGCCACAAGCCGCCTCAACCTGCGTCGAACCGTCCTCCTCAACGCCGAAACACGCCTCTGCCGCCCGCAACAGCGTACCATCGTCGCCGCACTAAGCGACTACGTGAAGTCACAATTCATACGCCACTACCGCCTGCCCGAAGACCGCATCCGCGTCATCCCCAACGCCGTCGACGTCCGACAACCCCCCGACCCCGCCCAGGTCGACGCCCTGCGAACCCGCATACTCAGCCAAATGAACGCCTCCCCCGCCGACCAACCCGCGATCTTCCTCTTCGCCGCCAACAACTTCCGCCTCAAAGGCCTCGCCCCGATCATCCGCGCCCTTGCGATCCTCAAGAACCGCCGCGAACCCCGCCCAGCCTGTGTCGCCGTCGCCGGAAGCGACAACCCCCACGCATACCGCTCGCTCGCCGCCGACCTCCGAGTCGCCGACCGCCTCCTCTTCATGGGCCCCCTCCCCGAAATCCACACCGCCCTTGCCGCCGCCGACGCCGCCGTCCTGCCCACATTCTACGACCCATGTTCCCGCTTCGTCCTCGAAGCCCTCGCCCGCGCAATTCCCCCCATCACCACAAGATTCAACGGCGCCGCCGAACGCTACACCGACCGCCGCCACGGAATAATCATCGACGATCCCCGCGACACCCGCGCCCTGGCCGACGCATTCGCATGGCTCGCCGATGCCGACAACCGACTCGCCGCCGCCGAAGCCATCCGCCGCGACAATCTCGAACAAAACATTTCAATTGCATCCCACGCACAAACGATGGTAGAGTTGTACCGGCATATTATCGCAGATCGAGGTTCCCGCTCATGACATGGCTGATACTCATAGTCGCCGCATATCTGCTCGGCTCCGTACCGTTCGGACTCATCATCGCCCGCGCCCACGGCCTGGACCTCCGCCGAATCGGCTCCGGCAACATCGGCGCCACAAACGTCTCCCGCGCACTCGGCCGAAAATGGGCCGTCGCCTGCTTCGCCCTCGACTGCCTAAAGGGCCTTCTGCCCGTGCTGATTGCCGGATTGCTCATCCGCCGCAACTACGACGACATCACCATCACAGTCCTCTGGCTCTGGCTCGCCGTCGGCTGCGCCGCGATATTCGGCCACGTCTTCCCCGTCTACCTCCGCTTCAAAGGCGGCAAGGGCGCAGCAACAAGCCTCGGCGTCATCTTCGGCCTCTATCCGTATCTGACACTGCCGGGCGTGGTCATATTGGCTGTCTGGCTGGCAACTCTTCTGATGTGGCGTTATGTCTCGCTGGCCTCGATCCTCGCGGCGGTATCTTTCCCCATTGCGCTGACCGCCGCCATTTGCATGCGATCAGACTGGCGTTTTGCCGTTCTCTGGCCCCTGCTGGTCGTCGCCTCCGCGGTGTCGATCCTCGTAGTCGTCCGACACGTCGAAAACATCAAACGCCTCCTCGAAGGCTCCGAGAACAAGGCCTTCAGGAAGTAGCCCCTAAAGTCCCAGCTTCCGGCTGAGTATCTCCCCCACCACCTTCGGATTCGCCTGACCCTTGCTCCGCTGCATCACCTGACCCATCAAAAACCCGAGCGCCTTCTTGCTCTTCTTGCCGCCGCTTGTCGCCTCCGCAACCGCCTCCGCGTTGGCCGCGATTGCCTCGTCCACCATCGACTCGATCTCACCGGCATCGCTCTTCTGCGTCAGATTCAGCCGCTCCGCAATCTCGTCCGGCCGACCCCCCCCGCCTGTCATCTCTTCGAATATCGTCGTCGCCGCCGTCGCGCTGATATCCCCCGCGTCCGCCATCATCGCAAGCCGCGCCAGATCCTCCGCCGCCACCCCCAGTTCCGCAACCGTGCAGCCCCGCTCGTTGGCGATCTTCATCCCCGTCTGCGTCAGCAGGTTGCACACCCGCTTGGCGTCCCCCCCCTTCCCGACCGCACTGTCGAACAGTTCCGCCGCCGACCGATCTCCAGTCAGCACCCCCGCATCATAATCGCTCAGCCCGTAATCCCCCGCAAACCGCTTCTGCATCTCCAGCGGCAGTTCGCACAGCCGCCCCCGTATCTCCGCAAGCCATGCCTCGTCCATCTCGACCGGCACAAGATCCGGCTCCGGGAAGTAACGATAATCGTGCGCCTCCTCCTTCTCCCGCTGCAAGACCGTCCGCTGGTTGACGTCATCCCAGCCGTACGTCCGCTTGTTGCCCGTCTGCATCGTCCGCCCCGTCTCGACGAATTCGTCCAACTGCCGCCTCGCCTCGTACGCCACGCTCCGCTCGATCGCCCGAAAGCTGTTGAGGTTCTTCACCTCGCTGATCGGCGTCTTGTAAACCTGACCGTCCCGCGTAATGTGCAGATTGATGTTCGGCTCGAACCGCATGTGCCCCTTTTGCATGTCCCCCTCCGACACGCCTAAATACCGCACAATCCGCTGAAGCTCACGAGCCAGCGCCCCAACCTCCTCCGCCGAGTTCATATCCGGCTCCGTAACGATCTCCAGCAGCGGCGCCCCCGCCCGGTTCAGATCTATCGCCGAAAAATTGCCCAAAGTGTGAATATTCTTCCCCGCATCCTCCTCCAGGTGCGCCCGTATGATCCCGATCCTCTTGCTTGTGCCCGAAGGCAGCGGTATCTCGATGTACCCGTGCTCGCCAAGCGGCAGGTCATACTGGCTGATCTGGTAATTCTTCGGCAGGTCCGGATAGTAATAGCTCTTGCGGTCCCACTTCGTATGCGAAGCAACCCGGCAGTTCAGCGCAAGCGCCGTCAGAACCGCATACTCCACCGCCGTCTTGTTCATCACCGGCAGAACGCCAGGCATCCCGATGCATACGGGGCACACGCGAGTATTCGCTTGCTCCCCGTAAGCAAGCCCGCAACCGCAGAACATCTTCGTCCGGGTAGCCAGATGAACATGTATCTCCAGCCCGACAATCAGCTTGTATTCCAACTCAGCCATCTTCCCGCCAAAACTTCTGTGGCTACTGCATCGGATCCCACGCCGGAAGCGCGATAGGCTCCTGCTCCAGTATCTTCAGCACCTTCTTCGGCACGTACTCTTTTCTCACGATTATATTGTACACGTGCAGATCAAACCACTCGTCGTACATGTCCCAGTAGCCACCCTTGCCCCGCTCGGCCCCCCAACTGTTCTCGACAAGCCACTTCACCGGCCTGTCCTCGCGAACGTCCACCCCGACCAGCACCATGCCATGATTCCTCGTGCCCTGTCGAAACAGCGCCCGCTCGGCCTTCGTCATAGTCATGTCGATCCCGTAGATCGACTCGTAGTCGTACAGCCCCGGCGCCATGATCCCCAGTTCCGAACTCTGGTCCACGCTCACGTTGCACGCAAACATCACCGGCGTATCGTCCACGATCGACTTGACTGCAATCTTCTTCAAGGTATCGATATCCACGTTGATATACGTAATGTCGCTACCCTCCCATACGTTCTTCGACATGGCGACCGTATACCGCTTGCCGTACTCGTGCGTAGTATCGTTGAAGATGTTCACCCAGTCGCCCGTATCCACGCCGACGCACTTGCCGAAGAACTCTCTGGGCGTCATCGCAAGCTCTTCAATATCCTGCTTATTGCCCTTGGCCTTCTTGTCTTCTTTGTCATCATCCTTGTCGTCGCCGTCCTTGTCTTTGCCCTTGCCCGGCTCATACCGCCATAAAAACTCGCTCGGAGGCTCGCCAAGGTTCATCGCCAGAACACGGTAGACCTCCGCCAGCATCTTCTCCTTCTCCCGCCGCATCTGCCGCACGGTCGCCCCCTGCTCGTGCATCTTCCGCAGCTTCACCGCATCCGCCCGAAGCAGTTGCTCCAGAATAGCGTTCATCGAACGCGTCGCCTCCGAGCTGCTCGTCTCCGGGTAAACGTCCTTAGGAACCACCCCGTACTTGTTCACCAGGTCAACGACGTTCTCCCAGTACCCCCCGTCCGGACACGGCATCTGCAGCGCCGTCGTCAGCTCCCGATCCATCAGATCGCGGCCGCGCCATGCGATCACACGTTCCAGAAAAGTATTGGACTTCTCGAACTTGTCCCAGAACGTAAGATATATCTGCGAAAACTCCAGGCTCTTCAGGTCATTGCTCTTGCGAACGCCGTGGCGAATATTGTTCAGACCCGCGAACAGCCAGCATCTCCCCGAAGACTTCTGGTTGGTCACGCCTTTCACGTCGATCTTGTGCGTATAAAGACGATCGTGCGACCGCACGATCTCCCGGTTCAGCGCAATGTTCCTCACGTCCGTACTGCTTATCGCATTGTACATCGCCCGCGTATGCGCATCCATCGCAAACGACGACTGAATCTCCTCGATCTTCTTCCTGCTCAGCCCGCCCGCGTCGCCATACACGTATGCGCCGCACAGCAGCACGGCAAGCATCGCCGCCTGCCTCTTTCCCATCACAAGTCTCATCACACTACCCTCTCAGATCAGGTTTGCGTTTATGCCAGTCCGTGTGCTTCTCGAACATCCTTCCGATCCGCAGCAGCTTATCCTCGCTAAAAGCCGCCGTCATTATCTGTAAGCCCGTCGGCATCCCCTCGCCGTCGAATCCGCACGGTATGCTGATCCCCGGCACACCAGACAGATTCGTCGCAATCGTATAAATGTCGGCCATATACATCTGCAGCGGATCTGCCGTCTTCTCGCCGATCCTGAACGCCGTCGTCGGCGACACCGGCATCATCAGGCAGTCCGCCCTAACGAACGCCTCCTCAAAATCACGCCGTATCAGATTCCGCACCTTCAGCGCCCGAAGGTAGTACGCATCGTAGTACCCGCTCGACAAAGCAAACGTCCCCAACATGATCCGCCGCTTCACCTCGTCGCCGAACCCCTCCGCGCGCGACTTGGAATACACCTCAATGTAATCCCGCGCCGCCGCCGACTGATGCCCGTAATGAACCCCGTCATAACGCGCCAGATTGCTCGACGCCTCCGCCGTCGCTATCACGTAGTAAGCCGCCACCGCATACTGAAAGTGCGGCATCTCCACTTCCACCACTTGGGCCCCCAACCCTCGATAAACCTCCAGCGCCGCGTCAATGGCGCCCCGAGTATCCGCGTCCGCCGCCGCGTTAAACTCCGGCACTACGGCGATCTTCAGCCCCTCCGGAGCCTCGTCGATTCCCGCAAGGTAATCGCAAACCGGCGCCGCGGTCTCCGGCACGGATGTGCTGTCCCGCTTGTCATGCCCCGCGATCACATTGAGCATCATCGCCGCATCCGCAACGTCCCCCGTCAGCGGCCCGATCTGATCCAGACTCGACCCGTACGCGACCAGCCCGTGCCGAGACACCCTGCCGTAGGTCGGCTTCAGACCCACCACCCCGCAAAACCCCGCCGGCTGACGAATCGACCCGCCCGTATCCGAACCCAGCGCCGCGCTGCACAGCCGCGCCGCCATCGCCGCCGCCGATCCCCCGCTGCTGCCCCCCGGCACCCGCGAAGTATCCCACGGGTTCACCGTCCGCTTCAGGCCCGAATTCTCCGTGCTCGAGCCCATCGCAAACTCATCCATGTTCGTCTTGCCTACGATCACCGCCCCCGCCGCACGCAACCGCTCCACAACGTGCGCATCGTAAGGCGAATGGAAGTTGGCAAGCATCTTCGACGCACACGTCGTCGCCCCCTGCCGCATGCAGATGTTGTCCTTTACCGCCACAGGCACACCGGCAAGCGACCCCGCCGCCTCGCCCCGGGCGATCTTGCCGTCGATTGCTTCCGCCGCCGCAAGAGCCTCCTCCTTGAAAAGACTCAGATACGCCCCCACAACCGGCTCCAACCGTTCAATCCGCGCAAAAAGCCCGCTCACCACCTGGACGCTCTTCACCTCCCCCGCCGCAATCGCGTCCCGCACCTGTCTGGCGGTTAAGTCCTCCATCCTAAAAAAGGCCCCCGCTTGTCACCTGCCTGCGCTTGTGCTTAAGAAACCACTCGTACAGTTCCGGATTATCATAGGTAACAGTCCACGAGTCATGCCCCGCCTCCGGATACACCGTCAGCCGCGCATCCCCCCCCACCTTCTTCACCGACTGCACCATCACTTCGCTTCGATCTAACGGCACAACGGGGTCCTTTGCCCCGTGAAACGCCCACACCGGCACGTGCCTCAGCCGCGGCCCGAACAGCGGCTCCCCGCCCCCGCAGATCGGAGCTATAGCCGCAAATCGCTCCGGATGATCGCACGCCAAAGACCACGTCCCGTAACCCCCCATGCTCAGACCCGTCAGGTATATCCGGTCCGTATCCACGTTATGAAGCTTCACAATCTCGTCAAGCAGCGCGATCAGAGCCTCAACCTGCTTTGGCCACCAACTGTCCTTCGGGCACTGCGGCGACACTATAATAAACGGAAGGTCCTTGCCCTTGACAACCTTCGGAGGCCCATGAACCTCAACCTGTCGCAGGTTATCCCCACGCTCGCCCGCACCGTGCAGAAAAATAATCAGCGGCCACTTCTCTCCCGCCTTTCCATAGTCCTTTGGCAGGTAAAGAAGGTACTTCAGCGCCAGCGTCGTCGTAACCTTCTTCTCGAAAGCCTGATCGTGCTGTCCCGGCGGCAGCGACTTGCTCATCTTCTCATCCTCGTCACCAAAGCAACCCGTCGACAACGACGTAACAAGTACAATAACCGTAAGATGCAATGCCTTCATAATCGACTCCTCTGCAAACACAGTTCCCGCCCTTTTCCGTCCCTTCAAGCCCCCGAACCGTCATCAAGTATCTTGGGAACCTTGAAGTATTCGTCATGCCGCTGCGGTGCGTTGCCAAGCGCCGCCTCCGTATCAAGCGACCCCGCCGCCTCGTCTGCCCGGAACACATTATGAATCGCAAGACAATGCGCAAGCGGCTCCACCCCCGACACGTCCAGCTCGTTCAGCTTCTCGATATACTCCACTATCGCCCCTAACTCCGTGGCAAACCGCGCCACCTCCTCCTCCGTCAACTCCAGACGCGACAGCTTCGCAACCTGCCGCACCTGCGACTCGTCGATTCGCCCCGCCATTGATCTCTCCGCAAAAAAAAAGC
>Ga0334883_1002122_pt1 | contig 25872 bp, 41 predicted proteins | sample GraSluR1_MG_6_FD_207230 | JGI IMG/M metagenome (GOLD analysis project Ga0334883, IMG submission 207230) | Sludge microbial communities from methane-producing bioreactor in Wageningen University, Netherlands - Granular Sludge_09_05-R1 | ecosystem: Engineered > Bioreactor > Anaerobic >...
GGCGCCAATCAGGCTGTGGTCGAGATGCTCTCGGCGATCAAGGAGTCCGGGATCTCGGTCAAGGAGTACGTGCAGCAGGTCAAGGACAAGAAGGCCGGAATCAAGCTGATGGGCTTCGGTCATCGCATCTACAAGAACTACGATCCGCGCGCGGCGATCATCAAGGAGCATGCCGACAAGGTGATGAGCCTCAAAGCCGGACGTCGCGACCTGCTGAAGCTCGCCCAGGAGCTGGAGCACGCGGCCCTCGAGGACGACTATTTCACCGAGCGCAAGCTCTACCCGAATGTCGATTTCTATTCGGGGCTCATCTACGAGGCGATGGGTTTCCCGAAGGAGATGTTCACCGTGCTGTTCGCGATCGGGCGGCTGCCCGGCTGGATCGCCCAATGGCGTGAACTGGTGACCAACCCCAAGCGCAAGATCGGTCGTCCGCGCCAGATCTACATCGGCGAGGGCGAGCGAGACTACGTGCCGCTGGGTGACCGCTGAGGGCTGGCGGCAGCCCGAGGTGGGCCAGAGCGTTGGTCAGGCGGCTGGGTTAACCGGGGGTTGCGCCGACCACGGGAAGACGATCCAGTTGTCGGTGTGCTTCCAGACGAAGTCGGGCTGGACGATGGTGGTCGGCTTGGAGTAGATGACTGCGCTGCGCACATCGGCGCCGAACCCGCGCAGCAGTTTCAGCACGAGCGCGAGGGTGCGTCCGGAATCGACGACGTCGTCCACCAACAGGAGCTTGCGGCCACGAATCGAGTCCGTGTCGAGCATCGGGGCCAGCAGGATCGGGTCCGGCAGGGTCTCAGCGACATCGGTGTAGAACTCGACGTTGATGGCATCGGTGAGTTTGACGCCCAGAGCGTAGGTGAGGGCGCCGGCCGGGATCATCCCGCCGCGGGCCACCGCGATGATGACCTCCGGCTCGAAGCCCGAGTCGGTGATCCGCTGGGCGAGTTGTCTGGTGCCTTCACCGAAGCCCTCCCAGGTGAGGATTTCCTTGTCTTCGAGCTGGCTGGAGTCCGCATGGTAGGCCGTCGTCATGGGCACATAGTAGCCAGTGCCTTCGGGATTGCCCGGTCCGTTCGGCCGGTTGTAACGCGATTGTCGGGGAATCAATCCAGCTGCTTGATCCAGAAAGCGGCATTCAGCCAGCGGCCGAATTTGCGTCCGCCTTCGGGCAGCACGCCCATCAACTCGAATCCGAGACGGGCATGGAAATCCTGGGAGATCTGATTCGCGGCGTCGATGCAGGCGACCATGACATGCCTGCCATCGGCGCGTGCCTGCTGGATCAGCGCAGCCATCAGCGCACGCCCGACGCCGCCGCCTTGCATCCGCGCGTCCACATAGACCGAGTTCTCGACGGTGAGCGCCCATCCCTGCTTGCCGCGGAACGGTGCGTAGTAGGCGAAGCCCACGACCTGGCCGTCGATTTCGGCCACCAGGCAGGGCCGCCCGGCGGCATACTGATCGTCGAGCCAGCCGAGCCAGTAGGCCTCGCCGAGCGGCTCGTAGCCGTAGCTGGCTGTGGTGTCGATGCCCTGAGCGTTGTAGATCGCATTCACCACTGCCATATCGGCGGGGCGGGCATTGCGGATGGCAACCGGCATTCGGCCATTGTAGGGCGCCCTGCGTTAGGCTGTGACATGGATTCTCCGCGCTTATGGCAAGACGCTGAGCGTATCTGACTGCAAAGGACACACTGTGAGCAATTTCACCTGGACCGACGAAGACCGCCGGGCGGTCGACACTGCGCGCGTACTGGCCGCGGACGCCGTGCAGAAGGTCGGCAATGGCCACCCGGGTACTGCGATCTCGCTCGCACCGGTCGCCTACCTGCTGTACCAGAAGGTCATGAAGACCGATCCGACCGACGACAAGTGGATCGGACGCGACCGTTTCGTCCTTTCGGCAGGGCACGCCTCGATCCTGCAGTACTCGCAGCTGTACCTCGGCGGGCTCGGCCTCGAACTGGAGGACATCGAGTCGCTGCGCACCTTCGGCTCGCGTACCCCCGGGCATCCCGAGTACGGGCACACCAAGTTCGTGGAGACCACCACCGGCCCGCTGGGCGCCGGGATCAGCAACGCTGTCGGCATGGCCATGGCGGCCCGTCGCCAGCGCGGCATCTACGCTCCCGGTGCTGAGGGCGAGACTCCTTTCGACTACTTCGTCTACTCGATTCTTGGCGACGGCTGCATGCAAGAGGGCGTGCAGGCCGAGGCCGCTTCGTTGGCGGGGACGCAAGAACTCGGCAACCTGATCGTCGTCTATGACGACAACCGCATCACGATCGAGGGCGACACCAAGATCGCTTTCGGCGAGGACGTGTCGAAGCGCTACGAGGCCTACGGCTGGGACGTGCACACCATCGACTGGACCCACGGCGGCACGAAGTACGCCGAGGACATCGAGGCGCTCTACGACGCCCTTATCGCGGCTCAGCAGGTGACCAACAAGCCGACGCTGATTCATCTGAAGACCATCATCGGCTGGCCGCTGCCGAACATGCAGGGCTCGGAGAAGGTGCATGGCGCGGCGCTCGGCGCCCCCGAGATTACCGCCCTCAAGAAGGTGCTCGGATTCACCGATGAGCCGTTCGCGATCGAGGACTCGGTCGTCGACTACACCCGCACTCAGCTTGCTGAGCGGGGCAAGGCACTGCGTGCCGCCTGGGACGAGGAGTTCGCGGCGTGGCAGCAGGCCAACCCCGAGGGCGTGAAGCTGCTGGATCGGGTGCTGGCCAAGAAGCTGCCAGACGATCTGACCCTGCCGGTCTTCGAAGCCGGTTCGAAGGCCACCAGGGCGGCGTCGGCGGATGTGCTGAGCGCGCTGGCCTCCCAGGTGCCGGAGCTGTGGGGCGGGTCGGCCGACCTGGCCGGCTCGAACAACACCACGATGAAGGGCGAGCCGAGCTTCCTGCCCGCCGACCGGACGACCGACGAGTGGCCGGGCGGCCCGTACGGACGCACGCTGCACTTCGGCGTCCGCGAGCATGGCATGGGCGGCATCGTCAACGGCATCAATGTGGGCGGCCTGAGCCGGGCCTACGGCGGCACCTTCTTCGTCTTCGCTGACTACATGCGTCCGCCGGTGCGGCTGGCCGCGCTCTCACACGTTCCGAGCATCTTCGTGTGGACCCACGACTCGATCGGTGTGGGGGAGGACGGCCCGACCCATCAGCCGATCGAGCATTTGGCCGCCTACCGGGCGATTCCCGGGCTGGCGATCGTGCGTCCGTCCGACGCGAACGAGACCGCGATTGCGTGGCGCGAGATCCTCAAGCTGACCGATCAGCCGGCCGGGCTGATCCTGACCCGCCAGAACACTCGGGTGGTCGATCGCACCAGCGGCGAGTTCGCGTCGGCGGAGGGTCTGGCCAAGGGCGCGTACGTGCTCAAGGAGGCCAGCGCTGCGCCGCAGGTCATCCTGATCGGCACCGGGTCGGAGGTTGAGGTCGCCCTGGACGCCCAGACGGCGCTGGAGGCCGAAGGCGTGCCGACCCGTGTGGTGTCGATGCCGTGCCAGGAGTGGTTCGACGCGCAGCCGGAGGCCTACCGCAACGAGGTGTTGCCCCCCGAGGTCACCGCCCGCGTGAGCGTCGAGGCGGGCATCGCGCAGGGCTGGGCCAAGTACGTCGGCTGCAAGGGACGCTCGGTCTCGATCGAGCACTACGGCGCGTCCGGCAAGGGCACCGTGTTGTTCAAGGAGTTCGGCCTGACCTCGGACGCGGTCGTCGCCGCGGCCAAGGAGTCGCTGGAGGCCTGACCCGCGGTTCTGATTGTCTGTGAAACACGGCAGAGGTGGGGTCGCCCGTTGGGGCGGCCCCACCTTTGTGGTTTCCGATGGCGTGAGCGGACCGGCGCAGAAAACAAGTGGGGTGGACGATGCCCAACCTGCAGGGTCGGCATGAAAGAATCACTCCCGTGGCGAAACGACAGGATATAGACCGGCGAGGGCTGCTGTTCGGCTTCGGCTCGTACTTTCTGTGGGGGCTGTTTCCGCTCTACTTCCGCCTGCTGTCGCGCTCCAGCGCCTTCGAGATCGTCGCGTACCGCATCGTCTGTTCGCTGGTGTTCTGCGTGCTGGCGATCACCGTGACCCGGCACTGGCGCGGGGTGAAGTACGTGCTGGCGAACCGGCGCGCTGTTGTCGTGCTGGCCGGGGCGGGTCTGCTGGTTTCGGCGAACTGGACGCTGTATGTCTGGGGCGTCAACAACGGGCATGCCATCGATGCGTCGCTCGGTTACTTCATCAACCCGCTGATGAGCGCGGCACTGGGCGTGATCGTGCTCGGGGAGCGGATGCGCCGGGCGCAATGGGTCGCGTTCGGGGTGAGCACGGTGGCGGTGATCGTGCTCATCGTCGGCTACGGGAATGTGCCGTGGGTTGCGTTGGGGCTGGCGACGTCGTTCGCCCTGTACGGCCTGATGAAAAAGCAGGTAGGAGCGGGTGTGCCGGCGCTGCCGGGGCTGGCCATCGAGACCAGCGCGGCGACACCGTTCGCGCTCGGCTACTTGATCTGGCTCGGCGTTGGCGGGCTGAACACCGTCCACCTGGATGGCTACGCGCTGCTAGTGGCTCTGGCCGGGCCGGTCACGGCGATTCCCTTGCTGCTGTTCGCGTCGGCGTCCGTGCGGGTTCCGCTGAGCACGATGGGGATTCTGCAGTACGTGGCGCCGATTCTGCAGTTCTTGACCGGCTGGCTGATCATCGGCGAGCAGATGCCGCCCGCCCGGTGGCTCGGCTTCGGGATCATCTGGGTGGCGGTGCTGATCTTCATCATTGACGCCTTGCATCACAGTCGGCAGGGGAGTGTGGAGGCCGAGCCTGTGCTGGTGAGCAGCTAGCGCATCTCGACCGCCGCATGAGCATGCTGGATACATCAGATGTCCAACATGCCCGCCTCGCCAGACGCCGATATGGCGAATTGGCTCATGGCCAGATCTGGACAACTCAATAGGACACGCAACACTCTTCAGAAGACCGGTATCCCCGGTTGGTCGGCAAGCTGCGATGGAGCATGACTGTGCGGATAGAACAGGTGGACGTGGGCTTGTACAAGGTGCCCCTCAGCCACACCATGAAGGACAGCACCCACGGCGACATGAGCGACTTCGAGCTCATCACAGTGCGGATAGTAGACAGCGACGGTGCCCAAGGACTCGGGTACACCTATGGTGTGCGCGCTGGCGGTGCGGGCATCTGGGCGCTGATCGACCGGTACTTGCGCGACGTGCTGGTCGGGGAGGATGCCGACCGGATTGAGTTCTTGTGGCAGAGGATGTGGTGGTGTCTGCATTATGCCGGCCGCGGCGGCCCAGTGACGTCCGCGATCTCGGCGGTCGACATCGCGTTGTGGGATCTGTTCGGCCGACGGGCAAGTCAGCCGCTGTGGAAGATTTTCGGCGGCTACGATCCGGTCGTCCCGATTTATGCAGGTGGTATCGATTTGGGGCTGTCCACTGAGGAGTTGTTGGCTCAGTCGGATCGTTTTCAGTCCGAGGGTTTCCGGGCCATCAAGATGAAGGTCGGCCGGCCCGACTCACGCGAGGACGTCGCGCGAGTCGAGGCCATGAGGGAGCATCTTGGCGACACCTTCCCACTGATGGCCGATGCCAACATGAGGTGGAGCGCTGACAAGGCCATCAAGATGGCCCGCTCTTTGCAGCCCTTCGATCTGCTGTGGCTGGAAGAACCCGTCATTCCGGATGACTTCGAGGGGCAGGCACGGGTGGTCCGCGACGGCGGCATCCCGATCGCGGCCGGCGAGAACTGGCACACCATCTATGAGTTCTCTCGCGCGATCAGCATGGGTGCCGTCACTTTCGTGGAACCTGACGTCTGTAACGTCGGCGGCTACACGGTGTTCAACAAGATCGCGGCCATCGCCGAGGCTCACAACCTACCCCTGACAAGCCACGGCGTCCATGACTTGACCGTTCATTCGCTGGCCGCCGCACCCACTCGCACCTACATGGAGGCGCACGGGTTCGCCATGGGTGACTACATGGATGAGGCGATGCCGATCGGCGATGGCTTTGTCACGGCTCCGGATCGTCCTGGTCATGGCATTGACTTCGACTTCGGTCTGCTCGAACCTCATCGCATCTGACGCGGTCCCGACTCATCGGTCAGGAAGAGGATCCGGTGGCGTCCTGCACCAGCACGAGCGTGACCGTGCCGCAATGGAGCCTGACCTCATCGGTCAGGAAAAGAACCCTGCTCACAGTCATCAGCATGGCGGCCAAGGGGCCGCAATGGAGCCTGACCTCATCGGTCAGGAAAAGAACCCTGCTCACAGTCATCAGCATGGCGGCCAAGGGGCCGCAATGGAGCCTGACCTCATCGGTCAGGAAAAGCACAAAGCACATCGAGTACTCCGGCGAGCTTGAGGAGTCGTGGCCGCAATGGAGCCTGACCTCATCGGTCAGGAAAAGCTGAAGCCGGGCTCAGTGATCGCCCGGGGCATCCCGCCGCAATGGAGCCTGACCTCATCGGTCAGGAAAAGCTCGCAGCGATTGGGCAATAGCCAGCTTATCCTTGAAGCCGCAATGGAGCCTGACCTCATCGGTCAGGAAAAGGCGACAATCGCGAGCTGGCCATCGAACTCCTGAGGGCGCCGCAATGGAGCCTGACCTCATCGGTCAGGAAAAGCATGCCATCAGCAGAAGACATCGCGCGGGCGGTCTGGGCCGCAATGGAGCCTGACCTCATCGGTCAGGAAAAGCGGAGCAGATCGTGTGTGCACTGACCTGGATCAAGGTGCCGCAATGGAGCCTGACCTCATCGGTCAGGAAAAGCGGCCAGATCCGCACCATGTGCGAGACCGGCGAGATCGCCGCAATGGAGCCTGACCTCATCGGTCAGGAAAAGCGGCCAGATCCGCACCATGTGCGAGACCGGCGAGATCGCCGCAATGGAGCCTGACCTCATCGGTCAGGAAAAGCGGCCAGATCCGCACCATGTGCGAGACCGGCGAGATCGCCGCAATGGAGCCTGACCTCATCGGTCAGGAAAAGCAAGCGCTCATCATCGCCGGATGCGTACCCGGGATCACCCCGCAATGGAGCCTGACCTCATCGGTCAGGAAAAGCCTTTCGGCACCCACGACGTGTGGGAGACGGTAGCGGTCCCGCAATGGAGCCTGACCTCATCGGTCAGGAAAAGTTCTAGGCGTCGACGGTCGCGTCCTTGAACACGACCCCGCAATGGAGCCTGACCTCATCGGTCAGGAAAAGGCACGCCGAGCAGGTCGGCGAGCTCGGCGGCCAACACCCCGCAACGGAGCCTGACCTCATCGGTCAGGAAAAGCCGCGATGTCGATGCCGTCGTGGAACTCGGCGCCGAACCCGCAATGGAGTCTGACCTCATCGGTCAGGAAAAGGCCTCTTATCAGTCGTCAGATGCACGTTTCATCCCTCTCCCGCAATGGAGCCTGACCTCATCGGTCAGGAAAAGGGGACCTTGGATTGCAGCATGGTCGTGTCAGATGTTGCCCGCAATGGAGCCTGACCTCATCGGTCAGGAAAAGCGACGAAAAGATCGCCCGCGAGGGCATGAGCCACGTCCCGCAATGGAGCCTGACCTCATCGGTCAGGAAAAGGACGGTCTACCTGTCGAACAACTCGGTCGACATCGACCCGCAATGGAGCCTGACCTCATCGGTCAGGAAAAGTGGACTTCACCTTGCCGATCTTGACCTCCTTCTGGGTCCCGCAATGGAGCCTGACCTCATCGGTCAGGAAAAGGGACGCCGCCTAGCGCGGCATCCGCTACCGAACCGTCCCCGCAATGGAGCCTGACCTCATCGGTCAGGAAAAGGGACGCCGCCTAGCGCGGCATCCGCTACCGAACCGTCCCCGCAATGGAGCCTGACCTCATCGGTCAGGAAAAGGCCACCATGACCGGCCCGCTCATTCGGGGCAAAAGGCCCGCAATGGAGCCTGACCTCATCGGTCAGGAAAAGTGGGTGCCCGGCTCGTGAACCGGTTCGGGCGGGCGGTCCCGCAATGGAGCCTGACCTCATCGGTCAGGAAAAGGGGCGAATTTCTGTGCCATGACGGCTCCTTAGATGTCCCCGCAATGGAGCCTGACCTCATCGGTCAGGAAAAGATCGCGCGTGAGGCTCGGGCGCTGGCCCGGGGGATCACCCGCAATGGAGCCTGACCTCATCGGTCAGGAAAAGGCTGCGCAGACGGCGCGCGCTGGGGCGGAGGCTGCACCCGCAATGGAGCCTGACCTCATCGGTCAGGAAAAGGATGGTTGCATCCGGTGGCGCCCTGGCGGACACGGCCCCGCAATGGAGCCTGACCTCATCGGTCAGGAAAAGCCGTGGGCGGCTGCGATGACCTGACGCGCTTTCCAGTCCCGCAATGGAGCCTGACCTCATCGGTCAGGAAAAGGCACCTGCCTGGGCAGCCACGCCTGCGCGTAGACGGCCCCGCAATGGAGCCTGACCTCATCGGTCAGGAAAAGACGCCGAAGCTGGCGGCACCGCCATGACCCTCACACTCCCGCAATGGAGCCTGACCTCATCGGTCAGGAAAAGCCGGAGCGCCGCTGGCCATCCTCGCTGCGATGGTCCACCCGCAATGGAGCCTGACCTCATCGGTCAGGAAAAGAACTTAGGTTCGCGCCTATCTGGGGGCATCAACAAACCCGCAATGGAGCCTGACCTCATCGGTCAGGAAAAGGTTCGTTCATCGGGCAGCTCCAAACGAGCATTGACGCCCGCAATGGAGCCTGACCTCATCGGTCAGGAAAAGGACCTACCGCCTTGGATACACGGAGAACTCGAAGGACGCCCGCAATGGAGCCTGACCTCATCGGTCAGGAAAAGGGCAAGGTGATCGCCTACTACGCCATCGTGGGGCTCCCGCAATGGAGCCTGACCTCATCGGTCAGGAAAAGTCCCAGCGATCCTCATCGGCCCGGCCGGCGCCGGTCCCGCAATGGAGCCTGACCTCATCGGTCAGGAAAAGCGCTGCACAAACCGCGGAACAGACTGCGACCACATCCCCGCAATGGAGCCTGACCTCATCGGTCAGGAAAAGTCGAGGCGTACAGCGTCGAGGCGGAGCAAGTCGAGGCCCCGCAATGGAGCCTGACCTCATCGGTCAGGAAAAGGACCACAGTCCAGGTGGGCTGACCCCGTTTCGTAGGTCCAGTCGTTATGAGGGTCGTCCTGTTGCCCGCGGTCGCGGGCAGGGAGACTGGTCAGATCATGACGAACAGCAGGAAGCGTCACACCCCGGAGCAGGTCGTCCGTAAGCTCGGGCAGGCCGACAGGATGCTCGCCGACGGTCAGGACGTCGCGGCGGTGTGCCGGGAGCTCGGGGTGTCCGAGCAGACGTACTACCGGTGGCGGAACCAGTACGGCGGCCTCAAGGCCGACGACGCAAAGCGCCTGAAGGAGCTGGAGAAGCAGAACGCGACCCTGAAGCGTCTGCTCGCGGAAGCGGAGCTGGAGAAGGCCGCGCTCAAGGAGCTGGCTGAGGGAAACTTCTAAGCCCGGACAGGCGCCGCGCCGCCGTCGATCACCTCAAGCGCAAGCTGCGGGTGAGCGAACGGATGGCGTGCCGTCTGGTCGGGCTGAGCCGCTCCGCGTACCGGCGACCGCTCAAGGGCGACACGGTCGCGGACCCGGATCGGGCGCTCAGGGAGTGGCTGCGCGACTGGGCGAAGGACCATCCCCGCTACGGGTATCGGTGGGCGTATCACGACGCCCGCGCCGAGGGGTGGGTGGTGAACCACAAGAAGATCCAACGCCTGTGGCGTGACGAAGGGCTCCGGGTCCCGCAGCGGCGTCGACGCAAGCGCGTCGGGTCCTCGACCGTCGACGCGCCGACGGCGGACGCGCCGAACGTGGTGTGGGCGGTGGACTTCCAGTTCGACGCCGACGAGCACGGACGATTGATCAAGATCTGCTCGATCGTCGACGAACACACCCGGGAGTGCATCGGCGGCCTCGTGGAGCGCTCGATTACCGCCGACCGACTCACCGCCCACCTCGAGGACCTCGTCGCCGCCCGGGGCGCCCCGGCGGTGCTCAGGTCGGACAACGGGCCGGAGTTCATCAGCGAGGCGATGGCCGACTGGGCCGGCACCCGTACCGGCCTGTCCTACATCCCTGCGGGCTCGCCGTGGCGCAACGGGTACGTCGAGTCGTTCAACAGCCGGATCCGCGACGAGTGCCTCAACATCAACAGCTTCTACTCGCTGCTGCACGCACAGGTCATCATCGGCGACTGGAAGGACGAGTACAACCACCACCGCCGGCACTCCTCGCTCGGCTACCTACCCCCAGCCGAGTACGCTCGACAGTGCACCCATCAAATGGAAACCGACGACTCACAGAACGTCCGGACCGAATGAAGGGGGCGGCTCACAGGCCTGCGAGAACATGGCGAAACTCCCGCAATGGAGCCTGACCTCATCGGTCAGGAAAAGCCGACCCGCGCAGGCATAGCAGGGAGGGTCAGTGAGTCCCGCAATGGAGCCTGACCTCATCGGTCAGGAAAAGCGGCGGCGACGGGGATGCCTACGAGGGGACTGATGCCCCCGCAATGGAGCCTGACCTCATCGGTCAGGAAAAGTCGAAGCTGAAGCTGTTGCCGGCGTCTCCGCCGAGATTCCCGCAATGGAGCCTGACCTCATCGGTCAGGAAAAGCCTGACGGCCTGCCGGTATGGCGCACGCAGATGGTCCCGCAATGGAGCCTGACCTCATCGGTCAGGAAAAGTCAATACTCCGCCGCTGCGATCCGCGCCGGCATCGACCCCGCAATGGAGCCTGACCTCATCGGTCAGGAAAAGCACGCCTGCCGCCGGCGACCATCAGCCTCGACATAGGCCCGCAATGGAGCCTGACCTCATCGGTCAGGAAAAGACGCCAAGGTGTTGCTGTTCGGGGCGACCCGCTACAACCCGCAATGGAGCCTGACCTCATCGGTCAGGAAAAGTGTTGCGTAGTGATGTGACGGCGTTGGCCACCAAACACCCGCAATGGAGCCTGACCTCATCGGTCAGGAAAAGGAGCGCCGAAACCGCTTCGCCGACCGGCCCCAGTTTCCCCGCAATGGAGCCTGACCTCATCGGTCAGGAAAAGGGCCACCGACACCACCGAGCCCGAGCGCGCTGAACCTCCCGCAATGGAGCCTGACCTCATCGGTCAGGAAAAGCTGTGGGGTGAGGAGGCGGAACGCTGGGCCGAGATCCTCCCGCAATGGAGCCTGACCTCATCGGTCAGGAAAAGAAGAACAGCAACGCCGAAGGCCCATGGGACCACTGGGTCCCGCAATGGAGCCTGACCTCATCGGTCAGGAAAAGTCCGCTGCCGACTCTGCCCAGGCCGCCACCCAGGCGAACCCGCAATGGAGCCTGACCTCATCGGTCAGGAAAAGGATCAGCGCTCAAGGCAACCCTCAAGGAACCGAAGATCCCGCAATGGAGCCTGACCTCATCGGTCAGGAAAAGGGTGAGCAGTTCGCGACCGTCACCGTACGTATCACACCTCCGCAATGGAGCCTGACCTCATCGGTCAGGAAAAGGATCGGCTACTAGCTGTCGTGCACCCCAAGCATCAACCCGCAATGGAGCCTGACCTCATCGGTCAGGAAAAGGCCACGATGGTGAAGCCACCCTCGCCGCGCGTCTCCACCCCGCAATGGAGCCTGACCTCATCGGTCAGGAAAAGTTCGCGGCGCGCGGGTCTGGCGGGCTCTCGGGAACCTCCCGCAATGGAGCCTGACCTCATCGGTCAGGAAAAGGCGACTGGCTCAGCAACCGGATCCCGAACGCGAGAACCCGCAATGGAGCCTGACCTCATCGGTCAGGAAAAGCATCGTCGTCGAAGAACTCGAAGCGATCAGCGCTCAAGGCCCGCAATGGAGCCTGACCTCATCGGTCAGGAAAAGAACCCTAGCCGGAGCGCTGTTGAAGGGGAGCGAGCAAACCCGCAATGGAGCCTGACCTCATCGGTCAGGAAAAGCTGGTCGAGCTGAAGCTGTACCTGCAGGCCCTCGACGTCCCGCAATGGAGCCTGACCTCATCGGTCAGGAAAAGCACAGTCGAACGGGGGAGATTAAGAATCCGATCCGGGCCCGCAATGGAGCCTGACCTCATCGGTCAGGAAAAGCACAGTCGAACGGGGGAGATTAAGAATCCGATCCGGGCCCGCAATGGAGCCTGACCTCATCGGTCAGGAAAAGGTCCACCTGGCGGCAGTACACCGACACCATCACGGTCCCGCAATGGAGCCTGACCTCATCGGTCAGGAAAAGGGCCCGCCACAACGAAGCCGAATCCAAAGTCGCACCCCCCGCAATGGAGCCTGACCTCATCGGTCAGGAAAAGCCACCAAGGCCAACCATTTGACGCTGTACCCGCACAAGCCCGCAATGGAGCCTGACCTCATCGGTCAGGAAAAGCTGCAAGACGTGTCCGGCTTTGGAGGCGTGTAGGAGAGCCCCGCAATGGAGCCTGACCTCATCGGTCAGGAAAAGGCGGTAGCCCAACTCAAACCCGCCATCGTCATATGGGACCCGCAATGGAGCCTGACCTCATCGGTCAGGAAAAGATCTGAGGAGTTTCTCCATGCCGGAGACGTATAACGATCCCGCAATGGAGCCTGACCTCATCGGTCAGGAAAAGAAGCTGAAGCTGTTGCCGGCGTCTCCGCCGAGGCTCCCGCAATGGAGCCTGACCTCATCGGTCAGGAAAAGCTGGGCTCGTTTGCGCCAACTGGGACGAGATCTCGGACCCGCAATGGAGCCTGACCTCATCGGTCAGGAAAAGGTCTGGGACAAAGCCACGGTCGGCGCCACCGCGTCCCCGCAATGGAGCCTGACCTCATCGGTCAGGAAAAGCCGTCAAAACGGACCCGGCCCGAACCCTGTGAAACCACCCCGCAATGGAGCCTGACCTCATCGGTCAGGAAAAGGGATGAGCTGGCCGACTACTACGAGATGATCGAGGACCCGCAATGGAGCCTGACCTCATCGGTCAGGAAAAGTCCCCCAGCATGAAAGGTGTCCGCGCCGCTGTCGAGAAACCCGCAATGGAGCCTGACCTCATCGGTCAGGAAAAGAGTCGCGCTCGTCACTCACGCCGACGGCATCATCAAGGCCCCGCAATGGAGCCTGACCTCATCGGTCAGGAAAAGGCGCTGGAAGCCTTGATCGTGTCGTCCAGCGTGTTCAACCCGCAATGGAGCCTGACCTCATCGGTCAGGAAAAGGGTCGGGGCCGAGTTATATCACCGGAAGAATACCAACCCGCAATGGAGCCTGACCTCATCGGTCAGGAAAAGGCGACAGGGCTTTCATCAGCGTGGCCCAGTCTGAGAGCCCGCAATGGAGCCTGACCTCATCGGTCAGGAAAAGAGCGCCGGTCCAATGTCGAAGGCTGGGAACGGGTCGCACCCGCAATGGAGCCTGACCTCATCGGTCAGGAAAAGCAACGTTTCGCATAACTCGCTGATCACGCAATGCAACCCGCAATGGAGCCTGACCTCATCGGTCAGGAAAAGCATGAAAGTCATGTTCTTGCTGAAATACGCGACCAACCCGCAATGGAGCCTGACCTCATCGGTCAGGAAAAGCCGAGCACCACGGGCTGCAGGGTGTCGGCGAGCATCCCGCAATGGAGCCTGACCTCATCGGTCAGGAAAAGTTGTGGATCACTGTCACCCTGTGGGGCGAAGAGTCCCCCGCAATGGAGCCTGACCTCATCGGTCAGGAAAAGGGCCAGGCCAAGGCGGACCATGCCCGCCGCCCCAATGGCCCGCAATGGAGCCTGACCTCATCGGTCAGGAAAAGGCAAGCCGGGCTGGGTGCCGCCGGGCAGGAAGCCGGTCCCGCAATGGAGCCTGACCTCATCGGTCAGGAAAAGGCCAGGCCAAGGCGGACCATGCCCGCCGCCCCAAGGGCCCGCAATGGAGCCTGACCTCATCGGTCAGGAAAAGAGCTGCCGCTCGTGCGCCATCAGCGCCTGCAGCGAGGACCCGCAATGGAGCCTGACCTCATCGGTCAGGAAAAGGCGTGGCGGGGCAGGCAGTTGACCTGAACATCAGACCCGCAATGGAGCCTGACCTCATCGGTCAGGAAAAGGTCAACAAGCACGCTTCCCTGACGTGGCGGACACCCCCGCAATGGAGCCTGACCTCATCGGTCAGGAAAAGTCGCCCACACCGCACGCGTCTACGACCGACAGGCCAGTCCCGCAATGGAGCCTGACCTCATCGGTCAGGAAAAGCCCCGAAAGGGGGGCCTGACTAGGGAAAGGAGCGCCATCCCGCAATGGAGCCTGACCTCATCGGTCAGGAAAAGCAACGACATGCGGCGCATGTTCGCGCTGGCCAGCCACCCGCAATGGAGCCTGACCTCATCGGTCAGGAAAAGCGCACCTGGAAGGCACCACTCGGACCACCATCTGACACCCGCAATGGAGCCTGACCTCATCGGTCAGGAAAAGTTTGCGATCTATGCAGGCGACAGCGAAGTCGAATCTCCCGCAATGGAGCCTGACCTCATCGGTCAGGAAAAGGGCCACCGAGGGCCACCCCAACCCGTCCGGCGAAAACCCGCAATGGAGCCTGACCTCATCGGTCAGGAAAAGTGGAACGAGCGACTGCACAATGGCCCGCAAGAAGTCTCCCGCAATGGAGCCTGACCTCATCGGTCAGGAAAAGGCTGCCGAGCGGCGTATCCGTCGCGCTATCCAGGAACTCCCGCAATGGAGCCTGACCTCATCGGTCAGGAAAAGGTGGGCCCGTTCAGTGTTCTGCCTGTCATGATCCACCCGCAATGGAGCCTGACCTCATCGGTCAGGAAAAGAGTCGCCGGAGTCCTGCAGTTTGTCCGCGAAATCGGACCCGCAATGGAGCCTGACCTCATCGGTCAGGAAAAGAGCTCCAGTAGGGCCTTGAAAGAGTACGAGCGGCTTGAGCCCGCAATGGAGCCTGACCTCATCGGTCAGGAAAAGGCGATGTCGATACCATCGTGGAATTCGGCACCATACCCGCAATGGAGCCTGACCTCATCGGTCAGGAAAAGGGCAAGTTCTTCGTGACCGATGAGGCGAAGAAGCGCCCGCAATGGAGCCTGACCTCATCGGTCAGGAAAAGCTGGCTCCTCAGACCACTCCTCAGCCGCGCCGACCGGCCCGCAATGGAGCCTGACCTCATCGGTCAGGAAAAGGCCTGCGGTGCCAGCGACCAGATACAGCGAGCAGGTGACCCGCAATGGAGCCTGACCTCATCGGTCAGGAAAAGGAGCTGATCCTCCGCATCGAGAGCGCGCAGATGCGGTCCCGCAATGGAGCCTGACCTCATCGGTCAGGAAAAGCCGGACGCCTAAGGGGCGATGACAATGCGTTACTACCCCGCAATGGAGCCTGACCTCATCGGTCAGGAAAAGGACGGCAGAAGCCGAGATCGTGACAAGCCGAAGTGCCTTCCCGCAATGGAGCCTGACCTCATCGGTCAGGAAAAGTCGGGCGATCGCTCGCGTGCGTGGATCGCGTTGTGCGCCCGCAATGGAGCCTGACCTCATCGGTCAGGAAAAGACGCCAGCTCTACGGCCACGACAAAGTCACAGATGGTCCCGCAATGGAGCCTGACCTCATCGGTCAGGAAAAGCTGGGGATCGATCATGAGTGACGGCATCGACTGGAAGCTCCCGCAATGGAGCCTGACCTCATCGGTCAGGAAAAGCTGAAGCCTGGCTCGGTGATCGCCCGGGGAATCCCCCCGCAATGGAGCCTGACCTCATCGGTCAGGAAAAGCTCGACGACGGCCTCGCCATCCACCAGGTCAACATCCCCGCAATGGAGCCTGACCTCATCGGTCAGGAAAAGGCCCGACCGTCGTGATTGCAGCGGTCCTCCATGGCAGTCCCCGCAATGGAGCCTGACCTCATCGGTCAGGAAAAGGTCAGGGGGCAGTGCCACGCGTTTGCTGCGTGGGTGCCCCCGCAATGGAGCCTGACCTCATCGGTCAGGAAAAGATGGAGGGACTGTCCGCTTCTCGAAGGCGCAGACAACCCGCAATGGAGCCTGACCTCATCGGTCAGGAAAAGCTTGACGGACGCGACGACGACTTCGCGCGGCATGTACCCGCAATGGAGCCTGACCTCATCGGTCAGGAAAAGGGCTCGCGAGAAACGGAGCGTTTGGCTAGGCGCGACGCGGCAGCTCGCGAGCGCTTGGGTGGTGAAGCCGTCCTGGACCTCTGATGGCAGTTCAGACGAGCATTCAATTCCCTCCTGGCAAGGATGCGAGCGCTTGCGCTTGGGGGTGTCGGCATGGAAGCGCTCGTCATACGATCTGGTCTCCTCTCTCGGGAAGCCGTTCTCGGTGGCCGACGAAGGTGAACCGGGCACCATCAATACTGCCGAGATCGATTATCACGACGGAGTCCACTTCCAGATTCATGATGCCCTCTGCATCTGATCGTAGATGTGTGAGCTCGGTTCTGGTCAGATCGCAGACGAATACGGAATACTGCAACCGATCTCCATGTGCTTCCATCAGCTTGCAGATGCGCCGGAGACGTGCGGGTTCGCGAATGTCGTATGCAATCAAGTGACGACGACGGGCCATCGGTCACCTCGTTACGAAAGGAGTATACGCGGATAGCTCGCCGAGAAGATGGGCAGCTAGCATCCGAACTTGGACCTCAAGTGCGCGGCGATAGGTCACTCGATAGCCAAAATGGGGGTGCGTGATCTCGTGGTCTAGCCGTCGCTCGTAGGCGCGGAGTACAGCCTTTCGTCCTTCAGGCTGGAGTTGACAGCCGCCAGCGCGAGTCACGAGACTTCCTTCTCGGACCTCCCCATTGTTCAGCACCTGAAGCACGACGCTTTCCGCAATGAGTGGTCGAAACTCCTCGGCGACGTCGAGTGAGAGCGCGGGTCGTCCGAATCGTGGCTTGTGAAGGAAACCCATGTACGGGTCAAGCCCGACAGAGTGAATCGTCGTCGTGAGATCTTTCACCAGCAGGGCGTATGTGAAAGATAGCAGGGCGTTTACGGGGTCGGGCGGTGGCCGCCGGGCCCTGCCATTCGCGTCGAATGCGGATATATCAACTTTGACTGCCTCGGACAACATTGTGGTGAACTTTCCAAAATAGAGCCTCGCAGCGGTTCCCTCGATCCCAAGCAGGCTCTGAGTCGACTGGACCCTTCTGGCTGATGCGGAGAGTGCTCGCAGCTGACCATTCACTGCATCGACCTGGCTCCGGGAGTTGCGACGAAGCAGGGTAGCACTGTTACGAATCTTGCCTGCGATCATTGCAGAGGCGATACTCAGCGCGGCTTCAGGCGAGGCACAGTACTGAGTTCGTCGCAGTTCGACATTCTTGGCTGGCAGACCCTCGGCCATGCCGCAGAACCATCCGCCGTATGTGAACCACAACAGCGGCGCCTCCCGTGCCATGAGCTCGCGGATGGCTTGGGCTGACACGGAGATGTTGCCGAAGACACAGACTTGCGATACGTCGATCATCCGAAAGCTCGCAGTCACCTTGCCCTCGTGAAACACCTCGAGCCTTCCACGACGCACTCCGACTGTCGCGCCTTGAGTCGATACATAGACCGGGCGGGCATCCTTGTCTGGTGCCATCACACGGCGGAGAGGTTCTCGATCGCGCGCCCGGACGGCTAACGCATTTGTCTCGTCAGGCAGACAGACTCCGACAAGTGAGCATCGTGGGCATTTCGGGCTGCCAACGAGTGGCGCTGGAGCGTCAGGCGAGGCGGCGGTGTGCCATAGACGGCGGAGAATCCCCATGATCTCTGCTATTGCCTCGTCATCCACGGCGAAACACACTCTCCGCCGAGCTTCGGCATACCAGATCTCAGCTTGGTTCACTTTGTAGCCTGCCTCGCGCAGGAGCATTGCCTGAATGAGCGACTGAGTTCTATCGTTCGGCCAAGCGCCACCATCATCAGCGGTCCGGCCCTTCTTGTAGTCGACTGGGATAACGACGCCTCCGCTGACGCCCTCTACGAGGTCAATCTGCGCTGTCAGCCCGAGCCTCTGCGATGTGAGCAAGACCGAGGTGGCACGGCGCCCTTCCCATGCTTCTGCTTTGTCCGGCAAGTTACCTGCCTGTGCATCTACTACTCTGTGAACGTACAGCCCCTCTTCGACGTCGTCATTCGTTGTGAAGCTTGACCGTACCCATTCCAAGTAGAACAGCCGCGGGCAATACACAAATTCGTTGACGATTCGAGCCGGCACAGTTTCGGGTAGGCCAGGGAGATCGGGGCGTATGGCTGTCATGGTGCGACCGGGATCAAGACGCCAGAGGATTTGCCTCCGGAGGGCCTATAGCGTCTGGCTCGGCATACATGGATGATCCCGAGAGGTTTCAGCTTGGACAGTTGGGCATCGCTACCGACATCGTCAATGCTGGCCAAGGCTGGGTGCTCAATGAGAGCTGTTATGCCATGGGTGCCCACGGGTTGGTCCCAGACGGGAAGCCGAAGCTCGTCATACGTCCTGGATCCGGCCGCCCTAACTGTGTGCCAGCCGCTGCTGAGCGGTCGTCTTCGCGAAGAGACGGTGGTGCGCAGCAAGGGGTAGCTCATCAGAGCAAGCCAAGTGGCTCCGGGGACTCCTCGCATGCTTGGCGATCCAGTGCCATCCTCGGTGGCATCCCACATTGCCCGGTGATCGAGATATTCGCCGGTCACGCCAGCCACCCGACGCCATCCGGTGAGTGCTTGTCGCAGGTAGTCCGGTTCTCTCTGAATCTGTTCGAGTGGCTTCGCCAGCATAGTTGCCATGGACTGCTTGCCTGAGGGCGCCGTGAATTGGCTGATCGCAATACGTCCCTTGTCATCCACAGCAAGATCAGTGACGAGAGACGATAACCAACGACGTGCCTCGGCGGCCTCTCCGGACTCCATGCCGGCGAGTAGCATTCGGCTGAGTCTGCGTAGATCGCTCGGCGGAACCCGTAGACCGTCTGGCGCAGCGCCGGGGGGCGGAAATCCTGGCGCAACGCCAGGCAGCACTGATCCGTCAGTGATCCCGGCAACAACTGTCTGTAGGCCGGCCGCGACAGCGTCTACGCTGCCGTAGCGGCCACAGATGACTGCGGTCAGATTCGTGCGATCCCATCGCAGCATGGTTGAGTCGTCGGAGAATTCCGCCAGGAGGCGGAGAACGCCGATGGCCGCCAAGACGCCTAAGGGTGATTCGCCAGTGAGCGCTGGCAGTCGTACTTCATTCATGATCCTTCTCCCGACACGGTCATATCCGCACAGCGAACGACGGCTTCTAGCAGTGCCAGTCCCCACCTGCCATACCGCCGATTGAGTAGATGGAACGCGTCCGCATGGCCCAGATCCACGGCTCGCGGCAGTTCGGCAGTCATCTCGATGCCGTCGGCGTACACGCTCAGTTGGTGATTCGCGTTGTCGGTGACAATGGGCAATAGCGGGCGCGAGTATCCGTGGTGACTCGCGATCAGATGCAGGACGAGGTCAGCATCCGCCGAGTAGCCGTCCGCCAATGTCATCAGATACTGAGTGATCAGCGCGACAGACCAAGTCTCGTGCCGCGCGCGTCTAGGAAGGCCACTCCGCCGTCGGGCTTCCCGCTGTCGCTGCAGATCCCCCGGAGGCATGCCGGACTTGGCGAGCGGTTCAACGGCAATCGCGGCACGCACGGGATCGCCATCAAGGAGCATCGCTTGAAAGCGCGGATCTGCCTTGCCGAGATCATGCCAGCGAGCGGCATCGTAGACGGCCTGCGCGAGGTCGTCGGATAGCCCCAGGTGTTCTACAATCTCCCTCGCCCGATCGGCTACGGCCTGACAGTGTTTCGCGAGCGTGACCCGTCGATTGAGATGCACTGTTCCGTCAGTTGCATCGTCGGATGCCTCCTGCCACCGAACGGTGGAGCCCGCCGGACGCATGAGTGCGACCGGAAGCAGGAAGCGTTGCTCAACAGCGTCCCTGCGGTTCACGGATTCGGGAACAGGATGCACTGTGGCGTTCTCCATGATCTGGCGCAGGCGTTGTCGGCGGTTCTCCCTGTCCCATGCGCTTTCTGTTAGCGGCTGGGCTTCGTCGAGCCACGCCAGCAGCCAGCCCTTGCAGCGCTGCTCGAGCTCGAGCCTGATCTCGGGATCATCTGTCGTCTGCCAGGCCTGGATTCCCTCCCAGAGTTCGGGGTTCGGGGACGTCAGCGCGAGACGGTTGGGTAGCCGCAGATCGAGTCGTAGCGCAGGTTGATTGCGCTCAAGAGCGGCCAACTCCGCGATATCGGTGACTCTCTGTTTGCTGGTGGGTGACCAACCGTACTGATCAAGACCACCCATCTCAGTAGGCACCACCACGAGATCTCCGGGGCGTAGTTGCGCCGCCGAGGCCCACCGCCAGGCTGCAGACCCGTCGATCTCAGTAACGCGCCGCAAGACAGAATCCATAGAAGTGTGCCCAAAGGGAGGTGCCTCCCAATCATCATCGTCATCCCAATCGCTCACGGGCTCAGACTTCACACCGACTAGCCATCGGCGCACCGCTGAGAGCGGGACCTCGACGCACTCTTCCGCTCGGACAGGGATTGAATCAATGGCTTGCGTGGCTTCACCTTGACCGGCCGCCGAGCCATCGCCGTTGAGCAAACCGTCTCGCCACGCCAGCGAGACGGGCGCAACGCCGTTGTCAATCCCGTGCAGGTAGGGATCCAGGGGGGCATCGTTGGCTGGCGCGGGCCCGGTCCGCGTCCAGGCGTCAAGATGCGGGGGTAATAGGAGAGGAATCGTTGGTGGGTCAAGCAGCGCATCCCTAGGCGGTGAGAACCCGCGGAGTGCCAGAGGAGAGACATCGATTGGGCCATGATTCGCTCGAATGAGGTCTTGGAGAAACTCGGCCGCATGTGCACTGGCAGTTCCGTATACGGGAGCGTTGGGGTTGTCGGTGTGGATGACAGTGACGGACGCGCTGCTGCGGAGGCCACGCCGATTGACTCGACCAATTCGCTGTACGAGTGCGTCCCAGGAAGCGCTTTCGGTCACCAAGTCGGTGGCATCGAGGTCGATCCCCACCTCCACTGTTTGTGTTGCGACCAAGACCGCGCTTCCCCGATCCTCGGTGCGTCCAGCTGCAAACAACCCCAACGCTTGCGCGACGATCGCCTCGCGATCGTACTGACGAGTACGGCCGATTAACAGGAGAAGCTGCGCTGGCTCAGGGAGTCGCTTCGTTAGCTGAGCGTGCACTGCCCTTGCTCTGTCAATAGTGTTACAGACCACGAGCAGTCGACTTCCAGCATCAGTCGACTTGGCCAGTGCTGCCTCTGCCAGCTTCTGCACCGCAGAGTCCTCGGCCGCGGTCTCAACCACGAGCGTCTTAGTTGCAGTAAGGCGCTGCCGCGCTTCAGCATTGGCGAGGTGGGCTTGGGTATCGAACTTCGGTGTCCAACCCGTCGGCTGGTCTCGGGCCGTCGCGGTGAGTTGGACAACAGCGGCCTGAGGGATACCCAGCGAGGCGCGCGGGGAATCATAGCTCTCGGCAGCGCCGAGAGTCGTCGTCAGCGCTGTCGCCAGATGTGCCTCGTCAACAAAGATGACAGAGTCTGTCCCGACGAGCGCGGCATCAATCGGCCACCGCCGGGGACTCACACCGTAACCACGGAAGAACAAGCGACTGCCAACCTGATCAACAGTCCCTGTTACAATGCCTGGTTGATCGGGTCGAGTCAGCCAGGCGGAGTCCCAGGTGACGCCACCGCGCATCTTCACCACCGGCAGCAATGTGCTGGGTGCTGACGGGCTCACGAGCTTGCGGAGCCCAGCAGCAACTTGGGCTGCGACGCTCCCTGGTCGCGCGCTTTCAAGTCCTTGCGCTATTCGACTCGCGTGGGATGCTGCCTGGTCGACGACGATGCGGCGATCGACCACGAAGAAGATGCGACGACGACCAATGCGCGTGTTGTCTTTGATATCGGCGGTGAGCGCGCTGAAGAAGACGGCAATGTCGAGCATCGTTGTCTTGCCCAGACCTGTTGGCACATCGACAAGTGATGGCCAAGAGCCATGTTCGAGGACCTCATCGACGAGATCACGTTGCCACGGGAACGGGCGCCAACCGTGTATCTCGCGGTGGAAATCCGTGAAGTCGTCAGCCTGCATCGCGTTCACCCTCTTCGATCTTCTCGGGCTGGAGAAGTCCCACTCCGAAGTAACGCCCGGCACCAACAATCACCGGGCCCGCGACCGGCTGGTCGAAAGTGACTCGCGCATGGCAGAACAGTCTCCCTCTCGCTCTGCGCGGGAGTTCCTGAGGTCGGAGATTGACCGCTCCCGTGATCATCCCCGCTGTGCTTACCTCGACCAGTTCGGGCGTTGGGAAGCCTGCGAGGGCCACGCTCTGCAAGACGCCTGCAGCCAACTCCCCACTCTTCGGATAGCGATCCAACACAATCGGGGTGGCGGTAACCCACCGACGCGATGCTCGTCTCCAGTGCCAAGGGCTTGCAGCTCGCGGTAGAGGCTCGTCCGGTCTGTATTCGAGCACGAAGTCATTGCGAAAGCCTGGTACGTGGAGAACTACTGTTCCATCGACACCCGAGCCCAGAATCCCGCTGAGGATTCGTCGGCGCGTCGCTTCATCCATACCAGGTACGGCAACTGCGAGCCCAACAAGATGACCATCCGCGAACGGGCTACCGCAAACCGGCAGACCGAGGTAGGCAACATGCGGGTTGCCCTCGAACCCGTGGCCGTGAAGGGCCGGAGGAAGAGGTTCCTTGGTCTGACTCATGACCATTGAGCGCAGCGCGGCGGTGAATATCGGGAGCAGCCTGCCGGCAGGCCGCTGGTCGCGGAACCGGAGGACGACGAGGTCACGATAGGGCGACTGAAACGTTACTGCAGGTGACTCTGCCTCAAGCTCGCCAAGACGTTGATATGTGCGCCTGGCCCTGGCGCCGTCGCTTGCCTGCCAAGCTGAGAGCCCCTGCTCATGAAGCGTGTTGAGTTCGTCTGTGTAGCCGGGATACGGCACTCGTAGCTGCAGCTCACCGGGCCCATCGCCGACGGGTTCGAACACGTCTAAGCCGTCCGGGATAGAGATCTCATGAACGCGCCGCACGCCCATCAGGACGACGGATGTCGATCGCCCCAGGTAGGGCACGCGCCGCGCCAGCGAATCGAGGCAAGCGACTGCTTCATCGTTCAGAGTGTCATCGGACGCCCACACCAGTTGCACCCGCGACTGCATGGGGAATGCGGATCGTCGTTCTCGAAGACCACTCGTGCGACCGGGGTGGTTGAGATTGCCACCTTTCGGCGCAACGGCGTTAGTCACAACGTAGGTTCGGCTCCGACTGGCCAGCGCATCGGACGCGTGTAGCCGGGGTGGTGGCAGGAGCTCCAAGGCTCGCAGGGCTGGAAGGGCTTCGCTGCTCGCCACCGAACGCAATGCCGAGAAGACCCGAGCAGGATGGGGTGGCCATTCGACTGTCCGCGGATCTTGCCCCCCTGCCGCGTCATAGCGATCAGCCGCCAAGAAGAGGTCGAGGCAGATGGCCATGTCATTCTCCCGCGACTTCGGCCTTGGTAAGGCTGAAGTCGATGGCCTTACCAAGGGCAGGTGACGGAGTGAGTTCGATAGGCTCCAACTCAAGTCCGACTCCTGCCGCTAGTGCGGCATCCAAGGCCGAGTTGTACAGCGCAATCGCTTCGTCCGCGTTCAAGCGGAACGATTTTGTGAGGCCCCCCCGCCCCACCCATTCGAGCTTCTCGTCTTCGACGACAAGCTCGCACCCACTGCGCAACCAAAGCCCCGGACCGCCGAAAGCCAGCCTGTCGCCCAAGAGGGCGTACGCTGCCAACAGGACCCGCGAGGCGAGTTGTTGCTCTGCGCTGGCAGAACCGAAACCGAGGCGAACCAGCGCGCCCAGGCTTAGCGTCGCCATGCGAGTTGCGCTCGTGATGGTTACGCCACCATGGGCAGGGTTTGGGGCGATATTGCCATGCCCAATCTCGCTGAGCTTTCCCTTAACGGTTTTCTCACCGCTGGCGGAGTAAGTCCACTCATCTCCTTCGCCCTTCCTGGAGCCAACGAGGTTGAGTGGGTCCATGCGGCCCGCCTTGCGGGATCCTTCGATTGGGTCCCAGCCCACGATCTCGCTGGCATAGACACGAGGGAACTTGGCTTGGCGTCCCGTGCGGTGGCTGTTCCAGCTGCCGTAGACAAGGCTTCCAGGATCATGCTTCAGAACCGCAGCCGCATTATCGAGGTCTGCCGATTGAAGTGCTCTACCCAACATGGTCTTGTCGAACTTGACGCCATCCAGGAGTGAGTCGCGCCAATAGGCATCGAACACGCGGTGGGGGGCATCCAGACCCGTGATCACTGCGTCTGCGGCGCCATGGTGAGTAAGCCGGAGCATCGGGACTCGAATGAATCCCGCAGCCCAGGCTTGGCGAAGCGCTGTCTCCGCGCGGTTGGCCTCGGAAGGAATCTGGTCAAGCAGCACGGCCTTCCGCTGCTCACCGTCGCGGACACGCTCTTCAAAGAGATAGGGAGAAGCGTCGTTGCCTGACATTGGAAAGGTCGGCGGGAACACCTTGCTGCCAGGGCCTCCGCCGGCCTGATACGTAACGTTGATACGCGCAAGCGCGAACTCCTCGCCCCGGACGTTGTCCTGCAGTTGCTCGAGCGTAAGAGATTCCATGATGTGCTCCTCGTTGAGTTGGTTGCCTGGTCGGATCGTAGTAGCGCGGTCTGACAATCATGATATGCCTTCGCCTGGGGTACGCGTCAGACACATAGCGTTACAACCCAGCCAATTACCATCAATGATTCGGCGGTATTCTATAGTTGCTTGAGCCGGGCTCCATTGCGGCATGGTCAGCGGGTGGGTTGGAACCCGTGCTTTCCCGGTGCGTTTGGCCGGCGGCGAGAATGCCGCCGGCCAAACCCTCTTCAGAACGCCCGAGCCGCCGCCAACTCAGCCGCCTCCCGACTTCCACAGGTTTAGTGCCCCGGAATCGGGTGGAGCAGGTGGTCACCTGCCAGCCACGTGACGTCGCAGCGCGGCGTAGCCGATCACCCGGATGCTGTCGCGTTTCGAGGTCGGCTCGACCAGGCGGGCTGCGACCAGCTGGAAGGACGCCTCGTCATCGATCACGGTGAACCCGAGGCGCCCCCAACAGGCCCGGATCGCATCCATCAGGAGTTTCGATCGTGTCCCGGCGACTACCGCGACCGCACCCGCCGGCGCACCGTGGGGATCAATACCCAGCTCGAAGGCGGGCTGGCCGGCGTGGAGTCTGTCGTGGCCGGCCCGCATCAACGCCGCGAGCTCGGCGTCGGCATGGGCCAACCCCAGATGCTCCACGATCACTCGCTGGCCGTGCTTGGTCTCCACGATCTGCACCGCGGTCGCACCAGACCGGGTCTTCACTTTCCGCAGATACGGGCTCACAAGCCCGATTCCAACCGCCCGTTAGTGCCCGAAAACCACCCGCCGCGAGCCCCTGACAGGCACAAACACTGACGAAACACGCTCACCTGTGGAAGTCAGGTCTGACAATCATGATATGCCTTCGCCTGGGGTACGCGTCAGACACATAGCGTTACAACCCAGCCAATTACCATCAATGATTCGGCGGTATTCTATAGTTGCTTGAGCCGGGCTCCATTGCGGCATGGTCAGCGGGTGGGTTGGAACCCGTGCTTTCCCGGTGCGTTTGGCCGGCGGCGAGAATGCCGCCGGCCAAACCCTCTTCAGAACGCCCGAGCCGCCGCCAACTCAGCCGCCTCGTCGAACTCGGTATCGATATCAGGCGCCTTCGTCAGCAGCGACACCACGACCGCGACAATGACGTTCACGATGAACCCCGGCACAATCTCA
>Ga0334883_1002124_pt1 | contig 25860 bp, 17 predicted proteins | sample GraSluR1_MG_6_FD_207230 | JGI IMG/M metagenome (GOLD analysis project Ga0334883, IMG submission 207230) | Sludge microbial communities from methane-producing bioreactor in Wageningen University, Netherlands - Granular Sludge_09_05-R1 | ecosystem: Engineered > Bioreactor > Anaerobic >...
CGGCGTCGGCTGCTTTGCGGTACCAGCGTTCCGCCTCGTCGACCTGCCCCTTCTCCTTCAGCAGGCCCCCCAGATAGCCCATTGCGTCCAGATCCCCGGCGTCGGCTGCTTCGCGGTACCAGCGTTCCGCCTCGTCGACCTGCCCCTTCTCTCTCAGAAGGAACCCACCCAGACTTTTCATTGCGTTCGGATCCCCGGCTTCGACTGCTTCGCGAAACCAGCGTTCCGCCTCGTCGACCTGCCCCTTCACCGCCAGAAGGACCCCCAGATTGCTCATTGCGTACAGAAGCCCGGCGTCGGCTGCTTCGCGGTACCAGCGTTCCGCCTCGTCGACCTGCCCCTTCTCCTTCAGCAGGAACCCCAGATTGTTCATTGCGTCCAGATGCCCGGCGTCGGCTGCTTCGCGGTACCAGCGTTCCGCCTCGTCGACCTGCCCCTTCTCCTTCAGCAGGAACCCCAGATTGTTCATTGCGTCCAGATGCCCGGCGTCGGCTGCTTCGCGGTACCAGCGTTCCGCCTCGTCGACCTGCCCCTTCTCCTTCAGCAGAAACCCCAGATAGCCCATTGCGTACGGATCCCCGGCGTCGGCTGCTTCGCGACACCAGCGCTCCGCCTCGTCGACCTGCCCCTTCTCCTTCAGCAGAAACCCCAGATAGCCCATTGCGTACGGATCCCCGGCGTCGGCTGCTTCGCGACACCAGCGCTCGGCGCTGGTTCGCTCACTTACTGAGTAGCAGTATTCACCGATCTCGGTTGAGGCTGCTGGCTGCAGGTCTGTTGCATGTTTCTCCAGGTGGTCTGGTAGCCAGGTGGTGGGTTGGAGGCGTGGTAGGAGTGCCTCGAAGAGCTGGAGCCGATCGTCGTCGACTGGGTAGATGACAGCGTGTGTGGAGCCTGGTCCGCCGATGCTTTCAGTCGCCCACTCGAGCGCGGCCTCAAAGTGGCCGGCTCGCCATGGCTTGGTGATCCAGATGCGCTGGAAGGCCCATTGCATGAGTTGGGTGAGTTCTTCCTCGGTGGCGCCTCCGGGGTAGATGTAGCTGGCATCAATGGCTGCGGCGACAAGCGCGGCGCGTTCGGGGTGGGTCGGGTCTTCGCGTCCTTCTTCGGCACGTGCGAAGAGCGTGTCCACGGCGGCGAGGAGTTCGGGCAGCCTGGCGAATCGGTCTGGCCGCACGTCTTGGGCGGCTGCGTAACTGATGATCTCCGGGTCGACGTGGTTGAGTTCTTCGGTCGTGAGGTCTGGGTCGAGACGAACTAGCACGTTCTCGTCGTGGAGGAGGTCGACGAGCTGTGGGCTCACACCGGCGCTGAGCTCGAGATCCCGACCGCTGCGCGCCCGGTCGAACTGGTAGTTACGTAGGGTGGCCAGAAAGTCGTTGTGGACTGTGGCCGCAATGGTGACTCCTGCCTTGACTAGGCGCTTGAGCTTGCCTTCGGTAATGCCGTCAGTGGAGGTCAAGTCGTGGTTTTGCAGGTCGTCGAGCAGGATAACCACGCTTTCCGGGTTATGGTCTTCGGGGCGGCCCCCGTCGGATAGGACCGAGCGCCAGACGATGTCGAGGGCTCCGGGGGTGCGGCGGATTCGCCAGAGTTTCTTTTCGGGCATCCTCGCGCGAAGGGCTTCGAGGACCGACCGCGTCTTCCCGGCCTTGGGCGGGCCCGCGACGACGACGAACCCGCGCTGGAGCTTCTGTGTGAGCTCTTCGTCGGTGTGGCGCGGCACGTACGGCGGTGTCTGGTTGTCAGTGAGCCAGGAGCCTTGCCGGAATCCGGACCGCATTTGCTCGCCTTCGGTCGCTTGCAGCACAGTCGTCCAGACGGCGGCGGGATCACCAAGAAGACTCTCCAGGCTAGTTGCGCGCTTGGAGTCGGCGCGGGTATTCGGAGTTGTGCCGCCGCTCTGAGACGCAACGATAAAGTCGTTCAGCACCGTCTGCGGATTTGTGTACCTATGTGGGAGACCCTCCGGCGGCCGCGGGAGCTTCCGCATCACATCGACGGAAGCTGCGCGGATTGCAGGCCGTCTATCGAAGGTACCTCTCTTGATCCAATTGCCGACGTTGGTCCCGTTTGGTGGCGGGTCCTTGTCCGGGTCACGACGGGGCGGGCAGATCCACCCGTAGTTGTGGGTTGCACGCTCCCGTACCCATCGCCCCACTTGGGTCTTATTGCCGTCTGCGGCGTCTGTGACAGCACGCCACCACGCAGAGATGGCTTCGGTGAGGCTCATCTCTGATTGTGGCTGCCGGTCTGGTTCCACTGTTGGTCTCCTTGGACATTCCGCGGCTAGGGCCAACGTTAATGGACCTGAGTCGACAGTTCTCTGCTACCCCACACCCCACACCGTTCGAACCGCAGCGTGTGGGGCCCGAGGTTGGTGTCATGGCGGCGATTAGCCCGCCGAGCTGGCTAGGGAGAGGAAAGCTGAAAATGTATCGCTATACGTGGGGTGGCCGGGGTCGCTGGTCTTGGTCGCGGCTTATCGCTGGGACGGCGGTTCTTGGTGCTGTCTCGCTGATGGCCGGCTACCAGTTGTGGTGGAAGCCGGTGCCGTCGGAGGGGCCGCAGGTGACGCTGGTGCAGACGGCGGGTACCACCGACGAGGTCGATATTGCGTGGCCTGCCGAGGTGACCGATCTGTTCACGGATGCCGCTGAGGCCAACGGGAACCTGGTGTGGCTGAAGATCGATGGTGATGGCGGCGCTCAGGTCGTGGAGCGCGACCTGACTCCGCGCACCCGCAACGGGGATGAGGTCAAGCCTGCCCAGGCTCGCAGTAGCCGGATTTCGGAGGATCAGGCCGGCCTGGTCGGCGAGATGAACGCCTTCGATTCGGCTGGTGGGCGTGATGTGTTCGGTGCGCTGCAGGCTGTTCCGGTCGATGGTTCCGGCCCGGTTGTCGTGGTCTCCTCGATGCTGTCGACGCAGAACCCGCTTCGGGTAGCCGATCTGGGCTTCGATGCGCCGGTAGCCGAAGTAGTGGACTACTTGAGTCGGCTGGGCGAGCTCCCGCAGGGACTGCAGGACCGTGAAGTTTGGCTGATCTTCACGCCGGTGGCCGGGGAGCAGCAGGTGCTTCGTCAGCCTCAGAAGGACTATCTGGTCGACGTCTATCAGCAGATCATCGAGGCGTCGGGCGGGCGCTTGGCGCGGGTACTCGATGGCGCGGAAGCCTCAGCCGGCACGGCGGGCTCAGCACCACTGACCGCGATTCCGCCCGCTCCTGACACCTTCGTACCGACCCGGGAATCGGTCCCGCCGTCCGGCTCTCCGACCGGAGTGTCCGCTGTGCGGTGCGTGCTGCCGACTCCGGTCTTGTTCTTTCCGGATGACGACGTGTTGCTGGACGATCAGGCCGCGAAGGCCGCAGTGAATTCCTGCCTCGGTGAGGATCATTCGACGATCGTGGCTGTTGACCTGGTCGGGCACACCGCGTTGGCCAGCAGCGCCGCCGACGATCCGGAGGCCATGTGGTTGTCGGGTTCTCGGGCGGAGCGGGTTGCCGAAATCATCGAAGGCCTCGGCGTCGCCTCGGACCTGATCAACGTCGAGGGGGTCGGCGCCACGCGTCCCTTGTTCGACCCGCCCACTGATCCCCGGAACCGCGCCGTGGAGGTCCTGGTCAGTTACCAGGGCTGAACGGGCACCCAGCCTCGCGCCGGGAGCCCGCTCATGGGCTCCCGGCCACCTGGCCCGCAAGCTGAAGGAGAGTCGCTATGCGCAAAGACCGCCCGTGGAAGCCGACCTACGTTCACCACGCCGCGCCACGCACTGGCCCCCGACCACTCAGGGTTGGCGTCGTGCTCGTGGCCATCGCGCTGATCCCCGTGGGCTTCATCGCGACAACAAGCCGGCCCAGCGGATGGACCGCTACACCAGATCCTTCCTCCGGAGCACCGACGTCATCAACTCCCCGCAGCGCGCCTCCCGCCTCGCCGGAATCCTCCGACGCGCCAACATCCTCGGTTCCTGTGGGGCCTGAGGATGCTCTGCCGGTGGAAGGTGTCGACTACACAGTGTCGCGCACCGGTGAGGGTGAACTGATCCGGTGGGCATGTGACATCCCGATCACGATCGCCACCAGCGGCGAGGTGCCAGCCAGTACTCAGGAAGCCCTCCACGATGCCGTCGGATTACTGAGGGCTGCCAGCGGGCTGCCGCTCGCCGTCCAGCCGCCGGATAGCGGCGCGAAGATCACCGTCTACTACGCACCCCTGGGCGTCAGCCACCACGGCAGCGTAATCGAAGACGCAGACACGCTGGGGGTCGGCAGCCGTAGATACAGCGACAGCCAGATCTTCTCGGGCACCGTCATCGTCCGCAACGATACGACCCACACCGATCCCGCCACGGATACCGGACGCACCGTGCTGACACACGAACTGCTTCATACCCTCGGGCTCGGCCATGCCCAACAACACACCGGCCAACTGATGACCCCGGAACTCGACCCCAACTCGGTCCCCGTCCTCGGAGCAGGCGACCGAGCCGGACTGGCTGCGGTCGGCTGCTGACACCGGTTCCACGGCTCCCGCCGTCCGCGCGCGTGGCAGCGGGCCGATTCCACCCGACCCCCACACCCCACACCCATCGAAACGGCGCCTGTGGGGCTGAACGCTAAACGAAAAGGCACCAAGGCCAGCCTCATCACCTGAAGGGACAAGCCGATGAAGAAGGACATCAAGCAACTGATCAAGCAGCTCCTCAGGAACGGATACACCGTCCGAATGACCCGCAACTGCCACTGGCAGGTCAGCCGGCACGGCCAGTTCGTCACTGTTCTCCCCGGCACCCCCAGCGATTGGCGCTCCTACCAGAACGCACTCGCAGCCCTGCGACGCACCGGATTCAACCCCGCCTGACCCCTACCGCCGGACGAAAACCGCCGGCAACACGAGAACCCGACAAGTCAACCACCGACGAAGACCACAACTAACCCGAAAGGAAACACAATGTCGACGATCAAGAAGACCAATCCGGCCTTCACCCTCCCCGAGGCGGTGAAGCTCAACCTCGCTGACCGGCACACCTACACCCGGGTGCTGCCGCTCTATCAGATCGCCCGCGCGCAGGGCTGCGGCGACGGCATCGAACCGTCCGAGAACGTGCTGCAGCAGCTCGTCGCAAGCTACGCCCCCGATATCGATGACCAGACCAAGCGGGACGCCAAGCGTCGTGTGGTGCCGCAGATCAAGCTGCTCAACGACAGCCTCCACAAGATCTTGGCGAACCTGGACGTGATGCGGGCCAACCCCGACAAGATCACCAGTGACGAAACCGGAACCCAGTACACCGAGACAGACGCCGTCGATCAGGTCTACGAGCACGACACGAAGATCGACTCCGATGAGCGCGACGGCGAACGTCACCATCGTCGGGTCCCGCGCTGGGTGCGCGGGCTGCGCGACTACATCAACTGGTTCGAGGCACTCGGCCTGGCCGTGTTCACCGCCACCGAACTGAACATCAACTTCCTCGACCCATTCGACAACTTCTCCGGGTGGCTGCTGGCCGTGGTGGTGGTGGGGGTCGTCCTCGCCCTGCAGCCATTGCTGGTCAAGCGCTCCGGCGAGGCCTACAACCACTACCGCGAAGCGGTCGCTGAAGGCCAGTCGTTCCCGGCACACGACGCCAAGCGCCGCGCCATCACCAACGGCGTGGGAGCAGCACTGGTGGGCGGAGTTGTCACCTTCGCCCTCATCGAACGGTTCATCACCGTCACCGACACCACCGACCAGTTCATCTTCTGGCTGATGATCACGCTGTGCACCGTCGCCGGCATCGGCATGCCACTGTTCGCCTGGTTCGGCCACGCCTGGGACGGCTCACGGATCAGCCGCGAACGCGACGACCTGGTCGAAACTCTGGACCGCAGCCTGGACGCCCACAACGGCCTGCTCAACGGCGTCAACCTCGAAAACACCCGCTTCATCGACCGGCGCGTCGACCTGACCGAACGGATCATCCCGAGCATCATCACCAACACCACCATGCACACCGACAACGCCCGCAAGGCCTACACCTTCCTGCGGATTCAGCTCGGCGGACTCACCACCAAGCCCCCGCTCTGCGAACGCAATACTCCGGCAACCCTTGACGACAAGTGGCATCTGCACACCGACATCCCGGGCGCCGACCCCATCCACCTCAAGACGCTGGAAGGCTACGCCAACGAAATCAACTCGCTCGACAGGGAACGCCAGGAAGCCATCAAGGCCGTATCGCAGATCCCCGAACACCCCTGGGTGAACGGCCGGCCCCTCACCCGCGACCACTAGACTCCACCACCGACGACTGGGCCGAACCCCCACAGGGTTCGGCCCAGTCATACGTTCTCCCCCAAATCGCGGCGGACTCGGGCAACCCGCCACCGTCAGGAAGCACAGCAGTGGTCGGGAGTACGGCGCTGCCGTTCCCTACATAGCGTCCGGAGAAGGCTCAAGCACTTCCTCGTACGTCGCGATGTACCGGTATGCCGTCGCACGGCCCACCTTGAGCTGCTTGGCGATCTCTGCGGGCTTCAGACCACCATCCACAAGCGCCTTGATCTGGAGTGCCAGTGGCCGCCGCATCACCGGTCTGCGGCCTCCCACACGGCCGTTCGCCCGCGCATGCTCCAGCCCGGCAAGCGTGCGCTCAACAATCAGCTCGCGCTCGTATTCAGCGAAGGAAGCGAGCAAGTTGAACATCATCCGACCAGACGCCGTGCTTGTGTCCACAGAGTCCTTCAACGACTTGAACCCGATCCCGCCCTCGCGGAACCCCTGCGCCAGCTGCGCGGTGTGGATCATCGACCGACCGAGCCGATCAAGTTTCGTGACGACCACCTCATCGCCGGGCTGCAGCGCGGCGAGCAAGGCGTCGAGCCCGGGGCGGCTGGCGCGCTTGCCGCTCACCCCGATGTCCACGAAGATGTTCGCGCGTTCGACACCAACGGCGACCAGTTCGTCGACCTGAACGTCAACCTTCTGGTCCTTCGTGCTGACCCTGACGTACCCGTACAGCAAGGCGAGCTCCTTTCTCACCAACCGGCCGCGGCCAACGGTTGTTGAGACCACGCTATCGGAGTCAATGTGAGACACGCTTGTTGAGATGGTGTGTCGCGGTGATCCCGCAGCTTGGGCGACGACCGTCACTCGTCGCATCAGACGACCGTTAATTGGACAGCTGACCTCTCTTGTCGAATAGGTTGAGGCGCAAGTCTCCCGTTCAGCCTGGACTTTCCTACGCTCCTACCCAAATCGACGCCGCGACTGTCCACCTAGGCGAGAAGCCCGTGACTGAGCTTCTCCCGGTTTGGTGGGCCTTGGCGAGGTCTTTTGGATTTCCGACAGACGAAGAGGACCTGATTACGGGCCCACGACCATCCGCATCCTCGGCCGCGTCTGGATCCGCGTGATCTTCCGCCGCTGGCACGACCACCGGCTCTACGACCCTAACCTCCACGGCCGAGCCGCAAGGTCTGAGCCGCTCCTGAGGTTGATATAAGAGGAAGCCTCATGAGCAGGAAGGCGGGGCGGTAGCATGCCCAAGACCGGTATGGGCCCGCTGGGCCTGGACTGTCGCCTGACCGACCGACCACATTCCCGGCCCCGTCGGAGCTGCCGCGCCTCTGGTCCCGTCACCTTCGGAGGAGGTCCACGCCGAACCCTCTTAGGTTGGGATCAAAGTCATAGCCGCCCCTTTAGCCACTCCGACCAGATTCGAACAACCGTCAGAACCCGGAGTGCAGGCACCAGGTCGGCGGCATCCCACGGTTCCGCGTTGGGTAACGCTGCCAGCACGGCATCTGCAAAGTAGCGGCGCTCAACACAATCGGCGCCCAAACCCGGCACCATACCCACCAGATGAGCGACAACTCCCGGACTGAGGTTGGGCAACGCTGCCAGCACGGCACCTGCAAAGTAGCGGCGATCAGCAGAATCGGCGCCCAAGCCCTGCACCATACGCACCAGATCCGCGGCGAGCCCCGGACCCGCGTTGGGCGACACTGCCAGAACGGCATCCAATGCACGACGGCGATCAGCAGAATCGCTGACCAAACCCGGCAACACATCCACTAGATCCGCGACAAGCCACGGCTCCGCGTTGGGCAACGCTGCCAGCACGGCATCCAATGCCCTATGGCGATCAGCAGAATCAGCGCCCAAACCCGGCAACACACCCGCCAGATCCGCGACAACCCCCGGACCCGCGTTGGGTAACGCTGCCAGCACGGCATCCAACGCCCCACGGCGATCAGCAGAACCGCTAACCAAACCCGGCAACACACCCACCAGACCCGCGACAAACCACGGCTCGGCGTTGGGTAACGCTGCCTGCACGGTCTCCAACGCCCTATGGCGGTCAGCAGAGCCGGCGCCCAAGCCCGGCAACACACCCGCCAGATCCGCGACAGCCCACAGCTCCGCATTGGGTAACGCTGCCAGCACGGCATCCACAAAGTAGCGGCGATCAGCAGAATCGGTGACCAAACCCGGCAACACACCCGCCAGATCCGCAACAGCCCACAGCTCCGCATTGGGTAACGCTGCCAGCACGGCATCCACAAAGTAGCGGCGATCAGCAGAATCGCTCACCAAACCCGGCAGCACGCCCATCAGATGAGCGACAACTCCCGGACCAAGGTTGGGCAACGCTGCCAGCACGGCATCCACGAGGTGGCGGCGGTCAGCAGAATCGGTGACCAAACCCGGCAACAGACCCACCAGATCCGCGACACGCCCCGGACCCGCGTTGGGCAACGCCGCCAGCACGGCATCCAACGCCCCACGGCGATCAGCAGAATCGGTGACCAAACCCGGCACCACGCCAACCTGATCCGCGACATGTCCCGGCTCCGCGTTGGGTAACGCTGCCAGCACGGCATCCCACGCTCGCCGGCGATCAGCAGAATCGGTGACCAAACCCGGCACCACATCCACGAGATCCGCGACGAGCCCCGGACCCGCGTTGGGTAACGCTGTCAGCACGGCATCCAACGCCCTACGGCCATCGGCAGAATCGGTGACCAAGCGCGGCAACACACTCACCAGATCCCCGACAAACCACGGATCGACGTTGGGTAATGCTGCCAGCACGGCATCCAACGCCCGTTGGTTCGATTCCACCCACTGGGCGGAAGACGCAACCCGATAGGGTTCTGACGCGGCATAGCGCACGCGAAGCCCGTGGAACCGGGATTGCTGATCGGGGCCCCAGTCACCGGGTGCCGACTCACTGGCGACACCGAGCAGCAGCATATCCAACTCTTGATCCGCCACGGCTCGGCCGCCTTCGAGTGTCGACGGCCGGGCTTGTTCCACCAGCAGGTCGAGTAGTTCGTTCCGGCGAGGATGAGCTGCGATGGCCATGGGGGCGGCTACTTCCCAGTCCGTGTCGAACCACAGGTGCGGCAGCAAAACGGCGGCCGCATCCTGGGGTGAAAGCTCCGCGATGTACTGGGCGACCAAGTACTCCAGCAAAGTCCGATGCCGGAACATCCTCGTCCTGCGTCCCCGCGAGTCGACCGATGCCGCAACGACGTTGTCGATCGCTCGGGCGATATCCCGATCGGGTTCATCTGGTGGTTGGAACGTTTCACCCCAATCACCGAGCCCACTTGGGGTCACAGCATCCTTGACTGCGTGCCATGCCCAGGCGCGAAGGAGTTGTTTGGCGTGGTTGAGCCGTGCGGGGGGTTCTTCGGTCGTCCAGTCCCCGATCAGCAGCTGTTCGACAACTTCCTCATACAATGCGAGGCGCGTCGCCGGCAGCGGCGAATCAACCGGTGCCCCTCGTGCGTACATGCAGTAGAAGGTCAACAACAGCGGGATAGTGGCTGTTTGACGCAAACGAGTGTCTCCGCTGAGCCGCGTGATCAGTCCCGCGGCGCGAGCCGGATCGTCTCTGAACCAGGCCTCGATGAACGGTTCAACATCGGCTTCCCAGGTCAGTGGCTGCAGCTCAGCCACACCATCGCGGCGCTGGCGTGTGGCGCTCTTTGCGTCCCACGCAGCGGGCCGGCTCGTGACAACGGTCCGCCAACCATTGATGCCTTCCAGTTCACCCACCAGCTCGGACACTCTGGACTTGTCCTTGGCCTCATCGAGCGCGTCAACAACAACCAAGAGCTTGGGCGCATCCCTCAGCAGGCGTTTCACCCGCTCAACAATGTGTTGGCCACCCAAGTCCCCATGGCCCAGCCCGAGGCTGAAACCAGCCTCCACCAATGTTGAGCGAGCATTCCCTGTCGGCTGCTTGACCCACGCGTCCCACGTAGTCAGCAGCGGGACCTCCACGTCGGACAGGTCGATCCCGGCCTTCAACGCGTCCAACGCGATGCCGGCTGCGTCTCGCGCGATCTGGCGGGCAAGCCACGACTTGCCCGCCCCCGGCCCACCCAGAATGACAAGATGCCGGTGGGTCTCCAACACTTGAGAAACCGCCAATTCCTGGGCTTGGTTACCGCGCGTCACGACCCGCAGACGACGCTCGATCTGGGAAGGACGAACCCCACCCAGCCACGGCGCCTCGTCCCAATCCTCAATACGCCGCTGCAGGTAGATCATCAGGTCACCGACAGACGCGCCGGCAGTCAGCTGATCGACCAGCGTCTGCAGATCGAGCGCCACCGCATCGACCTGCGCCGCCCCGCGATGAAGCGGCCCGCGAATTGCCGCGGCCTCTTTCCGAATCGCCTGCAACACGGTGGCCTCGATGCCGTGCTGCTGGACAACCAGAGCTGACAGAGTCTCGCGGATCGCGCGGCGAGCGATCACATGCTCCGCATCCTCATACCCGCCCGGCCAGCCACCCCAATCCGGCTCGGCGTCCCGCGCGCGTCGGATGATCTCTGCCGTTGCCCGATCCGGGTCGTAATCCAACTCGCGCAGTTCGTACGCCAGCAGCCCCCACCTGTGAAGAGTCTGGGTGGCGATCGCCATCCCAACGGGCAACTCAGATGCAACGTGCTCCCCACGGGCCCACCCAGCGATCGCATCGCTCACCCGCCGTTGAAGCTCACGCGTCTCAACACGGCGTTCAAACCCGGCTCGAAAAAACGGGACAGCGACCCCTAACGCCGCAGTTGCCGCTGGATCGGCGCCTAACGCCGCGATCCCCACCGCAGCCAGCCCCTCCGCCAGCTTCCCGATATCAGTCGCATCCATCGCTGCTCCGCGCCTCTTGCACGGAAATGAATCCTAGCCACAGATAGATCACGCACCTGCAAGACCCGCCCGCCTGGGACTCCCGCCGCCACGCCACGCGACCAGAGTCAACTTCAGCAGAGATCCGTGACGTTGATGTAGACCTCAATACGATATTCCGTTGAGACCATCAGAGCCTTCACCGACTGCGGTCGCCGAGGATACGGTAATGGGGGCGTGGTTGGTGTGGTCCGCGAAGGGGTCGGTGCCTGCGGCCGGGCCGAGTGCAGGTCGCATACACCGGCGCCCAATGCGTTCCCCTCGTGGGCCAGGATCCGTGCTTGTGTGGCGCGCTGGTCCCCGGACCTCGCGTAGCCCTCGCCCGCACCTGGCGTTGTTCGGCCAAGTCATAGCCGTCGGCGCCCTGCTGGCCGAGGCCCTCAGTCTTCACCCGCGCCGGCTCACCCTCACCGATATCATCGACGCGACACACCGTCTCGGATACCAGCTCGGCCGTCTTGTTGGCTTGTTGTGCATGCCTGTCTTCACCATCCGCATCGCCCTCGATAGTTCGCCCACGATTGCGGCCCTGCTCGGCGCGGCGATCTTCGAGGTGCTCTTGGTGCCGGTCGTGTCCGACTTGCGCGAGGAGGCGACGAACGGGGGGCGCCGTCGGCGTCTGTTTCGGGAGTAATGGCACAGGGGTGGTGATGCAGCGGTGATGACCTCGCATGCGGCGTCGGCCTCCGGGTGGCCTCTGTACGCCTCGGCGATCAGCCAGGTGTCGCCGACATGCCCGATATGTCTGAACGGTCGCCCGCCGGTCACGTTGCGCGCCCGCCGGCGAGACAGCCGTCGTAAACCGCCCGGTTCCACCATCTCCGCACCCCTCCGGACCCGAAAGCCCAGCGCAGCGCCCCACCCGACCGGGTGGGCTCACCAAAGGTGTGAAACGGGGGTGCACAGCACCCCGACTTGGGGTACCCAAGTCCTAGCTTGCTCTCCCCGATCCTCCGGCCGGTCGATGTCTCCCGGGGGGCGGAGGTGCGCGGCGGAAAGTAGGGTTGCGCCGTTAGAATCCAGCCGTGCTCACACGCCGTCGTTCAGCCTTCTTCCGGAGATGGAACCGCGCATCTTCAGGCTCCGGCAATCGGGGCTGGCAGCGACACCCTCGCAAGAGGTACCCGTCCTCAAGCCTGGAGGCCCGGATCGCGCAGGCCACACTGGATTTTCCTCCGCCGGACGAGATTGAAGGCGGGCTCGCCGAGCTACGCGTGCTCGTTGATGACATCGACCACCATGTGGTGGAGCTTCAGTACCGTTCTGGATCGGTCGGCGCCCCATTTGCTGTTGGCCTGGTGCTGGCTGTGCCGACCACGACAGTCGCGGTGGTTTCGGTCTTGACCGGATCTACGAGCCTTCGGCAGTTGGTGCCGTTCGTTGCGGCGCTCGTGGTCCTCTGGGTTTTCGCCCGCGTAGCGAACTCGAGTATGGATCGGCTGAGAGGTGATCGCGATCTACTGCGGTGGCTACTCAACCGACGGCTTGCTTATCTCGCTGAGATTCGCCGACTTGAAGCGGAGGATACGGCGCGCAGACGCGCGGTGGATCTTGCACTCATGGCTGAACTCATAGAGGCCGCGCAGCATCGCTCGCTCTGGGCGCGTATTCGCGGCGCGCGTCGACATCGTCCGCAATGACTCAGATAGCACAACGATTCGAAAGATTCACCCTGTGATTTGCGGCGGGCCCGCTCAAGGGGATCGCTCAGGCCACGCACGTCCACAGCCTCGGCCGTGTGGTCCGCGGGGTGCCCGCTTCTCGTTTGACCTCGTGACAATGACGGTCCTGTCTGTCGCTGTGAAGAGCGGGCGTTAAGGTGTTGGAAGCGATCGCTGAACAACGGGGGGCAACGCGGTGACTACCACCATCAATGATGTGATCGACGCGTTGTCGATGGCGCCTTCGACGGTGGAGCGGGGCACCCGGTTCGAGGAGTTGATGGTCGACTACTTCACTTTGGATCCGACGTTGGCGCACCAGTACATGAACGTGTCGCGCTGGGTGGATTGGCCACATCGCGGCAAGTCCCCGGATGTGGGGATCGATCTGGTGGCTCAGGACCGCACGACCGGCGGTTGGTCGGCGATCCAGTGCAAGTTCTACTCCCCCACCCACACGCTGCAGAAGGCCGATATTGACTCGTTCTTCACCGCGTCGGGCAAGAAGTGGGATGGGATCGGTTTCACGAATCGGATCATTATCTCGACCACCCCGAAGTGGTCGAATCACGCGGAGGAAGCACTCGACGCGCAGCAGATCCCGGTCCAGCGGATCGGGATGGACGAGATTGCCTCCTCGCCGATCGACTGGGTGTTCACCAACAAGCCGCGGGTGGAGGTCGACCTCAGACCCCACGGCCGCTATACACTTCGTCCGCATCAAGCCACCGCGATCGACGCGATCCTGGCCGGTTTCCGGACCAGTGACCGGGGTCAGTGGATCTCGGCGTGCGGCACCGGGAAGACGTTCACATCGTTGAAGCTGGCTGAACATCTCGCCGCCCAACGCGGCGGTTCGCTGCGGGTGCTGTTCCTCGCGCCGTCGATCCAGCTGGTCGCGCAGACTTTGCGGGAGTGGACCGCGCAATCAGCGACCGATTTGCGGGCGAGCGTGGTGTGTTCGGACACCAAAGCATCCCGCGCCGCCGAGGACATCTCCCCACACGACCTGCCGCTACCGGCCACCACCGACCCCACCGCACTGCACGAACGGCTCCAAGCCGGCCGGCGGGCCTCGGGTCTGCAGGTGGTGTTCTCCACCTACCAAAGCCTGGATGTGGTCGCCCGCGCCCAGGCCCTCGGCTCACCGGATTTCGATCTGATCTTGTGCGATGAGGCCCACCGCACCACCGGGGTCACCCTGGCCGGCGAGGACGAATCCAGCTTCGTCAAGGTGCACGACAACACCTATCTGCACGGCGCCAGACGGCTGTACATGACGGCGACTCCACGCATGTTCGGCGAGGCTGTGGTCGCCCGGGCGGAGGAGTACTCCGCGGTGTTGTCGAGCATGGACGACGAGCAGGTCTTCGGCCCCGTGTTCCACCGGCTGGGGTTCGGTGAGGCCGTCGAGGCCGACCTGCTCGCCGACTACAAGGTGATGGTCCTGGTCGTCACCGAGGAACAGACGGCCGGCCCACTGCAGCAGATGATGGCCGACGACAACGTCGAACTCCCCCTCGATGACGCCGCGAAGATCATGGGCTGCTGGAACACCCTGGCCAAACGCGTCCACCCCGGCGACCCACACCCCGCCTTCCCACCCGACGCCACCCCCATGAAACGAGCCGTCGGGTTCCTGGAGAACATCAAAAGCTCCCAACGGGTGGCCGCCGCTTTCGAACAGGTCGTTGCGGCGGTCGGTGGGCCGGACGCGACCGGCCGGCTCGCCGTCCAGGCCCACCACGTCGACGGCACCATGAACGCGCTGGTCCGCGCGCGGGAACTCACCTGGCTGAAAGCCGACATACCTGAGGGACAGTGCCGGATCCTGACCAACGCCCGCTGTCTGTCCGAAGGCGTCGACGTGCCCGCACTGGACGCCGTCATGTTCTTATCGCCGCGCAGCTCAGCGGTCGACGTCGTCCAATCCGTTGGCCGCGTCATGCGCAAAGCACCCGGCAAAGACTTCGGCTACATCATCTTGCCCGTGGCGGTCCCGGTCGGGGTCGACCCCGCCGACGCGCTGCGCGACAACAAACGCTTCCGCGTCGTGTGGGAAGTCCTCAACGCGCTACGCGCCCACGATGACCGGTTCGAAGCCACCGTCCAATCAATCAACCTCAACCAGGGACGAGACCCGTCCGACCGGATCATCATCGACACCCCCGACCGCCCGACCAACGAGGGTGATCAGTCGGCGGCCCAGTTCCCGCTGTTCGGGTTGGAGCAGTGGCGAGACTCGATCTACTCCCGCATCGTCGATCGGGTCGGCACCCGCGAATACTGGGACCAGTGGGCCGCCGACGTCGCCCGGATGAGCGAAGCCCAAATCGTCCGCATCAAGGCCATCCTCGCCGTATCCACCCCGCAAGTCACTGCCGCGTTCGAGGCGTTCCTCGACGGGCTGCGCGCCAACCTCAACGATTCGATCACCGCCGACCAGGCCATTTCGATGCTCAGCCAGCACCTGATCACCGCGCCCGTGTTCGATGCCCTGTTCGGCGATTCCGGGTTCGCCGCCAGCAACCCCGTATCGATCGGCATGCAACACATGCTCGACGTGCTCGAAGGCCAAGGACTCGAAGCCGAAACCGAATCCCTCGAACGGTTCTACATCTCCGTCCGCCGGCGGGCATCCGCGGTCACCGACACGGCCGGACGCCAAGCCGTCATCCACGACCTGTACGAAAAGTTCTTCCGCAACGCGTTCCCCAAACAAGCCGAATCCCTCGGCGTCGTCTACACACCCGTCCAGATCGTCGACTTCATCCTCCGCTCGGCAGACCAGCTCAGCCGCGCCGAGTTCGGTCAAGGACTCACCGATCCCGGCGTCACCATCCTCGACCCCTTCACCGGCACCGGCACCTTCATCGTGCGGATCCTCGAATCCGGAATCATCACCAAACACGACCTGGCACGCAAGTATGCCGGCGAACTGTGGTGCAACGAAATCATGCTGCTCGCCTACTACATCGCCTGCGTCAACATCGAAACCACCTACGAGGCCGTCACCGGCGCCAGCGACTATGTCCCGTTCCCCGGCGCGATCATGACCGACAGCTTCCAAATCACCGAAGCCGGCGACCGCGCCGACAGCAGCCTGCTTCCGATCAACAGCCACCGCATCGAACAACAACTCGCCGCAGACATCACCGTGATCGTCGGGAACCCGCCCTACTCCGTCGGGCAATCCTCGGCCAACGACAACAACGCCAACCTCAAATACCCCACCCTGGACGCGCGGATCGCCGACACCTACGCCGCGCGGTCCACAGCAACCAACAAGAACAGCCTCTACGACTCCTACATCCGCGCCTACCGGTGGGCCACCGACAGACTCGCCGACCGCGGCATCCTCGCCTACGTGTCCAACGGCGGCTGGCTCGACGGCAACACCGCCGACGGCATGCGCCTGTCCATGGCCGACGACTTCAGCTCCCTCTGGGTCTTCAACCTCCGCGGAAACGCCCGAACCGCCGGCGAGCTCCGTCGAAGAGAGGCCGGCAACGTCTTCGAATCAGGCAGCCGCAACACCGTCGCCATCACCCTCGGCGTCAAACACCCCCACCACACCGGACCCGCAACCATCCACTACCGCGACATCGGCGACTACCTCACCCGCGAAGACAAACTCGCCACCATCGCCAACGCCAACCTGAACGACCCCGAATGGATCGAAATCACCCCCAACACCGCCGGGGACTGGCTCAACCAACGAAATGACGCCTTCCAGCGCTACACGCCACTCGGCGATGACTCGGCCGCGCTCTTCACGAGCCACTCACGCGGCGTCGAGACCACCCGCGACGCCTGGTGCTACAACTTCTCGACTGCTGCCGTCGAACACAACATGCAACGCATGATCGACACCTACAACACCGAAGCCGCCCGCGGCGTCACCAATGAACGCGACCTCGACGACGACCCCACCCGCATCAGCTGGTCGCGAAACATCAAACGCCTAGCGCTGAAACACACAGAGGTGCCTTTCAGAATCGGTGGCATTCGCCACGCGCTCTACCGCCCATTCACTCGCACGATGCTCTACTTCGACCCCGTAATGAACTCGGTCCCCGGCCAAACTGCTCGCTACTTCCCAACCGCAAACACACCCAACATCGGCTTCCTGATCATCGAGCCAAACCAGCGCACCCCGTTCTCGTTGATCGCGACGGACCTGCTGCCTGACTCCAAGACCTACGTGGACGCCGCCCAGTTCTTCCCCCGTTACACCTATGAACCCGCAGCCAAACGCGCCCAGCCCGAAACCCTCTTCGAGCCCACGGATGCCGACGTCTTCGACGGCTACCGCCGCATCGACAACATCACCGACACCGCGCTGAGGTCCTACCGCAAGGCATTCGGACCCCAGGTAACCAAGGACGACATCTTCCACTACATCTACGCAGTGCTGCACTCGCCGCAATACCGGGAACGGTTCGCGGCCGACCTGAAGAAGATGCTGCCGCGCATCCCCTTGGCCGCCAACACCGCAGACTTCCGCACCTTCGTTGACGCCGGACAGGCCCTGCTGCGACTGCACATCGGATACGAGACCGTCGAACCCTATCCACTCGAAGAACACGTCACCGCCCCGTTCGACCTCGACGAACGCGAGCTGTATCGAGTCGAGCAGAAGATGAAGTTCCCCAAGACCCACGGCCAGACCGACCGATCGTCCCTGATCTACAACCGCCACATCACCCTGCGCGGCATCCCTTCAGACGCGTACCGCTACCAGTTGGGCTCCCGGTCCGCGATCGAATGGATCATCGACCGCTACTACATCCGCACCGACAAACCATCCGGCATCATCAACGACCCCAACACCTACTCGCCCGACCCCCGCTACATCGTCAACCTCATCAAACGTGTCGTCACCGTGTCGATAGAAACGATGAAGACCGTGGACGCCCTGCCAGATCTGCCGCTCTTGAGCTCATCTGGGGATGCGCTCGAGGAATGAACCCAGCGGTATGGATCGGGCTCGCCTACCTGGAGATCCCCGGGCTTGGGTGAGGCGGATGGACTCACCTGTTGCAGATGCTCGACGCGTTCGCCGAGTTGGAACACAACCTCATTCAGGAAGGCCAAGTTGAAGGTATCCGGATCGCGAAAGCCGCCAGTATGTCTCGCGGTCGCGCACGAGCGTCGGGCTCCGGGCAACCAACTCGCCGAGCCGAAGCGGCATCTCGCAATCGGGGTACCCAAGACCAGGGTCCACGGCGCTCAAGGCTGATCGAGCCGCGCTGCGTCGAGGGTGTCGTATGCGGCTCTCATCTCATCTGTCACGTCGATGCCTAGACGCTCGATCTGCCGCAGCGTGGGTTGTCGAGCGTTCGTGCGCGGATTGTAACGGGCGACGGCTTCGATTTCATCTTCTCGGACTTCGCGCGCGAGTGTGAGGTCGAAGCTGTCTGGATCGAATACCAGGAACACCGCGGTATCGAATTCGAAGCTCCGAAAGGAGCCAAACTTCGCCGATCGTCCAGCCGCCCTTCGGCCCATGGCCTTAACCTGAATTCGGCGACCGTTGGGATCGGTGACGTCGTGTGATTTCGTGGAGTTGGGCTCCAGCACGCCACCGCGCGCAACCAGCACTACCCGCTCCGCAATGTCCGCCAGAGGCTTGTTACTCGTGCGTACCAAGCCGCGACTACGGAGCTCGGCAACGACACGTGTCTCCAACTGAAGCAGGTCCCTAACCCGAAGATCCGATAGGTCTGTGAGCATGCCGCTACTTCTTCCCGCTTGACGTCTTATTGACTTGTGAAGTTGTGGACGCATTCTAATTGCGTTTGGCCGCCTAATGCCGGTGTGGGATCGGTGATGATTGCAGTAATGGAACCAGGCGGTGCGGGGCTGTTCGCGTTCGGTGAGCGGTTAAGCGTCTCCACGGACGAGGGTCAGCCAAGAAAGAACCCAGCGGTAGGGATACCGCTGGTCTACCCGGAGCTCCCACAGCCACGTGACTTCTGCTGGCGATCGAAACCGGAGACAAACGCCGTGAGGAGGTCGAGGCCCTGACGCCAAGGCCCAAGTCCGCTGTCGGCATTGATGTGCCCGACTGGCCCCAGCGAGATCCACCCCGCTCCGAGAGCCCTCGCAATCTCGGCGGAACGCTCCGACCCGCAGTACTCATCATTCTCGCTTGCGATGACAAGAGCGGGCACCGGCAGAGCATGCTCCAGATCGATCCGCGCGAATGGCGAGTCCGGGAGAGGGAACGACGCTGCAACCGGATCCGGCAGGGCGACCAGGAACAGCCCGGCCACAGCTTGCGGATTTCGTCGCGCCCATTCGATCGAAAGCAGGCAGCCGAGGCTGTGCGCTACGAGCACGGGCCGGCGATGATCGGCGGCCCGCTCAAGAGCCGAAAGCCAGTCCCCGAGATCGGGCTCCGTCCACGACGCTGGACTGATGCGAACCAGGTGTTGGTTCTGATCCTGCCATCGCGTCTGCCAGTGTCCCGCCCCGGAGTCCCCGAAACCTGGAACGATGACCACGTCCGGCTCTCCGGAGCCAACGGGCCACATCATGCTGGCGGTCATCAATCAGTCCTCTACGCATAGGAAACGGACGAGTCAATCCTGCCCTCTTCGTGATGGTTCACGCCGACGCTCTCATCCGGGCCAGCACAAACGACAAGGCCCGAACCTCGACCAATGATTCATCTGTCGAAAAGCTCGAGCCTTGTGCATAGGGTGCGCACCACTGCTCGGGCGACATCGGCTTACGCGGACGAGGCAGAGCAGAAGCCGAGGCGGCCGCGACCCGGCACAATAGCGTCATCAGGCCGGCGCCAACGGCTGAAGGCCGTTGCCTGCACCGCCCGATCCTGGTCCCGACCGCCTCACGGACGCGGCACCAGGATCGGCGTTCGGGCTTTGTACTGCTCGTAGTCGGGCTGGCCGCCCCACTTCGAGTCGGCTTTCGCTTCTAGCATCGGGATGCCGCTGAGCTTGGTTAGCAACAGGGCGACGAACACCGGTGAGGCCAGGGCGATCCAGTCCCAGCCTCGCAGCACGGGGATGGCCACTACCAGCGCACCGGTCCAGATCACGATCTCGCCGAAGTAGTTGGGGTGCCGCGACTTCGCCCACAGCCCGGTGCTGATGAATCTCCCGGCGTTGGCCGGGTCGGCCTTGAAGGCAGATTTCTGGAGGTCGGCGACGACCTCGAATCCGAATCCGAAAAGCCAGATCGCCAGCCCGATGATGGCGAAGGCGTCCAGACCGACGCGGTTGACCGAGGTGATTGCGATCCACGCCGCCGCGGACGTCATCGCCACCCACAGCCCCTGCAGCGTCCAGGTCAGCAGGAACCGGAGCGGGTTGGTTTTGATCTCGTCGAAGCGGTCGTCGGCACCGGCCCGGCGGATTCGCATGAACAGGAAGCTGCCGAGTCGGGCCGCCCAGATCACCACCATCGCCGCTAGCAGGCCCGCGCGCGGGTCGAGGTCGGTAGACAGCACGGCCGCCAGCACCGTGACGATGATGAAGGTTAGGCTGCCGGTCAGGTCGAAGAAACGCTCTGTCCGCAGCACCAGGGACGGAACGTACACCAGCCACTGGATCACAAATGCGGCCGCCACCGCCCAGCAAAACAACGGCAGCCCGGCGACCTGCGGGCTATGCGTACTGCCGCCCCAGGCCAGTCCCGCCCCCATCAGCACGACGATCGGGATCACCACCGCAGCTTTCCGGCTCTGTTCAGACATTCCGACCCTTCCATCTACGCGGATACCGCCAGTATTCCATTCGAAGGGGGAATGGGTTGAACCATAGTGGGGTTGAGTAAGTGGGACACAGTTGGTCGACACTGCGACTACCGGGGGGACACGTGCAGGAGTACACGAACGAGGAGCGGGTCGATACCGAGGGTTGCGCGAATGTCACCGACCTGCTGGTGCGGCGGGTGCGCAGTCATCCCGACCACATCGCTTTTGACGTCGCGCACGGTCCGGCCTGGCGTCCGGTCACCACGGCCGCTTTCCATGCCGAGGTGATGGGTGTCGCGAAGGGTCTGGTAGCCGCCGGTCTGCGTCCGGGCGATCGGGTGGCCCTGATGGCACCCACCCGCTACGAATGGGCGATCGCCGACTTCGCCATCTGGTTTGCCGGCGGCGTGGTCGTGCCGATCTACGAGACATCTTCGGACGAACAGGTGGCTGCCCGGCTCGCAGATGCGCAGGTGCGCCTCGGCATCGGCGGCAGCGCGTCCCACGTGGAGGCGCTCACCAAAGGCTTCCAGGCAGGTGGCTTGCGCACCCTCGGTGTCTGGTCGATGGACGCCCGGCCCGGCGCAGACCTGTCCGAACTCGTGCTTCTCGGAGCGACCATCGAGGATGCCGAGATCGAGGCTCGGCGCACTCGGGCCACCCTCGACGACATCGCGACCATTGTTTACACCTCCGGTACCAGCAGCGCCCCGAAGGCGGCGGTGATCACACACGGCAATTTCGTGGGGGAGGTCTTGGCCGTCGCGGCCGCTTACACCGAGGTGGTGAACGACCGGGGCAACACGGTGATCTTCCTACCGCTCGCCCACGTGCTGGCCCGCGGCCTGCAGCTGATCTGTTTGGCCAAGGGGATGCGGATCGCGCACCTGTCCGACCCGAAACAGGTGATCTCGTCCCTGCCAGTTTTGCGTCCGACTTTCTTGGTGGTGACGCCGCGGGTCTTGCAGAAGATCGACGCGGCTGCCGCGTCCGCTGCCCAGGAGAAGCACCTCGGCGCGCTGTGGGAGGTGGCCCGGCGCACCGGCGTCGAATGGGGGCGCTTCGCCGAGGCTCGCGACGCGGCCGTCCTTGGCCCGACCAGCGGGGCGGCACCACGCGCCCCGCTCGCGCTGCGGCTGCAGCACGGGCTGTTCGACACGCTTTTCTACACTCGGCTGCGCGAGAAACTGGGTGGCCGGATCGACTACCTGTTGTCGGGCGCGGCTTCGCTGGACGCCGAGCTGTCGCTGTTCTTGCGCGGCGCAGGCATCCCGGTAATCGAGGGCTACGGACTGACCGAAACCACCGCGCCAATTACCGGCCACCGTTCTGGCGCGATTCGCTCGGGAACGGTCGGCGTGCCGATCCCCGGCGCCACCGTCCGGATCGCCGACGACGGTGAGGTGCTCGTCAAAGGTGTCGGAGTGTTTCCCGGTTACCTGCATGAGGCCGACAACCGCGACGCATTCACTGTTGACGGGTTCTTCCGCACCGCAGACCTGGGCAGCCTCGACGAGGACGGGCACCTCACGCTGACCGGTCGGGTGAAGGATGTCATCGTCACCTCGGGTGGCAAGACGGTTTCGCCGGCGGTCTGGGAACAGGCGGTCGAGTCGAATCCGCTGGTCGCCCACGCTGTGTTGGTGGGCGAGGGCAAGCCGTATCTGAACGGGCTGGTGCTGCTCGACCCCGACTCCGTCCGTGACTGGGCGTCGCGTCGCGGCATCGGTGACTTGGGCTGCCTGAAGCCTCCGTTGACCGGGGCGCTGTCGATCAACGACAACCGGCTGGCCGACGCCATCACCGGAGTGGTGAAGGCGGCCAACGCGCGGCTGGCCCGCTCCGAACAAGCTCGTCGCTTCGCCGTTCTGCTGGCCGACCTCAGCGAGGCGGGCGGGGTCGTCACCCCGACCATGAAGCTGAAGCGTGCCGCGTTCACCGCGGGTGTCGCCGACATCGTGGAGGGCCTTTACCACGGCGAAGGACTGCCCGCATGACTCGATGGTGGACGACATGAAGCGTTGGTGGTCGGCTTACGGCATCGCGTTGGCGGTGTTCTTGGTGCTCGACGGGGTGTGGATACCACTCGTCGCGCAGCCGATCTACCGCTCCGGTATCGGACCGCTGCTGGCCAGCCAATTCAACCTGGTGGCGGCCGTCGTGTTCTACCTCGGCTTCGTCGCCGGCCTAGTGCACTTCGGAGTCCAGCCCGGACGAGATGTCGCGTTGCCCGTCCGAGTCCGGGATGGCGCGCTCTATGGGGCGTGCACCTACGGCACCTGGGCCCTGACTGCCGCCGCGGTACTGCGCGAAGTCCCCTTCTTCATCACGATCACCGACATCGCCTGGGGCGTGGTGGCCTCCGCTGTCTGCACAGCGGTCACCACCGTCGTGCTACGCCGGCTGCGCGGTGGCAGTGCCGACAACCAGAAATGATCTGGTGTACTCAATCGCGTGCCGGGCGGCTTCTGCGTAGCTCATCGTCCGGGCGAGAGCAGCGCTGAGCGCGAGCATGTGCTCGCTAGCCTCGTCGATCTGAGTGCTGGGTTCACGGAACATTCCTGTGCAGGGCTCATGGGTTTCGAGACCGAGCCTCGTCCGCGTAAGCCGATGTCGCCCGAGCAATGGTGCGCCCACAGGGGCTCGAACCCTGGACCCGAAGATTAAAAGTCTCCTGCTCTGCCAACTGAGCTATAGGCGCGCTACGTGCAACCACAAGGGTAGCGGATCGGTCTTCCAGATTCACGATGAGCCCGCCGCAAGATGCGGCAAGCCCGCCCGCGACATAGGCGCAAGTCGACCAGTCAATCCAGCCTTCGCCATCGCGATAGGCTCCCATCCATGGACCGCCGCATCCCACTGCCCAGCGCACCGAACACGCGCGATCTCGGCGGGCTGCCCGTTGACGGCGGAATCGTCCGCGCACGCCAGATCTATCGCTCGACGATGCTCGCCAATCTCAGCGACGAAGATCTGCCTATCTTCGAGAGCCTCGGCGTCACCATCATCTACGACATGCGCACCGAGGGCGAACGCACCTCCGCACCCGACCGTCTGCCCGCCGGCATCGAGGTCACCGGCCTCGACGTGCTCGCTGACCATTCCACGGATGCCGCAACCAGCATCGGCAATCTCGGCACGAATCCGGAGTTACTCGATGACGTACTCGGGAGCGGCCAGGCCGAAGCGTTGATGGAACAGACCTACCGCGATTTCATCACCCTGCGCTCGGCGCAGACGTCCTACCGCGACTTCTTCCATGGCCTCGCCTACCCGAACCGCGCCGGCGCCGCGCTCGTCCACTGCACCACCGGCAAGGACCGCACCGGTTGGGCCGCGGCCTCCTTACTGCTCCTGCTCGGGGCTGACGAGCAGACCGTCCGCGACGACTATCTGCAGAGCAACACCGACCTACTTCCAGCCCTGCAACCCCTGTTCGACCTTGCCGCCGCCCAAGGCATAACGGCCGATCTGCTGCTGCCGGTTCTGGGCGTCCGCGAGAGCTACCTGGACGCGGCGCTCAATCAGGTCGATTCTCGGTTCGGCAGCATCGAGGGCTACTTCACCACCGGCCTGGGGCTGGACTCCGGGACTCTTGACGCCCTGCGATCCCGGCTCATCGACTGAACCGACCAGGTGCACCATCAGCCAGGAATTGCACGATCAGCCAGGAATAGAGAACGGGCCGATGCGTCCTCCCATCCGGAGAGACGATCGGCCCGTCGCTGAAGCGGGGTGAGTGCTAGCGCCGCACTAGCTGTTGCGGCGACGATTGAGGTACCAGGCGGCGCCGATCGAGGCGGCCACGGCGACGATTGCCAGGGCGGCCGACTGCACCGTGGTGCTGGCCAGGCTGACCACACCGACCAGGAGGAGGACCACCAGCACTGCAGCTCCCACAGCCAACCAGCTCAGGTTCTGCGCTCCGTGCGCAGCCACCGTCCGCTGCGCGGAGTGATTCGTTGTTGGGTGCACCAACGCTGCCATTTCCATGCCCTCTCAAAACAAAAACGCGGCCCTCGTACGGGGACCGCGTCGACTTCGTATGGTTAGACCATACTCCGGACAGCATCCAAACCTGTAACAAACCAGCGTTCAACGACATTGGAACTGCAACTGAGTTTCAGTCAGTTACAAAGTCCGTAGTGCCCCGGCTCTCGGCCTGCGTCCACCCAACAAGCCGCGCTAGCCGGACGATCTCCTCCGCACAGACCACGCCATCGCAGCCTCATGCTCGGCGACCAACCACCCGGGCGCACCCTCACCCAGCCGGGCATCGGCCACCGGGCCACCCGCCGCCAGCGAGTCGAGATAGGCCCGGTCCCGCTCGAATCGCGCCCGGATCTCAGCGCCCCCGCAGGCCACTCCCCCGTGCCCCGGAACCAGCACCTCGCAGCGATCACCCGCCAGCCGGGCAAGCTTATTGAGACCATCCCAGTAGTCTCCGAGCGGATCACGCCCGGCCAGGTCGAGCAGCGGCACCTCATCGTCCGAACACATATCGCCGGCGATCAAGACCCCATCGCCGGGCACGAACAAGCCGAGATGCCCGGGCGCATGCCCGTCATGGACGACGAACTCCACCCGTGGGCCGCCCCACTCGATCCGACCCGACCGGCCCTCATCACGCAGCGACGACACCACCCCGAGCAGCGCAGCGTCACAATCCGGCACCTCGGCCACGGCCGCCGCGCGGCAGGCGAACAATCGTCCGGGCTCGGCCAAAAACTCGCAACCGCGCCCCGAGGCTAGCCGCGGCACCTCCCCCAGCGCCGTCGACCACAACAGGTGATCCCAATGCGGATGGCTCGACACGGCCAGCGCGCATCGTCCGAACCGCTCGCGGATCTCGGCGGCCAGCGTCGCGAGCTCATCGGTGTGAACTCCGGGATCGACCAGCAGACAACCGTCAGAACCGGCCACCACTACCGTGTTCATGCGACAGAAGCGGCTGGTCGCGGTCCAGCAGTGGTCGCTGATCCGTTCCACCGGGCACCGGCTCAGGCGGGCAGCAACTCGTCGAGCACGTCCGCAACGCCCGATTCGCTACTCGGGGCGGTCACCTCGTCGACGATGCTCAGCAGCTCGGGCACCCCATCGGCGACCGCGACCGAGTAGCCGGCGACCTTCATCATCGGGATGTCGTTGTAGTTGTCGCCGAACGCCACGACCTCGCCGAGCGGAATGTCGATCGCCTCGCACAGCCCGCGCAGCGCGCTGCCCTTGTTGACATGCCTGGCGGTGAACTCCATCAGGAAGTCGGCCGACAGCATCGCCTCCCCCT
>Ga0334883_1002126_pt1 | contig 25821 bp, 15 predicted proteins | sample GraSluR1_MG_6_FD_207230 | JGI IMG/M metagenome (GOLD analysis project Ga0334883, IMG submission 207230) | Sludge microbial communities from methane-producing bioreactor in Wageningen University, Netherlands - Granular Sludge_09_05-R1 | ecosystem: Engineered > Bioreactor > Anaerobic >...
TGGAGGAGTGATGAACCCACTACCTATCAATCATATACCTAAAATCGATTCAGATCTTATTATAGCAGTTGATGTAAACGCACTAATCCCCTATAAAAAACCCAAATTACCAAAAGTCAATAAAGTTGAGGTTTACGAAGAGCAAAATACAATAGATCAACTTAAGGCTAAGTGGAATGAGTTTTTCTTAAACAATCAAAAGAAAAATCCAAAAAAAGATAAGCTTGGGTATTTCGATATGCTAAACCGAACAATTCAGGTTATGCAGGATAAAATAATACAATATACCATTGAGACTTCACCCCCTGATATACTGATTCAAATATCAAAGCATGCAGGGGGATCATTTGAGTTTTTTAAGGCCAAAGAGTTTATTGAAGCAGGGAGACAAACTTGCGCTGCAGTACTGGATAATAATGATCTATAGGTTTTGCTGACGAACAACTTCATACATTATTACCCCAGCCGCAACTGATACGTTTAGCGATTCTACCTTTCCGGTAATTGGTATTGAAACCAATTCATCTGAAACTTTTAGCACTTCTGGAGAAACACCAAAATCTTCGGATCCCAACACTATGGCAATTGGTGGTTTTAAATTCAATTGCGTGTAAGTTTTTGTTGACTTTTCGCTTGCTGCAATTACTTTAATCCCTGAATTTTGAAGGAATTTTATCGTTGATTTTAAGCTACCCACTTTGCAAATTGGCATATGGTGCAGAGCACCAGCTGAAGTTTTTACTGCATCTGAACCAATCCTTGCAGAACCTTTTGCCGGGAAAACAACTACATGAACTCCCGCACATTCAGCTGTTCTGACAATTGCACCAAAATTTCTTACATCTGTAACATTGTCGACAATTATTATAAAAGGGGACTTACCTTGCTCCCATGTACGGGCAATAACCTCTTCAATTGGCTGGAAGTCAATAGGAGAGAGGTAAGCAACCACTCCTTGATGATTCTTATTGCCAAAACTATTAAACCTTTCTGCCGGAACTAGTTGAGGACGAATTCCATACTTTTTCAAAGTGTCCAATAGTTCTTGTGCCAAATCCCCGCTTAACCCTTTCTTCATGATTATTCCATCCAACTGCTTTCCTGAGCGAATGGCTTCCATTACGGCTCTAATTCCATAAATCATATCGGTATTTGTTGTTCTTTTCATACATAGAAAAATTACTAAGGTTAAGGTTTGAACTAAACTTGTCGAAGAGTTATAGTACCATTAATTCTCAGTTCTCAGTTCTCAATTATCACCCTTCATTATACCATTTCAAAATTAACACTTAAAAAACTTTATAAAAAATCTACCCTTTTCTCTGTCATCAAATCCAATTCATGGGATAATTCTTCCCATTTATCCATATGATTAGCAAGTTTTTCTTTTGTATCTTGATAATGGTCGTAAAGTTCTGTATCCATTGAAATGTTCTCATCGGGATTGGCAAGAATTGCAACGATACGAGCAATTTCTTTTTCCATTTCAGAGATTTCTTTCTCAATTTTTTCCAGTTGCGAAGAGACGCGTCTAATCATCTTATCATGCTCTTTGCGATCGAGCCATATTTTTTTCTGATCTGATTCTTGCTTACTATTTTTTTCCTCTCGAAAATCATTTTTGCGGGTTTCTAAATCTTTAAGACACTCAAGTTTTCTCTTTTCAAGGAAATCGTAAATACCTCCAATATTTTCTTTCACCTTTCCTTCTCTGAATTCGTAAACTTTGCCAACCAAACCATTTAAAAACTCCCTGTCGTGCGATACAAGAACTACAGTGCCTTTGTAGTTTAAAAGTGCACTCTTTAAAATATCCTTTGAGCGCATATCCAAATGGTTAGTAGGTTCGTCAAGTACCAAAAGATTGTATGGCTGTAGCATTAGTTTAACCATTGCCAAACGGTTACGCTCACCTCCTGAAAGAACGGCTACTTTTTTATCTACATCGTCCCCTCGAAAGAGGAATGCACCCAAAATATCCCTTAGCTTTGTTCTTATATCACCTACGGCAACCCTGTCAATGGTTTCTAGCACGCTAAGGTTGGGGTTCATCAACTCGTCCTGATTCTGCGCAAAATAGCCTAAGCTAACATTGTGGCCGATTTTCAATTTGCCATTAAAATCAAGTTCTCCCACAATTATGCGACTTAGTGTTGTTTTTCCCTCACCATTTCGCCCAACAAATGCAATTTTTTCACCACGTTTTATATCTATGTTAGCATTGCTGAACACTAGATGATCTCCAAATTTCTTGCTAACATTGTCAACCTTAACAACAACATCGCCTGAGCGAGGTGCTGCGGGAAAGCGAATGTTGATAGCAGAGTTATCCTCCTCATCAACTTCAATAATTTCTAACTTTTCAAGCATCTTAATACGCGATTGAACCTGATTAGCCTTTGTGGCTTTGTACCGGAATCGCTCTATGAAATCTTTCGTCTCGGCAATAAGTTTTTGCTGATTATTGTATGTTGCCAGTTGCTGTTCACGTCGTTCTTGACGTAAAACAACATATTTTGAGTAAGGTACTTTATAGTCGTACGCCTTGCCAAGTGAAAGTTCTATGGTGCGTTCAGTTATATTATCGAGGAATGCCCTATCATGTGAAATCAAAAGTAAAGATCCTGAATAAGATTGCAAGTACTCCTCTAACCATTGAATAGATTCAATATCAAGGTGATTGGTTGGTTCATCAAGCAGAAGAACATCCGGTTTACTAAGCAAAATTTTGGCAAGTTCAATACGCATTCGCCAACCGCCACTTAACTCCTTTGTGGGTCTCGAAAATTCGGTTCTTTCAAATCCAAGACCCTGAAGTGTAACCTCTGCGATTGACTCAAGATTATCCCCACCCATCAGATTATAACGGTCGCTTTTTTCGGATATCTTTGATATAATGTTTGTGTATGAATCGGAATGATAATCTGTTCTGATTTCTAGTTCACTTGATAGCAATTTTATTTCTTTGGCAAGCGTTAAGGTTTCTGCAAAAGCTTGCATGGTTTCATCCATTACGCTTCGCGTATTTGCTACATCCATTTGTTGAGGTAGATACCCAATTCTTACGTCTTTTGGTATGCTCACTAACCCTTTTGTTGGGGTCATTTCGCCTACGATTAACCTAAGAATTGTTGTTTTTCCTGCACCATTTTTACCAACCAAACCTATCTGTTCGCGGGGTCCAACCACAAAATTTAAATCTCGAAATAAATCGAAACCACCAAAGGATACTGAAACTTGATTTAATGAAACCATAGTTATAACTTTGCAGCGCAAAAATATGAATTAATAGCAATCAAAAATATTTATCATCAAATATGTAGTTTTTAACATATTTAGAAATACGTTGGGCAAAATTATTAAACTAATCATCTTTTACCTCGTAAATAACAATAAAACAATAGGATATGTATAAAGAAATTGATGATTTTTTTATATCAAAGGCTGTTGCCATAGCATATGTATCGAGGGATAAGAACCATTTTAGCCGTTTGCTATCCGAAGCTTTTAACGACAGGGGATATAAAGTTTATCCCATTAACCCTAATGCTGATGAGATATGCGACCAAAAATGTTACCGTTCACTTTCGCAAGTTCCTAGTGATGTTGAGGCTATATATATCATCACGAGAAAGGATTTAGCCATTGACTTAGCTCGTGAGGCAGCAAATATGGGTATAAAAAGAATATGGATTCATGTTAGTTGCAATTCGCAAGAAATTAAGGAAATTTCGAGTAAGCATGGAATTTCAATCATTGCAGGGGAGTGTTTCTTCATGTGGTCAGAGCCTGTTAAAGGTATTCACCGATTCCATCGGTTTATCCGATCCTTATTCGATTCAAATGTAAAGATGAAATAGCTTCGCAATACCTTATCATCTTAAAAATAATTTTTATTATTTGATATTTATAATAGCAATCTTTAAAAAGCGATAAAACTTCCATCGCCTCTTCCTATATACTCAAAAACTGTATGGTTTGGGTTTCCTGTATAGTAAACATTACCAGAACCTTCGATAACACCGCTCAAAAAACCCGATGAGTACACATAAATATCACCAGCACCCTGATTGAATGCTCTACACCAAGGTGTAATCAACTCATGACAGTATAAGAATCCTGTACCATTTATTTGTGCATGAACCTTATTAGCCGTTCCAGCAATGTTCAAATCTACTAGGCTTTGATTAAAATAGCAATGAAAATATCCCAGATCAACATTTAGGTTTATACTCCCAGCACTTTGAAAAGATCGGATCACAAGGGAATCACTAATCAGTTGGTTTAAAGTAGAAATATTACCAATACCCTCATAGTAAATCCTTTTTAAATGTTTAACATGAACTTTTACTGTTACTTTATGGCCATAATCTCGCACCCAGTTAAATGAATTATTATCAATTATGCTTAGAATGCTGTCTTGTACATCGGTGCTTACCTTAGCTAAAAGGTTTTTTGGTCCCTTTATAAATAGTCTTTCTATTGTATCTTGATAAATTTCTACATTAATTCTATCGAGCATTTCAATTTTTGTAAATGCATCGACCTCTCTTTCAATGGTAATTGTTTTACCTGCGGTTTTAAATATATCCCAGGCATCCTCACTATTGCACGAAGGGAGTACAATGAATAAAATAGGAATAAGTAGTATCAACCTGTTCATAACTAGTAAATTTTATAGCCTAAGCCAAATTCAATGTAATCGGCAGATCCCCAGTGTGTTTTGAGTGCTAAATGCATCCAAAATCTTTCGGCAAATCTGTATCTTAAGCCAATTCTTTGGTATACAGTTCCTCCTTCACGACTTGGATTCTTGATATACTTTCCAAAATGAACAACAGCCGATAACCTATCAAGCATTATCTCAGTGCTAAGTGTTACACCCGAACTAACTGTTTGCCATTTCGAGTCGTAAGGTATTTTCTTATATTCCATTAAAAAAGCCGAAGATTCATCATACATCATATCCAGTGCAATTCCAAATCGCCATAGAGTTTTAATTGGACGAGTATACTCAAGTGATAACGCACCAACATTGTATTTTGGTCCTCCAGCCCCTTTTGCCTCCTTATAAGATCCGTAACCAAACAATTGAATTCGATTTTGTTTGTCAACAAATTTTAAACGATATTCATTGTTTTCTTTTTGATCTCGATATCTGTATGCCAATCCAAACGACATCATTGGATAATTAAGCCCAGCATTGGGCTTTTTAAGTGTACCGTTAGATAAATGTGTGAGATGAAAACCTAGTCGTGCTGATAAATCATTAGTGATTAGATATCTTCCCTCAAGGTTAAATGAAACCAATGCATTAATATGAGTAGAAATGGCAGAGTTTTTAAAGTTTTCTGTTCGGTGATATTTTTTTGTAATGTAGCTCATCCCTGATCCAACACGGAAACCAGCAGATAGTTTTCGGTTAAATGATGTGAGTGGAAAATTTACAAATGGTAAAACTCCGTGAGAGTAACCAAGAATGGTCGGACTTCCCAAATCCATTAATACGTAGGCTAGCCCATATTCAGGGTAATGGTAAAACTTATGCCATAGCTTATCACCATTGGCATGAAATATCCATGAGATTTCAATGGCATTAACCTGTTTTTCTCTTAGTATCTCCATTTCTTTGTGGTGATACATCAAAACTCCAGAGATCAGATTTGTACCAATCATTGAACCTTTGTTGGTTGAATCTAAGGGAAAAGAAATAGTATTATTGCTTAAGCAGCATTGAGGAATAATTACCAGAACAATAATGACTAATGATTTAAGCCAATTCATAGGAGGATAAAAAAGAAAGTTCGAATATAATGAGAATTATAGTGATAAAATAAAAAACCGGTTAGCAAATAGACTAACCGGTTATTACCTTATCACCAAAACTAATTTACAAAAACCTTAACAGCTTTTCGTTGTGAACTAGTTTGAACCATGAGGATATAGATTCCCTTTGGCAAATCAATACTTTTATTCCAACTAATGAGATTCTCTCCCGGCAATAGCATTCCATTGCTGATATTTGTCAGCACCCTGCCATTTATATCCGTGAGATTAATGCTATAATGCTCTCGAATGGCAGATTCTATTGATATTGATAATAGTTCTTCGAATGGATTAGGCCATACATGGACATCAAATCTCGTTGAAATGGTAGTGCTTTGACTCACATCAACTATATAATCCTCACGATTAATGAAGACAGTAGAGTACATTCTGTATTCTCCAGGAGTCATTGTAATTGTTTGGTTGGCTGACTCAATGGTAATATCGGTTTGAGAAAAGTACTCGTACCACTTTCCCGTATTTGGGAAAGAAATGGAGATATCTTGTTGGGTTACATCAAAATTTCCTACAATAATAACATCCATATCACTATGCGATAACCTTATTGTTTTTCCAGCACCTGAAAGGGATAGTGAAATATTATCGGTGGAAAAAACAGGAAACCCTTTTCTGAGAGCAATCAGTTCAGCCCAAGTATTAAACAAACTTCTCCTGTTGTAAACACCATAATAGTTCCAACGAATGGGTTTACGTCCTGTTCTTCCATTGTATTCAATAGAAACATCATACCCAAGTTCTCCAAATTGCCATATCATTTTGGGACCAGGGATAGTAAAAAAGAAAGCACCAACTAATTTTTGACGAGCTAAGGCAATGTCCAAATTCTTAACATCGTGACCAGGATTTGAACTATTTCCGTAGGTTAAATTCTTGTACATCAGCCGTTCTTCATCGTGACTTTCCATGTAACCTATTAAATGAGGTACATTCCAACCCCTTTTCTTATATGATATCCAATCGAAGTTAGAATCGTTTAGCCATCCCATACTAGCCTCGTTGTAGGTATGGTTTATATTTCCCCATATTAACATTCCCATTCCCTCATCGCTTCTGTACTCTGCCAACTCCTTTTCCTCATCATTGGCGGTAAAGTGTTCAAGAATTACATATGCATTGGGGTTAACACTCCAAATAAAATCGGCATAACGTTTTAAAATGGCAACTCTTTGAGCGTTATAGTACCAGCCATCACCTCCGGACAAGACGTTGGTAAAACCCTTGGTAAAGTCGAAACGAAAACCATCAACCTTAAACTCGGTAAGCCAGTATTCGGCAACCCTATCAATGAAGTCTATGGTATATTCACTTTCGTGATCAAAATCGTAGCCCCAGCACCAGGGTGGGTGAGGGCAAGTTTGATTATACCAAGGGTTATCAGCAGTGGGTTCGCCCCAATCGCCTGCATAGGGATCAAAATACATTTGGACCAAAGGCGATAGACCAAATGAATGATTTAGCACCATATCGATAATAACTGCAATACCTCTTTTGTGGCACTCATCAATGAATAATTTGTAATCATTCTTGGTTCCATAAGCTTTGTCGGGGGCAAAGTAGAAACTTGGATTGTAACCCCAGCTGTCGTTACCCTCAAACTCGTTAATAGGCATTAGTTCGATGGCGTTTACCCCCAATTTCTCTAAATAGTCCAATTTTTCGAGGGCTGTAATTATATAATCACCCTCAACAAAATCGCGAATGTGCATTTCGTAGATTACTAAATCTTCCTTCGCAGGTGACGTAAAGTCTTCAACTTCCCATTCATATTGTTCTTGATTTATCTGATAAACAGAGGCAACGCCAGTAGTTTTCCCTTCGGGATATTGGATGAGGTTTGGGTAATTTGTATCGCTAATCCATTTATCATTCCAGGGATCACTTATCTTGTCGCAGTATGGATCAGCAAGTTTAATCTCGCCATCAATCCAGTACTGGTATATGTACTCCATGTCGGGATCAAGGTCGGATAATGTAATCCAGTAGTGGGTTCCGCTCGGTGTGCGATTCATGTAGTAGGCATCATCCAGCTCCCAGTCATTGAAATCGCCGATGGCGAAAACAAATTCCTTTAATGCTGGCGGATCGTGAAGAACAAGCGTAACTTCATCTTCATCTGTAATGTTTATGCCGGGTATTAATCCTTCTGGAAGTTCAGCAACGGGTGATTCACCCCTAACGTAGAAGTAAACCGAATCCACTGCAATATCATCACCTAAAGTAGCAATAGCTTTTACCCATTGTTTACCATACTCATCAATTTCATGCTGATATGCAATTGTTGCATCAGTAGTACTGGAAACCTCTTGGTTGTTAATGTACAAAGTGATTGTTTCAGAGTTATTAGCTTGTGCTTGAACCGGTAGTGTTGAGCCAAAATCGTAAAATGGATAATTCCATGAAGGGTTAATTATGATTACCGTGAGACCTTCTTGTACAACATTTACAAAAAGGTCTTCGGTTTGAGGCGATCCACTGCTTCCCCTAAATACAAAGCACATTTGGGTAATATTCTCATCATCTGGCACATTGTAGAATTCCTTTATGCTGGGTGTGATTAGCAACTCATAAAGATCATCTCCAATTCTAGTAAGCTGTGGTTGCGTGCTGTTATTGCCCCATTGCCCAATAACGTGTTGCCACTGATTATCATCAATGGTTACGCCTGTATGTGCATACACATCACCTGTATATCCAGCCATTCCTCCACCTCCCATAGTTGCATTAAAAGTGATTAAAACTTCATCCGAAGCCGTTGGCAGGGTAGGGGTAGTTACAATAACTTGAGAATGAAGACCATTGAACGAAAAAATGATCAAGAATATCAAAATTGTTTTAAATAGGTAATTTTTCACTGTAAATGATTTTAAATGAATGGTTTATTTTTTAAAAAATCTTTTAAAAAATGGCCGTGTTTTATATAGACTAGTAATTAACAAAATAATACATACAAAACCAAAAGATTTGAACTAAATGATAAAGTTTACCCAGAGTTTTACAACTCTGGGTAAACCAATTTACATAATTAATAGTAGACTATTCCTTAATTAAGAAGTATCGACGTTTAATGAGATCAACCTTAATTAAATATTGCCCATCTTCCTCGGGAGCGGAAATCAAATTTTCAGTAAAATTTGTATTGACATATTTAAGTCTTCCATTCTCTGACATTACATATTGCCCAGAATTAGAATTTGGATTCATAAGGAAACCTAACGAATAATTTTCACCTCCTTTGAGGTATGTACTTATTTCAAATCTCAATGGAGCCGTTTTTACCATTGGTAATGCCTTTGAATGATTCAATCCGGCTTCTGTTGCACTGCCGTAAAGAAATAATTTATTTGTTGCAGGAGTAACAGTATAAACAAGGTTTGCTGTATCTGCATGAATTAGGTAATCCCCTGCATCAGGTGGTGCTGGAATAGCTGGAGGATCGGGTACCGACTCAGTGGGTCTGTATACCAATGGACCTGTTTCCCAAGTTCCTGAAGCATCTGTTCCCCACTGAGGAGCCCATTGGCCAAGAATAGAAATAAATTTAATAAATTCTCCGTCCAAAGTGGCAATTATTTCATAAAGACCTGCTTCAATATGTGTCATTTCCAATGCTGCTGTATTATTCCAACCAGCTGCAGTTGCATTTCCCAAAAGGTAAATTGGCTTTGCTGGTGGTGGTTCATCATCGTAAGTGGTTATGGAAATGTTTACAGGAGATGAGGCCAAATCATCTGAAGTGGAATTATCGCTTATCGAAGCAGTAACCTTAATAACAAAATCACCCACATCTTCTGGCTCTAAGCCAAAATTATCAAACAGTTTGAAGTTAAGACTTTGATAAGTAATTTTTGTAACAGTAGTATCGGTTGAAGCAAGTGTAATTTCTAGTCCTTCGCTAGGATATGCCAATGTAACAGTATATTTAACGTTAGGAATATCCTCCATTTTGTAGTCTACAGCGGTCCACTCAATAACCAATTGCGTTTCAGCTTCCGGTAAAGTTAATACCAACGAAATCCCATCAGCAGGAGTAGTTATTGAAGGTGCAACCGCATTCGTCAGGTTTAGTGTAGGACCCACCTGATCCTCCTCGCACGAATACATCAGAGCAAGGCTAATTATTGAAATTAAAATGATTAGTAATCTTTTCATCGTATATCATTTTTAAAGTTATTATTAGCTAGTAACCAGGTGTTTTAACAAGATTTGGGTTGGCAACCACATCGGAAGCTGGTAGTGGAAATACGTTGTACTTATCATCGACTCCTATTCCATTGGATACACCACCTTTCCATGGCCACACATAGGTTCCGCTGGTAAACTTGTTAAACCGAATCAAATCAGTTCTTCTGTGACACTCCCAGTAGAGTTCACGTGCTCTTTCGTCAAGGATAAAATCGAGGTCCATTTGAGCAATTGAAACGTTGCCAGAGTTATCACCATAGGCTCTTTGTCTCATCTCATTAATATAACCAAGCGCTGTAGCCTGATCGCCACCTAAGCCTCCACGGAGAAAAGCTTCAGCATACATAAGGTAAAAATCGGGTAATCTAAACATGTGAAAATCGTTGTCAACAAAAGTTTGGTGTGAACCTGGGTCTCCATCGGAAGTAATATTCTTAAACTTTGTAACAGCGTATCCGTAAGTAAAATCAGCAATATCAGTAATTTCAATTGTTTGTCCATCGGTATGGAACATGGCTCGTGAATCGGAATCTCCTGTAATGTCATCAAAAAGATTTACTAAATTTTTTGTAACGCGGTTACCGCCCCAACCATAGTCTATTCCATAATCAACTACACTCATATTTCCACCAACTGCTGCATGTACTAAGAAAGTAGTTCCTCCATAGGTTTGAGTGAATAAACCATCGAATATTATGGAAAAAATAGCTTCGTCAGCAACGGCTGAACGATCATTATCTGCGAGAAATAGATGGCTATAATCAGTTGTTAATGAATATCCTGCTTCAAAAATTTTTTTGCAGTAGGTAATACACTCGGTGTTATAAGCTACACCTGTATAAACCTCGGCATTGAGGTACAATTTGGCAAGAAGTGCCCAAACTGCAGCCTGATCGGCTCTACCATACTCATTGGTTCGGGCTGGCTTAATCAAATCCTCTATCTCAAGAAGTTCTCCCTCGATGTAAGTAAATAGGTTCTCCCGGGTTATTGGTAGAGGTAAAAAAGCACCAATAGGGTTATCTTCAGTAATAAAAGGTGAATCGGTGAAAAGATCCAAAGCATGCCAATAGCTAATTGCTCTCAAAAAGCGTGCTTCTGCCCTGTATTCACGGATTATTGCTTTTTGTTCATTAGAGAAGCCTCTACTATCTAATTTGCTGTCGCTTGACTCACGGATAAACTCATTGGCCAAGGTTATCTGATAGTATATTCTATAGTATAATGCCCTGACAAATGGGTTTGTTGAACTCCATGTCATAAAATTAAGGCTTGGAATTCCATCATCGTTCCATCCGTTAATAGCTTCATCTGTTGGCAGTTCCTGTAGATTCCAGTATTGGCGTAGGTACGACGAAAAACCTTCATCAATACCTGCAATATCGGGATCTCCTGCTGGGCCATCCTGACCAGTAACAGCAAATCCTGCATATATCTTAGCAAGAACCTGTAAATAACCTTGCTGTGTGCTATAAATAACATCGGGGCTATTAACATCTTCATCCAGAGGTACTGTATCCAGATCCTTTAGGCAGGATGTTAGTGAAAACATGCCTACCAGACCAATTATTAAAATGTTTTTCAGCTGTTTCATATCTTTTCTTTTTTTTAATTAGCTAGTTAGCACTAAAAGTTAATGTTTACTCCAAAAATAAAAACTCGAGGACGTGGATAGAAGTTGTTATCAATACCTCCTTGAATTTCTGGATCAAGACCCCTGTAACGTGTAATTACAAAGGCATTCTGAACAGTAGCAGATACACGAATATTTAACTTCTCAATACCAACATTTTCAAAATTATACCCCATCGAAATATTATCCATTTTCATAAATGAAGCATTCTCAATATAGTAATTGGAGAAATACTGGTAAGTGTTAAAGTTGAAGTCATATGAGTTATTCAAATTTCTAAGGTATCCGGTTGGATGCCAAAGGTCTATAACTCCGGAACTTGAACTAACATTATTGTACATGTAATTACCTAAATTTATCCTCGCTGCAAAGGAAATATCAAACTTTTTAAACTCAAAACGAGAACCAAAGCCCATGTAAACAGTGGGAGCAGGATCATTAAACCAGTAACGATCTGCTTCTGTTATGGCGCCATCACCATCCCTATCAACATATAATCCTTCGATGGGCAATCCATTCTCATCATATATCTGCTCATAAACAAAGAAGGTGCTTGCAGGATATCCAATGCTGTGCATTTGGATATTGCTACCAACACCACCAGAAATACCTCCTGTTTCAACACCAAGAAAAGTTGGATCATCAACAGCCGTAAGTTTTGTAATTTCATTCCTATTATGGGTGATGTTGAAATTAATTTCCCAAAACATATCTTTGCTTACAATGGGTCGACCAATAATACTAAATTCAACCCCTTTGTTTTCCAAGTTACCAATATTTGTATATAAGTAATTGGTAAAGTTAGTTCCTGCAGGAACAGGAATTCTGTTCAATAAGTCTTTGGTTTCCCTAAAGTAATATTCCACGGACCCGGTTATTCTATTATTTGCAAAACCGAAATCCATACCAATATTCTGGGTGGTAGTTTCTTCCCACTTAATATTTCGATCATAACCACCTGGTCTTGCCGTTGTTACAGGTAAACCTCCAAGAATATACTGGGCATCTGGTTGACTATACACATAAGTGGGAAGATATAGATAATGTCCACCTACGTCTTGTTGTCCTGTTACTCCATATCCCAGTCTAAGCTTTAATTCAGAGATTACATTTATGTCTTTAAGAAATGATTCTTCACTGATTTTCCATGCAAAGGCGTAAGAGGGGAAAAGGCCCCAGCGATTTTCTGGTGCAAATCTTGAAGTGCCATCATTTCTAAGTGTAATAGTAAATAGATAGCGATTCTTGAAGGAGTAGTTCAATCGACCAAAAAAGGAAATCAACTGTAGTTCAGTGGGAGTTTCTTTATCATAGTTAACTAATTTGGTGGCCTCAGTCTGGTAGTCGTTGGTATTATAAGAGTAATCGCTTTTATAAAAGTTCTGCCATGAATACCCAGCCATTACATCAAATTTGCTGGAAATATTAGTTAATTCTTTTACATAATTAAGGTAGAAATCGAGCAGCTGATTCTTTTTCTCCTGATTATAAGCTACCCTTTCTCCTCCATCACGTTCAGGATTTGTTTCGTATGCCCATGATGCATATCTGGGAACAAACACAGTTCCCTCGCTTTTGGATTCGTCGTAGCCAAGGTTTAGGTTAGCACTTAATTCAGGAAGGAAAGGAAAGCGATAATCGACTTGAAAGTTACCTGTTAGTCTTTGAGCATCTGATTCGTCAGATCTCAAATCAAGTAATGCAACAGGATTTCGTGGGGCAAGACCATTTGGAAATCCACTGGATTCTACCCATGTGTAATATCCTCCATAATTTGCACCTGTTACAGCATCCATAATGGGTTTTGTGGGATCGAATGAAACTGCATTTCCAATGGCACCTCTATCGGCAAAATGATTACTCATTTTGGCACCATTCAAATTAATATTCAGCTTAAGATCATCCCTAAAAAAACTTGGATTGAGTGCTAATGAACCAGTAATCCTGTTCATATTATCTGTTTTTAGAATACCATTCTGGTCTGTATAGTTAACGGTTGCCCTATAGGGAAGGACATTATAAGAACCCGATATGGTTAGGTTATGTTCGTGACTCATTGCATTTTCAAAAACCTCATCAATCCAGTTAGTCGAAGCATTGCCTAATGCTTCTTGTGCTGCAGGGGAGAGAAGTCCATCGTTTACTCTGCTTTGAACAAGTTCCCTAAACTCATCTGCTGAAAAAACGCTGGGCTTTTTGGCAATGGTATTCAGGGTAAGATTTGTTGTGTAGTTCAATGATAGGGGTGCACCTTTTCGTCCTTTCTTTGTAGTGATAATAATAACTCCATTAGAAGCTCTTGAACCATAAATTGCAGTAGCTGAAGCATCCTTTAATATTGAGAATGATTCAATATCGTTGGGATTTAGGGTACTTAGAGGATTCCTTACTCCATTGATACCATCATTGTCAAGGGGAATACCATCAACAACTATGAGAGGATCATTCTTTGCAGAGAGTGAAGATCCGCCCCTAATTCTAATTGTGGTACCATCGCCAGGGGCACCACTGTTGGTTGTGATCTGAACACCAGAAGTACGACCCATTAATAACTCCATGGGAGTTGAGATGTTACCCTTGTTGAAATCCTTAGCACTAACAGTTGATACAGATCCGGTTAAATCTTCGCGTTTTACCTGACCGTAGCCTATCACTACGATTTCCTCAAGGGTTTCAAATGCTTCAATGAGTGCAATATTAATAGCACTTCTACCATCAACAATCACCTCTTGGGTTTCATAACCAACGTATGAGAACACCAATGTTGAGTTGGAAAAGGCCTTAATAGAGTAGTTACCATTAACATCGCTGCTGGTCCCGGTTGTGGTACCTTTTACTATTATGGTAACTCCGACTAAAGTAATACCCTCTGTTGCAGAGGTTACTTTTCCTGTAACGGTAATTTCCTGTGCCCATGCTGTTGAAGTGATTAGCATGAGCAGAAGAAAATACGAAATTCTTCTTAGTAAATTTGTTTTCTGCTTCATGTTTTTTAAGAGTTTGGTTTTAGAATAAAAAGAAACCTAGCTACTTTTTTCCTTTTAAAAACTTGCTCACAATTTACGAAAAAAATAACCTTAAATCAATGTAATGTTAACATAAAAAGCTATTTAATCTATGCAAACGATTCCACAATCGATTGTAAAATGAGTACACACTTCAACATTTTTTTCATTATTATTTAAATAATGTTTTACTATGGTAACTAAAGGCTTGTTCTATAAACAGCAAATAGCTATCTTTGGTTGAATGTAATCGTATATTTAATCAAGTAAAGATGAAATCGCCAAATGTAACCATCAAGGATATCGCAAAGGAACTAGGCATAAGTCCTTCAACAGTTTCCCGTGCCCTTAAAGATCATCCCGATATAAGTAAAATTACTAAAGATCAGGTTAATAGGTTGGCTACTGAAATGAATTATCGTCCCAATCCTATTGCTCTAAGTCTTCGAAACAGAAGAAGTAATGTAATTGGGGTAGTAATCCCAGAGATTGTTCATTATTTCTTTTCATCAGTTATCAGTGGGATCGAAAAGGTTGCAAATGAGCATGGATTTAGCGTTATGGTTAGCCAGTCGAGCGAAAAGTATGAAAAAGAAGTTGAGGTATGTCAAACGTTTCTCCATAGTATTATCGATGGTTTACTAATATCTGTTTCAAAGGAAACAGAGGAATACGAACATCTCAAAATACTAGACGAGGAAGGTATCCCAATAGTTTTTTTCGATAGAATCATCGAGGGTTTTGAATCGGATTGTGTTGTAATAGATGATTACAAAGGAGCTTATCAGGCAACTGAGCATTTAATTATTGAAGGCAGAAGAAGAATAATCCATTTTGCGGGTCCACCCAATCGACTTATTAGCAAGAATCGCCTGAAAGGTTATATTGATGCTCATAAAAACAACGGCGTAGTAATTGACGAATCACTAATTATTCAATGTGATGAATTTATAAATGCCATTGAGGAGACTCAAAGATTAATTGATAATAAAGTTAAGTTTGATGCAGTTTTTACTGTAAATGACTTTACTGCAGCAGGTGTTTTAAAAGCCCTTAGGGCTAATAATATAGTTGTACCTAAAGAAATTTCTGTTGTTGGATTCGGTAATGACTACATTGCCGAAATGGTTGAACCAACTCTTACAACAGTTTCGCAACCTGGCTTTGCGATGGGAGAAAAGGCCATGCAACTGTTGATGGATCGCATGAATCAAGTAATACCTCAGGAATATAAAAAAGAAGTTCTGCAAACGCAGCTTGTGATTAGAAATTCTTCAAAAACCAGAAATAAATAACCAATTTTCTCAAAAAAAAATATTCTTTTCGTAAACGATTGCAATGGTGGTTTTGTGCAAAATTGCCTAAAGTTCAGTGTATTTTGACTTCGAATAAGTTGCATTTTCTAAATAATTGCCCTATATTTGACAAGCTACTTCTTACCTTTTTTAAAACTTGTTCCAAACCCGGAATAAGATTTTTTATTTACTATTTTTAACATAAAAAAACTGTCATGAGCAAACGTCCCCGTTTATCATTTTGGCAGATATGGAACATGAGTTTTGGGTTCCTGGGTATCCAGTTTGGGTATGCCCTACAAAATGCCAACGTAAGTCGTATATTTGAAACCCTTGGCGCAAATATTGACGCCATACCCATTCTATGGATTGCTGCCCCTGTTACCGGGCTTATTGTTCAGCCAATCATTGGACATATGAGCGATAATACCTGGGGCAGGTTGGGTCGTAGGCGTCCTTTCTTTTTAGTGGGAGCAATTCTTGCTTCCATTGCACTTATAATTATGCCAAACTCACCATTACTTTGGGTAGCTGCAGGAATGCTATGGATACTCGATGCTTCCATAAACGTTTCCATGGAACCCTTTAGGGCTTTTGTAGGAGATATGCTTCCCAGCGAACAGCGTACCAAGGGTTTCGCCATGCAAAGTTTCTTTATTGGAATAGGCGCTGTTGTGGCTTCAGCTTTACCTTATATCCTTACCGAGTGGGTCGGTGTGGCCAATACGGCACCAGAAGGACATATTCCACCATCAGTTAAATGGTCTTTTTATCTAGGTGCAATAGCCTTTTTTGGTGCTGTTTTATGGACTATAATCAGAACAAAAGAATATTCACCACAAGAGTTAAAGGCTTTTGAAGAATCCGAACAAGCAGAAGTAAAAGAAAAAACTGGTTCCGAAGCTATTGTTCAGCATATTGAACATCCTGGTTCTTACTTCTTAAAACATAGTTACATTTGGCTTTTGGTTGGAATTATTCTTTCATTTGGAGTAAAGTTCTTTAAACTCGATCCAAAACTTTATATCGTTACCGTTGGTATTGTAGCCTTTGGAATAATTCAGCTAATTGTTGGTTTGCTCAAGAAAGCTGATAAACATAAGGGTGGTTTAGCAGTTGTCATAAACGATCTTTTCAATATGCCCAAAACCATGGGACAACTCGCCGTGGTTCAATTCTTCAGTTGGTTTGCACTTTTTGCTATGTGGATATATACTACTGCTGGTGTAACTAGCCATATCTATGATATGAAAATCTCTCAGGAACAATTTAACCAGCTTAAAATTGAGCAACAACGACTCCTTATGCAAAGAGATAGTGTTGAAATTGATTTTCGATTTGAAGTATTCGACAGTGAGTTACAAAAAATACAATCGCATTTTGATAAGGGAAAATCCGAAGTAGCAGTTCCAGTTCGTATGCTTAATCTTTTCCTTAAAGAAAGTCAAAGCAAAGAGGGTAATAAGGATAACTTATATGATAATGTTTACCAAATTGACGATGGGTTGTTCGAAAGGTTTATTGTAATACTTAAAGAATACAATACTGGAGCTAATTGGGTGGGTATTTGTTTTGCAACTTACAATGGTTTTGCTGCAGTTGTGGCATTTTTGCTGGTAATTCTTGCAAAATATACGAGTCGCAAAATAACTCATGCAATATCGCTTGTAGCAGGCGGAATTGGTCTGATTTCAATATTTTTAGTGTCAAATCCAATCATGATCTTGGTTTCAATGCTTGGAGTGGGTTTGGCTTGGGCAAGCATATTATCAATGCCATATGCTATTCTAGCAGGAGCACTTCCCTCAAATAAGATGGGAACCTACATGGGAATTTTTAATTTTTTTATTGTTATTCCTCAGATTCTTGCTGCCAGTATCCTTGGTTTCTTCGTAGGATCTGTTTTTGGCGGTCAAGCAATATATTCACTTATTCTTGGTGGTGCCTCAATGTTCATAGCTGCGTTTATGGTCCTATTCGTAACTGATAGGGATGATGTTGTAGCGCATAAGTAACTTTCCTTCTAATCCATTTTAAATAGGATTGTGGGATAAAAATTCAGAAACAAATAAAACTAATATAATGAATCCATACCTAAAACACGACAATTGGTGTATTATTGAAGAGGGTTTTAACCCCGAAAATACTCGTGCTTCTGAGAGCATTTTTAGCATAGGAAATGGAGCTATGGGACAGAGGGCAAATTTCGAGGAGAAATACAGCGGATCAACCCTGCAGGGTAGCTATGTGGCTGGTGTTTACTACCCCGATAAAACCCGTGTGGGATGGTGGAAAAATGGATACCCCGAATATTTTGCCAAGGTAATCAACTCAACCAATTGGATTGGGATTGATATTGAGATCAACGGCGAACCTCTTGATCTGGCAAAATGTAATGTGGAAGAATTTCGTAGGATTCTTAACATGAAGGAGGGATACCTTGAAAGATCATTCATCTGTGAAAATTCAGCAGGTATAAAACTCGCAGTAAAATCAAAACGGTTTTTGAGCATAGCAAACTCCGAGATTGGGGCCATACGATACAACGTAAAAGTGCTTAACGCAGAGGCTGATTTTTCAATTACACCTTACCTCGATGGAGATGTGCATAACGAAGACTCCAACTACGGTGAAAAATTCTGGGATGAGGTGGACCGAAAAGTGGATGGAAAACAAGGAGTTTTGGTATCGAAAACCCGTAAACTCGACTTCCATGTCGGTCATGGTATACGTTATTCTTTGTATCTAAACGGAGAGCAATTATCGATTGAACCTCAGGTTATTGACAATCCAATGTATGTTGGTTGTAAACTATCGACAAGGCTTAAAGCTGGGGATGAGGTTGAGTTTTATAAATATGCAGCGGTTATTTCGAGTCTTAATCACGAAAAGGGAATGTTTCCCCGAATCCTTACCCAACTTCTCGATTTGGCAACATCAAAAGGCTATACACAGTTACTGAAAGAGCATATTGAGGCTTGGGAAGAGATATGGATGCACAGTGATATTACCATCGAAGGCGATTTGGCTGCACAACAAGCCATTCGCTTTAACATTTTCCAGCTTAGCCAAACCTACACCGGTAAAGACGAAAGACTTAACATTGGTCCAAAAGGTTTTACAGGTGAGAAGTATGGTGGATCAACTTATTGGGATACAGAAGCATACTGCTTACCATTTTACATGATTACCCATGGGCAAAAGGTTGCACGTCAGCTCTTACTGTATAGGTATAAGCAGTTGGGTAAAGCCATTGAAAATGCCCAAAAGTTAGGCTTTACTGATGGCGCTGCACTTTTTCCTATGGTTACCATGAACGGTGAAGAATGCCACAATGAGTGGGAGATTACCTTTGAGGAAATTCATCGCAACGGCGCAATAGCCTTTGCGGTTTATAACTATGTACGTTATACAGGTGATAAGAACTACCTTGCCAACTTTGGATTGGAATTGCTTATTGGTATAGCCAGATTCTGGGCGCAAAGGATTAATTTCTCACAGGAGAAAGAAAAATATGTTATGCTAGGAGTAACTGGCCCAAACGAATATGAGAACAATGTCAACAATAACTGGTATACTAACTATATAGCATGCTGGTGCATGGAGTATGCTGACGAGGTTGCTGAATATGTAAAGGAAACAGATACTGAGAAATATAAAGCCTTGGTTGCAAAAATTTCATTCAACGATTCCAAAGAACTAGCCAAATGGAAAGAAATTCGCGAAAACATGTTCTTCCCGGTTGATCAAAAGTTGGGTGTCATTCTACAACAGGAGGGTTACATGGACAAGGAGCAGATACTTGTTAAGGACCTTGATCCCAAGAATCGACCAATTAACCAGAAATGGAGTTGGGATCGAATTCTACGTTCTTGCTTCATTAAACAGGCTGATGTATTACAGGGGATGTACTTCTTCGAGGAAAAATTTGATTTGGAAACAATTCGTAAGAATTTTGAGTTCTATGAGGCACGTACGGTTCACGAATCGTCACTTTCACCATGTGTACATTCCGTTCTCGCAGCAAAAATAGGGAACATTGATAAAGCTTATGAGCTTTATCTTCGCACAGCTCGTCTTGATCTTGACGATTACAATCACGAGGTCAGGGAGGGATTGCATATAACCAGTATGGCAGGTACTTGGATTTCGATTGTTGAAGGGTTTGGGGGTATGAGATTGAAGAATGACATGCTGAATTTTAACCCATTAATACCAACACAATGGAAATCATACAGCTTCAAAGTCTGTTTTCGCGAAAATGTGCTCAAGGTAGATGTTACCAACAAAATTATTTCGATCACTAATGAAGAAGGACCTTCTCTTTCTCTGGTAGTATATGATTCAAAATATAGTTTAGGGGCTAATTCTAAAATTAGTATTGACAAATAAATTCGATTTTTTTTGATAATTCTTTGAGATTTCTGCTTTGGTAGAAATCTCATTTTTTTTATTATATAAACTAATCAAAGCTCTACCTTTGTCAAATGCGGAAAGAGTTAAAAATACACATAAACAACCCAATTCGTTTAGGCGACCAACTATGCCGATGGATCAAATCTCAGAAATACGGGATGGTTCTTTGGAGTAATGACTATCAGTTTGGAAACCCTCTGCAGAAGAGTTTACAGAATTACCAGCTACTAGCAGGTTTAGGAGTGGTAAAAATAATATCTCCAACTTCAGATTATTTCCAGATTCTTAAGAATGAGATTGATAAGGGAGATTGGCTCTTTGGGTACCTTGGCTATGATCTAAAGAATAGCATTGAAAAACTTAAATCTGAAAAACCTGATATGTTAGGTTTCCCCGATATGTTTTTTTATGTACCCAAGGTCGTTTTTGCATTGACCAGCAATACACTTAGCTTGTTCTATGATACTGATTTTTATAGCTATAAATCTGCCGAAGATTTATTTCATGAAGTAATGTTTACACCTCAGGTAGATGGTCAAAACGACACCAATATCAATATCAATGTACGTTACAAAAAAAATGAATACATAGAAACAATCCAAAAAGTGTTGCAGCACATCCAACGCGGCGACATTTACGAAATGAATCTATGTCAGGAGTTCTACGCAAAACCTTACACAATAAATCCTTACGAAACTTTTATAAATTTAAATGCCATATCGCCAACCCCTTTTTCTGCTTTCGGACGATTCGATGATAAATTTTTACTTTGCGCTAGCCCTGAGCGTTACCTCCAGAAGAATGGATACAGAATTGTTAGTCAGCCAATTAAGGGGACAACCCGCAAAAGTGAAATTGATGAAGAGAATAAACTGCTTATGAAGCAGCTTGAGGCAGATGAGAAGGAGAGGGCTGAGAATATTATGATTGTTGATTTGGTTCGCAACGATTTATCACGCGTGGCTCAACGATCGTCTGTTAGTGTTGATGAATTATGTGGAATATATACCTTCCAGCAGGTAAACCAGATGATATCAACCATTTCTTGCAAGTTGAAAGGCGATAAACACCCAATCGATGCTATTATTGCCACTTTCCCAATGGGATCAATGACCGGTGCTCCAAAGGTTAGGGCGATGCAACTGATAGAGCACTTCGAGCGAAGTAAACGTGGACTTTTCTCAGGTGCTGTGGGATACATTTCACCTAAGGGTGATTTTGATTTCAATGTGGTGATACGAACATTACTTTACAATGACACTTCAAAATACCTTTCGTTCAGTGTTGGTGGAGCTATAACTGCCAATTCAATTCCTGAAAAGGAATACGAAGAGTGCATGATAAAGGCAAGCGCAATTGCCAGAGTGCTTGGGATTACTAATTTTTAGGTAAATTACATTTTTTTCGAATAGAATAATTCATATTTAAGAATGAGAATAAAATTTCGAAGCTTTATCGAAAAGCATCAGCTTGTTGGTTTTGGCGAAAAGGTTCTAATTGCAGTAAGTGGAGGGGTGGATTCCATGGTGATGCTTAACCTTTTTCATGAGTGTGGATACAACTTTTCAGTGGCACATTGTAACTTTTCACTTCGTGGTCAGGAATCAGATGGTGATGAACAACTTGTTAGAAGTATTTGTCAGGATTTTAAATTGGAACTGTTTGTTAAAGGTTTTAAAACAATTGAATATGCTAAACAAAGAAACCTTTCGATTCAGGTTGCAGCAAGGGAGTTAAGGTATAGTTGGTTTAGAGAGATTTATAATGAAAAGGGGATCTCTTCTGTAGCTGTAGCTCACAATCGCAATGATATTGCCGAAACCATGCTTATCAATCTTTGTCGTGGCACTGGTTTGAAAGGGTTAACAGGCATTAAACCAAAGACTGATGGAATAATCAGACCATTGCTTTTTGCAACACGTGACGATATTATGCTTTACGCAAAAGAAAAAAATATAGTATTTAGAGATGATTCATCCAATACAGATGTTAAATATGTGAGGAATCGAATTAGACATAATGTAATTTCAGAATTAGAAAGGATAAATGAAGGAGTCATTGAGAATTTTTATTCAACATCCGTTTTTCTGAGCCAAGCATGGGAAAAAATAGAAGATTTATTAATAAAGTTGAAGGCAGATATTTGCAAACACATTGACAATGAAATTTACTACTCAATTCCCAAACTTTCTAATGAACCCTTACGCCAGATTTTTTTGGTAGAGGAATTGGTTGATTTTGGGTTTTCGACAGCACAGGTCATAGAAATTGAAAAATCTCTGTTCTCTCAACCGGGAAAGATTTTCCATTCAAATAATTACCGGTTGATAAGAGATAGAGAGTACCTAATTGTCTCGCCAGTATTACCCATGGAAATTGCTATGGTTGATGTTCTTGCTGACACCCAAAGTATTGATTTTCCTTTAAATATGACATTTGAACAAAGGGATGTTGATGCAGATTTTGAGTTTCCTAAGTCCAATAATATAGAGATTTTCGATATCGAAAAGATAAAGTTTCCTATTACTTTACGTCACTGGAAGGAAGGAGATTGGTTTATTCCTTTGGGAATGAAAGGAAGAAAGAAAATCAGTGATTTTCTTATCGATCAAAAGATTCCCCTTCACATTAAGGAAAAGATATTCGTAATGGAATCTAATGGCGATATTATTTGGGTAGTGGGCTATAGGATAGACAACCGTTTCAGGGTAACGGATATTACCAAAAAGGTTTTTTATTGCAAAATATCTGAGTAAAAAGACCCGAATTCCGAGACATCTGAGTAAAAATGTAGAATGAATACCGAGTTCCTAAGTTTCTATATGAGAATTTAGCACTGAGAGGGTGAGAAAGTGGGAGGGTGAGTCCCGAAGTTTCGGTATGAGAACTGAGGACTGAGTCCCCAATCACCCAATTATCACCCTGAGCCCGTAGAAGAGCAATCAATCAATCAATCCCCCGAACCCCGAGGCTTCGGGGTCGCGGCAATCAATCTTCTCTAACAACCTCAATTACCACAATCTCAGGCCTATTGCCAACCCTTATAGGCGGGCCCCAGGTGCCAAAACCATTGGATACATAAATAAATGTATCTCCAAATTCTTTGAGACCTCTGCTGACCTCAAAGATTGCTCTTGTAATTAAATTAAATGGAAATAGCTGCCCATGATGTGTATGCCCAGATATCTGTAAGTCTATACCATTCTCAACGGCTTCGTTCAAATTGTATGGCTGATGATCAAGAAGAATGGTGTAATGATTAGCATCAAGGTTTTCTATTAATTTCTTCAAAGGTTTTCTGTTTATTCCACCCATTAATCTTGCTTGACGATCCTCCCTACCAACAATATTTATGATTCCATTTAACGAAATGGCAGAATCACGAAGAACCTGAATTCCATGATTTTCCAGGTAGAATACTGCTGGATCAACCCCGCCAATGTACTCATGATTTCCAGTTACGGCATAAACACCAAGAGGTGCAGACAGCTGGCTCAATAACTTACCCATATCGTTTTTTATTATTGGTCCTAAATCCTCATCAAAAATATCACCTGGAAGGAGAATAATATCGGGTTTCTGTGCATTCATTAATTTCACAAATCGTTCGAGACGTCCATTTGAGATTATTGTACCTAGGTGTATGTCCGAAGCTGCTCCAATTCGAAGTTTAGAATAACCTTCAATACTCTTCTTCGTTGCAATCGACATTTGGTTGACCCTTGGATTGAGAGCATTAAAAAAACCTCCAAGCAGAATGAATGCTGTTGTTACATAAGCACCAATGATTATTTTTTTGAAAAGTTCAGGGTTTGCCTTTGGCGAAAAACTAGCTGTGAGCCCAAATAATGGATAAATTAGCCTGAAAATATCAATAAAAACGAAGATCAGAATTAAATAAACCATTGCCCCAAGCCAAAAAGAACCAACTTTGACAACGAAATCTGATCCTGTGGATGGCACCATTCGTTCAAGAAAGCGACCCATTGGATAGGATAGAACAAAAACAATAAAAAGGATTTTAGAGACACTTCCAATCCATCCAACAATATTGAAAACAGGTTTTGTGTGCTTATAAATATAGAAATTAACTAAAGTAAATACTACAAGAACTATAGAAAAAAAGATTAACATAGCCATTCTATTTTTCATTATTAATATTAGTTGAAAGAGTTTTTAAAAATTTACTAAATTATTCATTTTTCATTAACAAGAATTTACAGGATTTGTTCTTACTATTATTTATGATAATAAATAATATAAGGTTACTCATAACTTTTTTTACTAATTTAGGGAGCTATAGAATTGTATTTATCCTACAAGTTATGACCAAAGAAAACCAAGATTATATAGAAAAACAAAACCATATGAAATCGAAAGGTATTGGATCTGGTATTGGTCAAGAATCACTAAAAAAAATCCTTGATAATGCAGGTTGCGGTATTTATATAACCCAGGATGGGAAAATTGTTTTTCACAATCATCATTTCTCCAAACTTACAGGTTATTCGTCTAGAGCACTTATGGAGATGGATTTTATAGATCTTGTACATCCTAAGGATAAAAAACTCATTAAATTGCTTTTTAGCAATGATTTTAGGGAGATTAACCTGAAGCAATCCCGCTCTTATACTTTTAGGGTAAGCCATAAAAATGGCGAATTAAAGTGGTTTAAATCAAATGTTTCCATTATAGATTGGAACGGAATGCCAGCCCTTCTGGATAGTTGTTTCGATATAACACATCAAAGGGATATTGAGCAAAAGCTTATGGAGGAAGAGCAGAACTTCCGATTGCTTGTTAACGCCTTTGAAGATATGGTCTTTATAATAAGTAAGCGTTCTGCTATAATACAGGCAAATAAAAGCGTCTTTGAAAGTCTAAATAAAAAAGAACATCAAATAATTCTAAAAAATTTTTCAACCTTATTTCCACATTCTGAGAGGGAGGAGATTCGTAAAGCCGTAACACAGGCATTTTCTGGAAACAGGATCCTTTTTACAAGTAATCTTGAAACCGAAGAGGGTAAGCCCATACCGGTTGAAACTCGTCTATTCAATGGTAATTGGAGTCAAAAGGAGGTAGTTTTTGCCATTTGTCAGGATATTTCAATTCGACTTGAAGCCGAACGCATTGTCAAACTTTCCGAGGAAAAGTTTAGCAAAGCCTTTGACAATAATGCCGTAATGATGACAATAAGCACTTTAGAAGATGGGATATATCTGGATGTAAATGAAACATTTCTTACTGCTGTGGGGCTCGAAAGGTATGAAGTGGTTGGCAAATCTTCCAGAGATTTGAAAATATTCCCAGATATCAACCGAAGAGAAGAACTTAAACAGTTAATCCTTAAAGAAGGTAAAGCTCAAAACTTAGAAACAACTATACTCAATAAGAAGGGTGAGACATTAATATGCCTTTTCTCTGCAGAAATGATTGATAT